>Ga0315553_10003355_pt1 | contig 12476 bp, 14 predicted proteins | sample SalMarSW160140MG_FD_203099 | JGI IMG/M metagenome (GOLD analysis project Ga0315553, IMG submission 203099) | Salt marsh sediment microbial communities from the Plum Island Ecosystem LTER, Massachusetts, United States - Salt Marsh Sediment SW1601-40 ... | reverse complement strand
GATGAGGGTAAGGGTTCTGCGATTTTTAGTGCCGCGGTGCTTGGGTTTGACCTGCCGCTGAAGGCTTCGGAACTGGAGGCAGAGGCGTCTGTGAAGGAACAGCCGTCGAAGGGCGAGGCCGGGTTTGCTGTGAAGGTGGCGGCGGTCTCTGTGCAGAGGACCATGGAGGTCAGCGGGGTAGAAGTGCCTCGGAAGTCTTTTACAGAGATTGAGTTCGAGCTTAGCTGGGACGAGGAGGTCCATCCGGTGCGGCACGAGAGACCTGTGTTGCTGAGCTTGTCGGATGATTTGGGGAACGATATGGTTGCTAACGAGAAGACATCGAGCTTCGCAAGTAAAATCTACGGACATCAAATGAAGAAACGGTTCGAAGTAAAAGCCAAGGTGCCGACGAAAGGTGCAAAGAGCTTAAAGAACCTGCAAGGTTATGTGGAGGTGGTTGAGGGTGTTAAAACGGAGACGGTCGTATTAGAGAAGCTTGGCGAGTTAGCGGGTAAAGACTCGACAGGGAATCCTGTTTTGGACAATCTGCATTTCAAGATAGAGAGTATCGAGAACGATACCATTGCAATCCGGGTAGATGGTGGTGGGGATACGATACAATCTCTGGCGCTTATCAAAGAAGATGGCAGTAAAATCGCAAGGGCCGGGGGTATGGGTGGTGGTGATAAGTACTCTTACGAATTCAAGGAGGCAATCACCGAGACTGTGAAGTGCGAGCTGGACGTTGTTGTCTCGGAAATAAGGGTGAAGGTGCCTTTTAGCGCGGATGAGGTCGTGTTGCCATAGAGCCGTTGCTTCGCAACGGAAATTCGAAATCCGAAGCTCGAAATTCGAAACAACTTCATCGCTTCCGTCTTCGTTGATACTACGCCGGGACAAGCGTCGCTCCCTTCGACTTGGTTCGACTTCGTTCGCCACAGGTCGCTCAGGGTGGGCGTCGCTCGGGGTTCTGTCGATTTGGCAGAGCAATCGGGGGCAATGGACAAATTTGACAGGCAGGGGCGGGGCAGGTCTTTGTAATATAATCGCATTTAGAATAAGGACTTAGACAGGGGTGGGGCTGAAACGAAACAGCTGGCACACTATTTGCACATGCATTGGGAGGAGAATGTATAACTATGGTAAAATTCGATGAGATTAATGTGCTGGCCAGTGAGGCGAACTGGGCGTGGCCTGAGGCGCTGCGTGATATATTTCGGCCGAGGGGTGTCAATCTGATGGTGGCCGAGAACGCTGGTGAGTTCGTGAACATTATCGAAAGGAAGCGGATTCATACGGCAATCGTGGATATGGACCCGGAAGAATCAAACGGGCTGGCGACGATAAAGATTATTCGAATGGATTATCCGCTGCTGCCGTGTGTTTTATTGACGAGCGAGGCGAGCCAGGCGGTGCTTGAGAAGGCGCTGCAGCTGGATGTTTTTGGCGTGATTGATAAGCCGGTTGATATGAATATCATGCGGGAACTTTTGAACAGGTTGTTCCTGAAGAAATATAACAGCAGTATTTTCGCAGAGTAGTTAAAGAGAACCCGGGCGCAGGACTTTGTGTTCGTGGATTTAAAAGATTGAGAATAAGTGTAGAAGCTTTTTGAAAGGAGTAAGGATAAAATGAAGATTCGACCATTGGCGGACAAGGTTCTTGTAGAGCGTGTGGAGGCAGAGTCCAAGACTGCCGGCGGGATAGTTCTGCCGGACACAGCCAAAGAAAAACCGCAAAGGGGAAAGATTGTAAGCGTGGGAGAGGGCAAGGTGCTCGACGACGGAACACGTAAGGAGGTGCAGGTGAAGAAGGGAGATTTGGTGCTCTTTACAAGCTATGCGGGGACAGAGGTAAAGATAAGTGACAAAGAGTACCTGATTATGGACGAGTCGGATATTATGGCGGTAATCGAAAAGTAGGAGAGGGAAAAAAAGACTATTGAACCTCGGGTTAGAAAAGGAGAAAGGATAATATGGCAGCTAAAAAGATAGCTTTTGGCACTGATGCACGCGGAGCCATTCGAGAAGGGGTTAAGAAGCTCGCAAGTGCAGTTAAAATCACGCTCGGGCCCTGCGGCAGGAACGTGATTTTGGAAAAATCGTTCGGTTCACCCACGGTCACTAAAGACGGTGTCACTGTGGCGAAAGAGATTGAGCTGGAGGATTCGTACGAGAATATGGGCGCACAGATGGTGAAGGAGGTGGCCTCGAAGACATCGAGCGTGGCCGGTGACGGGACGACGACGGCAACAATTCTGGCCGAGAGCATCTTTGATGAGGGGCTCAAGAACATTACAGCCGGTGCCAATGCGATGCAGGTGAAGCGCGGTATCGACAAGGCTGTTAATGCAATTGTCGAGCAACTGCACAAGATGAGCATACAGGTTGATTCGAGCAAGCAAATCGAGCAGGTCGCAACGTGCTCGGCAAATCAGGATGTCGAGATCGGCAAGAAGCTGGCCGAGGCCATGGACAAGGTCGGCAAGGATGGTGTTATCACAGTGGAAGAGGGGCAATCATTAGAGACGACGGTGGAGCTGGTTGAAGGTATGCAGTTCGACAAAGGGTATCTTAGCCCGCACTTTATTAACAACATGGAGAACATGACGGTCGTGCTGGAGAAGCCCTATATCTTAGTATACGAGAAGAAAATCAGTTCAGTAAAGCCGCTGGTTCCTCTGCTGGAGAAGGTGGCCAAACAGGGTAAGTCTTTGTTAATAATTGCTGAAGACGTGGAGGGAGAGTCGTTAGCCGCGCTGGTCGTCAATAAATTGCGTGGTGTTCTTCAGGCAGCGGCGGTCAAGGCGCCGGGCTTTGGTGACAAGCGTAAGGCTCTTCTTAGTGACATTGCAGTTTTGACTGGTGCCGAGGCCATCTTTGAGGACCTGGGATTTGAGCTGGACAATGTCGAACTGAAGCAGCTCGGAAGAGCAAAGCAGGTGACCATCGACAAGGACACAACCACCATTATCGAAGGTGGCGGCAGCACGGAGGCCATCAAAGGCAGGATCGAGCAGATTAAGAACGAGATAGAGGGCTCGACCAGTGATTATGATATCGAAAAACTGCAGGAGAGGCTGGCGAAATTAGCCGGGGGCGTGGCGCAGATTAATGTCGGAGCGGCGACTGAGGCGGAGGTGAAGGAAAAGAAGGCGCGTGTGGAAGATGCACTTCATGCCTGCCGGGCTGCGGTGGAAGAGGGTATTCTGCCCGGAGGGGGCGTGGCGATGCTCAGGGCATTGCCGGCGCTGGATAAGGTCAAGGCAAACGACGATGAGCAGATTGGTGTTGATATTGTTCGAAGAGCGGTGTTGGCACCGATTAAGCAGCTGATTGAAAATGCAGGACTGGACGGTTCAATTGTGGCGCAGAAGGTTATGGAGAGTAAACAGAAGAACTTCGGCTATGATGTATTTCGCAAGAACTACGGGGACATGATAGAGTTCGGCGTGATTGTGCCGACGAAGGTCGAGAGAGCTGCGCTGCAGAACGGTGCTTCGATTGCTTCGCTGCTGTTGACGACCGATGCGATAGTCAGCGAGATTCCTGAAAAGAAAGAAGCGATGCCAGCGATGCCTCCAGGCGGTGGAATGTATTAGAGGACCCATGAAAAAGCGGGTTCCTTGAGGAGCCCGCTTTTTTATTTAAGTGCGGAAGGAGTTGTATATGAGCTTTCGTATGTTTACAAATATGGTTTCGCAGGCATCGAGAAGTATGGCAGCGGGGATATTAACGGTAGGGCTGTTGCTGATTGGCTTTGGGATTTTGATACTGGTGTTGCCGGCGCTTTTTGCGATGCTTGCGGCGCTGGTTTTTTTTATTGCGGGGATTAGCTGCGCCGGCACGGCTCTTAAGATTTATATCGCACAGAGAAGATTAAACAAGTTCACTCGCGACGATTCGCAGGGCTACAGGAAGAACGTTCAAATCCACACCGAAGAACACTACGATGTATAGCGGTTAAATTGAGCTTTGGTTTTGTGTTTCCGCGGTGTTAGCGGATTTTTAAAGTTGCCAGGGCGAGGCAGGCGAAGGCAGCGGCCAGAAGCCAAAAGCGCACTACTACCTGCGGCTCACTCCAACCGGCCAGGTGGAAGTGATGATGGAGCGGGGCACATCTAAAGAGTCGTTTTCCGCCGGTGTACTTAAAATAGCCGACCTGTAATACTACGCTGAATAATTCAATTACGAACACGCCGCCAATAACCAGGAGCAGGATTTCATTTCTGGTCACGAGTGCGCCGTAACCCATCGCAGCGCCTAACGGGAGCGAGCCGACGTCGCCCATGAAGGTCTGAGCGGGATAGCAGTTGAACCATAAAAAGCCAAGCACAGCTCCCAAGATGGCTGAATAAAAGATGCTCAGTTCGCCGGCCTGAGGTATGTGGGGCAGGAGCAGATAACACGACCAAGTGACGGGTGTGGTTCGTGCCATCGTTTCGGAAGCGACATAACAAAGGATCGCCAGAACGACGCTTATAATTCCTACGCAGCCGCTGGCCAGTCCATCCATTCCGTCGGCGAGATTGACGGCGTTGCTGGTGGCGGACAGATAGAAAATCGCTATCAGCACAAATGTCCAGTTGGCTAAGGGCAGGCCGTATTTGTAGAACGGGACCCAGAATAATTTTCCATCTTCTATGTTGGCAAAATCAAAGTATAAAAATGAGGCTATCAGGACGGCCCCGGCGATTTGAAAGATAAGCTTTTCCCAGGCGAAGAGACCATTCCTGCTTCGGTGTTTAGTATGAACGGTAAGTTTTAGCCAGTCATCGATGCCGCCCAAGGCACCAAACCATATAACTAAAAAGATTGCCTTTTGAACGAAAGGGTTGTCCAGCTTTGCCCACAATAATGTTGCCAGGACGGTCGAGAGAATAATAATCAAACCACCCATTGTGGGCGTGTTGGCTTTTTCCTTGGTCAATTCGTTGAGTGCGGTGTGGTGGAACTCTGGCCTGTCACCGATTTTTTTTCGCATAAGCCAGCGGATAATCTTAGGGCCTATCAGAAGTGCAATCAATAAGCTGGTCAGTGTCGCCAATACAGAGCGGAACAGTACGTTCTGGTAGGCATAAAAGCCGAACTGATGGGTAAAAGTGTCTCTCAAATACCATAACAGATGATATATCATTTCGCTCCTCGATTCTCAATATTGTCCGATGTATCATCTGCTTTGTCCGCAGGCCTGTCCACAAGGTTGGCCGTGTCAACGGAGCCCGGCCGGGACGAACTCGGCTTTCGAAGCTCACGAATCGGATGTCGGATTGCCGGCTTTGAGAAGAGTCTCTTTAGTTTTTCGACGGCCATTTCCAATTTGGCTACTCGTGAACCTTTGATTAGTATTATGTCATAATCTTCTATGAATTCGTGCAGGTTTTCACAAGCTGAGGGGGTGTCTTCAAAGCACATTGTTTGTAAGTCGTAGTCGGCGTTTTTCTTTGCTGCCTCGGCGGTGACCTCGGCAAATCTGCCGACAGCCAGCAGGGTCTGCACTCCGGCCTGGGCAATGGAGATACCTAACTCGGCATGCAAGGTTTGCGCATGCTTACCCAGTTCATTCATGTCGCCGCAGATAAAGACCAGCCGGCGGTCCTGTTCCTGGGCCGAATCGAGTTCGGTGAGTATATCGAGGGCATTTTTCATTGAGGCGGGGTTTGCGTTATAGCAGTCATTTAATACGGTCAGCGTCCCGATTTGCAGGGATTCGGCGCGCATAGAAATGCCGGAGAGGTTCTTTAGAGCTTGAGCAAAATCATCGATAGACAAACCGAACTGGTTGCAAACGGCCCAGGCGGCAACGGCATTTTCAACGTTGCCGGGGCCCGGTATCGGCAGAGAAATCTGCGTCTGGTCGATAACAAAGCTGCTTCCAAAACCATCAAAGCTGATGTCCCGCACGTGATAGTCGCAAGCTCCGGATTTTCCGAACATATAGAAGTCCCGACCTTTGCGCCGGCAGGCAGCGACCAGCTTGTCAATATCGCCGTTGATTATCAGGGTACCTTCGTCTGAGAGTCCCTCGGATATGGACAACTTCTCTTCTATTATAGTCTGTAAATCACCGAAGCCCTCCAGGTGGGATGGGTAGGCATTGGTTACGATAGCGACTTCCGGCAGAGCGATACGAGTCAGGTATGCTATTTCGCCGGGGTGGTTGCTGCCGAGTTCGGCGATGACGACGTGGTCGTCCGGGTCGGCACCGAGCAGCGTCAAAGGCAGGCCTATATTATTATTGAAGTTCTTCGGTGCCGAAGACACACGGTAGTGCCGGCTCAGGACGTGGTAAGCGATTTGTCTTGTTGTTGTTTTGCCCACTGAGCCGGTTATCGCAACCACATTGAAGCTGCTCTGCCAGCGGTACCAGCGGGCAAAATCGCCGATCGCTCTTATAGTGTCGTTAACTCTGAGTATGGTTTTATCAGGGGGTTTTATTTCTTTACTGACCACTGCGCAGACGGCACCTTTGGCAAAGGCATCAGAAATGTAATCGTGCCCATCGTGATGCTCGCCGACAATTGCAAAGAAACAGTCGCCGGCTTTGACGGTTTGAGAGTCGGTACTTACGCCGGTGAAATGGTGCTGCGTACCTTTCGTGATATGTGCATTTATTATTTTAGCCAGGGCTGTGACTGAAAATTTCTTCATTTAGGATTTAATTTCTTCTATTCTAAATATAACTTTTGCCAGAGGGTCGGGGCAATGCCAGTCCTGAAGTAAATCCAAGAGTCCTTGGCCTTCTGCTTTTATACATGTTATTTTCAAATCTTTAAACATTGAAGTATATTCCTCAATTATTTCCTTGTGAGTATTACTTCCATTATTAATTCATACTTTCCCTTGGCATCAGGCTGTTCCATTCTCAAGACGATTTTATCGGGGTCAATTTTTGTAAAGGTTTGTGTTAATAAGGTGTCGTGCCAATTCAGGAAGAGAGTTTCATTATTAACGAAATTACAGGTTGCAGTTTGGAAAGTTCCTGAATTTTCAAACCACCAAAATCTATATACCTTCACCTTTTGGTCCCACGCGAAGATTGCATGTGCTTTTCCTTCTTGTCCCGGCGCCAAAGATGTGGTGCATGAGTAGTCGAAGCACACATACTTATCATCCAGCGCTCTTTTGAATGCTCCGGTGCCGGTACCTGTTCCAGCTTTGCTGAACGTACTATTTGGAATCCTGTATTCCAAATTCCAGTTTCCTAATAAAAAATCAAATTTATCCATCTTGTTTTGTTGCTTAGCCATCGATTTGTTTACATTCTCACTTTATTCTCACCTTATTAGGGCTTAAATGTGGAACACCTCTCTTAGTTCGATTGTCTTTGGACTTTTGTCTGGGTTTGTAGGCATCAGGGGGCTCATATACTCCCACCACTTTTTGCAAATGTCGGTTTGTGCAATTTGCTCCCATTGTTCTTTTGATTTGATTTGGGCGCAGGCAAAAAGTTCATTTGTCTCTTTGTCCAGGAATATTGAATAAGAAATGACTCCATGGTCTTTTAAGGTGTCTTCCAACTCTTTCCATATAGGATTATGTCTTTTTTCGTATTCATCTTGCATGTCCTTGTTTAGTGCCATTTTGAATGCGATACGCACGTTTTAGCCCTTTATTTAATTTTCCCCCTAACATTGGCAGGGCTGCGGGCTAAATCAAGGCTTTGAAATCCCGCCGAGCCGCCGGCAATTATGATAGTCGGAATTGCCGAGGTCGACAAGAAAAATGCCCTTGTACAGTAATTGCGAAAGTAAGCTGATAGGGAAACCATTAAAAAAGTTTAGTTTTTCTGCGTCTTTCTCTGGTTTTTGGCCATAACGGCTTGTTTTCAAAGAGGTAAAGCGGCAAGATTTTATCAATTTAGTGGGTGGTTACCCTTGACATGCACGGAAATTATCGTTAAACTGGTGGACTTTGTGAATGTGAACACAAGCACGAAGTGCTCGTACTACAGATGGTGCGTATAATCTATGAAGTACTGTAGGATACCAGACGAGACGGTTCGCCGGCTGCCGATTTATCTAAGGGCGCTGCTGTTTTCATCGAAGCAGGGCCAGCAGAGCTTGTCCAGCCAGGATCTGGCCAATTTCGTCGGAGTTAATTCCTGGCAGATAAGAAAGGATTTTTCCTATTTTGGCGGTTTCGGCACCCGCGGAGTGGGCTACGATACAAGGAAGCTCACGAAGCAGATTAGTAAAATCCTGAAGTTAGATGTTGTTCGCAAGGCGGCTTTGGTTGGGGTGGGCAATTTAGGCTCGGCAGTTTTGGCGTATCCGGGCTTTAAGATGTTTGGTTTTGAGATAGCAGCGGCTTTTGATATTAATTCCAAGAAGGTCGGCAGGAAAATAAAGGACATTAAGATCGAAGATGTTTCAAGACTGCGGACGTTGAAGAAGAGAAAAATCAACCTTGCGATTATAGCGGTTCCGGGAGACGCCGCTCAGCAGACCGCCGACTCGCTGGTCAAAGCAGGTGTAAGGGGCATTTTGAATTTTTCTCCGTGCTATTTAGCGATGCCCAAGAATGTCAAAGTAATAACGACAGATATCGCAATGGACCTTGCCCGCCTGCCGTATTATATGCCGACGAGTTGATTGGAACTTGGAGAAAGGAAATTCTGGAATTTTAGGTATTTTGTTGGACAGGAAACATTACGCTAAAGTATAGTTTAGGCTCGGACAAGAGAATGGAAACTATTTTAACAAGTCAATTAAAACCGTTTCTGGACGCTGTTGCTGAGGAAATGGACCTTTATGTTCCCAGAAAGAGCGGGGCACATTATGTTTTTGGCAGGTATGATACATCCTCAGAGAAAGCTATCGATTTTAACAACATACGTGCCTGTACACCGGTGAAGGAGTTTTTGTTTCCGCTTCGTGAGCTTGCTGCGGTTTTTCCCGAGCCTATTGAGCCAGAGGAGATACAACCTTTTGCCGTGTTCGGGCTGAAGGACTGTGACCTGCGTTCATTGGAGTGTCTTGACAAGGTTTTTCTGGAGAAGGATTTTGAGGACCCGTTTTATGTCGGACGGCGGGAGAAGATGTTCGTAATCAGCGGTGACTGTTTCGACCCGGCCGAAAGCTGCTTCTGCAATATCATGGATGGCAAACCATATCCCGACAAGGGATTTGACTTGAATGTTGCACAGGTGACAGACGGCTATTTAATCGAGATAGGCTCGCAAAAGGGCAAGGAATTTGTGGGGCGACATTCGGAGCTTTTCACCGAGCCGGGTGACGATGCACTGACCGAGCGAGACAGAATAAGAGCTGCAACCACGGAACAGCTCGAGCAGAATAATGCCGGGCTGAAGTTCGATATGCCCATCAGGGACATAATGACGGAGACTTACGACTCGGATGTTTATGACATCGAGGCCAAGACCTGCGTGGAGTGTCAGGCGTGTACGCGTGTTTGCCCGACTTGCCACTGCTTCTATCTCTACGACCAGAAGCAGAAGGATTACTTTAGCAAGATGAAGATGTGGGACAGCTGCATGAGGATGACCTATGCCCAGGTGGCGGGCGGCGAAAATCCGAGGAAAGTTCTCGGTGACAGGCTGCGTCATCGTCTGATGCATAAATTCGTGTACTTTCTTGACAGATATGGTCTTCAGATGTGCATCGGCTGTGGCAGGTGTGTGGATGGCGAGGCGGGCGATATCGATATAAGGGCCGTCTTGAAAAAACTGAACGAGGAATTTAAGAATACAAAAGTTGCAAAATGAAACCAACTCTTTACCAACCAATCAATAGCGAAATCACTGATGTCATAGATGAATCACCAACGATAAAGAGCTACGTTGTTGTGCCCGAGAAGCCGTTCAAATTTGACACGGGTCAGTTCGTTGAGCTGACCTTACCCGGCGAGGGCGAAGCCCCATTTACGCCTTCCTCATCACCGGCTGAGACGGAAAAGATGGAAATTACGATTATGAAAACCGGCAGGGTGACGGGTTTGCTGCACGAGTGCGGGAAGGGGCAAAAGGTTGGTATTCGCGGGCCTTACGGTAATGGTTATCCGATTGATGATTACGCCGGCAAAGAGGTTTACATTGTCGGCGGTGGTGTGGGACTGGCGCCCATCAGGTCTTTATTTTTGACGCTGGTTGAGAGGATAAAGGATTTCAAATCCGTGGTTTGCCGGTTCGGAGCAAAGACACCTGACGATTTTATTTATAAGAACACTCTTTTCGGCTCCTGGCAGAAAATCGACGGTGTCGACATGAAACTCTCTGTCGACAAGGCAAACGGCGGTTGGGATGGTAACGTCGGGGTTGTTACGACGATACTTGATCCGAAGGACGTCGACATCAGTAATGCTGTGGCGATTGTCTGTGGCCCGCCGATTATGATGAAATTCGCCACGTTGAAGCTGCTGGAATTCGGGTTCCAGCCGAAAGACATCTATCTTTCGATGGAAAAGAACATGAGCTGCGGATTCGGCAAGTGCGGCCATTGTATGATAGGCAAGTATTATGTGTGCAAAGACGGGCCCGTTTTTACCTATGAGCAGATAAAGCAGTATCCGAATATTTGGGATTGAAAGCATCGCATTCGAAGCGTGATACAAAGAGATACGAAATTATGGGTGCAAAGTTAATAATCGATCTGGCAAAATGTAAGACTCAGGGCGAGTCCGATGTTCAGTGTTCGTACAAGCATCATCCCGGAAACAAGGGGATTGATTCACTGCTGGAGATGATTCGTTTCGCTTTGGTCTGCCGGAGGTGTACATTGGCACCGTGCATTATAGCCTGTCCTCGGGATGCCCTGGAGAAGGTAGAGACGGAGAATAACGATGCGGGCATTCTCAAGCGGGCAAACATGTTGTGCACCGGCTGCGGCAGTTGTGCGATAGCGTGTCCGTTTGGAACCGTGTACACGGATTTGGTGCCATTTCCTTCCAGCGTGTGCGATGTTTGCAGAGGCAGATTGGGACCGGGGGAGAAGCCATTGTGTGTGAATACATGCAAGGACGGCAGCATAGATTACAAAGAAGTCGAGACAGGTGGTGATTTGGTGGAGGTCTTCGAAGATATCGTTGTTCGAGTGGCCGGGGGCAGTACATGGGAGCCGTTTTTGAGGGACAAGGAAAAGGCAAAACAATGATTGAGGCGCTAAATAATTTGTTCTGGATTTTGATTTTTCCAGGTTTTTTGTTCACGGTTGCGTTGGGTCTGGTTGCCAGCTGGATAGTTCGCAAGGTCAGCGCGCTGGTTCAATGGCGTGTTGGCCCGCCGCTTCTCCAGCCTTTATACGATATTATGAAACTGCTGGGCAAGGAGATACTAATGCCGCAGGATGCTCAGCGAACTGTGTTTCTCGCGGCACCGCTTGTCGGGCTGGCGGGAGTGTTATTGCTTTCTACGATGCTGTGGCGGATAACTATCGCCCAGACGGCTTTTGTCGGTGATATTATAGTAGCGATTTACCTGATGGTATTGCCATCGCTTGCATTGATTTTAGGCAGCAGTGCCAGTGCAAGTCCCCATGCGGCGGTTGGTACAAGCAGGGAAATGAAACTTGTATTGGGGTACGAGCTGCCGCTTGTTTTGGCCTTTATCGTTGTGATAATAAAGACTGCCGGATTCGTTGGGGCAGGGCAACAGCTCAGCTTGGTTGCGATTTCCCAGCATGCGTCTGCTCTTAGTATATCCGGGATGCTGGCGTTTTTGGCTGCGTTGTTATGCATTCAAGCGAAACTCGGATTTGTTCCGTTCGATATAGCCGAATCAGAGACAGAAATTGCCAGTGGAGTAATAATGGAGTATTCCGGAGCTTTGCTCGCGGTGTGGAAGGTTATGCAGGCAATGATGCTCGTGGCGTTACCCTTGTTTTTGGTGATGGTTTTTATGGGTGGGTTCGGTACGGCAGGATGGCCGTTGGTTTGGGGTATCGGCAAATATGTTTTGGTTTTGGTACTGGTGATTTTGATAAAGAATACGAACCCTCGTATGCGGATAGACCAGGCGATGAAGTTTTTCTGGTTATACTGCGGTATTGCCCTGGTTGTTGCAGTTATACTGGCAACGATAGGTAACTATTATGGCATCAACTGGCTGTAAGGTGGGCTTATGAGTTGGAGAATGTGGTCGTTAAAAAAGTCGGTGTGGGTGTTTCACGTTAACGCCGGCGCGTGCAATAATTGTGATATCGAGATTGTTAATCTGCTGACGCCAAGGTATGACGTTGAAAGATTCGGGATTAAACTGGTTGGCTCGCCGCGGCATGCGGATGCTTTGCTGGTAACAGGAGTGGGGACTCGCCAGGCGGTTATACGGTTGAGAGAAGTGTATCGGCAGGTTCCGAAACCCTGCGTGGTCTTTTTAATGGGTGCTTGTGCATGTGGGACGGGTATATTTGAAGGTGCTTATCACATCCCTGGCGCAGTGGATGAAGTGATTAGAGAAGTTGACCCGAGAGCGATAATTGCTTATGTGCCGGGCTGCCCACCGAAGCCGGAGGCTATGATATCCGGGGTCGTGAGGGCGCT
>Ga0315553_10003353_pt1 | contig 12484 bp, 8 predicted proteins | sample SalMarSW160140MG_FD_203099 | JGI IMG/M metagenome (GOLD analysis project Ga0315553, IMG submission 203099) | Salt marsh sediment microbial communities from the Plum Island Ecosystem LTER, Massachusetts, United States - Salt Marsh Sediment SW1601-40 ... | reverse complement strand
TCTGGAGAAGCCAGCAAGTACGGTTTTCCCGTGCACGAGAACGATGCCAGCCAACTCGAGGGATTCCTCGGAGCAGTGGAAGAGATCGTCGAGCTGCCCAATCTCGACCCACAGGGCTTGATGACCATAGCTCCCTTCGAGGCTTCCGAGGAGGCACTGCGCTCCTGCTTCCGGTGCCTGCGCGAACTGCTAGGCGAACTCAGGGAGCGTTACCCCGAACAGAATTGGCAGCACCTCTCCATGGGTATGACCGACGACTTCGAGGTTGCCATTGAGGAGGGCGCCACAATCGTCAGAATCGGGCGAGCCATCTTCGGCGCAAGAAACGATCTGTAGGAGGAATATTGATGACCGTAGACGCGGTGGTGATTCAAACGATCGATCTCCTTTTCACCCTCCTGTACTTGGCGATCATGGCCAGGATAATCCTGTCATGGTTCAGATTCGATCCCTATCACCCTGTGTCGGTCTTCCTCTACCGGGTGACCGAGCCTATCCTCAGCTTCTTCCGAGGCATCATCCCCCCAGTGGGTATGCTTGATCTCAGCCCCATCGTCGCCATCATCGTACTGGGCATAGTGCAGCAGTTGCTGTACTTCTTGATCCAGGCTTTGTGAGATGAATCCAGGACCGGACGACAATGTCCCCAGCCGCGTCCGTTGTGGAGGAACCGCAGAGGAGCCGGTCGTTCTCCTCTCAGTCCACGTTGTGCCGAGGGCAAGCAGAAGTGAGATCGTTGGCCTGGAGGAGGAGACCCTGAAGGTTCGCGTGGCAGCTCCACCGACGAGAGGTAAGGCGAACAAGGAGCTAATCAAGTTGCTGGCAGGTGCCCTCGGTGTCAGCAAGAGTCAGGTGGAGATTGTCAGTGGTCAGAAAGCCCGTCACAAGAGGGTGAGAGTCCGTGGGGTCAGTGGCAGTACGATGCTCGCCCTCCTGCAACCGGTTCGGGCTCCTCGCTGGGCCAGCGACGGGAAGCTATGAACTCCAGAACGGTTCCTGTTCGATGCTGGCACTGCCAGTCAGATTCGTGACCTCTCCACCTTGCGGGTTCATCTCGTGCAGGTCCCAGTTACCATCCCGGTTGGAATAGAAGACTATCCCAAGCCCGCCTTTAGACCACGAAGGGCCGTGATCGTCCGCTGTGGGATAGTTGGTCAGATTCCTCTGCTCGGTGCCGTCTGAGTTCATGACGTAGATCTCCATGTTGCCGTCGCGATAGGACTCGAAGGCAATAGAGGTGCCATCCGGCGACCAGGAGGGGGAGAGGTCCAGGGCATCGTTGAACGTTAGGCGTGACTCGTGCGCGCCATCGGCGTCCATCACGTAGATCTCCAGGTTGCCATCCCTCTCGGACACGAAAGCGATCGTCGTGCCATCGGGCGACCACGCTGGGGAGTAATCCGGTTCTTCGTTGAAGGTCATTCTTGCCAGCTGAGAGCCATCTGCATTCATCATGTACAGCTCCCAGTTCCCGTCGCGCAAGGAAGAAAGGACGACCTTGGTGCCATCAGGAGAAATGGAGGGTGTCCAGTCTGCTGCTGCGTGCTGCGTCAGGTTCGTTGGTTCGGAACCGTCCGAGTTCGCGCGATAGATCTCCTGATTCCCATCCCGCTTGGACACGAAGACCAGCCAGCTATGGTCGGCGGACCACACCGGCGAGTTGTCATCTACGTCGTTGTCCGTGATGCGAACGACCATAGAACCGTCTCTCGACATCGCGTATATATCCCAACTCTCGGTGTCCTCTTCCCACTGGACGTAGGCAATGTCGAGGGTCGGCGCTCGCGGGGTAGGTGTTGGTGTCGGCGTGAACCGTATATCGGGAGTAGCAGTAACCAGCGCATAGGAGAGAGAGGAAGGCTGCTCGGTAGCCTCAGGAGTGGGAACGGGTTGGTTCCCCCTCGCGACTGGTTGCCAGGAGACCAGACACAAGAACAGGACTGCCGTCGCCGCCAAGAGCCCGATCAACGGCCAGAGGAATCTGCCGATCCAATCGCCTGCTGTGGTGGCCACCTGCTTCGCCCGCCCCACCTGGATCAGGGCGTCCAATCCTCGCCGAGTGTTCAGCCACACCCTCACCATCTCTACTCTGAACCGATAGCTCATCACGCCGAGACGCCCAAGAACGTCCCTGTCCACCAGTTCCTGGCAGGCCTCGCTGATCTCGGGAAACGATAACTCCGCACCTCGACGCCTCAGCGCATACCTCAGATCTTGCTCCAAGAGGATGCCGCGAGCGCCGCGCAACGATGCAAGGGCAGCGGCCACCGTTCTCGCGTCGGCCGAGGTGTCGCTCCAGAGGCGCTCCACGTAGGGCGATGCCACCTCGATGGCATCCTCGACCACGGCTTCCACATCTTTCTCCGCCGCGCGGCCCTTGACAGCACACCGATTGAAGACCAGACGACAGAGCAACTGCACGAAGTAAGGGTGGCCCGAGGACAGCTCGAGTATCCGCCTTGCAGCCTGATACTCGAAGTCCAGAACGCCGCGGGCTGGCTCGAGGACCAGATCCATCGCGGCATCCTCCTCCAGCGGACCCAGGAGAATCCGATACGCGTCGCCGAACAGAGCAGAGGCGGTGTCGGGCCAGTCCTCGACGCTCAGGAGCAGACTGAGGTTCAGCCCACTATCCATCACGGCAGCAAGGTAGCTGTAGAGACTCTCCCTCGCCAGGTCGCGGTCGCGCTCCAGGCCCTCCATTCCGTCGAACGCCAGCACCAGACGTCTCCGCCCAAGTGCCCTGTACACGGTCGGAAGGAAGGTCTCGTGGAAGAAGCCGGCATCAGAGAGGAAATCGTTGAACTCGGGGTCGGCAACAGAACGCCCCGTGTCCTCCCGCACCGCCGAAGCTATGGCCGTGGCGGCACGCCACAGGACGTGGGCCAGCCTCCCCTCCTCCAACGCAGAGAGGTCGACTAGAAAGGCCTTCTGCGGCAATCGCCTGAGCACCTGACGCAGCAACGAGCTCTTGCCTATGCGATGGCTGCCCTGGATTACGACGATTCGCCTGGTGCCTCTCGCGCTGAGGATCTCAACGGTCTGCGCCAGTTCCCTCTCTCTGCCGAAGAAACCGGCTTGTTCGGCTATGGGCTTGTCTATGACGTACGGATTGGATGGCTCCTGTCTATCGACCACACCTACTCCCCGGGTCAAGATCGTGCTGACGGAAACGGTGACCTAGCGCACTGAATACAGTATCCGCTGACAGCTACCGCACTGGACCAGTTCAGTACCCCTGCGAACCCGCTGAACCAGACTCGTCGGCAGAGCAACACGGCAACCCTGGCAAATGCCGTTTTCGAGGAGAGCTACCGCCTGCCCACGCCTCTGAACGCGCAGTCCATCATATATCGCCAGATCCTTGCTCGAGATCGCCGCGAGGATCCCCTCCCTCTCCACGGTCAGGGAACTCAAGCGATTACGCATCTCCTCCGCCTCCTGCCGCAGCACCAGTTGCGAAGCTTCATGGATCCCTTGAGTGCGCGTCAGGCCTTCCTCGGCAGCCTCCCAGTGATCCTCTCGCTCCTCCACCTCGGCCATAGCCGCCAGAGCATCGTCCTCGAGGACCGACTGCCGCCGTGCCAGGTACTCCACTTCCTGCTCGATTCCAGCCAACTCCTTTGGATTGGTGACCTCACCGCCGTATAGAGCATTCTTTGCGGCAGAGACCTTGCTCAATACCTGCTCCAGATGGAGCTCCAGATCACGCAACTGGGATCGCGACTCACGCAGTGCTGCTTCCCTACCCTGCACCGCCCGACGGGCTGCCAGCAGTTCCTCCTTGCTGTCCAACTGGTCCTCTATGGCTCGGAGGTTGTCCGCCTTGGCCTCCATCTCGTCGTCTATTAGCTGCAACTTGTAGATGGCCTGAACTCTGGTGATCACCATGCAGCCCCATCTCTTGCCCCCAAGGGCTTTGTGCGTTCAACGACCTGACAATACGTTGACGCGAATTGTACTACAGGCATCGGCAAGAGACAAACGAATTCCCCTCACCGACGAGGTATTGGCAGAACAGGCAACGCCTTGCACCATACTCGCAACGAGGCTACAATAGCACTCAAATGAGACGCCCTCTTCTCGCCCTAGCCTGTGTGGCCACCATCTATGCTATTCTGGCCTTCGCAGCCCTCCCTCGAAATGCATTCTTCAGTAGCGACGAAGGCCTGAAGCTCATCCAACTCCAGAACTTCGTACGAAAGGGGTTCGCAGGCTTCAGTCTCGACTACCCCGGTCGCGGACTCGACCCGGACCTGAGCTACGTGCCGATCAACAACCCCCCTCCGCTGATCCGGGATGGAACGATCTACGCCGCCTATCCCGTCTTCTTTCCGCTCCTGGCAACACCTCTGTTCTCGCTCGTGGGCTATGCAGGCCTCTACGTCATACCGCTGGTCTCGGGATTGCTGACCCTCCTCTTCTCCTGCTGGCTTGCACGTATCAACAACACTGATGGTACACCGCTCGTACTGATCCTTGGCCTATGCACCCCGCTGCTTTTCTATAGTCTCCTATTCTGGGATCACACCCTGGGCACTGCGTTGAGTACTCTGGCACTGCTACTAGTGACCAAGAGCCTCCTCAAGCACAGGTCGTCCCTGCTACTGGTCGCCGGCCTGATTCTGGGCCTGTCCATCTGGGTCCGAACCGAGTTGTACGTGATGGCCATTGTCATGCCCCTGGCCTACCTCGTGTCGAGTCACGGCCATTGGCGCCGCGCGTTGACGCTGATCGGCGCCATTTGCATCGGGCTAGTACCACTGTGGGTCTTCCAGTGGCTGGTCTATGGCAACGCCCTCGGCCCGCACCTGGGCCACTTTGCCTCGCTCGCCGAGGCTCTGCCCGTGACCACGAACCGGCTCGCCATCATCTACTACACCCTGCTGGATGCTCACTCGAATCCTTTGATCACGTTCCTGTTCATCATGGCGTTTGTGGCTTCAACGATCGTTCTCTGGAGCCGACGACTCCGCAGGAACCCAGTTCTCGTGGGGACAGTCTTCGGCCTCCTCTCTCTGGCTATCCTGCCAAGTCTCTGCGAAGCCTGGTCCGGCAGGCCCATAGGAGGTCTAGTCGCGACCACGCCGTTTCTGGCCTATAGCTTCGCCGCCCTCTCCAATCGCCAGCCATCATCAACTGACCGCATGATGACGGTCGTCTTCGTTGGCTACATCTCGTTGGTGTGTCTGGCGACACCGGTGGATCCAGGGCTGCAGTGGGGTCCACGCTTCCTGCTGCCCGCCTTGCCTGCGGGGGTCCTCCTGGCCATGAGCTACCACGGCACGACCATCAGGGAGGTCAGGAGATCCTCGATAAGCAGGACCCTAACTGCGTGCCTGGTGGCTGTGCTGGCGGTGAGCCTGATGTCCCAGGTGTGCGGCCTCCAGGTCATGCAAGTGGTCAAGACCAGGGACCAACAACTGATCGAAGCTACAGCCGGGCTCGATTCGCTGTACATCGTCAGCGACGAGTACGGGTACGCTCAATACGTGGCTCCTCTTTTCTACGAGAGGGAGTTCTTCTACGTTCGCAGTCAAGCGGACTATCAAGCACTTGTAGAGACCTTCCTGCTCAACGGCATCCACAGGTACGCGGTCACAACCTATCCCGCACCACATAGACAGGCCATCGACCCTCTCGCCGTCTCCGGCGGATATGTGGTGAGAGAGATGGACCAACAGATCTACGAGATTGAACGAGTGGAGCAGAGTCAGTGAGAAGATGAGACTCAAGGCAGCGCTCTTGGCTCTGAGAACCGACCGGCTGATGACCTTGGTTCTGTTGCTCTGCCTGTTTGTCATGGCCATAGGTCCGATCACGGACCCAGACTTCTGGTGGCATCTTCGCACGGGACAGTACATCTGCGACACGAGAAGCATACCGCACCAGGACGTCTACTCGTTTACCCTGCCCGACCAACCCTGGATCACCCATGAGTGGCTGACCGAGGTCCTCTTCTACGCTATCTATGCCGTCTCGGGTCAGGCCGGGCTGATTCTTGTCTTTGCGCTCGTCATCACTGCCGCCTTCGGGCTGCTCTATCTTCAGTGCCCGGGACGCCCCTACCTGGCTTCTTTCGTGGTCGTCTTGGCCGCCATCAGCTCAGCAATGACGTGGGGAGTGCGGCCGCAGATGATGTCGCTGCTGCTGTCTTCAGCGTTCCTGTACATCCTCCACCTCTACCGGCGGGGGCACAAGAGACTGGTCTGGCTCATGCCGCCCCTCATGATCATCTGGGCCAACCTGCACGGTAGCTTCCTGTTGGGTGTAGTCCTACCCGCTGTGCACTGCACGGGCGCGGTGATCGACACGGCCTTTCGCCGTGAAACGGAGTCCAGGCTGGAGTGGAGAGACTTGAGAACGCTGCTGATCGTCACTGCGCTCACCACGCTCGCTCCCGTGGTCAACCCCAACGGAGTCCAGCTACTGCTCTATCCCTTTGGCACGCTGGGTAGCCCCGCCATGCAGTCGTACATCATGGAGTGGTTCTCTCCCGACTTCCACCTCGTTCAGTTCCAGCCCCTCGCACTCTACATCCTGGTCCTCCTGGCCGGTCTGGCTCTGTCTCGGAGCACCCCTAGCGCGACAGATTTCCTCTTCCTCTTGGGCTTCGGCTACGCCTCGCTGCGCTCTGCTCGGCACATACCGCTCTTCGTCCTGACGACGACGCCCATGCTCACAGAGCAACTTCTCAGCATCTGGCGCCGATCAGATCTTTCTGAACGTTTCAGGCGAAGAAGACACCACCGGGACGGTAGATACATCACCCTGAACTGGCTGTTGCTGGGGTTGCTAGTCCTGGGCGTCGTATTGCAGGCCGCGAGCACCCTGGCCGGGAACGAAGCAGCGCAGCGTGAGGCCTTCCCCGTGGACGCCGTGGATTTCCTCGTCGATAACGAGATCACGGGCAACATGTTCAACCTATACCGCTGGGGAGGCTATCTGATCTGGAGGCTGTACCCCGAGCAAGCGGTGTTCATAGACGGACGCGCGGATGTGTACGGCGATGCCTTCATCGACGAGTACCTACGGGTCTACCAACTTCGCGAGGGCTGGAGCGAACCACTGGCGAGCTATGACGTGGAACTGATCCTCATCGACCGGGCGAGTGCGCTGAGCACTGTGTTGAACGAAAGCCTCGCTTGGGATCGCGCCTACACTGACGAGATGGCAGCAGTTTTCGTCAGGCAGGATGAGGCAGAACCATGACGGGCCACGGCACGCTGAAGCGGTATCGCTGGATGCTGCCGATCTTGCTTCTGGCCTTTCTGCTGCGCGTCGCCTACCTCGATGCACAGAGTCTGTGGTGGGATGAGGCTTTCTCAGTCACTATCAGCCGCATGGATCTGCAGTCGCTGCTAGCGGCTGTCCTCGCCGACCGTGTCCATCCCCCTCTCTACTACCTTGTCTTCCGCGTCTGGTTGACCTTGGGCCAAGGCGAGTTCGTAGTGCGAGCTCTCTCCGCCTTCCTTGGCGTCCTGGGTGTGGCGTCCTTGTTTCCCATGGCCGCTCTGGTAGGCGATAGGCGCCTGGGTGCGGTCAGCGCCTTCGCCCTGGCTATCTCGCCAATGCACATCTGGTACTCCCAAGAGGCCAGGATGTACTCCCTGGTGGTCTTCCTCACGGTGCTGGCTAACTACTTCTTCGCCCGGCTTCTCAGAAGTGAGGGGAGAGCCACCTGGCTCGGATACAGCATCACCACCCTGCTGGCGATGCACACACACTATCTAGCACTCTTCGTCATCCTGGCTCAAATGACCCACCTGATAGTCACGCGCCAGCGACACCGCTCGCTGCTACGCAATTGGCTCCTCTGTATGCTCATCGTGGGCCTACTATCTTCACCCTGGTTCGGCGCCATCTTCCTGACGGGAGGTTTCTATCGAGCCAGCATATCCTGGATTCGGCCGGTGATGCCCCAGGACCTGTTCTGGACCATCTATGACTTCGGCCTGGGATCCTCCTCGGACCCGGGCAGCGTTTTCAATATCCTGTCCACCGTGCTGCTAACGGCCATGCTGGCCTATGTGTCCATCCATCTGCTCCTGGGGAAGATCCCGGCACCCCGACGCAGTGTGCTGTGGTTTGTCTGGCTCTGGCTGTTTCTGCCTCTCATCCTCGTTTTCTTGATCTCGCTGGACTGGCCGTTGCCCCAGAAAAGGTCGATCTACATGGATCGCTTTCTGATCCCGTCACTTCCAGCCTTCCTAATCCTGATTAGCTGCGGGATAACACAGATCTTCAAGAGGAAGAGGGTTCTCGGCGCCGTCATGGCAGCGGCTTTTCTGGTGCCAATTACCGGATCGGTATATGCCCAGTTCTCCGAACAAACATATCACCGCGATAATTGGCGCCAGGCGATAGCCGATGTCAAGGCCGGAGCTCAAAGCGGAGACCTCCTTCTCGTGCGTCCGCATGACTATGTGCCGCTGGACTATTACGATCTACAGGAGATACCTTGGTTTACCGTGCCCTACTTGGAGTCTGTGGATGAGTATGAGACTTACCTCGACACTCATCTGGCCGATAACATGAGCGTAGGAGGAAGGCTCTGGACGATGATTGTCTGCGAGAACGCCGATGCCCACCGCTTCGTGCAGAACAATCCTCAGAATCTGATGGACAAGGTGCACAACGACGAAGTGAGAGCATGGCTGCTCGCCAACTACCAACTCCTGGACGAGAGAACCTACAGGGGCGTCTACCTGGCCTCCTATGGCGCTCGTGAGAGGCTCTACTAGCCCGCTGGAGCCAGGTGTGGGAGTTAGGTACCATTGACCATCTAATATCACTACGCTATGATGATCCGGTATGACAGGTATAGAGCGTGATACTGCCCCGCCTGCACTGGCGGGCATCAAGGCGCGATGGGGCCTCGGCTGGCAGTCGATAGTCGTCCTTCTGGCACTGCTGTATGTCAGTGCCATCGGAGGCACCCGGGCCGGTACCTATCACTTCCCTCTGGTTGCCTTCTCACACCTGCTGATCTTCGCGTTGCTGGCCTGGTGGACAACGCGCAGGCTCGCACGGGGACGGTGGCTGCCCAGGACTCCTTTGGATTTGCCCATACTGGTCTTCTACCTCCTCAACGTGGTATCCACCCTGCTCTCGGTCAATCCGCGCGTCAGCGTGGAGAACCTGGCTCACTTGACCATCATTATCCTGGTGTACTACATCGTGATCGATTCGCTACTGAGCGGATGGAAGACGTCGGATTTCGTGCGGCCGATGTTGCTGGTAGCCGGAGTCCTCATCCTCGCGGCGCTGGCGGAGCTGGTGGTCTGGCTGGGAATCTGGTTCGTGGGCACCGGAGAGGTCTCGCCGCTCCTCACCCTTGGAGAGTATCGAAGAAGGCTGGTCATGGGGCCCGTCAATGTGCTGGCCTGGTACATAGTGCTCCTGCTCCCCCTCGCACTGGCGCAGTTGCTCAGCGCTCGTTCTCTCAGAGCCAGGATGAACCTCGGTCTGCTGGCCATCTGTTCCGGACTGGTCCTGGCCTCAACCCTGTCGCGGAGTGGTCTCATTGGTATGGCTGTCGCTTTGGCCACGTTCACCGTGATGACCGTCGTGGCGCGAACCAGACATGCTCGCGTGTCACTGCGCCCATTCCTCCGGAGACCTGCGACCATCTCCATCTTCCTGGTCGCCGTGCTGCTTGGTGTAGCTCTCCTCCCCGCCGCAACAAACATCATGTCTGCCAGGCTGTATACCGTCTCCGTCAGATTCGAGCTCTGGCGTGCTGCTGCCGAGATCATCGCCAGTCGTCCGTTGTTGGGAGGTGGACCCGGTACGTTCGGCTATCTGCTCCACCAGGTCCCGGATTCCAACCCTTACGCTCCGGACATGTTCTACAACAGCGCCCACAACGGCCTCATCAACGTCGCCGCCGAGAGCGGCCTGGCCAGCTCTTTCGTGGCTCTCTGGCTGATCGCGGCTGTGACAGCGACAGGATGGCGGTACTTGAGAGATACGACCGCGACACGATACGCACAGGACATCATCTCAGCCTGCGTGGCCGGTATCGTGGGCCTTTTGGCCTCCACGCTGTTCGACGTGCCCTGGGTCTTTCCGCTGACCACGCTCTATGTCGCGCTCTTCTCGGCCATGATTGTGAGACCCTACTGCTCACCGCGCCCCATGGCCGGCCTTCGTGTCCGGGGGATGACGGTGGCCGCACTCGGCCTGGTCGCGATAGTATTGATCTGGGGGGACGTTGCCCATTTCTTCCAGCAGCGCGCGATTGATGCCCTACGTGACGGGAGGTTCGAAACCGCAATCACGGGCTTGGAGACATCAGTGGCGGTAGATCCCTGCCTGACCATGTACCACTTCCAACTGGGGATAGCCAGAGCCTACTTCGGTCTCGAGAACGACGACCAAGCGGCCATCCACCAGGCTATACAGGCCCACGAAGAGGAGATTTCACGCGGCGGAGATGCCGCCATCAACAATAGCAACCTGGCGTGGTTGGAGTGGAATGTCGGAGACCTCGACGAAGCGCTGGCTCACATGCAGCGAGCCTCTGCCCAGGCGCCTCGCGACAGCTACTACAAGCTAGGCCTGGGTTTTCTACTGGAAACGACAGGCGACTACCATATGGCGGGAGAAGCGTACTCCGCAGCAGTTACCGCCACTCCCACCCTCATTGACAGTGCTTTCTGGCAAACCAGCGAGTACCGGCGCGGTTTCAAGACCGATCTCCAGACACGCGACGCTCTGTCAGCACTGACTCGTGCGTGGGCGGCGTACTTCGCGTGCGACTACGAACAAGCGGACAGCATACTGGACGGACTGCTGCAGACCACGTCGTGGCTGGTTCTGCAAGGCAGGGTGCAGACTGCACGGATGCAGTACGCCGCGGCGCAGGAGACCCTGGATAGAGCAGTAGCCATGTCCGAGACCAGTGCCCAGCCCTACCTGGCACGCGGGCAGCTATACCTCGCATCAGGAGACGAGGACAAGGCCCTCCACGATGTGAGAATCGCCAGCCAACTGGGTGAGAGGAGAGCTGCCATGGTGCTGGGCGACGTCGCCTACCAAGCCGGGAATCTCAAGAAGGCGATCGCCCTCTACCAGGGCAGCGTGCCTGGGTGCGTTGCGCTGACCGGCAGCTACGACTACCCATCCCAGGTCTATCACAGGTCCAACGTCACCGCCGACTTCTGGCCGGAGACCATCACTTGCGCACCATACGACAGCCTCGTACCCCACTATTTGTATCTAGCCAAGGCATACCGGGCGGTGGGCCGCACGGAAGAAGCAGAAGGAGTCTGCGACTGGATGGGTGACTTCTACGAGCCCAGCTACCTCGAGGAACTCGACCTGAACGACGACCGGGAAAGCGCTTGCCCGACGGGCACATCCATGGAGCGAGAAAAGCGCGTAGCGAGATTCTCCCGGTCATCCTCTGTGTGTGCGCACGGAGGCATGGCCCACGCCTGTTGTCCAATCTTGTGTAGCTGCGGATTGCCGCCAGCCAGGTTCCAGGGGTCAGTGGGATGAGCACGAGCGACCGCGCACTTTCCGATGCTCTTCGCGGCAGAGGCGGACGTTTCGTCGTCGTCTGCGCCATCGTTGCGGTCTACTGCCTCCTGGCTTATGGCATCTACGCGTCGTTCACAACCCGTATCGCTGGTGGCAACGACTTCTATCCACGGTGGCAAGGCACGAGGGCCCTGATTCTGGAAGGAAAGGATCCGTACTCAGAGGAAGTGACGCTGGAGATACAGAAGGCGATGTACGGACGCCCCGCCAGAGAGGATGAGGACCAGGTCGCTTTCGCCTATCCGCTGTACGTCTCTCTCCTCATCCTTCCCTTTTCGCTGCTGCCCTACCCCTTGGCACAGGCCTTCTGGATCAGCACACTGGTCCTCGCTCTGCTCGCGGCCCTGGCTCTGATCCTTCGCACCATAGGCTGGGTTCCATCCCCCCCTCAACTAGCCGGTCTCGCCTTGTGGTCGGTGTTGTTCTATCCCAGCTCGCGAAGCCTGGTGCTCGGTCAGTTGAGTATCCTCGTGCTTGCCCTGCTGGCGCTGTCCCTCTGGGCCATGCACCGTAGCCGCCCCTTTCTTGCCGGATGCTCCCTGGCCTTGTCCACCATCAAGCCCCAGATGGTGGTCCTGGTCGTCCCATTCCTGCTCCTGTCTTCGGTGAGAGGGAGGCGGTACCGAACGCTCGGCGGCTTTCTCTCTGTCATGGCTGCGCTGCTCGCAGTCGCCACCATCGTGCTTCCAACGTGGATTCCTTCCTTCATAACAGGTCTCACTTCGTATGAGTCGTACACCAGCATCTACAGGGAAGGCAGATCGCCGCTCGGAGTTCTGCTCGCCCACATGCTCCCGTCCGAGCTATGCAGTCTCCTTATGCCGGTCATCTCTCTCGCGGTCGTGGCCGGCCTGGTGTACGTCTGGCTCGTGTCGCTCAAGCGGCCGGACGTCTGGTGGCGAGCACTCACCTTGACCATTGTCGCAACCCTGATCCT
>Ga0315553_10003352_pt1 | contig 12488 bp, 11 predicted proteins | sample SalMarSW160140MG_FD_203099 | JGI IMG/M metagenome (GOLD analysis project Ga0315553, IMG submission 203099) | Salt marsh sediment microbial communities from the Plum Island Ecosystem LTER, Massachusetts, United States - Salt Marsh Sediment SW1601-40 ... | reverse complement strand
TACTGGATTGTCAACCATTTGGAACCCGCTGCCCCTGAACGCCGGCAATGAAAAACATTCCCTCTCCCTCCAGCACATACCCCGGCACCTCAGCCGGTATCAGGAACGAATCTCCCTTGTTGACGCGGATATGATCATCTTCGCTACTATAGCGGATCACAGCCCTTCCATCAACACAAATCATCAATTCCACGCCTCTGTTCCCGGATGAAACGTGGCGAAGGCCTCCGCTCAGACGGATTCTGTACAGGCGAAAGTCGGGAACCGGTGTTTGATACACCTCGGTCCCTTTTGTTACTTCTCTCGGATCTAGGGTCTCGACAGGGTTTTCGTTGTACCGGAGGATCCTGATGAACTCCGGGATGTCGACATGGCGGGTGCTCAATCCCCCACGTACCACGTTGTCCGAATTGGCCATCAGCTCGATCCCGAATCCACCCAAATAGGCGTGAACGATTCCGGGTGCCAAATACACCGCCTGGCCGCTGCGCAGATGCAGCAAATTCAGGAACAGCGGGCTCACCACACCGATATCTCCGGGGTATTGTCGATTCAGCTCGACGATCCATTTGTACCGATCTCCCCTCGCTGTGACTGCTTTGCCGAGCACCTCCTCGACGAACATGCGTTTTTGCTCGATCCCCATCAACATGATCGATTCGAACAGCCGCCTCAAGGCGCCGACGTTCTGAGATTGGATGAACGCTTCCACATGCTCCGCGATTGTTCTGGGATGAAGCTTTTTCAGCTCCGCCGCTATGTGCCGGACACTGCGGAAACCCGCCAGACACGCAAACGGCCCCAGTGCACAGAGCATTTCGGGTTTGTGGTTCTGGTCAAGGTAGTTTCTACCCGGCGCGTCCAGGGGGATTTTTCGCTCGTTTTCCTTCTGGTAACCGTTCACCGCCTGCTCTTTGTCCGGGTGGACCTGCAGGGCAAGGGCTTTTTCCGCGGCCAGGACTTTGAGCAAAAACGGAAGCCGAGGCCCGAAGCGTTTTACCGTATCCGCTCCCAATACCGCATCGGGTTCCGCCTGTATGAGCTCTATGAGACTCTGCTCACCCTGCTCTCTCAATACGGTCGAGGGGGCTTTAGGATGGGCACCCAGCCATAGCTCGGCTACCGGTCTGTTCTGAGGATTGGCGGTACCCAATAGCTCCGGAATGTCTGAGGTTGAACCCCACGGGTAATTCTGTACGGGATTCCTCAGTGGGTATATGGCCATGGAATACCGGCGTGCAGATTTGACTAGGATTCTTTTTTCAAGACCAGCGGCTCGGGGAGCTCGAAATTCTGGCGCATGAAATACAGGTGGTAACGCTTGCGCGCGGAGGCGCCAACCCCGTCCAGTTTGGCCGAAACGAGGAAATCGATCATTTCGATGTCGGTGAATTCAAAGCGGCCCTGTTCGTCGGTTTTCACGGCACGCGGTTCCTTGACCAGGTTCAACGTCTGCTCCCGGAGCTGAACCGTGGCTCCCTGAACCGGATCGCCCGCCTGGGTCAGCACCACACCCGTGACCACCCCATCGTCGTTGAGCCTCACGTGGATGATCCAGATCAGCAGGGCCAGGACCACCGCCGCGACGAAAAGTATACGGCCCAGGTTCGCTCGGCCGAACTCGGACAACCTGCCACCGACGCTCATCCCTTCACCGCTCCGCTCATCATCCCGCTGATGAAGCTTCTCTGGTTCATGAGGAAAACCACGACGATGGGCGCGATAACCATGATGACGAAGGCGTACAGCTGACCGCTGGTGTCTTCGAAATAGCTCAAGAACCGTGCCAGCCCTAACGGGAGGGTCCGCATGATCGTGTCCTGGGTAATGATCAGCGGCCAGATGAAGTTGTTCCACGACCAGACAAAGGTGAGAATGATATTCGTGGCAATGGCCGGACGGGCCAGGGGCAGATATATCCGCAAGAGCATCTTCCAGTCCGCCATACCGTCGATCCGGGCCGCGTCATGCAGGGACTGCGGAACCGCGTCGAAATTCGTCTTGAACACGAAGATGTTGATGATCGTGGATGCCAGGGGCAGAGCCAGACCCAGATGCGTGTTGAGAAGCCCGAAATACTTGGTGAGGAGAAAGGCCGGGATGATCGTGGTCTGGAAGGGGACCATCATACAGCTCAGATAGGTTAGGATGATAAGCCGCTTACCCGGGAAGTTGTAGCCCAGGGCGAATCCGGCCATGGCGTTGAAAATGATGTTGGAGACCACCACGATGGCCGACACGATTACGCTGTTCATGAAGAAACGCAGAAAGGGGATCCAGTAATACACGTCGACGAAGAAGTAGATGTGCGGATCCTTGGGGATCAGGGAGGGCGGGTAGTTGAAGAGGTTTTCGCCGGTGAGGCTCGTCTTTACAACCCAATAGATGGGCACGATGATCAGGAAACACAGGATTATGAGCAGAATATGGGTGAGAACGTGAGTGCGCCGCTTACTCATAGTAGTTGACCCCTCCGGCCTCCCCGCCGGAAATCCGGTTGGAATACCAGGTAACGAGCAGCAGGAAAAGGAACATGAAAACCGTCATTGCCGCCGCGTATCCCATGCGGTTGAAGGTGAAAGCATTCTTATAGATATTCGTGACCAGGATCTCCGTAGCGTGTCCCGGTCCCCCGTCGGTCATCACGTAGATGATGTCGAAAACCGTGAAGGAGTTGATGATCCCCACGATAAAGCAGAGGAATATGGTCGAGCGGATCAGCGGGAGCGTGATGCGGAAGAACTGGGCCAGACGGCTTGCTCCGTCCAGCTCTGCCGACTCATACAGATCATCGGGAATCGTCTGCAGGCCGGTCAGAACGATGATGACGAAGTAGCCGAGAACCTGCCATACGGTGGTCATGATCACCGAGGGGAGAGCAAGCTTGAAGGATTGCAGAAACGGGACCGGGTCGGACACCAACCTCAAGGTCCGCAGCACGTAGTTGATCAGACCGACTTTTTCGTTGTACAGCCACTGCCAGATGATGGCCACGGCAACAGGCGTTATCGGGTAGGGGAGAAAAATCATGACCCGGTAGGCATTTCTGCCGCGTATCGGGTTGTTTACCATGACAGCAACCAGCACGGCCAGGGCGATGGCGATTGGCGTTCCCCCGAAAAAGTAAATAAGGGTATTCTTGAAGCTCTGCCAGAACACAGGATCCCGGATCATCTCTGCGTAGTTCCGCAGGCCGATCCACGTGTTGGGGCCGATGAACTTCCATTCCTGGAAGGAGAGCAGGAGGTTCCAGATAATCGGTGTAATCCGGTACAGCAAGAAAATTGCCAGTGATGGGAACAGAAAGAGGTAGATCATCAGGAGGATGCGGCTTCGATCCTGCCCGCTTACACGCCTCAACTCTCAAATACCTCCGTCTGGAAAAAGGTAAACAGCCAGAGAGCTCAATCTCATACCTCCAGGGCCCGGCAGCATTATAACAGAGGAGGATTTGCGCTGCAACTTGTGCGGGTCATCCGGCCCATTCGAACAGCACGCCGAGGGTCTTGTCCTTTGCCTTCTGTATGTGCTGATAGGCTTCCTGACACTCTTCCGGCTTGAAGGTGTCGGTGTGCAGCGGCTCCACGCTGAGCTGGGAGCTCGCCATCAGCTGCAGGATTTTTCTCAAATCTTCCGCCACTGAGTAGCGGCTGTAGTTCCTGGGATGCAGTGGATAGAACAGGCAGCGCAGAGCCCCTTTGAGCCGCACCCCCTTCATGTGGGCCTGCCAGAGATGGGGACTGGGATTGAGCTGCGTCTTTCGGCGGGGAGTTCCCAGCATGATCACTTCTCCCAGCCGCCGGGTCAGGGCGACGGACTTCAGGATCAACTCTGAGTTTCCCACGCTCTCCACGGTGACGTCGGCTCCAAGCCCACCGCTCCACTCCTGGACGGTCTGCTCCAGGTCCGCCTCTTTCGAATTGACTACGTTCCTCACCCCGCATGCCTGGGCCCGCTCGATCCTAAACGGGGATATGTCCACGCCCAGGACATCCGCCCCGGACAGCTCGAACAGCTGGGCGGTCAGGTTTCCCACCATGCCCAGACCGAGCACCAGCACTCTGTCACCCAGGGAGTACTCCGCGATCCGGATCGCGGTCATGGCGATCTCCCCGATCTTGGCGAAAGGCGCCATCCGCGCTTCCAATCCTTGGGGAACCTTCCGGATCGGCTTGGTGAGATCCCCGTGGGGCAGATCCTCCGATTCTTCCAGGGTAACGACGAGCTGCGAGGCATGGGGTCCCCCGCTTACGACCACGTCCCCGACCTCGAACTGCTCGACATCCGGGGAGACCTCCACGACCCTGCCGCTCTGGCAGTACCCGGGGTGGATCGGATAGCCGAACCTCTCCCCCGCCACGTCCCTCTGAAGGCCGGAGTACCAGGACAACTCGGTGCCCGGGCTGACCAGGCTGTATTGCGTTTCTATCCGTATCTGTCTCTTCCCGAGACGATCGGGTCCGGTGACGGTCAGGAGCTCGGCTTGATTGGTATCCGTGAAAACGATCTGGCGGATGTCCATCGACTCTCCAAAAAAAGTGTTGCCCGCCGCATTCAGCGTCGGGCAACACAGTTCAATTCGAACACTCTCCGGATATTCTACTTGGAGAGAATGTCATTCACAGCTTTTTCCGCGTCGGCCAGAGCCTTCTCGGCGCTGACTTCCCCGAAGATCGCCTTCTGGAGATTTCGATACACCGCATCCTTGACCTGGGCATCCGCGGCGATGTTGGTCAGCCCGGTCAGCTTCAGTTTGGGTGAGAGCTGGGTTTCAAACATCTTCACGGTGAGCGGATACTCCTTCCGGAACTCCGGATCATTGACGATCGCCTTGTCGGCGGTGGCGTTACCGCTCAGCGGACCGAGGACCCGGATCAGGTTTTCAGCCCACTTGTCGTTAGTAACCACCTTCATGAACTCCCAGCACAGATCCGCCTGCTTGGTCGTGGATACGATGCCCATCCCATGATAGTTGGGAACCGACCAGCCGCCCGGGAAGGTGTCTATCCCCACGGTGTCGTTATTCGCCCACTCGCTTTGGGACATGAAGGAATTGAGGGCAGGGGTGTGGGCGTGATGCATCCCGATACCACCGGCACCGAAGGCACCGTTCGGCTCGGCCCAGCGCCCGGTCCAGGCCACCCCCGGAATGGCGCCCGATTTGGTGAGCCTGGCGAGGTTCTTCAGGACCTGTACCGCCGCGGGGGTGTTGAAGGCCGCCTTGGCCTTGTCGGCGCTGAGGATTTCGACCCCGTTGGCCCGGAACAGCGGCCAGTACAACCAGTCGAAGTTCAGGGTGATGAATCCGCTGTTCTGTCCGGAAGTGAGCTTTTCGGCATAGCTGAGCAGCTGCTCCGGTGTCTGGGGAGCACCTGATAGACCCGCAGCGGCGAACATCGGCTTGTTCATGAACAACAAGCTAGATGGAGTGTAGGTGGGCATCAGGTAGTAGTCATCCCCGAAGCGGGAGGCCGCCTCGAAGAACGAGGGAGTGAAGCGATCCTTGATCGCCTTTTCCTTGTTCAGATACGGGGTTAGAGGCATCAGTACACCCTTGTCCGCGTACTCGTACCACAGCACACTCTGGATCTCGATGATATCCGGTGCGCTGCCCGCAGCCAGCTGGGTCTGAAAGTAGGTGGGAAGCTCACTGCCCTTGCGGTCGATCCACTTGGCCTTGGCGTTGGGGAACTCCGCCTCGAAATCGGCCACCCAGCCCATGATCGCATCCTCGTAGTGGGGAAGGTTCCAGGTCAGGAAGGATATCTCCTGTACCTCGGGCTTGCTCTGGCCTCCTGCCCAAAGACCCTGCAAGCCTACCAGCAGCAGCAGCAGGATCAGGGCTAGAGCCGCAAATTTTTTCGAACTAGTCATCTCGTTACCTCCTCTAATTATTTTTTGAAAGAAACTTAAGTCCTAGTATATACTAGATCAACGCGTTGTCAATGTGAGAATTCCCTTTTTACACCTCGTATTCTTTCGGCGCCCCCACGGAATCGTGGTAGCGCCTCCAGCTGTCCAGTCTCAGCGAAGAGATCGTGTCCCCCCGCAGGCCGCTGCGCAGAGCTCCCACAGACAGGATATCCCGGGGTTGTACATTGCCGATATTGGCTTCCGGACCGTAGTGCATGAAGATGTTCTGCTGCTGACCCTTCTCCGGTGCCTCGATCATCGTATTCTCCAGGCCCACGCCGTTGACGATCTCATCCAGCTCTGCAAACAGGACCTCTCCCGCCTTGCCCATCACGCCGATCCCTTTGCCGGACTCCCGGGCCTCGATGATCACCATCTCCGCACCGCTCTGAACATCCTGCTTCATCAGCTCGATCCTGTGCGGCGTGGTGATCAGGGCGTCCTTCTTGGGATCCTTCTTGCCGACCTCCGATATCACCCGGAAACCCGCGTCCCTGCACATTTTGATCAGCCGCCCGCGATCCTCGTCCGGGACGTAGATGCTGCCGTCGGAGAACTCCAGGTGGGTGAAACCCAGACCTTTGGCGTAATCCAAATAACCCTTCAGAGCGGATTTCTTGTATCCCCCAACATTGAGGATCGCCACCTCGGTGAGGGTGCCGCCGATCATGGTGCTGATCCCTGCCTCGTTGTATGCGGCGATCTTGTCCTTCAACAGCTCCTCCTCGTAGAGGGCGGCGGTTCCGAAGGTTACTTTCACGATATCGGCGATCGACTTGGCCATGGCGGCCCAATCCCTGGCCCCGACGGGGCCGAACTCCTTCTCGATGACCATCACGGTTCCGAACTTCTCGGGGATTGTGATGTGATCTTGGAATGCTCTTGCCATTACTGCCTCCTATTCTTATTTTTCTTACTTTCGAAAACATCTCAGCATTATACAGCGATACGCCGGTCAGTCCAGCTCCAGCAGACGGGCGATCCTGCTCCAGTAGGCCCCCGGATCGCGGTTGAAATCCATGGGATTTCCCTTGATCCGCACCACGGCGCGCAGGCAGTCGTCTTCCAGGGATCTCTCGATCGTCCGGGCCTCCATCTGCTGCTCGGCCCCCAGATACCAGGCGGGCAGGAACAGGGCGGAGCGCTCATCGTAGATCCAGGATGGTTGCTTCTGTCCGAGCTTCTGTCTGGCCACCCCGATCAGGGAGCTGAGCAGCCCGCCGTAGCTCTCCCGTGGCAGGATATCAGGATCCAAGGTCTCGTAGCTCGGATGGATCGTGGGCATGAGGTAGACGAGCCTGTACCCGTCCCGGGAGGAGTAGGAGCTGCTGCGGGCGTAGTACTCGTTCACGCTGACCGCTGTCTTGACGCTTCCGTCGGTGCCTCTGACCTCGATGTCGCCATCCGGATCGGGCATCCGGTCTTTCGGGAACAGGCGCTCCATGAGTGCGATCTTCTCCGGCTCTCCGGGAAACAGGGACACGTTGTCGAAAGCCGCACCGCTGTAGGCTGCCAGCTCACCCTCCAGGATGCTCAAGTGGCCCATCTCCGTAGACAGCACCCTGTAGTCGGAACCCGCTTCGTAGTGAGCCATGTACTCGAGCATGATCACCGATTTGCCGCTGGATGCCTCGCCTCCGTTTACATAGACGAGCCTGTTTTTCTCATCCACCAGGGCGCTGGAGTGATAGCTCACGATCCCGTGTTTTTTCTCCAGCAGAAAGAGGGACAGGGAATAAAACAGCCCCAGGTTGCCGGCCAGGGTTCTGCGCCTGTCTCTTGGCCTGTCGATCAGCTCAGGGCTGAGGGTGAGCCTGAGCACATCCCCCTCCACCCTCAGGGCGGGCTCCGCGCCGGTAACGACCTCGATCCGGGCGTCTGGCCTGCCCCGGGCAACAACCCGGATATCCTTCATGGCGGTGAGGAAGGAACGTATCTCCGAGGGCGCTGCGGATTGCGGATCCCTGAGGAAAACCGAGCCCTCGAGTTTGTCCCCCTCCTCCAGCTCGAAGAGCCGCTCCAGGGGGAACCCGTCGGCTACGGCCTGGATGTCGATGTGCTTGTCTCCGGCAAAGATTCGGAAGGTTGCCTCGTTCATGTTGTGCTCACGCTCCTACGGATCTTTCAGCACGCACGGTTCTGCGGCCAAGAATTTCAGGAAACAGAGGGCCCCCTATTGACACAGCCCTCGTAATCAGAAATAGTACCTTAATCAAGAATATTACTTCAGGAAAGTAAATATTTCAATAGGATCGGAGAACAACCGGCTTCGATGAACGATCTGGCAACTGGTACCGCACCCGTGCTGCATGGGACCATCCAGGTGAACACGGCCCGAATCGAGTACAGGACCTCCTTCTGCTCCGGATTGCGATTCCGCTGTCTGCCGGGATGCGGCCTGTGCTGCAGGACCTACAGGATTCCCCTTACAGAGCCCGATCTGGACCGCCTGAAGCAGGTGGTCGAGCCTGAAGCCTGCTCGAGGATCACGTTCCCAAACCGTGAGCAGGGCGGTATTGCGGCCTTCATGGATAACGGGAAAGCCGAGGGCTGCTGCTACCTGGATGAGCGGCTGCGCTGTTCGGTGTACAGAAACAGACCGCTTTACTGCCGCACCTATCCCCTGATTCGGGACACCTACGAGCAGCTGGAGATGAGCGTGGATCATACCTGTCCGGGGATCGGCGAAGGGGATCCGCTGGCGAGCGAGCAGATCGAAGAGGCATTTCTCCTTGAAGCGCAACACCGGCCGGAGCTGCTGGATGTGGCTGCCTCCTCCGCCAGCTACCGGCTGATCTGCGCTTCCCTCGAGGCGATGGGCGTCTATACAGATGCCGGGCTGATGCGCTCGGTCTGCTCGCAGCTGATCAGCCGCGGACTGACCTTACAGCGGGGCAGCGAGATTTCGGCGTACTTCACGGGCGCAGCCGCAGCATTGGCGCGGGTGCCGGCCGGCAACCTCATGGATCCGGAAGCTGCTGCCCGACTGGCAGAAGGTGTCGAGGAGGTCTCGGGCTGCGGATCGGAAGGACCGGAGGAGGAGCTGGCCGAAGGCGCCGCTGAAAGCTTGAACGACTATCTGGGGGAGTGGATCCGCCGTCAGGCATTGCTGCGCTTCGTGCACGCCGACGCCCTGGCCCGCCCGCGCAGGGAGAACGTACTGCACTCTTTCTTCCTGTTCCTGACACGCGCGGTTTCTGAAATCCTCTCCGATGCGGAGAAGCTGAGGAGGCGGGAGGGGCAGCGGAGGATTACGGCCCGGTTGATGCTCGAAGCAATACGGCAGAATGAAGGCCCGCTGCGCAGCAGGTGCGCCAGCGTGGTGTCGACATCATAGATTACCTAACAAACCAACCAACGGAGGTGTTTGACAATGGGGAAAGTTAAAGTCGGAGTCGTCGGCTATGGAACGATCGGAGAGCGGATAGCCGACGGTGTTGCGGCGCAGGGAGATATGGAACTTGTCGGAGTCTGCGACCTCACGCCCACCGTACCGGTCCGGGCGCTGATCAAGTCCGGAAAGGATATGCCGCTGTACTGTGCGGTACCGGAGAAGATCAAGGATCTGGAGAAAGCCGGCGCCAAGGTGGCCGGCACCCTGGAGGACCTGCTCAAGAAGGTGGATATCGTCTGCGATGCCACCACACCCGGTGTCGGCGCCGAAAACAGGAAGAAGTACGAGGCGGCAGGGGTCAAGGCGACCTTCCAGGCCGGAGAAAAAACCGGGGTCGGGGACGTGCAGTTCAACTCCATGGCCAACTACGACAAAGCCTACGGACAGAGCTATATCCACATCCTGTCCTGCAACACCACGGGGATGGCCCGCTGCATCAGCACGGTGGACAGAAAGATCGGCGTGGAGCGGATGAACGTGGTGATCATCCGGCGGGCGGCGGACGTGTCGGAAACCCACAAGGGCCCGGTGGATGCCGCCATCGTACAGAAGGTTCCTTCCCATCAATGCGAGGACATCATGGCGGTGAGCCCTCACATCAAGGCATTCAGCGTGGTTGTCACCCTGCCGATCACCCACGGCCACGTTCAGACCCTGCAGCTGATGTGCAAGAAGGAGACCTCCAAAGAGGAGATCATCGAGATCTTCAACACGAACCCTAGAATTGTCATGTTCAAGATCGAGGACGGCTTTATTTCCAACTCCCACATCTTCGACTACTGCCGTGACCTCGGACTGCCCAGGGCTGACATGTACGAATGTCCGGTTTGGGATGAGATGATCCACGTGGACGGCAAGGAGGTCTGGTTCACCCAGATGATCCCCCAGGAGGCGATCGTGATCCCGGAGAACATCGACGCGATCCGCGCGGCCATGGAGCTGCAGGAAGATTATCTGGAGGCGATCGGCTTGACCAACAAGTACCTGAGAATCGGAGAGCTGATTTGATCGACAACCGCATCCTGACTCTGGACGACATCTCCGTAGAGGGTAAGACCGTACTGCTGCGGGTGGACATCAACAGCCCCGTGGATGAGTCCAAGAGGATCAAGGACCAGACGCGAATCCTCAGATGCCTGCCCACGATCCAGGAGCTCCATGCCAAGAAAGCCCGGCTGGTAGTACTGGCACACCAGGCGGATCCCATCGAATACCAGAACTTCACGGTACTGGAGGAACACGCCGAAATTCTGTCTGCGCTGCTCGGTACCAGGGTCGAGTACGTTGACGACGTGGCCGGTCCCTTCGCCATCGATAAGATACGGGCCATGAAACCGGGGGATATCCTGCTGCTCGATAATGTCCGCATCTACACCGAAGAGACGATCATCTTCGAAAAAGAAGTCAAACTGCCCCCTGAGGATCAGGCCGGGACCACGGTCGTGCGCCGGCTCGCCCCCCTGGCGGATTACTACGTCTGCGACGCCTTCGCCGCCGTGCACAGATCCCAGCCGACCCTGGTGGGCTTTCCCGAGCTGCTTCCCTCGGCCGCTGGAAGGCTGTTCGAAGAAGAGCTCAGGGTTCTCGGCAAGGTCAAACAGAATCCAGAGCGGCCCTGCATCTTCATCCTGGGAGGCGCCAAGATCCTCGATGCCTTCAGGATGATGCGCTCCGTCCTGGAGGACGGATCCGCGGACAAGATTCTCACAACCGGTCTGGTGGCCCAGATCATGCTCAAAGCCAAGGGAACCCGCCTAGGGCGGGCCAGCGAAGCGTATCTTGAGAAGAAGAACCTGCTGGAGTTCGTTCCGGCGGCGGAAGAGAGCCTGAAGGGCAATGCCGACAGGATCGTCTGCCCGGAGGATTTCGCCGTGGACGCCGCAGGACAGCGCAAAGAGTTTGAAACAGACGCGCTGCCCGACGAACAGCCGATCGCCGACATCGGGGAGAAAACGATCCAGCGCTACTGCAGTCTCATCTCTGAAGCCAAGACCGTCTTCGTAAACGGGCCGGCCGGAGTCTATGAGAAAACCCCCTTTGCCCTGGGTACAAGGCGCATCTGGGAAGCGGTGGCCGCTTCGGCGGCATTCAGCGTATTAGGCGGGGGCGATTCCATCGCCGCGGCCAGGTTGTTCGGCGTGCAGGATGGGATCTCCTTCATCAGCACGGCCGGGGGCGGATTGATCCGCTTTCTGGCCGGAGAGAAACTGGCCGTGGTCCAGGCTCTGCAAAAATCGGCCGCAAGGTTCGGCCGAAAGAAGTGACAAATAAAGGAAAAAGGGAGTAATTCGAGTGAAAAAACTACTAAAGAACCTGTTCGGTACGGAAAAAGTATTGACCGTGATCCCCGGAACCCTGGTTGCGGTTGCCGTTATGCTGCTATCGCTGCTGGCGGCCAAGTATCTCGGGGAGTTCTTCAAAACCCAGTTCAATCTGCATTCATCTCCGGTATCCACCTTTCTTCTGGCCATCATCCTGGGGATGCTGCTGCGCAATGTCATCAAGTTCCCGAAGATATTCGAGCCGGGGTTTAAATTCTGCGTGGCCAAGCTGCTGAGGCTGGGGATCATCTTCCTGGGGATCCGCCTGAGCATTCTGGCGATCGCCAAGATCGGTCTGGTTGCGGTCATCGTGGTGGTCGTCTGCATCACCGCGGGCATCGTGCTGACCAGTCTCTACGCCCGTATATTCAAGGTGAGCAGACGGCTCGGCACCCTGATCGCGGCGGGCACCGCCATCTGCGGGGTGAGCGCCATCGTGGCCACCGCACCGACCATCGGTGCCAAGGAGGAGGAAACCGCCTATGCCATCAGCACCATCACCATCTTCGGTCTTGTGGCCACGCTGCTGTACCCCTACCTGGCCGAGCTGGTACTCCATCTCAACCTGGGACAGGCCGGAATTTTCCTGGGCACCGCGATTCACGATACCTCCCAGGTGACAGGAGCGGCCTTCATCTACGACCAGATCTGGAACCGGGAAGTTTCCCGCATCGCCATCACCACCAAGCTGGTCCGCAACACCTTCATGATGGCGGTCATCCCGATTCTTTCCGTGATGTACGCGCGACGAACAACAGCCGATACGGTTCAGGCTGACGGATCACCCTCACCTGCGGGAAAAGTCAATGTTCTCAAGCTCTTTCCCACCTTCGTGCTGGGCTTCCTGGCCTTCGCCATCT
>Ga0315553_10003351_pt1 | contig 12489 bp, 12 predicted proteins | sample SalMarSW160140MG_FD_203099 | JGI IMG/M metagenome (GOLD analysis project Ga0315553, IMG submission 203099) | Salt marsh sediment microbial communities from the Plum Island Ecosystem LTER, Massachusetts, United States - Salt Marsh Sediment SW1601-40 ... | reverse complement strand
GCAGACGTCGTCTCCGTTTCGACGGGGACGGCGTCTGGTGCCTCCGGCGTCGCGATCTCGACCATGGGGAGCACCGGGACCAGCGAATCCTCGACGGGCGCGGCTGTGGCAAGCCGGATCGGCTTGGGCGCGGCGTCGGCGAGCGTCTCGATCTTGGTGGGAAGGACGCCGAGGCGCGCCGGGCGCGTGGCGCTGGCGCGCGCATCGCTGAGGGGCGTGATGGCGGCTGTTGAGATCGGCGAGGTGCCAATTGCGTCCGCGGGCTCGTGGGGCTCGAGGAGCGCGGCGAGCTTGGGCAGCGTGCCACCCTTGCGGGCTGCAGGGGCGGATGCGATCGCCGAGGCGCGCGTATAGGCGAACCGCGACAGGAGCGTTGCGTTGCCTTTCATTTCAAGTGAGGCGGCATCGGCGCGCTGAGGACCGCATAGGCAACTCGAAGGGCCGGCGAGGATCGCAAGGGCAAGGCCGGCTATGAAGAGCAGCGAGAGAGAGGTGGTGGCGTGCTGGCGCGCCCGCGCGAGCCGTCGGATGGTGCGCGCTCGGACCCGGGGGGGTAGGGCGCTCCGGGGGCGCACGATGCGAAAGCCGCCGATTGCCGGATCGGCGCTTGAGCCGCCGGCAAGGGCCGCGAAGTCGTCCATCCCGGTAAGGACGCCGAAGGCTCGGGGCAGGGCCATGTACTCGACAACGCGCATCGCGCGACTCCACCGACTTGAGAATGCGCTCCTCGCCGCCGATTGCCGGCCTGCCTGCAAGCCCTTTGTGAGGGAGAAGGCGCACCACTTTGAAACAAGGGCTAAATCGGCCCTAGCCATGAACGGTGCCACGCGCATGGTGAATTTTCTGCAAATGCTGCCGAAGCGTTTGCGGCCGTCCCATGCGCTCAGCTCATGGTTAACGAAATGTTGGAAGGCAGGACCTAGGCTCAACCCCGGTTCCTGATGGAGGCAGGCATTCTTCGAGGTGTGTGATGCGGGCTGTTCTCGGCTTCTTCTCGTCGCTGGCGCTCGGGCTGATGATCGCCGCCATCCTGGTGGTCGGGGCGACGAGCGTCATGAACACGCCGGCGCACCTTCATGCCACCGGCACGCTGCTCGACTACGTGTCGGTGATCATCGGACTGGGATTGGGGCTGGTGATCGCCGTGCTGGGGCAGATCTCCTGGAGCGAGCTGCCGCGCCGCCTCGCGCAGTTCGTGGTGCATCACGGCTACCGCCTGCGCCTCATCGGCTGGGCGGCGCTGTTCGTGGCGGTGCTGATCTACTTCTGAGGCGGGCCGCCCCAACGCAAACGGCCCGGGAGCGATCCCGGGCCGTTCGCGTCATCTAACAGACGCGTTAGACGGAGTAGTACATGTCGAACTCGACCGGGTGCGGCGCCATCTCGTAGCGCATGTTCTCTTCCATCTTCAGCTCGATATAGGCGTCGATCATGTCGTCGGTCATGACGCCGCCCATCTTGAGGAAGTCGCGGTCCTTGTCGAGGCATTCCAGCGCCTGACGCAGACTGCCGGAGACGGTGTCGATCTTCTCCAGCTCAGCCGGCGGCAGATCGTAGAGGTTCTTGTCCACGGCATCGCCCGGATTGAGCTTGTTGGTGATGCCGTCGAGGCCCGCCATGAGCATGGCCGTGAACGCCAGGTAGGGGTTCGCGCCCGGATCGGGGAAGCGAACCTCGACGCGCTTCGCCTTCGGACTGGAGGCGTGCGGAATACGGCAGGAGGCGGAGCGGTTGCGCGCCGAGTAGGCGAGCAGAACCGGCGCCTCGAAGCCGGGGACCAAGCGCTTGTAGGAGTTGGTCGTCGGGTTGGTGAAGGCGTTGATCGCCTTGGCGTGCTTCAGGATACCGGCGATATAGCTGAGGCAGGTGTCCGACAGGTCCGCGTACTTGTTGCCGGCGAACACCGGCGTATCGCCGTTCCAGATCGACTGGTGGACGTGCATGCCGGAGCCGTTGTCGCCATACACGGGCTTGGGCATGAAGCAGGCCGTCTTGCCGTAGGCCTGGGCGACCATGTGCACGACGTACTTGTAGACCTGCAGGTGGTCGGCGATGGTCACCATGGGCGCGAACTTGATGCCGAGCTCATGCTGAGCTGCACCGACCTCGTGGTGGTGCTTTTCAACCGCGACGCCCATCTCGGCCATCACCGACAGCATCTCGGAACGGATGTCCTGGCAGCTGTCGATCGGAGGTACCGGGAAGTAGCCGCCCTTGGTGCGCGGACGGTGCCCGAGATTGCCCATCTCGTACTCCGTACCGGAGTTGGAGGGCAGCTCGGTGGAATCGAGCTTGTAGCCCATGTTGTAGGGCTCGGTGGTGAAGCGCACGTCGTCGAAGATGAAGAACTCGGCTTCCGGGCCGAAGAACACCTTGTCGCCCACGCCGAGGGACTTCATGTAGGCCTCGGCCTTCTTGGCGATGCCGCGCGGATCGCGCTCATAGAGCTGACCCGTCGTCGGCTCGCGCACATCGCAGAAGATGGCGACGGTCGACTGCGCGAAGAACGGATCGAGATGGGCGGAATCGGGGTCCGGCATCAGAAGCATGTCGGACGCCTCGATGCCCTTCCAGCCGGCGATGGACGAGCCGTCAAAGGCGTATCCGTCCGCGAAGGTATCCTCGGAGACGCAGCCCGCCTCGGCGGTCACGTGCTGCATCTTGCCGCGTGAATCTGTGAACCTGAAGTCCACGAACTTGACGTCCTTGTCCTTGATCATCTTCAGGACATCGCTTGCTTGTGCCATGAGACTCCCCTGTTACGTAGCCTTGCCCGCTCACGCGTATCTGGCGAGATGGGCGCCTGAGTTCCCCGTCCGGAATGCCACCCTAGATGGCGTTCGCGCCCTTCTCTCCGGTGCGAATGCGGATCGCGTCGTCCACTGCCGAGATGAAGATCTTGCCGTCGCCGATGCGGCCGGTCTTGGCGGCTTTGAGGATGGATTCGACCGCCTTATCGAGCATTTCGTCAGGCAGCACTACCTCGATCTTCACTTTTGGTAGAAAGTCGACCACGTACTCGGCGCCCCGATAGAGCTCCGTATGCCCCTTCTGGCGACCAAAGCCCTTCGCCTCGAGCACGGTGATGCCCTGAAGGCCAATTTCCTGCAGGGCTTCCTTCACCTCGTCGAGTTTGAATGGCTTGATGATAGCCTCAATTTTCTTCATGACCCCTGGGGCCCTCCGCGTTTCTCTTGTTCATGCAAGGGTAGTTTGTCCGGACGGCCACAGGGTTAGCATGCGCTATGCCAACTGGTGGGGAGAAATAAACGGTTGTGAATCCAGTACCTTATCCAACACCGTGGGGCCGATCGCCGCTCTGTTCACCAGTAGAATGCTCAAAAATATGGCATTTTGCTCGCCTAATTGGCAAGGGCCTGATGCTGCTGATCTAATGGGCGATCAGCGCCGATGCCTGGGCACCTGACCCCTGCGAGTTCAGGCCCGCATGGCAATAGAAAGGGCGGCCGGTGTCCGGATTGGAGCTGCTCACGACCGAGGAGATGGGGCGCGCGGACCGCTTGGCGGTCGCAGCGGGCGTGGAAAGCCTCACACTGATGGAAAATGCCGGCCGGGCCGTAGCCGGAGAGGCGGCCCCCATGGCGGGCCGCGGTGCGCGCATCTCGGTTGTGTGCGGACCGGGCAACAACGGCGGGGACGGCTTCGTCGCCGCCCGGCATCTGGCTGAGGCCGGCTTTGAGGTGGGCGTGGCGCTCTTGGGCCCGCGCGATGCGCTGAAGGGCGATGCCGCGACCATGGCACGGCGCTGGACCGGGCAGGTCGAGCCGCTCGCCTTCGCCGCGTTCGACGGGGCGCAACTGATCGTCGATGCGCTTTTCGGCGCCGGCCTGACGCGGCCGATCGAGGGCACCGCGGCCGCGGCCGTCGAGGCGATGAACCGCTCGGGGGCGCCCATCGTCTCCGTCGATGTCCCCAGCGGGCTCGACGGCACCACGGGCATGGCGGAGGGGCCTCGCGTGCGTGCAAGCCGCACCGTCACCTTCTTCCGCCGCAAGCCCGGTCACCTGTTGATGCCGGGCCGCCTCCTGTGCGGGCCCGTTTCCGTGGCCGACATCGGCATCCCGGCTGAGGTGCTGACCGAGATCAATCCGCAGACGTGGGCCAACGACGCGCCGTTGTGGCTGCCCTACCTTCCGCATCCGAGCCCGCAGGGGCACAAGTACGACCGCGGCCACGCGCTGGTGGTGTCGGGGCCGATGGCGCATACGGGCGCGGCGCGCATGGGCGCGCGCGGGGCGCTCCGTATCGGCGCCGGTCTCGTCACGGTCGCGAGCCCGCCCGACGCGCTCTACGTCAATGCCGCGCATCTGACCGCGATCATGCTGTTGCTGTGCTCGGGCGCGGACGGGTTGGCGGAGATCCTCGACGATCGGCGCAAGAACGCGGTGCTGCTCGGGCCGGCGCTCGGTGTGGGCGAGGAGACGTGCGCGCTGGCGGAGGCGGCGCTCGCCTCAGGCGCCGCAACCGTCCTCGACGCCGATGCCATCACGTCGTTTGCCGAGGACGCGTCGGCGCTTGCCGGCGCCATCGATGCGATCGGCGATCGCCCGGTCGTGATGACGCCGCACGAGGGCGAGTTCCATCGCTTGTTTCCCGATCTGACGCAGGGCTGCAAGCTCGCGCGTGCGCGCGAGGCAGCGGCGCGCATGGGCGCCGTCATCGTGCTCAAGGGCTCCGACACGGTCATCGCCGCAGCCGATGGGCGTGCGGCCATCAACGAGGACGCGCCCCCGTGGCTGGCGACGGCCGGCGCCGGCGACGTGCTGGGCGGGTTCATCGTTGGCCTCTTGGCGCAGGGGATGCCGGCCTTCGAGGCGGCTTGCGCCGCCGTGTGGCTGCATGGCGCGGCAGCGGCCAGCGTCGGCCCCGGTCTCATCGCCGAGGATTTGCCCGAGCGCCTGCCGGAGGTGTTGCGCAGGCTGAGCCGCGCAGGCGGGGCGGAGACATGATGGGCGCAGGATCAATTCCGGGCCACAAAGAGCCGCTATTGTCCTATGCTGGATTCGTTGCAGCGCGCGCCTTGCCGCGCAGATCGGCGCGCTCGAACGGGAGGACAAGCACCACGATGCTGCGCAGGCTCGCTCTCGCTCTTGGCCTCGCCCTGGCGCTGATGCCGGCTGCGCTCGCGGCGGCTGAAGCCGACACGAGCGACTCCGCCGAGCACGCGCAGGCGGCAGCGGCGGCGCTGGTGCGTGGCGACACCGCGCGCGCCGTGACCGACTACACCGAGGCGTTGAAGGACACCGCGCTCACCAACGACCGGCGCGCCACCATCCTCAACGACCGGGGCGTCGCCTACGCGCGCCTCGGCCAGAGCAAGCTGGCCATCGACGACTTCAATCGGGCGGCAAAGCTCTTTCCCGAGTACGCGCCGATCTACAACGATCGCGGCAGCCTGCTCTTGGCGCTGGGGTATCCCAAGGAGGCCATCAAGGATTTCAACCGGGCGATCGCGCTCGCGCCGGGCTACGCGCCGGCGCTCGGCAACCGCGCCGGCGCCTTCTCCGAGATCGGGCACAACGACCAGGCCATCCGCGACTACACGCGTGCCATCCGCTTGATGCCGCAGGCGGCGGCGCCGTTCGCTGGGCGAGGACGCGTGCATCTCGCTGCGGGCCGGCCGCACGCGGCCATTCGCGACTTCACGCGCGCTGTCACCGCCGATCCGCGCTTCGCGGCGGCCTACCGCAGCCGCGCGGAAGCCAAGCTCGACATCGGGCGCCCGCAGGACGCGATCGAGGACCTGTCGCGCGCCATCGCCTTCGACGTGAACAACGTCGAGCTCTACCTGTTGCGTGGGCAGGCGTATCTGGCCACCGACAACACGCAAGCGGCGCTGAAGGACTTCTCGCACGTGGTCGAGCTCGATCCTCGATCGGCCCGCGGATATGCCGCGCGCGGGCTCGCCGGCGGCCTGGCGCAATCGTTCGATGAGGCTTTGGCCGATCTCAACCGCGCAATCGAACTCGATCCGCGCTCCGGCGTCGCCTTCGCCTATCGCGCCATCGTCTACAAGCTGAGCGGCCAGACGGACGTCGGGGTGAAGGACGCAGAGACAGCCCTGAAGCTCGATCCCAATGGAGCCGAGGCATTGTGGGCGAAGGCTGAGATTGAGGAGGCGCAGGGGCGCACCGATCTGGCGGTGGCCGACTTCAAGCGCGCGCTCGCGGCGAAGCCCGGCCTCAAGCAGGCTGCTGACGGCTTGCAGCGGCTCGGCGCCGACCTCGGCGACGAGGAGGACCACGAGGTCCCCGGCCTCGGCATCGACAAGTGGCGGGTGGTGGAGCGCAATGGGCACTACTTCGCCGTCAGTGACCAGTACCGGCGACTGCGCGTGCCGCTCGAGATGGCGGGCGAAGGTCAGCCGCGGCTGCTCGAATTTGAGGTCAAGCCGCCGCCCTTGTCGGGCATCGCCACGCTGCGTTTCAAAGGCGGCGTGGTGCCGGGCCGCATGGGGCCGGAGGAGGTCGAGCAAGTGGCGATCCTCGATCTCGGGACCAACACCGTGATCGCCATTGAGCCCCACCGCCAGGGCAAGAAGGTTGCCACCTGGACCTGGCAGGACGACCGCGTCGTGGTCGCCGCCGTCGACGGCGCGACCGACGAGTTCGTGCTGCGCACGGCCAGCCCGCGCACCGCGGCCCGGCGCTACACCAGCTCGGAAGACGGAGGCTGGTCACCGTGGGGTCAGCTCGACAGCTCCCAGTACGAGCGCCGTCACCGGAGGCGGAAGCACAAGTCTCTGTTCCAGTTCCTGTTTGGCAACTGAGCCGCGCGCGGACTCTACTAAAGATCGCGATTGTTTGTTTCCTATCCGGGATCTCCCGACGGTGTGCTGCCGGGAGGAATCTCCGACTTTTGCCGATCGGCGGACAAACCCACGTGAGCAGCGTGCGGCAATCGGGCGACACAGGTCACGCGAGCAGGCGCGAGAGAGGATTGAAAGTTGCGGCTGCGCCGCGAGCATGGAATGCTTGCCGCTGATGCAAAAAGCGTGGGTAGGCTGGGCTAAATCAGCACCATCGTTAAGCTTTCGGCATCACTCGGGAGTGTAGTTTGCAGGTGTGCTGAGGAAAGAGCGTCCAGGAGTGGAGTTTTAGAACGATGCGTCTCGTCCGTATTTTATGTGCCGTTGCTGCCGTCGTGCTTGTGACCAAGTCGGCTTCGGCCGAGCCGTCCACGGTGCTAGCGGCAACCGATCCGACGAGCCACATCGAGGACGCAACGCTTGCGCCCGCGACCACAACCACAACCACAACCGAGCCGACCGAAGCGATGGCCGAGCCGCTCGCGAGCCACCAGGCCCAGGACGCGGCGTTGTCGGTTGCGGAGGTCGAGAAGCTGCCCGAGGAGGTGGTCAAGGCAAAGCCGCTGGAGCGCCCGGAGCCCACGCTGTTCGCCGACATCGATCTCGCCAAACAGAGGATGACGGTAAGGGACGCAAGCGGCAGAGAGTACGGCCCCTGGAAGATCTCGTCGGCGCGCGGCGGCTACAGGACTCCGACCGGGACCTATACCGTGAACTGGACGTCGCGGATGCACTATTCCAAGCAGTATCACTGGTCGCCGATGCCGTACTCGGTGTTCTTCACCCGTGGCGTTGCCGTGCATGGCACCCACGCGACGGGCAGGCTCGGCCGTCCCGCCTCGCACGGTTGCGTGCGCCTGCACACCAGGAACGCGAAGACCTTCTACAACCTGGTCGAGAAGCACGGGATGAAACTGACCCAGATCGTGGTGCACGGAACGCCGCCTTATACGCCGGTGGTGGCCGAGCGCTCGGAGCGCCGCTACCGGGAGCCCACCTTCTCGCCGTTCTCCTTCTTCGGCGCCCCGCCGCCGGCCTACCAGCCGCGCAAGCGCCGCTACCGGCACCGCCAGTATGGCGGCGGCTACTACGGTGGCTGGTGAGCGCTAAGCCCCGCAAAGCCTCAGAACGGGTTCCAGGTCGAGTGCGGCGTGAAGCGGATGTAGCCGAGGTTCGCGCCGAGGCGGAAGCCGAGGCCTGAGCGGATCGGCGCCATGATGACGTCGCCGCCCGTCAGGAAGGTGATGCCGACGCCGCCCACGAAATAGGCCGAGCCGTCGACGCCGGTGAAGCCGCGCATCAGCTGGCCCGGCTGCTTCAGGTTATAGATCAGGAACATGGTGCGCGAGCCGGCGGCGCCGACGTCGGTGCCGATCGACGGCCCGTGCCAATAGACCTTCTGGGTGCCGCCCGAGCGCATGTAGAGCGTGCCGCTGCCGTAGCGGACGCCGGCGAGGAAGGCGCCGCCGCCCTCCTTGCCCAAGACGTAGCCGTCCGGGCGTCCGGCAGAGGCGAACGCGTACTCGAGCACGCTGGCCAAGCTCGTCGAGATGGTGCCGAAGAAGCCGCGCGTGATCTCCTGGATCTCGTCAATGGTGTAGCCGGCTTGCCCGGGCGTGCCAGGCGGGGGCAGCGGCAGCGGTGCCGCCACCACGGGCGGTGCGGGTTGCGTCTTTGTGTTCGCGTTCCAGGCCTGCTCGGTGTCCTTGTGCGCAGGCTTGGGCGGTGACGTCTTGGCTTTCTTCGCCGCTTGCTCCTTGGGCGCCGCGGGCGGCTCTTTCTCGGCAATGGCCGCATCGAGCTTGGACAACGTCAAGGCGGACTTCGCCTTCATCACCGCCAACAGCTCCAGGCCGGCGGCTTCGAGCTCGGTGAGCTTGGCGCAGTCGAGCGGACCTTCGGCGGGCGGGCGGCCGAGGGTGTCGATCTTGAGGATCAGGTCCTCGGCGTCCTGGTCGAGCTTTGCCGTGCGCTTGTCGCGTATGCTGGCGAGCGCCTTTTCCTCGTAGCCGGCGTCCTCCCAGCCCTTCCTGTCCTTGAGCTGCTTCAGCTTGGTCTTGAGCTTGGGCAGCGCCTTGGCATTGAAGGCGCGCAATGCCGCGCCGGAGCGGTCGACCGCCGCAGCAAAGTCATCGGCGGTGCACGTCGCGCTATGCGCAACCCCGTGGACGCCAATCCAAAGCAGCACCGCTGGCAGCCACGGCCAGATCGAACGACGCATCAAACGGTCTCAACCTCTTTGCAGAGCCGAGCGACCGCACGATCTCGCCGCTAGTGGCGCGAGCTAGGCAGCGCCCGCGCTCATTGAGGGCCGCTGATCGTGCGCACGACGCTCTTCATCGGCCGGTCCGTCAAGGCGGTTGGCATCCCCTTCACATCCTTGAGGATCGCCTTGTCGTACTCGGGCAACGTCTTGACCGGCTCCTTCGACGTGACCTGCACGACCTTGTAGCCCTTGGCTTTGAGCTCCCTCAAGAGCCCCGGCAAAGCCTTGGCCGTGTGCGGCTGGATATCGTGCATCAGGATGATGCCTTTGCCCCGCTTGTCCAGCAGCTTCATGATGTGCTTCGTGAGCGCCTTGGGCGTCCAGCGCTTGAAGTCGAAGCTGTCGATGTCGGTCGAAAACACGGCGATGTTGCGGCTAGCGAGATATTTAAGCGTTTCTGGTGAATCCCGCAGGTAGGGGAAGCGGAAGAACGGCGCTGTCGGCCCCTCGACCGCACGGTGCACGATCGAGAACGACTTCTCGATCTCGTCCTTGGCCTGTTCGAAGGGCAGCTTGGAAAGATCCTTGTGGTTGACCGTGTGGGCACCGATCGTCTGGCCCGACTTGGCGACCTTGCGCAGGATCTCCGGGTAGCCAGCGGCCACCTTGCCGACGGAGAAGAAGATCGCCTTGGTGCACTCGTGGTCGAGCGCGTCCAGGACGGCGGTGGTGCGGTTGGGCAGCGGGCCGTCGTCGAAGGTCAGCACCACCTCCTTGGGATTGAGGAAGTCATACATCTTGTAGTGCTGGAAGCCGAAGCCCGGGCCGCCGGTCGTGTCGATCTCGACCACGCGGGACACACCGAGCGGGTCGGGATTGCCGGGGCACGCCTTCTGCTCGGTGGGCGGGGGCGTCGGCCCCATGGATTGTTCCTCGGGTGCCGGCGCCTCGACCTTGGCCGGCTCGACCTGCGGTTGGGGCTGCTTGGGCTCATCGAGCGGAGGAGCTGCGTTGACGCCTTGCGGCACGAGCAAAAGCGCCGCTGTTGCGAAAATCATTGCCTGGATTGCGCGCATCGGTTGCCCTCCCAGAGGCTGCCTCGTGAGGCGTATTGTCTAATTTTGCGACATTAAGCATAGAATTGCTATCTCTGAGTAAAGAGAATGGCGCCGCGCGCGCCGTTTTTTGGCGGGTGTGTTGCGCGCGTGGGTTGCGATTTCAACCCGTCATCCCGGCCTTTGTGCGCACTTTGGCGCGAAAGCGCTCGGTGTCGACGACGACGCGCTCGTGCTGTCCTTTGCCGATGATCTCGTGCGCGTCGCGCGCCTCGACATAGAAGGAGAGGGCGCGTCCGTTCACCTGCTTGAGCTCGGCCGTCGCCGTGACCGCAAGCCCGATGGGCGTTGCGGCCGTATGGTCGACGGCGACGTGCACGCCGAGGCTCTCTTGTCCCTCGCCCAGCAGCCGCTCGACGCAGTCGACGGCGGCCGCCTCCATGAGGGCGATCATGATGGGGGTTGCCAGCACGGGCGCGCGCCCGCTGCCCAGGCGCGGCGCCGTATGCTCCTCGCCGACGACCAGGGTCGCGGTTCCGAGGAGACCAGGCTTCAGATGCATGAGGGGCTCTCGCGCTTCGCCAGCTCGTAAGGGGAAGGACCTGCTATCGTGCACGATATGACCGATCCGACGCGCACGGTAGTGTCAAGAGTCATGAACGCGGCTCCCGAGGCGGTGTACGCAGCCTTGCTGGATGCAGACGCGGTGGCAGCGTGGCTTCCTCCGGGCCCCATGAGATGCGTGATGCATGCCTTCGACGGGCGAGAGGGCGGGGCCTTCAGGATGTCGCTGGTCTATCCGGAGGGCGAAAGGTCGGCGCGGGGCAAGACATCGGAAGATACCGACACGTTCCGTGGCCGCTTCGTCAAGTTGATCCCCAACGAGCTCATCGTGTGGGTGACAGAGTTCGAATCTGAGGATCCGGCTTTCGCGGGCGAGATGACCGTGCGGTGGATGTTGGCGCCTGCAGGTAGCGGCACCGACGTCACCGTGCTCTGTGAGAACATCCCTCGGGGCATACGGCCTGAGGACAACGAGGCCGGTTGCCGCTCCACGCTGGAGAAACTCGCCGCGTTTCTCAATGGATGAGCAGACGTTTGGAGGGGATCAGGTCTCTAATCGTCGAGGCCGTCGGCGACGCGCATGAGCGTGTCGATGTCCAGAAGGCGCAGGCCCTTGTCGCACGGCTCGATGAGGCCGCGCGCCTCGAGCTCCGTGAGCTGCTGGGCAAGCACGTCGACGCTCATGCCAAGGTGACCGGCCGCTGCGCCGCATTTGAGCGAGTCGGTGATCACGGCCGGGTCGCGCCCCTCGTAGCCGTTGTAGCGCGACAGCGTGACGAACAGCGCCGCGACGCGCCGCAGCGGCGCCGGCTGCACCCGGCGCACCAGCGCGTCTTTGAGGTAGGCAACCTCGCGCTCGATGGCCGTCGTGAGGCGGGAGCGCGCGCGCGCGCTCTGCTCGACGGCCGGATCGACGCTGTCTCTTGGCAGGCAGCTGAGCGTGGTGACCATGGTGGCCTGGGCGGTCGCGACATGGCTGTCGAGATAACCGAGGCCGACGAGGTCGCCGGGGAAGGCGAACTCGAGCACGTCTTGGCCGCCGTCGGGCAGGCTCCTGTAGAGACAGAGCGCACCGGTATCCACCCGAAACACGTGGCGGCGCGCGTCGCCCTCGCGGAACAGAACCTCACCCGCTGCCAACGTGCGGGCCTCATCGGCGCGCAGGTGGGATACCGCGGTATCCGCAGTATCTGCGGCGTCGCGAGGGACAACAGCACTCTCTGACTGGACCGGGGTGAGCACGGGGGGCACTCGACGCTAATGCTACGCTTTGAGAATATGTGGCGACATTGCCACAATCAAGAGGTTTTTTGTGGGCGACGTCATTTGTTACTAGACAAGCGCAATCTCGCCGCGATGCGATCATCGCCCCCACGAAACTTCCTCGCGTTTGCGAAACGGCGACGCACAAACGTAAGCGCGCCGCGCACGTCGGTGCGCAGCGCGAACGACAATTGCCGGCGGCAGCGCCGGCGTCGTGTAAGGGAAAAAAAGCGCCCGAGGTCGGCCTTGTGGCGGACTGAGGCGGCTTAGTGCGGCAACTTGCAGGCGCGGGAGTGCGCCGTGCACTCGGTACCGAAGATGCCCGCGGACTTGCACGACACCACCCTGGCCTCGCCTTGCACGGTCCAGCCCCGGTTCTCCGCGACGTTGATCGCGCCCTGCTTCGCCATAAACGCGGCGACGGTCTTGTTGATACCGCTGCCGACGGCGCCGAAATTCCGGCATTCCGCGGCGCTGGAAGCGGTGGGCGTCAGGGCGAGCAGAAAGACACCTGCGGCCATCATGACGCTTAGTCGCACCAACTTCGACATCTCATCCTCCTGGAGGTCAAT
>Ga0315553_10003350_pt1 | contig 12490 bp, 13 predicted proteins | sample SalMarSW160140MG_FD_203099 | JGI IMG/M metagenome (GOLD analysis project Ga0315553, IMG submission 203099) | Salt marsh sediment microbial communities from the Plum Island Ecosystem LTER, Massachusetts, United States - Salt Marsh Sediment SW1601-40 ... | reverse complement strand
GACTTTAGTCGGGATAAGGGCGACTGAGTATTACGGCGCAGGTAGGATAGGGCTGCTTTGAAACCCGATTCGTATTTTTCCGGTGGCAAGGGAACAAGGTTTCGGGCGGTGATTAAGATGGTAGGGTTAGAGCAAGTGTCGGGGTCGGGCGTCATATCGCCTTCTCCGGCTGAAACGGTGAGTCTCAGGCGGGCATCCTTGAGCTTATTAGCTTCTAAAGTTTTAGTGCAAGCGGCTTCTAAGTCAAAAGCGGTCAGCCTCTTTGCTAAACCAATGCTCTCGGCGGAATGGCGAAGGCGGGTGAGGTGGCGGTCAAGGCGAAAGATATGCCCATCATAAGCCCGCATGGTCTCGAATAAGCCGTATCCATAAAGGAAGCCATGGTCGAAAGGAGATAGCTGAGCCTTGGAGCGGGGGATAAGTCGCCCGTTAAGATAAATAATTTCTGCCATGATTTCAACCTCACCCTAACTCCAAACTGGACGGGTAAAACGAAGAAAGTTGTTCAAAATATCGTGTCCTACTTCAGTGAGGATGGATTCGGGGTGAAACTGAACCCCCTCCACTACATAATCTCGGTGTCTCACCCCCATTATTGTCCCTTCGGAAGTTTTGGCAGTGACTTCGAGGCAAGATGGAAGACCCTCAGCTTCGATAATCAAGGAATGGTAGCGTGTTGCTGGAAAGGGATTGGGTAGGCCCTGATAGATAGTTTTGCCATCGTGGTGGATAATGGAAGTCTTGCCGTGGACTGGCAAGGTCCGACCAATTTTGCCTCCATAGACGTAGCCAATGCATTGATGCCCCAAGCACACCCCCAGTATTGGGATTTTTCCACCAAAGTGCCGCATTACCTCATTGGAGATGCCTGCTTCCAAGGGAGTACAAGGTCCTGGGGAGACGACGATATGACTGGGGGCTAGCTCTTCGATTTGTGCCAGAGTTATCTTGTCATTGCGATAGACCACTGGTTGCCAGCCCAGTTCCCCCAGGTATTGGGCGAGGTTGTAAACAAAGGAATCATAGTTGTCTATTATCAGTACCATTATTTTGCTGCCTCTTGACAGCTTTCTTGCCTCTTGTTTTAATTATACTGATTTTGGGGGGGATAAAATACCTCACAATGTTTTGTGAATCTAAAGAAAGGAGGTGAGATTCTAATGCCAGCAATTACGTTTCCAACTTTGGGTCTAGTGATGGGGATAGCAAGCCTTATTTTCGGCGTTATTATTATGATTTTCCCCAAGATACTAAATTATCTGGTTGGTATTTATCTCATCATCATTGGCATAATGGCTATTATAGCGTACCTCAGTTAAAGATGACTCTGGTGTACCATGGACTTATAGTTTCGGTTTAGGTTGTTAGATACTTGAGTCCTTGGGCTCTAATTAAAATTTAGAATAGAAGAGGTCATCCAGTGAGTGTGCAGGATAAGGTGACCCAATATTCCAACCCGAAGTGAAGATAAAGGGGTGGTACTGGTAGCTGCTGATTTTGGGCCCAGTGAGGGTCGTTGGTGGCATTGCCTGGATGGTTTTCTTATAGAAGAACAAACTAACGAATGAGGGGAAGGTCAGAATAGATAAATAAACGGAGGTCAATATGCTAGGTTTGCTCGTGATTATTGGTGTTATCCTATTGATTTTGTGGTTGCTGGGACTACTTATAGGATTCATAGGAGGTCCGCTCCTCTGGATTTTACTTGTGATTGGAGTCATCTTGCTGATTATCTGGCTGGTGCCGCGAGTGAGAAGCAGACGTTAGTCTTATGCCTGAATATCACAAGGCTAAAGTAGAAGCATTGGGTTTGAAGGCAAAACCAATAATTAAGAAAGGAGGGTTGGAAACATGCCAAGGCAAGATGGGACTGGACCGACTGGAAGTGGACCGCGTGATGGGCGTGGTCAGGGAGTAGGTGGAAAAGGTCAGAGGAGCACGCGAAAAGGTCAAGGAGCCAAGAGTGGAGGCAGAAAAGGCGGATGCAAGTAGAAGGCGAGATGCCACGGCCTTTCATCTTCAAACGGTGCGGCGGCTAAATTCACCGGCAGTCATGTCAGCTAGCCGCTAAAGAAGAGGATTTATAAGGAGGAATACAATGAGTAGTAAATCGACAAGGTTCGTACCAAGCAACAGGTTGGCACGGTACGATGTAATCAATAAGAAGGGCGACGACATGGGTCAGGTGCAGACCTTTGTGGTGGATATGCGCGCAGGTCTGATTGCATTCGCGCTGGTCGCATTTGGAGGCTTCCTTGGCATCACCGACAAGTGGTTTGCCCTGCCCTGGGCCGCTTTAAAGTGGCACCCGGAGACAATGAAGTTCATCCTGGATATGCCGGAAGAAGTTCTCAAGAATGCTCCGGGTATGGACAAGGATAAGTGGCTGGAAGCGATTGACAAGTGGCAGGACGAGAAAGACCTGGAGGAGCTTGACCGCTATTACACCAGCCATGGTTATGCGTCATACAAGGGAATAGTTCAACAGGTATTAACAAGAGGGGAATTCAAGCCTGATGCCAGGTTTGAGATTAACAAGGACAAGGCCGGGGAATTCAGGTTTAAGCTGGTTGCTTTAAACGGACAGACCATCGCAGTATCCGAGGGTTATACAACCAAAGATAACACGATGAATGGCATTGAATCCGTCAGGAAGAACGCGGCTGTGGCTGTGATAGAGGACAAGACAGTTTAGCGCTGGCAAGTCAAGCAACTAGACCGAGAACTGAATCGTGCTTTATCTCGGTACGTCTGGCTTCAGCTATAATGGCTGGGTAGGCAACTTTTGCCGTCGAGGGATGCCACGACGGGAGTGGTTCAATTACTATGCCCGGGAATTTAATGCTTTAGATATGAGGCTTCCTGCCCCGATTGCCAGACCAAGGCTCTGGGCAGAGCGGCGAAGGCGGGTCAGGTGACGGTCGAGGCGAAAGATATGCCCATCATAAGCACGCATGGTCTCGAATAAGCCGTATCCATAAAGGAAGCCATGGTCGAAAGGAGATAGCTGAGCCTTGGAGCGAGGTATAAGCCAGCCGTCGAGATAAACAATTTCTGCCAAGTTTAGAAAAATCCTAAATTCTAAACACTAAATTTTAAACAATATCAAATGACCAAAATCCAAAGGGCTAAACAGTTTTGAGTTTCTGTCATTCGTGCTTAGGATTCATCAAATCTTGCATTTTGCTCTTTTAGCTTGGATTTGGTATTTGATTTTCGCTCCAAACTGGCTGTGTAAAACCAAGAAAGTTAGCTAAAAGGTTATGTCCTACTTCGGTAAGGATGGATTCGGGGTGAAACTGAACCCCTTCCACTACATAATCTCGGTGTCTCACTCCCATTATTGTCCCTTCAGGGGTTTTGGCGGTGACTTCGAGGCAGGATGGAAGACCCTCAGCTTCGATAATCAAGGAGTGGTAGCGTGTTGCTGGAAAGGGATTGGGCAGGCCCTGATAGATAGTTTTGCCATCGTGGTGGATAATGGAGGTCTTGCCGTGGACTGGCAATGCCTGACCAATTTTACCTCCATAGACGTAGCCAATGCATTGATGTCCTAAACATACCCCCAGTATAGGAATTTTCCCACCAAAGTGCCGCATTACCTCATTGGAGATGCCTGCTTCCAGGGGAGTACAAGGTCCTGGGGAGACGACGATATGACTGGGGGCTAGCTCTTCGATTTGTGCCAAGGTTACCTTGTCATTGCGATGGACCACTGGTTGCCAGCCCAGTTCCCCCAGGTATTGGGCGAGGTTGTAAACAAAGGAATCATAGTTGTCTATTATCAGTACCATTTTTGAACTTGTTGCCATGATGGAATAGCCCTGCTTCTCCTAGTTCGGTTAATTTCTTAGTGCTAAATTATATCTTCCCCTGGTTGTCATTGACAAATTTGTCTTTGGCGTTTATCCTATTCATCGTTGTTTCCTTATAAGTACCTATCTGCTATGCGGGCACAGGCAGGCTTTTTTGATGCCGATATTATTTGCTGTATCATAACTGAAAAGGGACACATTGACTAGGACTTCAAGGACTATGTGATTCTATTAAGGGAGAGAATCATGGGAAAGGTCATCATTTTCGACACTACATTACGAGATGGCGAACAAGCTGCGGGAGCGAGCTTGAACCTCCGTGAGAAGCTGGAAATAGCCAGGCAGTTAGATAAACTTGGCGTTGATGTTATTGAAGCGGGCTTTCCTGCCAGCTCAGTTGGAGAGTTTGAGGCTATCAGCCTTATTGCCCGAGAGCTTAGGCGTCCCACAATTTGTGCCCTAACCCTTGCCGGTATTGAAGCCATAGACAGAGCCTGGGAGGCGGTTAAAGAAGCCAAGCATCCCAGGATTCATGTTTTTCTTTCCGCCTCAGACATTCACCTTGCTCACCAGCTCAGGAGAAGTCGGGATGAAGTCCTAAAGATGTCTCAGGAAATGGTGGCTCGAGCTAAGAGTTATTTAGACGACGTGGAGTTCTCGCCGATGGATGCCAGTCGTGCTGACCCTGTTTATATCTACCAGATTCTGGAGGCAGTGATCAATGCTGGAGCAACCACGGTTAACATACCCGATACTGTGGGCTATGCTACCCCCCAGGAATTTGGCGGCTTAATCCAGGGCATACTGGATAATGTGCCTAACATTGGCAAGGCTGTGATTAGCGTGCATTGTCATGATGACTTGGGGTTGGCTGTGGCTAATAGTCTCGAGGCAATAAGGATGGGTGCGCGGCAGGTTGAATGTACCATTAACGGCATCGGTGAGAGAGCGGGCAACGCTTCTCTAGAGGAGATTGTCATGGCTCTAAAGACTCGTCAGGATTTCTTCAACCTCACCACCAGTGTTGATACGACTCAAATTTACCGGACAAGTCGTCTGGTTAGCGAGATGACTGGTTTTCCCGTCCAGCCTAACAAAGCTATCATTGGAGCAAATGCCTTCCGCCATCAGTCGGGTATCCATCAAGATGGCGTGCTCAAGAAGTCCATTACTTACGAAATTATGGACCCCAAATCGGTGGGCATCCCTTCGAGTGCCCTGGTGTTGAGTAAAGTGAGTGGTAGACATGCCTTCAAGGAGAGGCTATCCGAGCTTGGCTATACTTTGAGCGAAGAAGCCTTAAACAGCGCCTTTCAGGGTTTCAAGAAGTTAGCAGATAAGAAAAAGGAAATCACAGACCGTGATATCGAGTCTCTGATAGCCGAGGAATTACGTACTGTTACCGAGGTGTACCATCTTGACCATGTTGAAGTTTCCTGTGGTGACCATAGCCTCCCTACTGCAACAGTTAGACTTATCGGTCCAGATGGGCAGAGTTTGGCTGACGCTGCTTTGGGCACAGGTCCTGTGGATGCCGTATATAAAGCTATCAACCGCATAGTTGGGATACCTAATAGGCTCACGGAGTTCACCGTTAAATCGGTTAGTGAGGGGATTGATGCCATCGGGGAGGTTTTGATACGGATAGAGAGCGAGGGTGTAACTTATACCGGACGAGGTGCTGCCACTGATATCATTGTGGCCAGTGCCAAGGCGTATATGAATGCCCTGAATCGTTTGTTAGCGGCAAAAAGGGGTGGTAAGTAATGTCGAAGGCAAGAATTAAGCTCTCTGAAATCTTCTGAAAGCGGAGGTGATGAATTTGAGTCCCTTGCTAGAAATGATATTGAGGTTGTTATTGGCTACTGCCTTGGGGGCAGGTATTGGTTATCAGCGGGAGCGGGCAGGCAAGGCAGCGGGATTGCGTACGCATATATTAGTTAGCTCTGGGGCAGCCCTTTTCACCCTGGTATCTATATACGGGTTCGGTGGTGCGGTGGTTGACATCTCTCGAGTTGCCGCTGGAGTGGTAATTGGAATTGGTTTTATCGGCGCTGGCGTTATTCTCCGTGGCACACGTGAAAAAGAGGTGGCAGGGCTAACCACGGCAGCCACCATCTGGATGACTGCCGCCATAGGTCTAGCTGCCGGGGCAGGAATGTATTTGGTCTCCGTTATAGCAACTGCGGTTGCTGTAGGTATTCTGCTGCTCCCCAAGGTTCGTGGCTAAGAAAGTCATTGAGAGCAGAGCGAAGCAATCTCAATGAGAGCGCCGGTTCAGGAATTTTAACGGCGCTCCCGGCGAAGTGACATTTGTCATGCTCAAAATTTTACATACCGCCGATATTCACCTCGGGACGAAGTTCTCAGGTCTAGGAAACAAGGGTGCCTCTCAACGAGAGCAGTTGAGAACTACATTCAAGAACGTCATAGCCACTGCAATAGATGAGGGGGTGAACATCGTTTTAATTGCCGGAGACTTATTCGATGCTAACCAGCAATCACAAAGAAATGTAGATTTGGTAATAGAGCAATTTAATTTGCTTGGGTCAAATAACATTCCAGTCTGCCTTATCCCTGGCACGCATGATTCTCTTGATTCCTCGTCAATTTACAGGAAAGTTGACTTTGAAGGGAAATGCTCCAATCTAAAAATTTTTGCTGATGAAGATATATCCTACAAGGAGTATCCCGGCCTTGATTTAACGGTGTATGGGAAACCAAATCTAAGTAACAGGTCCTACGTAAGCCCATTGAAAGGGCTCAAGCGCTTGACCTCAAGTAAGTTTCATATTGCTATGGCTCACGGGTCGCTCTATATCCCGGATAAGATAGCGGAGGATGACCATGTCTTCAAACTTGAGGAAGTTAGAGCCAGTGGCATGGATTATCTGGCACTGGGTCACTGGCACCGATTTTATAGGTGCTCAGAGAAACCTCCAGCGTGGTATTCCGGCCCGCCGGAGTGGATACCTGACCAAAGAGAGAGAGGTGCGGTGCTTTTAGTTAGCCTTTCGGACGCCGGCGAGGTCGAGGTTGAACCCAAAATGCTCGGGCTCCGTGACTATGGTGAAGTAGAGATAGACATGAGTGAAATACAAGACCTGGCGAAGCTGAAAGCGAGAATCTCCGAGGGGGCAAATCAGAATCTGGTAAGAAAAGCCACTATTAAAGGGCTTCGCGATGCCGAACTTATAGTAAATCCTGAGGGATTGGAAGCCGAATTGGGGGAGAAATTCTTTTACCTTAGTGTTGTGGATGAATCTCATCCGAAGCTAGAAGAAGTCACAGAGGATGAAGAAAGATTGATTAGGAATAGATTTATTAAGCTAATGAAGGGGCAAATTGAAGGCTTGGAAGGGGAGGAGAGAGAAATTGCTGAAAATGCCCTTCAGTATGGCATAGCTCTTCTGGATGGGAAGGAAGTCTTATAATGTGGGTGAAAAGGGTTACGCTCAAGAATTTTAAGCGTTTTTCTGATTTTCCAGTTCAGTTTAGCCCCGGAATAAATGTGGTCAAAGGTCCGCTGAATGAAATGGGGAAGTCCACTTTGCTTAATGGCATAGTCGCTGCTCTTTTCCATAATCCTAGAAGTACTGCAAAGTGGCTTAGGGAATATGTCTCCTGGGGCTCAACTAAGCAGTGTCAAACTATCCTTGAGTTTGAGGATAAGGGAAATAGATATTTGCTGGAGAAGGATTTTGACAAAGGAACTGCCAGGCTTATTGATGATAATACTCGAGAAGAGTTTGATACTTTCAAAAAAATTTCAGAGAAAATGGCTGAGCTACTGGGAACCAATTCTGACACGCTCTTCTTATGCACTTCTTGTATCCGTCAAGATGAGGTAAGAGCAATCTCATCAGGCAAGAAGGAAATCAGCGAGAGCTTGGAAGAAGTTGTGACTGGAGGCAAAGAAAGTACCCTTGCTTCAGAGGTAATACAGAAGCTAGACGACAAAATCTCTGAAATGAGAAAAGGGCTGGATAGACCAGCGAAAAACCCTGGTATCTTGTCACGCCTCGAAAACGAACTACAAGATACTTTACAGACATATGATAAGGTTAAGGATGAGGTCTCCGAAGTTGAAGCGCGGAAAATCGAATTAGTGGATGTGAGAAAGCAACTGGCTGAGGCCAAAGAGCGATATGAGAATGTAAAGGCTTTGTTAGATAAAGATAAACAGCGTAGAAAGATTGGGAAATCTATAGAAGAATTAAGACAGAAATATGGTGAGGTGAAAAAGCGTCTTGACGGAGTAAGTGAACTAATGACCAAGCTCGAAGGGGCAAACAAGGCACTTAGGTCCATTGAAGGGTTTGAAGATGAGCAACAGGTCTTGGAATTTAGAAAGAAACTGGATGCAATCCAGAATAGACGTGGGGATATCGAGAATGACCTAGCTATGAGAGATAAGGAACTGGCTGGAACGAAGGAAAAATCGGCTATAAGAAAACCCGTTAGATTTTTCGGTTCGGGGAAGGGCATGGCTACTGCGGTAATAATATTTACGGGTGGGATAATTGGAACTCTGGTTGGTCCCTTATATCTCCTGGGGTTGATAATCATTGGCGCAGCTTTTATTGCCATAACCATAAGGGCGAGAACTGCCCTCATTCGAGATAAGACCGACATTTCGGTTATTGAAGGGCGCATTAAGGACATGAAGGAAGCTCTCAGTAAACTTGGCGAGGACGAGAATGAATTACTAGCTAAAGCTAAATGTAGCACGGTTAGCGAGTTCGATAAGAAGGAAATGGATTTTAAAACTTCACTTAAAGATAAAGGGGATTTAGAATCTCAGCTAAAGGGGATGTTGGGAGGCAGGACGGTGGGAGATTTTCAAAATCAAGAACAAGAAATAGCAACGGATTTAGCAGTTGAGAAGGCAGGGCTCACTGATGACTTGCAAGCTACAGTGCTGAGCCCAGAAGAATGCATCGAGAAAGAAAGGGAGGTTCGGAGTTTAGAGGAAGAGAAAGCTAAGCTTGGGAAGAAAGAAATAGAATGCGAAACAACTATCAAGCACGCAAGTTCTAATATAGAAGACCAAATTAAGCTGGAGGAGAAACTGGAAGGACTTCGGGAACAATTGAAACATGAAAAGAGAAAGGTGGAATCTTATGAATTAGCCAGTAAATTTATCTCCATGGCGAGGACCGAGATTCTCTCGTCAACTGAGGAAGCTTTGGAGAAAGAAATTCAGAGATATTTGGCTATCTTTACCAAGGACAAGTACAGACAGGTAAGAGTTGACAAAGAAGCCTTGGAGTTCTGGGTATATTCGGGTGAGAAAGGGGACTGGGCTAAGCCCGAGGAATTAAGTGGGGGGGTAATTGATGAGTTCTATCTGGCATTTCGGCTCGCTCTGGCAGAGTTGATATTTGGCGATAAAAAGCCGCCTTTGATATTGGATGACCCTTTCGTTAATTTTGACTCTGTCCGTCTGGCTAACACGCTAAACTTTTTCAAAACGCTGGCCTCGGATTATCAAATAATCATATTCACGCTGAGCGATTTATATGATAAGGTAGCTGATAACATTATTTTGTTAGATGAAAAGGAAAGGCTTTTGTGATGGACTTAGCACTCATCATAACAAGCATGGTTTCCGTGATAGGCACCAAAGAATGAGAGGTAAATAGTATGGAATTTGATGTAGCAGTTTTGCCCGGCGACGGTGTTGGCCCCGAGGTTATAGCTGAGGCGCTAAAGGTCTTACAGACCGTGGGTGAGAAATTCGGGCATAGCTTTCACCTCCATGATGGTCTTATAGGTGGAGTTGCTATAGATACCCTAGGCACAGCTTTCAGCGATGAGACCTTGAAGATGTGTAAACAATGTGATGCAGTGCTGCTCGGCGCAGTTGGCGGTTCTAAGTGGGATGACCCTCAAGCCAAAATTCACCCTGAAGATGGGCTTCTGGCTTTGCGCAAAGGGCTGGAGCTGTTTGCTAATTTGCGCCCCGTGAAAGTTTTCCCTATGCTGGTGAATTCTACGAATCTCAAACCGGAGGTGGTTAAGGGGGTTGACTTGGTGGTGGTTAGAGAACTCACAGGTGGACTTTACTTTGGTCAGCCCAAGAAACAGTGGCGAACTCCGGAAGGAAGGCAGGCCGTTGATACCATGGCCTATTCCGAGATGGAAATTGAGCGCATATTAAGGGTGGGCTTTGAGTTAGCTCTCAGCCGTCGTAAGAAGCTAACTTCAGTGGACAAAGCTAATGTTCTCCAGTCATCCCGGCTATGGCGGCAGATTGCCATAGAAACTTCTGCCGATTACCCCGATGTTGAGCTTCAGCATATGCTGGTTGATGCCTGTGCTATGAGGTTTATTCAGCGTCCTGCTGAATTGGATGTCCTGGTCACGGAAAACATGTTCGGCGACATTCTCACCGACGAGGCTTCGATGCTGGCTGGCTCTATGGGCATGCTCCCTTCGGCTAGTTTAGCAGGAATTCCTAAGGGAAGAACCTTTGGTATGTATGAGCCGATTCACGGCAGCGCTCCCAGTCGAGCGGGGCAAAACCTGGCTAACCCTATTGCCACTATCTTGAGCGTAGCTATGATGCTTCGCTATTCCTTTGCGCTGGAGACTGAAGCCCAGACTGTAGAAAATGCCGTCCTTGCTGCTTTAGAGAAAGATTATAGAACTTACGATATAATGGCAGAAGGCAAAATTCGGGTAGGAACAAAGGAGATGGGAGATTTTATTGCTCAAAAAGTGAAAGGTTAAGGGAATTATCCATGGCAACAGTGCAGCTTTATGATACTACCCTAAGGGATGGTGCTCAGCAAGAAGGGATTTCTTTGTCTGTCGAGGACAAGCTCAAGATTTGCCAGAAACTGGATGAACTGGGCATTGAATTCATAGAAGGTGGCTGGCCAGGTTCTAACCCTAAGGATACCGAGTTCTTCGCCCAGGCACAGAATTTGCGCTCGGCTCATTCGACCCTGGTTGCCTTTGGCAGCACTAGGCACGCGAATTCTCGGGCGGAAAAGGACCTTAATCTCCAGGCCTTGCTTCAAGCCAAAACCAGGGTGGCCACTATCGTGGGAAAAGCCTGGGATAAGCAGGTAACCCGGGTTCTGGAAACAACGCTGGAAGAAAACCTCAGCATGGTCGCAGATTCCATAAGTTACCTCAGGGCAAAAGGGCTCAGGGTTTTCTTCGATGCCGAGCACTTTTTCGATGGATATAAAGATAACCCTGAATATGCCTTGCAGGTGGTGGAGACAGCGGCTAAAGCTGGTGCGGAATGCGTGGTTCTCTGCGATACCAATGGCGGTACCCTGTCACGGCAGATAACGGAAGCTATTAAAGCTGTTCAAAAGGCAAGCCCTGTTCCTTTGGGCATTCACACCCATAATGATGCCGAGCTTGCCGTAGCTAACTCCCTGACTGCTGTGGAAGCGGGAGTTATTCAGGTTCAAGGAACCATGAATGGCTATGGAGAGCGCTGTGGCAATGCCAATCTTTGTTCCATCATACCGACTTTGAAACTTAAGATGGGCATCGACTGTATTACTGACGAGCAGCTAAGCAAGCTCAGCGATGTCTCCCGCTATATATCAGAACTGGCTAATATGCCTCATTATGACCGGCTTCCCTATGTAGGCGATGATGCCTTCACTCATAAGGGTGGGATTCACGTATCAGGCTTAATAAAATGGGAAGATAGCTACCAGCACATAAATCCAAATCTAGTGGGCAACCGCCCGCATGTAGTTGTTTCCGAGCTGGCCGGGAAGGGAAGTATTATCTTTAAAGCTAAAGAGCATGGACTGCCTGTTCCTAAAGGCAAAGAGATTGAAAAGGTGCTGGAGCAAATTAAGTTATTAGAGAAGCAGGGTTTTCAATATGATGTTGCCGAGGCATCCTTCGACCTTTTGCTCCGCCGGGCTCAGCCCGACTATCAGCCACCTTTCGAGCTGGTTGACTTCATAATCGTGGTGGAGAAACGGCGCCGCCCGCCCAGCAGAGGAAATCAAGAAGAGCCATTGTCAGAAGCCACTATCAAGGTCAAGGTGGACAACAGGATAGTGCATACGGCTGCTGAGGGCGATGGCCCGGTCAACGCCCTCGACCAGGCTCTGCGCAAAGCTTTACTCCAGTTCTATCCTGACTTGAGTGCTGTAAAACTTATTGATTATAAGGTGCGCATCCTCGAAGAAACCGCAGGCACTGAATCGCAGGTTCGGGTGCTCATTGAATCCAGCGACGGCCGGGAAAACTGGCGAACGGTAGGCAGCTCCACTAACATCATCGAAGCCAGCTGGCTGGCCCTGGCCGATAGTATAGAATACTGGCTGATAAAACAGGCTGGGAAAGCATAAAAACTGACTTTTATTGTATGTCTGTGCCCATCCTGCAAAATTGCCTCTTAAAAGAAAAGGAAGAGACCGCTATGGATAAGCCAATGTCCAATTTTGATTTTCAATTCATGTCGGTGGGCTACAAATTTCGCGATTTCTTCTTGCCCCGCAAGGATATCTTAGAGGAGGTGGGGATAAAACCGGGATTTCATGTGCTCGATTATGGCTGTGGACCCGGGAGTTACATAGTTCCCTTGGCAGAACTGGTAGGCGAGTCGGGGAAGATTTATGCCCTGGACATCCATCCACTGGCAATTCAGAAGGTTAAGGATATCGCCTCAAAAAAGCGACTGGCGAATG
>Ga0315553_10003349_pt1 | contig 12492 bp, 3 predicted proteins | sample SalMarSW160140MG_FD_203099 | JGI IMG/M metagenome (GOLD analysis project Ga0315553, IMG submission 203099) | Salt marsh sediment microbial communities from the Plum Island Ecosystem LTER, Massachusetts, United States - Salt Marsh Sediment SW1601-40 ... | reverse complement strand
GCACGTGCGTGTCCCACATGTTCGGAGTGTCGAGAACCAGTTGACCGCGACTTCCCAGCGAGGCCAATTGTCCGGCGATGCGACGATGGAACGATTCGAGCACGTCGGCACGCCAGTTCAACCACGTTTGACGATTCGGACCGAGTAGGAACTGCGCTCGCTGATTGAATCGTCCCGGGCCTTTGCCCGGTACGCGGAGGCCGGTGTCGTGCTCGAACTGAGCGATCGTTTGATCGTCGAAACCCCACTCGGCACCGGGCAACTGCGCAAACGACGTGCCCGAGGTATTCAGCGCCAACCCGTAAAACGATGGATGATGCCCGTAACGGCGCGCGAGTTCGTCGACCACGTCGAGCATGGCCTGCTGCACGCGCTGATTGAGCACGTTGTAGTAGGGTGCCTGCCCGTCGCGCGGCACGTTGCGATCGTGCCACGTGGCGCCGTCGACGCCAACCCACTCGATGCCACTGTGCCTCGGGTCACTGCCGCGTCGCAAATGCTCGAGAGCGGGCAGCGGCGTGGTAAAGTGCAAGGCTGGCGTCAGTCGCAATCCCGCGCCGTCGAAGAGCCGCAGCAGAAGTTCGAGAACGTCCTTGCGCACGGGGTCTTGCCCGGTGGTGGCCAACATGCCGGTGTCGTGCAGCGGCGTGGGATCGAGCAAGCGGCTCGGATAGATGGTACTGCCGTCGGCGAGAACCGAGAGCATGATGCCGTTGTATCCGACGTAGTTCAAGTAATCGACCAGCCGGGTCCCGCTCTCGTAAAAGGTTTGCCAGTCGTCGACGCTCTGACCGCTGTCGACGTCCAGCGCGTCGGAAGCCGAGAAGGCTTCGGGAAGCAGCGGGCGCTGGAAATAAGCCGCCACGAGCCGCTCTTCGTCGTTTGGATTAGCGGGTGTGGCACGGGGCAGGCGTGCCGGCCCGTTGAGCACGCGAATCTTTCCGAACACGGCCGGTGCGTCGTCGGATTGATTCGTCAGCAACAGCAGCGGAGACTCGGTCTTCGGCCAAAAGACGAGGCGGTATCGCAGCATCGTCGGTTCGCTGTCCGTCAACTGGCGTGCGACGTAAACGCCGCTGTGCAAGCCGTACGGCGGAATGCCGCCCGCCGCATCCGGTTCGAGGATGCTGACTCCCAGGTGTTGCGGCACGTCGCTCGGATACTCGAACTCCAGCACGTGAGGCACTCCGACCTGCGTGACCGGCAGCGGGTAAGCTTGCCAACTCGGCTCGTCCGACCCGCTGCGGGGCGCGAGGCGAACCAGCGTGCCGAGCGGGTGTTCCCAAGCACCGGCATGTCCGCTGCCCAGCGGACCACGCGGCACGCCCGGCAATCGTTCGAATTTCATCCACCGCTGCATTCGGGTCCACCAACGCGGACTGGCCGGGTCGATCTCCAACACCGTCGTCCAGGGATCGCCCGCCAACAGCGGTGCCGGTTCGCGCGTCTGTCCCACGACCGCCAATTGGACGACGCGCTCGGCCAGCCGCTTTCCGGAGAGCAGTTGACCGCGCAGCCAGGTCCGTCGCGAGGCCGACATCGTCAGTTTGTACGCGCCCTCTTCCGCGGGCAGCGGCACTTCCAGCGGCAGCGGCAGCGGTTCGCGACCGTCGCTGGGCATGTGGATCGTATATTCGTTGGACCAAAAGGACTGGTCGCCGCGCGCTGCCTTCAATTCTGCGTGAATGCGCACCTCGGAACCGGCCGGCGCGCCGAGATGATAAGGACTCAAGTGCAGGACGAATCGCTCTTTGGGGTCGAAGACCAGCATGTCGCGATCCAGCCCGACACGGAGCCGATCGCCGGGCGCACGATGCAGGAGCAACTGGTTCTGTTGGTCGTCGAGTTGCCTGCGATAGACGTCGTCAACGAGCGTCGCGAGCGGTACGGTAATCGTTTCGAGCGGTTGGGCGCCGAACGGCTGAAACGCTATCGTCAGTTCCGTATCCAGCGGTGCGTCGACCTGCACATCGACGCCGTCGTAGGTTCGCATGCTCGGCTCGCGCACCCGTATCGTTCGGCCCTCGGACCAGATGCTACCCGGCTCGTCGGCTTCCAAGCCCAAGGGTTGCACATTCGAAAAGGTGCCGCGATTGAGCGTGATCGATCCGGACCACTGCGTCGGCGTGCCGCCACCCCATTCGAAGCGAAGCTTGAACGAACCGCGCGCAGCGGTTCCCTGCGCCTGGCTGGTGGCGGTTACCGCGCACCAGGTCGCCAGAGCTGTCGCGATGAAAACCGTCCCTGGCCACGACGCGCGGCGCGCGCGGCTAGCGGTCGGACGTCCCTGTCCGATCATCAGTTGCCCCGACAAGGGTTAACTGTTTGGCAGATAACGGGTTTACACAAAACGAGGTGGGGCGATTCTATCGACGCAGGCTCTGTGGAACTAGCCCAGATTTATTCATGGAGCGGTACATTATGTTCCGTAGCCAGCACCCAGTTACTCCCCACGAAGTGCCGGGCTTCCGTCGGCCGCCGTGGCTTTGAGTTTGGCGAAATCGCTGCAGGCTTCCGCGGGTCCACTTCGAGTGCGATGCGAGACGGCAAACGGAGGTGCAGGTGGGGTGCCAGCATCCGCACGACGATCTGCCCGGATTCTCGAGAAATCGGCTACAAGAATTTCAATCGGGTCCTTCACGCAGCGCCGGGTCGAGCGGCGGCAGCTTGGCAAGCTCACCGTTCTGCCACGCTTGCTCAACCTGCAGTAGCAATGCTGTCAAAGCCGACACGACGGTCGGACATCGCGAGGCCACCTCATTTTGGTCCCAGCGGTCGTCCGGTTTGGCGAACAGTTCGACGGTCGAGTCTTCGCCCGCGGTGGCTCCTTTTCCGGCGGAGTCCAAATCTCCGCACCGGAGATACCAGGCGGGTGTTCGTACGGCGCGCTGGGAGCCAGGGCCCCTCATCGTCACGTAGTCGCGTCCACTCACCTGCTGGCCGCTGGCGATCGGCAACAGACTCATTCCGCCGCAACTGCCCTTGTCTGTGTCGCCGATTTCGTCACTCCCACAGTTCTTTCCGCAACCTTGCATCCAATCGCACAGCGTGGCGTACAGGTCGGCCGGTTGCACGAGTGCGCCGCTGCGCCCCATGGCACCCCGTCCGTCGGGCAGCCGCACGAGCCAAGGTACATGGACCAGCTCCTCGTAGAGCGCGCCGTCAACGTCGCCCAGTTGGCGATGTTCGCCGAGAGGAAACCCGCGCAGTCCGACGAGCACGAAGAGCGTCGTTTCCGATAGCGACTGCTCGCGCATCTGGCCCAACAGGGCAGCAAGACAGGTGTCCAGCAACATCACTTGCCCGGCATACGCGCAGGCGGCGCCGTGGATTTCGTCGGGATCGGGATCGTCGCCGAGCGCTCGTTGCGGGACACGCGCATCTTGCGGAGGCGGTGGGTCGTCTTCTTCGATCAGTGCGTTGCGCAACTGGAGCGGCGCATCCCAAGGGGCCGCCATACCCCGTGCATGAATCCACAAGAAGAACGGGTTGCGTTCGGGCGCAGCGGACGCGTCCGCCAACCAATCGGACGTTTCCGCGAAGAGTCGCGCCAGATGCGTCTGAGGTGGCGCGTCGGCCGGCCGGCTCAACGGCTCAGGTGCCTCCTCGTCGTCGCCTACCAGCGCGCACTGTTGGAACGGATCGACTGACGGCGAGTTGGCCAGTTGCGGCTCGTCAGTAACCAGTGCCGTAAAGTAGCCGGCCTGGCGGGCACGAGAAGCGAGGTGGTGTGCGGCATCGCACGGTTGTTTTGGCGCCATCAAATGCCGTCCCTGCCAGTAACCCTCGTAGATGGATTCCAGGTCGGGCGAGTCGACGAACGCCCGGTCGAAAACGAACGACTCGCTGGCCAGGCGGTCCAGCGCGGGCGTTTCGAACCAGGTATTTCCAAAGGTGCCCAGCGCCGCGGCCCGCAGCCGGTCGACAATCAAACAAACGACGTTACAAGTTTCGGGTTTCAAGTTCCGGGTTCCGAGGCAACGGCGGGTCCGCTGTGCAGACCATTGGATTTGGAATCATTTTCGTTGAAGCGCATCCGATCGCGACGCGATGCGAAGGGAGCGGCCACTTTATCGGCTTATCGGCACGGTCCTCACAGCGGATCCTGCCAGGCTGTTCCCTGCCAGCGATCGGCCGTAAAATTGGGGCAGAGGGCTGATCGAGAGGGACCGTCGTGCGCGTTTGTAGTCAGCCTACACCCTACCGCGCGGGCGGCGGCCTGGGAACTCAGCCCCTAGTGGTGCGTCAACCGAAATGTTCGGATAATACACTCGGACGCGGGCCGCGAGCGGCCCCGCTAAACACCCATGTCATCCGAAAACGATCGCTTGACTCACCTCTAGTGCGAGTCGCACGGACACGAGGTCGATGATCGCCTCTTTTTGCAGGTGAAAAGATCAAGGACGCGAACACGGAGATTCGTAATCTGGTCTCATCACGTCGAATCACGCAGCGACAGGCAACTTTTCGGCACGTGCTTTGCGACAGACGTGGGTTATCATTTTCATGAAAGGAGACAGATCATGCCAGTCAAACGCCTCAAGGAGTTCCTCGACAGCAAGAACGTGAAGTATGTGACGGTCAGCCACTCGGTCGCATTCACGGCCCAGGAGATTGCCGCCTCGGCGCACATACCGGGCAAAGATCTAGCCAAGACCGTGATGGTGAAGGTCGACGGCAAAATGGCCATGGCCGTGCTGCCGGCTTCGCATCGCGTCGATCTCGATCTGTTGAAAAACAACACAGGCGCAAAGAAAGTCGAAATGGCGAGCGAGCGCGAATTCAAGGATCTGTTTCCCGGCTGCGACATCGGTGCGATGCCGCCGTTTGGCAACCTGTACGACATGACCGTGTACGTCAGCCGCAGTCTGTCCGAGGACGAGCAGATCGCGTTCAACGCCGGTTCGCACACGGAATTGATCCGCCTGTCGTACCGAGATTTTGCAGCGCTGGTCGAACCGACCGTGACGCGGCTGACGCGTGTGGATTAGCGGTTCCGAGATGTCTAAGCAGCGTTGCGGCCGTTCGTCAGCCGCGATAAATTGCGGCTGAAGCTCGGAGCCGTTTAGTTAGCGTGCGTACGTGCCCGTCAATTCGGCTTCGGCCAGCACATGACCTTCGATGGCGGCCAGGAGCTGTTTCTTCGTTGCCGATGGCGGCACGTCGATCGCATTGTCTAAGGCATAGAGCTTAAAGTGGTAATGATGCGTGCCATGCCCTGGGGGTGGCAGCGGACCGCGATAGCCTGTCGTGGCTCCCGAAGTCCACGAGTTCTTGCCCTGCAGAGTGGCGAGCGGCTTCTCCAGCTTTGGTCGCCCCGCCGGAATTCCTTCCGGCAACGATCGGGTGTCGGCGGAGATGCCATAGATCACCCAGTGAACCCAAGGTTCGGCCGTCGGCGCGTCCGGATCGTCACAGATCAGAGCAAACTGCCGCGTGCCTTCCGGTACATTGTTCCAAGCGAGTGGCGGCGAGACGTCGTCGCCCTCTCCGGTGTACTTGCGAGGAATCGGCTGCCCGTTGTCGAACTCGCTGGACGTAATTTGGAATCGCATGGCGTTTGCTCCGGGGGTTGTCGGCGGCGAGGACGGCACGCCAGACGTGCCTTGCTGACAAGCACAAAGCGTGATTATTGCCAGACCTAAGACGTCCAACCTAAGCACACGGCTGGTTTTGATTTCCGCGCGAGGTCTCATCGCAGGTTTCCTTGGGTCAGTCTGATTTCCAGCCCTGCATGTCTTCAATGGAATCGTGACCGGAAAACGAATAGGTCGCATCCTGCGGCAAGTTGCCAAAGCCGGCCTTCCGTTGGTAAATCTGAATTAGAGCGATTTCAGATTGGTGTGTCTAATGGTACGGGTTGGTTGACCTCGGGCCGGTTGACGCCCGTGATTCACTCGACGGCTCGAATCGACATGCCCTCTATCCAGGCCGGTGTGGTTTCGTACTCCCTGCGGGATTGCTGAATGGCCTTGTCGCGACGCTCTCTCTCCTTGCGGTGCAAACGCGGTGAACTCGTTCATGTCAGAATGTAGCGGTCGGCTTCAAAGGGGCAAGTGGCGGTTGGGTTGTGGGGTATTCTGTTCTGCCGGTGCCCAAGTGATACCTGCTCCAGACTAACCGTTGAGCTTCGCCCAGCTTCGCAACGGTGTTCATATGTTCGGCAATCCTCGGGGGTTCTCCCTAGGTCCCCTGTTTTTACCCCCTCATGCCGAACGTAAGTGGTTTCAGGCACTATCGTTATCGCAGATGCACATGAAAAGGAAGCTTGATAGACGAGAATCTGAAAAAGCACTTTTTTTGTGGAAAAAAGTGCTTGCAATCTCAGAATCATATCCCCAAAATAGGCAACTGTTTACCACCATATGCATCCCTGGTGTGGTATTTACCAGGTGTTTTATTCCCTTTGTGGGCCATTTGACACGCCGATCCGGGGCTTCTAGATGGCTTCCGTAGTCCCGTGCCCATGGGTAATGCGATCTCCTTGATGGTCGTCCGCCGTTCTGCTGCGCAAATGCTTCAAATGGCAATTCCGCAGTGAAGATAGCTTTCTACTTAACGAATGTAAGGAATTCATCGCGACCAAGCGAAGTCAACTGAAGAGCAACACGGGCAAACCGCAACACTCAGCCTCGGATTTCCACCGGAGGACAGGCAAACCATGAGACCTCCCCATCGATCTTCGCGTCGTTCGTCACGACGCGCTTCACGCGTTGCCGAGCGCGCTAGAAGGGCTCGCAATCGCGCCAAGCGCAGTGCAAGCCGCTGTGCACGCCGCTCAGAGATATTTCGGCGCCGACGTGAGTCGCGCTTAAATCGCTGGCGTCGCTCGTTCCCGCGCCGATTTGTGCCGATCAACCTGTCTCAGTTCGCGATGTTCGCCAGCATGTTGAGCAACGCGTTCCGCGGCTTCGGCGGCCGCGCGGCATTGGCTGCTCGGTCGTGGTCGTGGCTACCTACGCGCCCGAAGAGACGTCGCCATTCCACCGTTCGCCACTCTGCGGACCACGCGGCCGCGCTGATGTCCGAACCGCTGGAGGAGCGGGTGCTGCTGGCGGCAGATATTTGGGTCAACGATAACTGGCATCTGGTCGCGGACAATGGAACGACTGGTGTCGTCGACATGGGCGACGTCGTTCAAAACGACAATGATACTATTTTCCCTGGTACGACGATTACCAAAACGTATGGCGTGGACGCCTTCGGCGTAGTGACGACAGGTACCGCTACAGGCTCCGACGCATCTTTCGATACGATTCAAGATGCTATTGACACCGTCGGCTCGACAACGGTGCATGTTTTGGAAGGGACGTATGCGGGCGGACTGAGTATCAATAAAGCGGTTTCCCTGGTGGGAGCCAACCAGGGCGTGGCCCACGACGGCAGTCGCGGTGCCGAGTCGATTCTCGATCTCTCAGGTGGCAATAATTCGCTCGTGGTCACCTCGAGCAATGTTGCGATTGACGGCTTTGAATTGAGCGATGATGGAACGAGCGGTCATGGGATCTATGTAGCGGCTGGATTGTCCAATCTGAGCGATATCACGATAAGCAACAATCTAATTCACGGGATGGGCCAACAGAATGAGTCGAACGAAAGTATCGCTGCCTACGGAATACTGGCCGATGCAAAATCAGGCGGCAGCTTCGGTTCGATTACCAGTTTGACCATCAGCGGCAATGCGATTTCTGACATTGGCGGAGTGGTCGATGGCGATGGAGACGCAGTGAATGGAACGTCGCCGATCACGTCGGCCGGTATTGGCGTTTCTTTGCATGAAATCACCGGGGCGAGTGCCGGTGACGGGGCGGACCTGAGTGGCAACGCTTTTGACACGATCAACACAGGATTCGATTCGAACACATCAACGATTGTTCCGAGCACCTCGATATACGTTGCTTCGGACGATGCCCCCAGCACATTTTCGAGCGGGGTGTCCGTCAGCGGCAACTCGTATGCGAGCGCAGATGGGGGGATCGCGATCGCGGCGCTGAGTAGTCAAGTCGACGAGAGTTTTGCTTCGTTTACCGACGTGACGGCGCCGATTACGAACTTCCTGCCAACGGTCGCTCCGACAGCGGTCAACACCACCACGTTGGGTCAATATGCTATTGCCGACGAGTTAACGGGGTTGGAGGGCATTCCGGTCGCTTCGTATTTCCCGACGATTCAAGAAGCGATTGACGTGGCTGCTGCTGCTGCAACCGTAGACGTTTCATCAGGCACGTTTAGCGAAAACATCACACTGAGTAAGAGTCTGACTTTGCAAGGTGCCCAGGCAGGAAACGATGCGCGAACCCGCTACAGCGGCGGGCTGACCAGCCCGGCCTCGGAAACCGTGCTGACCGCCGGCAGCGGGTACATTCTGGAACTGCTCAACGGCGTTGCGGGCAGCACCGTGGACGGTTTCGCCTTCGACGGAGCCGGTACTGCCGGCAACGGCATTCGCTCCAACGGTGGGCCACTTGACAATCTCACGATTCAGAACAACGTCATGTTCGACACGACTGGCCCCGACGTGTTCCTCAATGATTCGGGCGATGACATTACCGTTCATCAAAACGTATTCGACGTGCTGATAACCGGTTCGGGTACGGCTTTCCATCTGGACCAGGACGTGTTCGACGGTTTCTATTTCACCTCGAACGACGTTTTGAACGCCGACACCGGTCTGTTCGTCGACGGCAATCGCAACGTCGGCTCCAGCATTTCGCGCGATCCTCTGTTTGACGGCAATTTGTTCGAGGGAAATGCCGCGGGCGCCAACATCGGAGTAAGGGCAGTTGAAAACGCCACCTTCTCCTTCAATACATTCAAGGACAACACGAACGACGGACTGCAGGGAGGTCCCAAGGATTCGTTGATCACCAATAACGAGTTCTCGGGCAACGACCGTGCCGGTTTGCGCCTGACCGGCTTCGGCAGCGGCCTCACAGACACCGCTCGCGGGGCACAGGGCAATACGATTAGTGGAAACGTGTTCTTCGGAAACGGATCGAGCGGTGACGCCGCGGGTCACGGCGACATTCGCATTGACGACCAGGCTAACGGCACGCAAGCGACCAATACGATAATTAACAACAGTCTCGGCAGCACGGTGGCCGTGTTTGCCAACGAAGCGTCGGGAGAGTTATTCGACGTCAGCGGCAATTGGTGGGGGGCTGCGACGAATCCTGAGACGGCGGGCAAGATTCTCGGCGCGGGCGCCGCGAACGTGGACTATACTCCGTGGCTCGACGATGGGACCGACACCGATCTCGGTGCGCCAGGTTTTCAGGGCGACTTCTCCGTCGTGCATGTCGACGACGACAGCCCCCAGTCCGGAATTCTTGGCCGGATTAACGAAGGTGCCGCGCTGGCGACCAGCGGTGGCACGGTGAAAATTCACGACGGGACGTATGTTGAAGACGTCGATACATCGGGCTATTCGGCCGTTCTCGCCCCTGGAGCAAGCTCTGGTCAGGTCACTATCGACGGCAACATGACGCTCGATGGCGACGACACGCTTGACATCGAAATTGAAGGATTGAGCCCCAGCGGGCCCGTAGAGTTTGATAATCTACTCGTCACCGGCACCGCCACATTGGGTAGCGCCGTGTTGGTCGTCTCGGGAGGCTACATCCCGTCCATCGGTGACGCGTTTACGATCATCGATGCCAGTTCCGTTTCCGGAACGTTTTCGACGCCAAGCGTTACGCTGAACAATTTTCCGCTGTCGATTGATTACGGCAGCGGCGACGACGTTGTGCTGGTAGTAACGCCGCCCACGGAGGTATGGGCGAATGACGATTGGATGATCACGACAGACATCGGCCCGGCGGGCCTGTCGCCCGGCGACGTCGTCGAATCGAACGGCGGGGACGATGATCCTGTGTCCGGGAAAGTGTTCGGTTACAACGCCTTTTCAACGATCGCCAACGGCGTTGCGGCGGTCGAATCCAGCGGCACCGTGCACGTTCTGGCGGGTACGTACAATGAATCGCTATCGATCGCCAAGGACGTTACGATCGCAGGCCAGGGGGATAACGTGACACTCGTCGAGGCCGGCGGCTCTTTCACGGGAATCCTGGTTTCGAGCGGATTCTCGGTAGACATTTCCGGCATTGCGCTGTCGAACTTCAGTTCGACGGGCATCCACGCGCAAGGCGACCTCACCCTTAGTGACAGTAGGGTGACGGACGGTTTCGTCGGCATCTGGGTGGACGACGGGACGCTCGACATGGCGTCAACAATCGTGCAAGACGCCCAGATCTTCGGCGTGCAGGTGAGTGGCACCGGTGCCGACGCGGACATTGACTCCAGCGAGATCAGCGGGCTGGGCACTTCCGCGGCCGCGATCGTCGTGTCGGCGGGCCAGGCGGATATCACCGGCAGTATTCTATCCGGCAGCCAGCGGGGATTGCTCGTCAACGGGAGCGGCACCGCGTCGATCTACGACAGCGACTTGTCCGGGCTCGGCCTGCGCGGCGTCGAAAACGCCACGGCGACGGTCGTTGACGCGTCGGGCAACTGGTGGGGAACCGCGAGCGAATCGGGGGTGCAGGGTGAAACGCTTGGCTCGGTCGACTTCACGCCATTCCTTGCTGCTGGCACCAACAATGCCCCGGGCCGCGGCTTCGCTGGCGACTTCTCGTACCTGCACGTCACGTCCCTCGGCGGGCAAACCGGCGGCGGGCGCATTCAGGAAGGTGTTGATCTGATTGCCGATGGCACGCTTACGGGCGGCGATCGTGTCGTCGACGTGCATGCGGGCACCTATATCGAGCAGATCGAGATTGATCGCGCTTTGAAATTGCTCGGGCCGAATGTCGGAGTCGCGGGCAACAGTGGCAGCCGCGTTGCGGAAGCGACCGTGTTGCCGGATGAGTCGGGTCCCGATCCCTTCGCTGCTCCCTATCCGGTTTTGGCATATCTCACTTCGGATAACGTGACGATCGATGGACTTTCCTTCGACGGTGATAACCCCAGCTTGACAAGTGGAGAAGTACTCAACGGTGCGGACTTGGATGCGATCGAAGCGATCTCCTCGTATGAGGGCGTCGGCAATATCACGGTGCAAAACAACGTCATCCGAAACTTTAGTTACACGGGCATGGAGTTCTACAACTATACCAATGGCGGGGGAGCCACGTCGGATAACAGTATCTCAAACAACTTGATCGAAAACCTGGGAGCGTTTGGCTGGGGAATTGGCATTCTCGTCTACAACAACTTCTATGCGCAGATTACCTACAATGAGATGAACGACGTGCGGGTGGGCATTCAGACTGGCAATTTCTACAACGCGAATCCCGGGGCCGCGGCAAGCATTGCGAACAACGAGATTACAGCGCGACGGCTGGGTATCTTTTACAACCTGCATTACTCCAACGCCTCGCCGTTCACAATTCAACAGAACACGATCGGGGCCGTGGACGATCCGTCCGCTCCGATCGACGCCCGCTGGTTTGGCATGTTTTTGAGCTCGCAGCAATCGGCCGTAGAGGCTGACTTTATCGACAACGTCATCGACGGCAGCGGGACGAGCATCGCAACGACAGCCGGATACACGGTCTGGAACACACCTACGACCGGCGAGTTGCTTGTTTCCGGTGGAACGGTCACCGGTGTTGAATACGGTGTCTGGGTCAATAACTACGAAGGCTATCTGAGCGACGCGAACGATACGCAGGTCACCATCGACGGGGTCGACATCACGGCCGCCGAGATCGGCGTGTACGTGCTCGACAGTCCCGACAATACCAATGGCGCTACCGTCTTTGCCACGATAACAAACGATACTGAAATCACGACCGGTGCTGCCGGCACCGGTATCAAGGTCGAGGGCGCCGACGCTAGCGCTGATATTCTTGATAACGACGCGTCGTTCCACGGCAACGTGATCGGCATCGACGTGGACGGCGGCAGTGCCACGATTACCGGCAACGCGATTTACGACAACACGACGGGTATCCGCTTCACCAACAGTGGTACTGGCTCGGTCGGCGACAACGACTTCAACGACACCACCGACAACGCCACCGACTTGCTCGTCGACGCCACGGCCGGCACGGTGACGATCGACGACGGCAACGAGTATGCCGGCGACGATTACTTCATCGACAACCGGTCGGCTCAGTCCTTCGACCTGACCAGCCACACGTCAGCCACCTACGAAGGCTTGACGCCTGGGACGTTGGCCGACGACTTCCGCATCGAGGACAAGATGTTCCACGGTCCGGACGACACCGCCTCGGGCGTTATCCGCTGGGTGAGCGGAGAGCTGTTTGTCACCATGCCCGGCAGCGGCACGAATGACGAGACGATTCAGAACGCCGTCGACGCGGCGGACCCGGGCGATACGGTCAACATCGAGAACGGCATTTATACGGAGCAAATCGATGTCACAACCGACGTAACGCTGTTGGGGCTGAGCCAGTCGGGCACGATCCTCCAGGCTCCGGCGGCGCTGTCGCTGGACAACAGCTTCACGTACTCAGGCAAGGTCTACGA
>Ga0315553_10003346_pt1 | contig 12493 bp, 7 predicted proteins | sample SalMarSW160140MG_FD_203099 | JGI IMG/M metagenome (GOLD analysis project Ga0315553, IMG submission 203099) | Salt marsh sediment microbial communities from the Plum Island Ecosystem LTER, Massachusetts, United States - Salt Marsh Sediment SW1601-40 ... | reverse complement strand
ATTTTGGCCTGTCGGAACAGGCTATCAGGTCGGCGGTTTCAAGGATGTGCCGTTCTGGTCTCCTCAAGGCAAAGCGTACCAACCGTAAAAGCTACTACTCGCTGACCAGCGAGGGGCATAGCTTGCTTACCGAGGGAGCACAGCGCATTTTCCAGCGTAAGAAATCCCGCTGGGACGGCAGTTGGAATATTGTTACCTACTCTATACCGGAAAGCATGCGGCAGGCAAGGGACAGGCTGCGCCTCGAGTTAGGCTGGATGGGCTACGGGCCCTTAAGCGAGGCCACCTGGATTTCACCCTATGACCGGACCAGAGAGGTGAAGAACCTGCTAGAGAGACTCAATATTAAAGAATATGTTAATATCTTCAGTGCCCAACATCAGGGCAGTACTGACCCGGGGAAGATCGTCTCACGCTGCTGGAACCTGGGCAAGATACACCAGAAGTATGCTGATTTCCTGACCGAGTATCGCCCGAAGCTGGAAAGGCACCTGAAACGACTGGCGGCCGGTGAAACTATTGAACCCAGCGAGTGTTTTGTGGCACGGTTCAACCTTATCCATGAATACCGCAAGTTGCCCTTCTTTGATCCGGACCTGCCGTTGGAACTGCTCCCCGAGAACTGGTTACGGCCCCAGGCGGCGGCTCTATTTGGTGAATACCACGATTCGTGCACCGAGAAAGCCAATGAATACTTCGACTCAGTGTGCAAGAACTACCGGGGCGCAAGGAGGCTCAAACAGAAGGACCCAAAGGCACTGACGAAAGACCTTGTAGAGGCGGGAGCAAAACGGAGCGCTGACAAGAGTAGATAGAATGTAGTATCATTGTCGGAAGGGTTATTTAGAGGCTAAGTAACCTAGGGGGTAAAAAATGAGGTACGCAGAGACAGGGGTTAATCTAGAAATTGACCTATCCCGAGGAAGCATTGAGAAAGAAGGAACTGACCCAAAATTAACTGAACTTCACCTGGGGGGTCTGGGTACTAACGCCAAGATATTATGGGACAGGGTTCCCCCTGAAGTTGAACCCTTTTCTCCTGATAACCTACTAATATTCAGCGCTGGTCTTTTAGCTGGCACACCTGCTCCCGGTGCCAACCGTACCATTGTCTCCACCTTTTCCCCCCAGACTTTATTAATGGCATATTCAATGATGGGGGGATTTTGGGCGCCGGAACTAAAGTATGCCGGTTATGACAAAGTAATCATTCGCGGCAAGTCCCTCAATCTGGTTTATTTATGGATAAACAATGACAAAGTAGAAATACGTGACGCCTCTCATTTACAGGGCAAAGGCTCTCAGGAAACCGCGGAGCTTATCCGGCAGGAGCTAAAGGAGCCAAAAGCCCAGGTGGCGGCTATCGGCCTGGCCGGTGAAAACAGGGTCTACATGGCTTCCATCGAGCAGGGCAAGTCCAGCGCCAGCCGGCTGGGAATAGGCGCCGTTATGGGAGATAAAAAATTAAAGGCCATAGCCGTTCGCGGAACCAAGGACGTCAATATTGCCAAGCCGGAAGAACTTTTCGAGCTTTGCAGGGAAGTGCTGGAATATGTAAAAGTCCGGGAAAACAATCCAATCAAGGGGGTACCGCCCATCCTGGCCGGTCTTGGGTCACCCCAGGAGATGGCAATATACGATGAAGAGTGGCACACCACCAATTTCGCCTGGGGCAATTCCCGCACCCGCAGAAAAGACTTCTGGAATAAGGAAGTAGAGGAAAAGTGGAGAGCCACCCAGGAAAATGCGCGGACGCGGCTGATAAGCTGCTATAACTGTCCTATGGAATGCGGGGCAATAATTTCCGTCCCGGGCATTTCAACGTACATGATGAAATGCTACTCAAAGCTTACCTATACCATGGCAGCCATGTCAGACCTGGATTTCGGTTTCAAAATCGCTCAGCGGGCTACGGATTACGGGGTGGACGCATTCTCAACCCCGCAGGTTATGGCCTTCGCCCTCGAGCTTTATGAAGCAGGCATTCTGACCGATAAGGACCTGCCGGGAATGCCCTCCGATAGCGAAGGGAGATTCTACTGGCTGCTTGATAGAATTGTCCGGCGGGAAGGCATCGGGGATATTCTGGCCAACGGCACTCACTGGGCAGCCCAGAAGATTGGCAAGGGCGCGGAGGAATATGCTCATAATAATATTAAAAAACATGAGCAGCTGCCTCTCAAGCTTGGAATGCTCAATCCTATCTATTTCCTCATGTATTCTACCGGCGAAAAGATAAACATTACCCAGATTGAAGGGCAGTTCCCCCAGGCGCCTTTCGCCACCAGGGAAGAGAGAGAAGATTTTGTAAAAGACTGGTTCCAGGTCCCCGATGAAAAGTTCAAGCAATATTTCCTGGACTGGGAACCGCGCGGAGAAAACTCAAATCCATATTACCCCGGCATTCAGGCAAGCTGTGAAATCGTTGACTGGCAGGAGAAGATGCACCATATTGATGACTCTACCGGGATATGCGCCGGCATGTCATCATTTCCCCTTAAACCCCCATATCATATGCACAATTTACCAAAAATAATCTCGGCGGCCACCGGGATAGACATTGATGAAGACGGGCTATCCAAAATAGCTAAGAGGAACCGGACCTTAATCAGGGCCATTAATACAAGAAGAGGCTTGAGGAGAATTGACGAGAAGCCACCCGAAGACCACTGGAAAAAGAGGTTCCCTGAGCTTGAAGCTAAACTGCTTGACGAATATTATAAATTTAAGGGATGGAACAGTCAGGGTGTCCCCACCAAAGAGTCCTTGCAGGAATTAGGCCTGGACGACGTTAGCGAAGACCTGGAGCAAAGAGGGGTCTATAAATCCGAAGAAAAGCCAAAACCAAAACCTAAAGCTAAGAGTGCTCCGAAAAGCGAAAAAACTCAGCTAAAACCCAGAACTAAGAAGGATTCCAAAAAAGAAAAAAGTCAGGGTAATAAAGAATGAAAAAAGTCAAGGTAATAAAGATCGATGTTGATAAATGCAATGGTTGCCGGGCATGTGAGACAGTCTGCTCCGCCTTTCACTCTGTGCCAAAATACAGCAGCACTAACCCGGAGAGGTCTCGGATTCGGGTGCTTTTTGATCCACTAAGAGATATTTATGTTCCGGTAATTGCCGGTGAGTATACTGAAGCCGAATGTAACGGCAGAGACATTTATACGATTGACGGAAAGGTATATGACGAGTGCAGCTTCTGCAGGGCTTCCTGCCCATCCAGGAAACTTTTCAAAGACCCTGATTCCGATCTCCCTCTAAAATGTGATATGTGTGAAGAAGAACCGCCTCTACCAGAGCCGTTATGTGTTCAGTGGTGCTTATCTGATGCCCTGACTTACGAAGAAAGGGAAGAGGAAGGGGAAGAAGAAGAAGAGAAGCTGGGGGAGATGGAGATAGGATTAGAATCATTAGTAAAAAAACATGGAGCGAAGAAGGTAAAGGATACCCTTGCCCGATTAGTAAAAGGCTAAAACACTAAGGCGAAAGAAGAGGATTAAAAAGGATAATGGAGACTTTAGCCCTAGCCCCCTTCAAAGACGTAATAGACGGCATAAAAGAGACTGGTGGAGAGGCCTTCAAATTATGCTATCAATGCGGGTTATGTGAGACTGTTTGTCCGTGGAATCGTGTAAGAAGTTTCCCTGTCCGCAGCATTATCCATCAGGCACAGCTAGGTATGGCTGATTTCGGATCGGAAGACTTGTGGCTATGTGCCACCTGTGGCGCCTGTGTGGAGCGCTGCCCGCGCGGGGTAGCGATTATTGATGTCATGAGGGCTATGCGCAGGCTGTTAGTGCCAGACGGTGTAGTCCCGGCCAGCATCCCTAACCTTCGGGGTGTAATGACCAGCATTGCCAGCGTCGGTAATCCCTGGTTAGGAGAACCGGAGGACCGGGCAAATTGGGCTAAAGGCCTGGAGGTAAAGGAGTTCAGCGAGGGCACCGAGCTACTATATTTCCCATGCTGCACCCCGGCCTATGATAAACGAGTCCAAACGGTAGCCCAGGCAACAAGCGAAATCCTTAACCGGGCAGGGGTGGACTTCGGGATTCTAGGCCCCAAAGAGGTTTGCTGTGGTGAGAGCGTACGCAAGGCGGGCAATGAGCAATTATTCAAACACCTGGCTAAGGAAAACATCAAAACTTTTATAGATAACGGGGTGCATAAAATTCTCGTTTCTTCCCCCCATTGCTACCACGCCTTCAAAAACGAGTATACCGAATTTAATGCCAACTTTGAGGTGGTCCATATCTCCCAATATTTATTCGAGCTTATTAATGAGGGAAGATTAAAGCTCACCAAGAAGTACGGAAAGAAAGTTACTTATCACGACCCATGTTACCTGGGGCGGCATAATGGCATATATGACGAACCCCGAGAGGTCTTAAAGAAGGTGCCCGGTTTAGAACTGATTGAGATGCCCGATTCCAGAGAAAATTCCCTTTGTTGTGGTGGAGGTGGGGGAAGAATTTGGATGGAGACAAAAAAGGGTGAAAGGCTCTCCGACCTCAGATTAGAACAGGCTATTGAGGTCGGGGCTGAGGTGCTGGTTACTTCCTGCCCATATTGCATCATCAATTTTAAGGATAGCCAGTTAACCCTGGAGGATAGTGAAATCATAGAGATTAAAGACATCACAGAAATTATCCGGGAAGTGATTTAGAAAAGCGAAGAATCCTGATAAGGACGGAAAGTAGTGGAAAAAGAACCAGTTGAAGAACAGATTGTTGATAGTCCCGCAGAAGGTAATATCGGCGATGTTATGATTGTCGGTGGAGGCATCAGCGGTATTCAAGCCTCCCTCGATCTGGCCACTGCGGGTTTTAAGGTTTACCTGGTTGAAAAATCACCGACTATCGGCGGCCACATGGCCCAGCTTGACAAGACCTTTCCCACTAATGACTGTTCCATGTGCATTGAGTCTCCCAAGTTTATTGAATGCAGCAGGCATCCCAATATAGAGATCCTGACCTATGCCGAAGTTGACAAGGTAGAAGGAGAAGCCGGAGACTTCAAGGTAACCCTGCGTAAAAAGCCCAGATATATTGACGAGGACAAATGCACGGGTTGTACTACCTGTGTAGAATACTGCCCGGTCAAGTATCCTGACCAATTTAATCAGGAAATATCGAACAATAAAGCCATCCACATATACTTCGCTCAAGCAATTCCCCTGGTCACTTATATAGACCCTGATACCTGCCTTTACCTCCAAGACGAGAAATGTAACATTTGCGTAGGAGTCTGTAAGAATAACGCCATAGACCTTCATCAAAAGGAGAAGAAGGTAGAAGTAGAGGTAGGAGCGATAATTCTGTCTCCAGGCTATGAGGTATTTGACCCCAAGCTGAGGGGCGAATATGGCTACGGAAAGATGGAGAACGTGGTAACCAGTATGGACTATGAACGGCTGTTATGCGCCACCGGGCCGTACGAAGGTGAGATACTGCGTGCCTCCGACAGGAAGCATCCCCATAATATAGCCTGGATTCAATGCGTCGGTTCCCGACAGGTTATACCGGGCGGTAACAGCTATTGTTCCGCCGTATGCTGCACCTATACCCAGAAACAGGTGATTTTAACCAAAGACCATGACGCTGATGCCAAATGTACGATATTCCATAACGATATCCGGTCATTCGGCAAGGACTTCGAACGATTTTATCAAAGAACCGAAAACCTGCCCGGGGTTAGATTTATAAGGAGCTACGTATCGATAGGAAAAGAGATACCGGAAAGCAAGAATGTAACCATAAAATACTCTACTTTGGGGGAAGGGGTAAAAGAAGAAGAGTTCGATATGGTGGTATTATCCGTCGGCTTGAACCCTCCTGCCGGTTTTGAGAACCTGGCAAAAACATTCGGTATCGAGCTCAATTCTCACGGATTCTGTCAAAACAACCTGGTTAACCCCATGGAGACCTCCCGCCCGGGAATTTTTATCAGCGGCGCCTTCGGGGGTCCTATAGATATCCCCGAATCGGTGGTGACCGCCAGCGGGTCCGGTTCCCAATGCGGTGAACTCCTTGGTTACCGGCGAGGGAAGCTGTCCAAGAAAAGGGTATATCCGCCGGAAAGGGACGTCTCAGGTGAGGAGCCTAAAGTCGGCGTCTTCGTCTGTCACTGCGGCGCCAATATCGGCAGGGTGGTAGATGTTCCCTCTTCAGTTGAATATGCTTCGACCTTACCCAATGTCGCCCACGCCGAGGAACAGCTTTTCTCATGTTCCACCGATGCCGCCCAGCAGATAATAGACGCCATAAATGAAAAAGGCTTGAACCGGGTGGTTGTCGCCGCCTGTACCCCCAGGACGCACGAGCCGTTATTCCGGGATACCCTCCGGGAAGCGGGCATTAATCAATATTACTTTGATTTTGCTAATATCAGGGAACACTGCTCCTGGGTCCATTCTAAAGAAAAGGAAGACGCCACCCGGAAGGCAAAGGATTTAATCCGGATGTCGGTGGCCCGAGCTTCCCTTTTGGAGCCGTTACAGGAATTTGACCTGCCCGTCGACAAGAGAGCGTTAGTGGTCGGTGGAGGCGTGGCCGGTATGGCCAGTGCTCTGAGCATAGCCAACCAGGGACATGAGGTTCACCTGGTGGAAAAGGATACAGACCTGGGGGGAATGGCTCGAAGACTTCATTACACCATAGAAGGGCTGGATGTTCAGGCATATTTGCGTGACCTTATACGAAAGGTTTACCAGCACCCCTTAGTACACGTATATACCGATGCCACCATCACGGAGGCTACCGGTTATGTAGGGAATTTCGTAACCAAGGTAGAGTCTGGAGGAAGGGTCAGGGAGATAAAACATGGAGCCGCTGTCATCGCTATCGGCGCCGAAGAATATAAACCCACCGAATACCTTTATGGAGAAGATGAGCGGGTAATGACTCATCTTGAGCTGGAGGAGCGAATCACTAAAAAAGACGAAAGTGTGACTGGCGCCCAGAGCCTGGTGATGATCCAGTGCGTGGGCTGCCGGAACGAAGATAGAAATTACTGCAGCCGGATATGCTGTCAGGAGTCTGTCAAGAACGCCCTGAAACTAAAAGAGATAAACCCCCAGATGGATATCTATATTCTCTTCAGGGATATGAGGACCTACGGCTTCAATGAAGATTATTACCGTGAAGCGGCCAATAAAGAGGTAAAGTTCATCCGCTATGAGCCGGAGGACAAGCCCCAGGTGGAAACTGTTGAAGAGGGTGGCAAGAAAATTCTCAGGGTCACCGTGACCGACCTTATTTTAGGCAAAAAGCTGGCTATAGATGCCGATGCCCTGGCTTTAGCTGCCGCCGTTATTCCCTCCGCCGGCAGTCAGGAAATAGCCCGCTTATTCAAGGTATCCTTGAGCCCGGATGGTTTCTTACAGGAAGCTCATGTTAAGCTAAGGCCGGTTGACTTTGCCGCGGAGGGCGTTTACCTGTGTGGCATAGCTCACTATCCCAAGCTTATGTCGGAAACGATCAGCCAGGCTTATGGGGCTGCCGGCCGGGCCTTAACCCTTCTGGCCAATGATACGGTCACAGCCTCCGGCTCGGTTTGCACGGTGGATGAGAAGAAGTGTATCGGTTGCGGGGCATGTATCTCAGCCTGTACCTATGGTGCCATAGAGTTTCAGGAGACGAAACAGGGCAAAAAAGCCACGGTTATTCCCGTCCTCTGTAAAGGAGACGGTCTATGTAACTCAAAGTGTCCGACAGGGGCTATTTCACTCAAGCACTATACCGATGAAGAGATATTCAGCCAAATCGATGCGGCGGCTCCAGCCCCTGTAGAAGTCCAAAAAGAAAAAGCCGGGGTTGCCGGCTAAAAAGGTTAGATAATAATGAGTGCAGGCGCTGAGTTTAAGCCAAATATCTTAGGTTTCTTATGTAACTGGTGCTGCTACGGAGGGGCGGACCTTGCCGGAGTTTCCAGATATCAGTTTCCCCCTTATATAAGGGTGATAAGGGTGATGTGCTCCGGCAGAGTCGACCTGGAATTTGTCCTCCGGGCTTTCTCCAACGGAACGGACGGGGTGTTTATCGGTGGCTGTCACCTTAACGACTGCCACTATAATACTCATGGAAATTTTGATGCCTTGAGCATGACCCGGCTGGCCAAAAAACTGCTGGAGCACGTAGGGATAAACCCCGATAGATTAAGGCTTGAATGGGTTTCCGCCGGTGAGGGAATCCGTTACGCCGATATTATGATTGACTTTGCCAAGCAGGTGAAGAATCTGGGACCTCTCGGTAGCAGCGAAGGAACAGACCGTAATGAATTGAAGTCAAGGATTGAAGAAGTTAAGAAACTGGTTCCCTACATGAAGCTGGTGAAAAAGGAGAAGCTGGCCTCACACCTGCCTAATGAAGAAGAATATCTCGAACTTTTCACCACCGACGAGGTAGAAACATTATTGAGTGAAGCGCCTGCGTACTATATCGACCCGGATAAGTGCCAGGCCTGTGGGATTTGCCTCAGGAAATGTCCCGTAGAGGCGATTGCAGGTGGCAAGAACCAGATCCATGTCATCGACCAGGAGAAATGCATAAAATGCGGGACCTGCTTTGAGGTTTGCCCCCCCCGCTTTGAGGCGGTGAAGAAGCTTACGGCGCAGGAGCCGGTGCCTCCCCCTATCCCCGAAGAGGCAAGAATGATAGCCAGAGAGGGTAAAGAAAAATAAAGAAAGAAAATGAAAGCTTAGTAGGAGGTGATCGTGTCACCGGTTAGCGCAACCTATTGGGGCATACCGGGCTATGCCATTTTCTGGGTCTTGTTCGCCGTTGCCTTCGGCTTATTTGCGCAGAGGCTTTATCTCCTCTTTCGCCTCATGCGTCTGGGGAAGCAGGAGAACCGCTTCGACAGAATAGGGCAGAGAATCAAGACTATGCTGGTCGAGATTGTCCCTCAGTGGTGCAACCTGAAAACCGTCACTCGAAAGGACCTGGCCGGGATAGGACACGCCATGTTATTCTGGGGCTTCAGCCTGTACCTCATAAGTTACATCATCTTTATCGGCCTGGCTGGAGGCTTTGGCCTTTCCCCGGTGATTGAGGGCACCACCTTTGAGATAGTCTATTCTTCCATCCTGGATGTTGCCGGGGTGCTGATAACCGTGGCCCTGATCTGGGCGGCTATCAGGCGTTATGCCGTAAGACCGCAGAGACTGGAGCCATCTGGTGAAGCCGGCATCATTTTGATTCTGGTTTTTGTACTTATGGCGCTCAATGTTTCCGTCGTAGGCTTTGGCTATGCTGCCCATAATATTCAAGCCTCCTGGCCCCCCCTGGGGGCAGCTCTGGCAGGTTTCCTTAGCGGAACCGGCCTCACGCAAGGCACGCTGGAGGCAACCTACCGGGGAGTATGGTGGCTGCACTACATAGTGATCATCGGCTTTATGGTCTATATTCCCCGCTCCAAGCACCTGCACATTCTTGTCTCCCCCCTCAATATCTTCTTCAAACCACTGGGACCCAAAGTGGTGCTTGAGCCCATCCCCCTCGAAGAGGCGGAGAGCTTTGGCGCATCGAAGATTCAGGACTTTAGCTGGAAGGACCTGCTTGACCTTTATACCTGTGCCGTGTGCGGTCGGTGCCATGCCAGTTGTCCCGCCCAGCTTAGTGGCAAGTCCCTCTCACCCAGAGAGGTAATTCTAAACTTGAAAGAGCATTTGCTGGAGACGGGACCCGGATTGCTTGCCGGTAAGGCGGAGGCATCTCCGGAAAGCCAGGCCAAGACTATGATCGGTGACGTGGTAACCGAGGAGGAGATCTGGGCCTGCACCACCTGTGGTGCCTGCCAGGAAGAATGCCCGGTCAATATAGAACACATACGCAAGATAATCGACCTCAGGCGAAATCTGGTGCTGACACAAGGTAAGATGCCAGAAAGTGCCCAGCTTATGCTCGCAAATATGCAGTCAAGAGGACACCCATGGGCTGGAGTCCAGTCGCTGAGGTTGAGGGGCGACTGGACAAGTGGTCTGGAACTCAAAATACTGGCTGAAGGCGATAGCGCCGATACCCTGTTCTGGGTAGGTTGCACCGGGGCTCTTATTGAGCGTAATGTCGAAGCTACTCTGGCCATGACCAGGGTGCTGAAATCGGCTGGAGTCGATTTCGCGGTATTAGGTGACGCCGAAACTTGCTGCGGTGACCCGGCAAGAAGAGCCGGCTATGAGTTCCAGTTCCAGCTCATGGCGGAGCAGAATATTGCAACCTTCAAGAGCCACAACATTAAAGAGATTGTTACCACCTGTCCTCACTGCTATAATACCATTAAGAATGAGTACCCCAGGTTCGGCGGCGATTTCAAGGTGGTTCACTATACCCAGCTAATTGCTGATTTAATCAGGCAGGGCAAATTGAAACTTACCAACGAGCTGAATTCTATACTCACCTATCATGACCCCTGCTATTTAGGCCGTTATAACAGCGTATATCAGGAGCCACGCCGGGTATTGCAAGCTATCCCCAAGGCAAACTTAAAGGAAATGGAACGCTCGCGAAACAAGAGCCTTTGCTGCGGCGGCGGCGGCGGGCTGATGTGGATAGAAGAGCAGGCCGGTACAACCAAGATTAATCAATTGCGTCTTGAAGACGTTCTCAAGACAGGGGCAGATACTGTAGTGACTGCCTGCCCTTACTGTTTGCAGATGTTCGAGGAGAGCATCGAAAGCAAAGATATTAAGGACTCGCTTAAGGCAAGAGACCTTGTTGAACTGGTTGAAGCCGCCATGAAGCAGTCTCAATCAGGAGGAGAGTAGAATGAATATTATCGTCTGTGTTAAACAGGTACTTGACCCCGAGATACCACCGGCCAAATTCAAGATTGACCCCGAGGCGAAACAGGTTATCCCTCCCCCCGGAGTGCCGCCTGTTATAAGCTTATTTGATGAACGAGCTGTCGAGGCAGCCTGCCGGCTCAAAGATAAGCACGGCGGAACCATAACAGTGATAAGCCTGGGGCCGGCCAAAGCGGCTGAAGTGGTGAAGCACGCCGTAGCTATGGGGGCTGATGAAGGATTTGTTCTTCAGGATGCAGCCTTCGAAGGCCTGGATAGCTTCGGTATTGCCTATGTCCTGGGGAAAGCTATCCAGAAAATCGGCGCCTATGACCTGGTTCTGTGCGGCCGACAGTCGGCTGACTGGGGCAATAGTCAGGTTGGCTCTATTCTGGCCGAGATACTTGGTATCCCGGTAATCACTCTCGCCGGTGACATCGAGGCAGCCGACAATAAGCTTAAAGTAAAGAGGATTTTGAAAGACGGCTATGAAGTGCTGGAGGCACCTATTCCCAGCCTGGTTACCGTCAGCAATGAGATTGGCATACCTCGTCTTCCGGCCGGAGTGCGCATCATGCTTGCCGCCCGCAAGCAGGTCCCGGTCTGGACGGCGCAGGATATCGGGGCGGAACCAGCGCAGTTGGACAAGGCTAACGCCCATACCGAGGTCACCGGTCTCTCGGTGCCGACCCGAAAGACCGAGTGTGAGATAGTTACCGGGGATACCCCTGGCCAGGCGGCGGAAAATCTGGCCTCGAAGCTGGCCGAACTGTTATGAGTATGGATGAACGGAGGATATTCTAATGGATAATAAAGGTGTTTTAGTTTGTGGTGAGATCGCTGAAGGGAAACTGGCGCCAATCACTATAGAACTCCTTGGAGTCGGAAGAAAGCTCGCCGATGAACTGGGCGAGGAATTAAGCGCCCTGTTGATGGGTAGCCAAACCGGCGGCCTGGGTCAGGAGGCAATCGCCTACGGGGCTGACAAAGTCTATGTTGCTGAAGACAGTCTCCTGGATAGTTATAACTCCGATGCCTACACTCAGGTAGCGGCTGACCTTTGCTCAAAAGTGCTCCCTTCTATTATGCTTTTTGGCCATACTGATGTCGGTTGTGACTTAGCTCCGCGACTAAATGGCCGCCTGGGGGGTGGGCTGGCTATGGATTGCCTGGCGTTATCCGTTGACTCAGCGAAACTCCTGGTTTCGACCAGACCTGTCTTCGGCGGTAACGCCCACGCCAGCATGGTATCAAAGTCTGCCCGCCCTCAGATGGCTACTATAAGACCGAAAACAGTGCCGCCAGCAGAGCGCGATGACTCACGAAAAGGTGAGGTTATTCCGGTAGAAGGCAAGATCGACCCTTCGGCGCTTAAAGTCAAGGTTGTCGACCGGATAAAAGAGGAGGTGGAAGGGGTAAAGCTGGAAGACGCCGAGGTAGTCGTTAGCGGTGGGCGTGGCATAGGCAGTGCTCAAAACTTCGAGATGATCCGGGAGCTGGCTAACGTTCTGGGCGGCGCCGTTGGTGCTACCAGGCCTGCCTGTGACGAGGGTTGGGCGCCGATGACGCTTCAGATAGGCCAGACCGGAAAGGTGGTCAGCCCTAAACTGTACATAGCGGTAGCTCTCTCCGGCGCCATACAGCATGTCGCTGGCTGTTTGGGTTCAAAATACATTGTGGCTATAAATAAGGATAAGGAGGCTACTATCTTCA
>Ga0315553_10003344_pt1 | contig 12501 bp, 6 predicted proteins | sample SalMarSW160140MG_FD_203099 | JGI IMG/M metagenome (GOLD analysis project Ga0315553, IMG submission 203099) | Salt marsh sediment microbial communities from the Plum Island Ecosystem LTER, Massachusetts, United States - Salt Marsh Sediment SW1601-40 ... | reverse complement strand
GCCAGGATAGTACCACTCCCCCAGCACCAGCCAGCCGGGAGCGGACAGGTCGGCCCGAACCACGATCTCTTCCGGCGCGTATCGGATCACGTCTACCTGCGGCGCCGCGTCCGCCCCCCCTGGCCCCGCCTCCACAGGCGCAGCCAGCAGCACCTCGGCTAGCGGGTCCCATTCCGTCGAGCCCAGGGTCTCAAGCGCCTCCAGGTCATCGACCTGGCGCGCTTGGTAGACAACCCACGCCCGCGCAAAGTCGAGATCGAGGCGGTGCAGGTAGGTCGTATTCTTTTCCCACTCTGGCCCCTGCATGGCGATCCGCGTCGCCGGGAAGGGGCCGGGCAGGTCGTGCTCCCATGTCGATATGTAGCGCACGTCGAACAACTGCCACATGCGCCACCTTGGCACGGCGTCGACCATCACCTTGTGTGCCTGCAGGCGCAGCGGGCTGGCACCGGCCATATCCTCCAGGCGCAGCCAGCAGCCTGCATTGCCGGGCAGCCCGAAATCGTTCACGATGCGAAACCGGCCCTCGTCCTCCAGCACAGGCCCCAGCCACGCGCCCTCGTAGATGCGCTGCGCCGCGCTGCCCGGAGCGAGGCTCACCGTCATGTTGGCGCTAAACAGATCGGCCACGACCAATCCCGTCGCCAGCAGCCCTCCCCACGGCCTGCGCCCGCCCAACCAGCGCGCCGCTGCCCATCCCGCCCAGCCCAACAGCGCCCAGCGCAGCAGCTTGCCCAACAGAGGGCTGCCCTCGCCGGTCAGGCCTGTGGCGCTCGCTGCACCCCACGCGGCCGCTGCGACCGTCGGAAGGAGGGCAAAGGATAGCAGCCCCACGCGCGCCCGCCGCGCCCAGCGTTCGCCCGTCTCAGCCGAGGACAGCCAGGCCCAGCCGTACCCGGCCAGCACGGCGAGCGAAAAACTGGCCAGGTAGATCGCCCGCTCCTGCGACCGAAACAGCCGGAAGCCCGGCACGAACCAGTAAAAGAGGCGGTACAGCAGGGCCTTGCCCCCCAGCGACAGCGCCGCGCTCACCAGCGCCAACCCAGCCCAGAACGTGACCTGGGCCGACCAGCGCCGCTTGCTACGCTCTGCTACCGCGCCCAGGCAGGCCACGCCCGCCAGCGCAAGCGGCAAGATCCCGACGTATGCCGGCGACCACTGGCTGTAGAGCCCCGGCAGGAGCGCCTGTGCCAGGTCACGCAGGGAAAAGCCGGCGGCGAGCGTCTCATACGGCAGGCTGGCCCGCACCGAGAGCCGCATGAACTCAAGCGACGGCAGCAGTTGCACCGCCGCCACGCCCACGCCGGCGCCTGCCCAGGCCGCGTGAGCTGCCACTGCCTGGCGCCACGGCAGCTTGGCCTGCCACGCGCGAAAGACGCCATAGGCCAGTGCCCCGTAAAAGACGTACATCGCCGACTGCGGATGCCCGGCAAGTAGCGCCACGCCCCACACGAGGCCGGCGCCTGCTATGGCCCCCCACCGCCGCCCGGCGAGCCCGACGTCGAGCAGGAGCAGGATCAGCGGCAACCAGACCTGCGTCTCCAGGATCGCCAACTGCTGCGGGGGATAACCGGTCAGGTACCCGCCAAATGCAAAGGTCAGGGCCGAGAGCAGCGCGGCCACGACCGATGGGTAGAGCCCGAATTGTGCCGTTAGGCGCCGCACGAAGGCATAGGTCAAGACCGCGCCGAGGGCGAAATGCGCGATCACCTCCACGATCAGCCACTGCGGTGCAAATGGTCCCGGCCCGCTGAGCAGCATGACCAGCAGGCTGGGCGGGTAGAACACTGCCGCCTGCACGTCGGCCAGGAAGGGGTGCCCGCCGTACGTATATGGGTTCCACAGCGGAAGCTGCCCAGCCCACAGGCGGTCGTGTTCGTATGCCGCAAAGGTATAGAACTGGTTGTAGAAATCCCCCGCTGGATACGACTGCCTGGCAGCCACATCGGGCGTGATCAGCGGCCAATGAAAGGCCAGCGTGGCGAGCAGCAGCAGCCCAACCGCGACCAGGTCAGGCCAGCGTCGACCCAGCCAGCGGATCACCGTTCTACCTCCACCGTGCCCAGGTCGATCGCATCGTTCGCCCATCGCGTGCCATCGACCCTGTAGGCCGGCAAGCGCCCACCGGCATCGTACAGGCCAACGACGACATGGTACGCTCCCGGCGACGCCGCCGGATCCACGGACACGGCATGCTCGTCCTCGATGACCTCGCCCTCGGCCCAGGCCCACACCGGGTAGCGCCCCCCGCGCGGCGCACCATCGCCGTACCCGTACACCTGACCGTCATCGTTCTCCAGGTGCACGAACACGCTATAGTCTCGCTTGGGCCGCGTGCCCACCGCCCAGGTCAGCGTGACCGGCAGCGATCCGCCGGCACGCACGCTGCCTGGCCACGCCGCCTCCACGAGCGCGATGCCTGCCTGGCTCTCGGCGGGCGGTTCGGCGCCCAGCCGGGCCACGACCTCCTTGTGCCCTACGCGCGGCCAGCGCGTGGGAAGGATCTTGATCCGCCCCACCGTCGCGACGTCGTCTCCCGGCGTCGGCAGGGCCTCGCCTGTGCCCCGGTCGTACATCGAGACATGCAGCCGGACCACCAGCGGCGCATCGGCGTCGGTCCCGACGCGCACGTACTGCCGCCCTGCCAGCAGTTGTCCTTCTGGCCACAGCGGCGAAGGCAGCGCCCCGGCGCCCATGTACGAGTCCTCTACCCCTACAAAGCTCCCGTTCGGATCGACCAGATGCAGCGCAACCATGACCTCCGACTGCGCGCCCGGCGAGCGCAGTGTCTCCCAGTACAGGCGCACCTTGAGCGCATCGCCAGGATGGACGAACGCCTGCTCGTACCCGATCCCTCGCAGCACGATCGTGTCGCCAAACGCGAGATCGAGGGGGATGGCACCCTCTGGCAGCGCATCGATCGGCGCCGGCTGCGCATAGGCCGGGGCGAGCCACAGCCAGGGCACGGCGCCTGACAGTGCCACCAGGCCCAAGCCGGCACCGACTGCTGCCGCGTCCCGCAGGCGCGGCAGGAACCAGGCCCGCAGCCCGGCAACAAAAAAGACCGAGAACGCAGCGAGCGCGGGATAGACCAGCCGCCCCTGTGTGCCGGGCGTGAGCGACGTCCAGCGCACTAACGCGACCAGCATCGCGCCCAGCCACAGCCCCAGCAGCCCGTAGGCCAGTGGGCGGTAAGCGGCACCCCATCCCGGCTCACGGTAGCGGAACGCGCTCCACGCGCCGCGCCACTGCCCGGTCGCCAGCCAGCGAGCCGCACCGATGCCAAGCCCACCCAGAGCCAGCGCCGTCAACAAGTCGAGGATATGGTAGATCGGGACCGGCATGGCGATCGAGAACCACCCAAACAGCCCCCAAAAGGAATAGCGCAGCGCACGGAACTCGCCCCACAGGTCCTGTCCAAAATCGTCGCGCCGCCCAACCATCGCCCACATCGCGCTCAATCCGGTGGGCTCGCCATAGAGCACCACGTTGCGCGCGTACCACCAACCGGCGATCGCGACCGCCGGCACGGCAACGGTCAGCCCGGCGCGCCACGCCGCGCGCGCCGAGCGCCGGTGCCAGGCCACCAACAGGACAGCAATCGCGGTCAGGCCTACTAGCGCCAGCGCGCTCAACTTGGAGAGCAAGGCCAGGCCCAGGACGACGCCCAAGGCTGCCCAGCGCCGCGTCGACGTAAGCCCGCTCACCTCACCCACCGTCTCAACGCGGAGCAGGCGCAAGAGCATATAGAGGGCCAACGTCCCCAGGAAAGTCATCGCATTGTCGTTGCTGACCGAGGCGGTCACGAACACGAACTGGGGGATAAAAGCCACCACACCCGCTGCCGCAAGCGGCAGCAGCGGCTTTCCAGGAAAGACGAGGCCGGCGATGCGCCACGCCAGCACGACAGTCATCGCGCCCAGGAGTAGCGACAGGCCGCGCAGGACATGCACTGCCAGCACCGCACCCTTCCAGGGATAGCTCTGCGTGGTCGGGTGGATGTACACGTTCTTGTTTCCCGGGTTGGTGGGGTCGCCGACGTTGGCCTGCGGGTTGGTCCACAGCAGGTCCTCTGCATGCGACAGGTCGATGCCACCCACCAGTAGCGCGCCCACCAGGTAGTACAGCGGCGGCTGGCTTCCCTCCTGCGCCCACGGCTCGTGTGTTCCTGCACGCTGGACCGGCAGCGCCCGCTGTTCGACGATGTGCACGACCACGAAAAAGTGATTGGATTCGTCCGGCGCCTCAAAGACGGGCACGACGACGCTGTAGATCGCTCCATAGATCAGGTAGCCGAACACGATACCGGCCAGCGCCCAGTGCTGCTGCCGCGCGTTCATGGCGCCCCTTGCCTCAGCTCTACGGGAGCAACGGTGATCGCCTGGCTACCGTCGTCAAAGGGGAGCACCTCTCCAGTGGCACTGTCATAGACCAGCACGTCCAGGCGACCGGGTCCGGTGGGCGCGTCCGGCGAAACCTGCAGATAGTGCACGTCGCGGATCGACCACCCCTTTTCCCACCAACTGGTCGGCTTTTTCCCCTCTCCGGGCAGGCCATCGTGCTGTGCCACCAGGGGCCCTGACGCCCCGGCAACACGCACCGAGACCGTCCGCTCTGCCTGCGGCGCGTCGAGCGCCTCCCAATAGAGGCTGATCTTCACCTCCTGCCCCGGCTGCAGCTCGATCGGCGCCCCCGATACCACCCGGTAGATCCCTTCCCGGTCAGCGGGCGCCACCTCGACACGCGCCAGGCGCATCGTCCCGTCGATGACACCGTCCACGGCAAAGGAGGGCAGCGGCGGCATTCTCTGCCGAAAGAGATAGATCCCGTCCGCTTCCAGCTCGATCACATACTGCGGATCGGCGACCATGTTGTCGATCTCTGCGTTGAGCTCGTCCGGGGTAAAGGGATAGGGGTTGGCGCAGCGGTCCAACAGGATGACGTCGAGGTTCTCTATGCCCAGGTCGACCCACGGATAGTGATAGACGTACTGCCGGTGTGCGAGGTGCGGCACGTAACGCGCCAGCGTACCCACGCTCGCCCCTTCCGGCACGGTGTTGATGATCTTGGCCGCCACGCGGTGGTGCGCCGTCACCTCGTACAGCCCGGGTTCGTACGTCCCACCCAGGGGGGCCGGGCTGTACAGCAGGTAGCCGGCAACCGCCGCCGCCAGCAGGAGACCGGTCGCCCACCGGGCCCACCGGACCGGCAGCCGGCCCAGGCCCACGCCAACGGCGGCAAAGAGCACGGGCAGGACGGTCGCCAGGTGCCAGGTCTCAAAGCGATAGAGGCGGGGCTCGTTGCTGAGCAGCAGGTAGCCCACCGTCGGCGCGCAGATCAGCGCCCACCCCGGCGCCAGGAAGGGCAGCACGAATCCCAGCGGCAACAAGGCGCGCAGCAGCGCGCGCCCCCGCTCGATCCCGAACACGTGCCGTACTAGGAGCAAGGGATCGCGCGCCAGGTTGGCCACGATCTCGCCGTACGAGTTGCCGAGAAAGTCGAAATAGTAGAGCTGAGGATAGACCTCGGGGTCGCTCTGCGGCCCGGCAAAGAGGGGGATGACCCACAAGCTGACGCCGACCACCCACACCGCACCGGCCAGCGCAGTCGGTACGCCCCACTTCCAGTCTCGCTCAAAGAGCAACAGGTACAGGCCGACCATGAGCACCACCAGGCCCACGTCCTCTTTGGCCAGCAGGCCTAGGCCCAGCCCGACGGCCATGAGCCCGCGCCGCCGCGTATAGAGCGCATAGAGCGCCATCCCCAGGAACGGCATGGCCAGCACCACGCGGCGGAACTCGAACAGCGTGGTCTCGTGCACGGCCGGGTTCAGGTAAAAGGCGAGCAGGAACCAGGGAGCAAGGGCCGCGTGCTTGAGGCGGACGATCTTGTAGAGAAAGAACCCGCACACGGCGACGCTGACCGTCTGCGCCAGAAAGAGGACCCGCACGTCGTTCCAGACCAAGAAGAGCGGCGAAAGGAGCGCCATGAGCGGGGAAAAATGGTTGCCCAGGATCGACATCTCGCGGATCGAGGAGTACAGAAATCGCCCGTGGAGCGTGTTCCAGATCGCCTGGTCGAACCGCGCCAGGTCATAGGTGCGCGTGTTAAAGGAGGCATGCTTGCGAAACATCAGGAACGAGGTGCTGGCGACGAACAGGACCGCCAGCAGGATCGCCCCGTACGCCGTCCACCACGCCGCCATGCTGCGCCACGCCGCGCCGCTGCGCCTCGCCGTCACGCTATGCCCCGCCCTGTTCGCGCGCTCCATCTCTGCCTCGCTCGTCTCGCCCTACGGCCCAATGACCACTTGGCACAGCTCGAGCGTCGGGATCTCGCCCTCGAACGGCACACTCTCCCCGCTGAAGCTGTCATAGAGCAGCACGCTGAGGCTGCCGGGTCCCGCAAGAGCCTGCGGCGAGACGGTCAGGTAGTAAACGTCCCGGATCTGCCATTCCTCCTTCCACCAACTGGTGGGCTTTTTTCCTTGTCCCGGAAGGTTATCATAGACCGCGGCCAGCGCGCCCGAACTGTCACTGATCCGCACCGAGACCGTCCGTTCCGCACCGGGCGTAGCGATCGCCTCCCAGTACAGGCTTACCCGCACCTGCTGCCCCGGCTGCAGCGCCACCGGCTCCTGCGACGCAACGTGGTACACGCCATCCTTGTTGCCCGTCGCCACGTCGACGCGCTCTAGGCGCATCGTCCCATCGGCAACTGCATCGACGGGGAAAGAGGGCAGCGGCTGGCCGTCCTGGTGAAAGAGATAGATCCCGTCCGCCTCCCAGTCGATCGTGTACCGCGTATCGGCGATCATGTCGTCGATCTGGGCGTCCAGCTCCCAACGCAGCATAGGGTAGGGATGCAGGTGCCGGTCGAGCAAAAAGTACTCGATCTGTTCCGGCCCAATCGAGATCCACGGATAGAGGTAGATATCTTCGCGCTGCGAGAGGTGCGGCACGTACGGATCCTGCGTCGCCACGCGCGCCTCGCGCGGCACCTGTGCCACGGCCTGGGCGGCGAGGCGCTGGTGCGCGCCGACGCGAAACAGCTCGGGCGCGTACTGCCCTCCCAGCAGGCCATGGCCGTACCATATATAACCCGCGAGGGCACAGCCAACCAGCCCTCCTGTCGCCCAACGCGCCAGCCGTTCCGGCAGTCGCGTCAAGCTGGTGGCCACCGCCGCAAACAGCCCGGGCAGGATAGAGGCCATGTACCAGTCCTGCAGGTTGTGCATTCCCGGCATCGAGCTCATCAGCATATAGGAGGCCGAGGGCACGACGATCAACAGCCACTGGGGCGCCAGGAAGGGCAGGGCGAGCCCGACCGGAAAGAGGACCCGGCCGATCGCTGTTAGGCCCTCGCGGTCGAACATGCGCTGCGGAAAGATCCACGGCTGTCGCAGGGCCTGGCCAATGATCTCCTGGTAGCTGTCGCCCGAGAGGCCCAGGTAGTTGAGCTGGGGGTAGAGCGTCGTCGGGTCGTCCGGCGGGCGAAAGGCCGGGATCACCCACAGCGTCACGGCCACGCCCCATCCCAGGCCCAAGAGAGCAAAGGGCACGCCCCAGCGCACGTCGCGCTCAAAGACGAGCAGGTAGAAGCCCACCATCATCACGATCAGGGCAATGTCCTCTTTGCACAACAAGGCCAAGCCCAGGCCGAGTGCGGTGAGGGGGCGCCTGCGCGCGGCGAGCCCGTACAGCGCCAGCGCCAGGAACGGGACGGCCAACGTCACCCGGCGGAACTCATCCAGCGCCACCTCGTGCAGGGCCGGGTTGAGGAAAAAGGCCACGGTGAACCAGGTCGCCAGGTTCGGGCGCACGCGGCGCACGATCCGGTCGAGCATCAGGCCCGCTGCGGCCAGGCCCACCGTCTGTACCAGGAACAGGACGCGCACGTTGGGCCAGATCAGAAAGAGGGGGGAAAGAAGCGCCATGAACGGCGAAAAGTGGTTGCCCAGGATAGAAAAGCCCTGCAGTGTGGAAAAGAGGAACCGGCCGTGCAGCGTGTTCCAGATTGCCTGGTCAAACTTGCCCAGATCCAGGGCGCGGGTGTGAAACGCGTCGTGCTGGCGAACCATCAGCCCAAAGGTCACGACCAGGAAGGCAGCGGCCACTACCCAGGCCCCATGGTCGCTCCACCATGCGTACCCCCGGCGCCACGCCGTCATCCCGCCGCCCTGGCCCGCTCCAACGCCCCCCTCATCCGCTCCAGCGCCTCCTCCAGCACCGCGCGCGCGCAGGCAAAGTTGAGCCGTACGAACCCCTCGCCTCCCTGACCAAACCACGCGCCCTCGGTCAGCGCGACCCGCGCTTCCTCCAGAAAGAACGCGCCCGGCTTGCCCTCGATCCCGGCCGCACTGCAGTCGAGCCAGGCCAGGTACGTGCCCTCGGGCACGATCATCTCGATCTGGGGCAGCCTTTCCCGGATATAGTCGCGCAGGAAATCGCGGTTGCGCTCCAGGTAAAGCAGCACCCGCTCCAGCCACAGCCCCCCCTCGCTGTACGCCGCCAGCGCCGCCGCATAGCCAAACAGGTTGACGCCCGACACCAGCCCACCGTACGCGGCACGGTAGCGCTCGCGCAGCGCTGCATCCTGGATCACAGCAAAGGAGCACTTGAGCCCGGCCAGGTTATACGTCTTGCTCGGCGCCATGAGTGTGATCGTGTTGCGCGCCACTTTTGGATCGAGCGCGGCGATCGGGATATGCTTCTGCCCGCTGAACAGCACGTCGCAGTGGATCTCGTCCGAGCAGATCACCACGTCGTGCCGCAGGCAGATCTCGGCCATGCGTTCCAGCTCGCCGCGCTCGTACACCCGGCCGACGGGGTTGTGCGGGTTGCACAGAATAAAGAGCTGCGTCCGGTCCGTCATCGCGGCCTCAAAGGCGTCGAAATCGACCTCGTACCGGTCGCCCGCGCGCTGCAGTTCGGCACACTGCAGGGAGCGACCGGCATTGCCGGGTGCCGAGAGAAAGGGGCCGTACACCGGCGGCTGCACGATCACTGCGTCGCCCGGTTCGCCAATCGCGTGACAGGCCAGGTTAAAGCCGACCACCACGCCGGGCAGAAAGAGGATCTCGTCCTCGGCGACCTCCCAGCCGTACAGCGCATCCAGCCGCTCTCGGATCACGTCGTACAGCTCCTGCGGCGCCGCGGTGTAGCCAAACACACCGTGGTCGACGCGCTGGTAGAGCGCCCGCCGCACCGGGTCCGGAGAAGCAAAATCCATATCGGCGACGGGCAAGGGCAGCACGTCCTCCGGGTAGTGGTCCCACTTGTAGCAGCACGTGCCGCGCCGGTCGATAATCTGGTCGAGATCACAGGGCATGGTTGGGCTCCAGGAGGTTGATTGTGAACGGACGACCACGGACCACGGACAACAGACGACAAGTCATACGCTCAAGGATGTTTGGACGCAGCGCTGAGCAACCTCTGGTCCATCGTCCGTCGTCTGTCGTCCGCTCTTCCTACAGCAAAGCCCTCGCGTGGATCCAGCGAGGGCCTCTTGACAGTGGCGAGGGTGAGATTCGAACTCGCAACCAAGGGCTTATGAGTCCCCTGCTCTACCATTGAGCTACCTCGCCGCGTGCTCTGTATTGCCAGAGCGCCCTCTATTATAGTGAATGGGCCTGATTTGTCAAACCGAGTACCCCTCAGGCAGTGAGCGATGCCACCACTCGCACCTGACACCAGCCAGAGTATACCACACCCTGCCCGTAACGCGAACTCGACCCCACGGCCTGCGAGAGCACCAACTCTGCGTTGCGGTAAGTCACACGTGCCACGTGACACCGGGCGCGAGGAACAGCCCCACGTGGCACACGTGGGCTACTGGCTGGCTTGCCGAAATCGGTGCTCCTGGCATGGCTTGCGCGTCCCCCGGATCCGGACACACTAGGGCAAGGCTAACAGGTCGCCACCGCACGATTGGTCCTGCTCCCCGAGCGACCTGCGAATGGAAAAGAGGAACACCGTGACAGGCATGCCATCCCTGGATCAAGAGATTGCCACCATCTCCTGCTGCCTGCGAGAGGAGCTGCTCTCCGAGGTGGCCCCCGTCGACGAGGCCCACGCCTTGCCCTCCCTCGCCGCCGACGGGCACTGGCCCGACATCGACTGTGCCAACCTATCGCGTACGCACTGGTTGCCTGCCCAGCACACCGCCCGCATAGCGCTTCTCACCCGGGCGCACCATCAACCGGAGACCCCCCTCTCTGGGAGCGAGAAGGTAGCCCTCGCGAACCCGTCCAACGCGATTCCAACCCATCCAACGGCTTCCAATCGCAACGACAACCCACTCCATACCGCAGTACGCCATTTCTCTGCTACACTAAAGAGAGCCTGGGATCGTGTTCTGCACGACCTGGGGTACCAAGGCGAGGAATGTCGAGAGCAGCAGCGGGCCGCGCGCCCGACGGGACAGAGAGACCTATGCCACAGGAAGACCAACTCAAGTCCTATCGCGAGAAACGCGACTTTCGACGAACGGGCGAGCCACAGGGTGGGGAACATCCACCGTCCGACCAACCGATCTTTGTGATCCAGAAGCACGACGCCAGTACGCTCCACTATGACTTTCGCCTGGAGGTCGACGGGGTGCTCAAATCGTGGGCCGTGCCCAAGGGCCCGTCGACCGACCCCCGTGTCAGGCGCCTCGCCATCCCTACCGAGGACCACCCGCTCGAGTATGCTGATTTCGAGGGCACCATCCCCGAGGGCGAATACGGCGCAGGCACCGTCCTCGTCTGGGATACCGGCCCCTACCGCAACCTGCGCGCCGGAAAGGAAGGTGACGGGCAGTCAATGCTCCAGGCCCTCAAAGAGGGCAAGGTCGAGGTCTGGCTGGACGGGATGAAGCTGCAGGGCGGCTATGTCCTGATCCGCACCGGCAAGGGCGACGACGTGCGCTGGCTCCTGATCAAGATGAACGATGACGAGGCCGACGCACGTCGCAACCCGACGAGCACCGAGCCCGAATCTGCGCTCACCGGCCGGACGCTGAAAGAGATCGCTGCGCAGCAAGAGGAGGATTGAGCGCCACCTAGGCCCCACCAGGTTTCCACACTTGAGCAAGGAAGAACAATCATGATTGTCATTGGAGCAATGGGTCTGAATGGATCTGGCAAGGACACGCTGATCGACCATCTTTGCCGGCGCTGCGACGTGCACAAGTTGTCTGTGGGCGACATCGCGCGACAGATCGCCGAGGAGCAAGAGATCGAACCGACGCGCGAGAACCTGCACCACATCTCGCAACAAGCTATGGCCGAGCACGGCAAGGACTATTTCATGCGCCGCGTCATCGAGATCATTGAGGAGAACCGCTGGCAAGCGACGGGCGTCTCTGGCATCCGCACCCCGGAAGACGTGGACATCACACGCCACCACTTTGGCAACGACCTGCTGTTGGTTCACGTCCGGGTCAACGATGCGCGGGTGCGCTACCAACGCCTCCTCGAACGCGACCGCCCGCGCGATCCCGACACCTTTGAGGCTTTCACGCAGCAAGAGCGGGAAGAAGAGGAGCAGTTTCACGTGCGCGAGGCGCTGCGCCAGGCCGACCTGGTGATCAACAACTATCGTTCCCTGGAAGGCTTTTACCAGGCGATCGACTATTTGCTCATCGAAGGCCTCGTCAGCGAAGAGGTCGAGTGCAAGATGTAGCTATTGCACCCGACAGACCAGCAGTCGAGGCAAGATTCCGTGTCCCCGGCCTTGGCGCAGCCATCAAAGAGCCGTCTTCCCGGGGCGTCAGCACAATCAGCCGCGTGCCAGAGTCGAAAGCCGCGCGTTGGATACACCTTGTCGACCCCGAAGGCAGCCGGTTGGCGATCAAGGAGATCTAGCGTACAATAGAGGTCCGTAGCACTTTGCGTCTGGTCCCCAGGGAGGAGGCATCCATGCGCCGGACCAAGATCGTCTGCACCATCGGCCCCGCCACCCGTGAGCACGACGTGCTCCGCCACCTGATCCGCGCTGGCATGGATGTGGCTCGCCTCAACCTCGCCCACGGCAGCCGCGAGGAACACGCCGAGAATGTCGATCGCATCCGCACCCTGGCAAAAGAAGAAGGCCGCCCGGTCGCAATCCAGATCGACCTGCAGGGTCCCAAGCTGCGCATGGGCGAGATGGCCGGGGGCGGCGTGCGCGTGGGTGAGGGCGAAGAGGTGACGCTGACCACCGAGGATGTGGTCGGCCAGAGGCCCGAAGCCTTGCCCGTCCAGAACGAGAACCTGCCGAGCCTGGTCCACCCTGACGACCAGATCCTGATCGATGACGGCCTGATCGAGCTGCGCGCGATCGAGGTGGGCGAGCGCGCGGTGCGCTGCCGCGTTCGCGTCGGCGGCACGATCCAGTCCAACAAGGGCATCAACCTGCCCGGGGTCTCTGCCGAGCTGCCCTCCGTGACCGACAAGGACATCGACGACCTCGAGGCAGCGCTGGGCTGGGGAGTCGACTGGGTCGCCCTCTCGTTCGTGCGCTCTGCCGACGATCTGCA
>Ga0315553_10003343_pt1 | contig 12505 bp, 11 predicted proteins | sample SalMarSW160140MG_FD_203099 | JGI IMG/M metagenome (GOLD analysis project Ga0315553, IMG submission 203099) | Salt marsh sediment microbial communities from the Plum Island Ecosystem LTER, Massachusetts, United States - Salt Marsh Sediment SW1601-40 ... | reverse complement strand
TCTTTCTCTCCCGAAATATAAAAATTAAGGCGAGCTGATATTTCCGAGATTTTATTGTAGATTAATCACCAAGGTGAAACTTAATTTGTAAGACGCAAATTGTTTAATATTTTAAATATAAAATTATGCTTATTAAGATGTTCGAAAGTTTTATCATTGAACAAATTAAACACTTAACTTCTTGATGCAATATCTTTGACAATCTTTTCTAATTAGTCTTTTATAATTTAATTTATTGATTTTAAGTTCAAATTCTAACTAGAAAAAGTCTGAACCAATAATTTATTCCTATAGTAAGACATAAAAAAAAAAAGGAATAAATATTTTATTTTTTCTCAATATTTTTCTTTACTAAGATGAGAACTATTGTTGAAATAATCCAAATTGTTGTAATCAGTAAAATTAATGGATAACTATTTATTTCAGGCAATGTTGTTCCATTATTTCCATCAGTAGGAGGTAATGTTTTTGTTATAATTTCTACATCAGATGCGATATTACCCGCTATATCTTTAATAGAGAAATTTATTATTAAATCTCCTTCAGAAAGGGCATTCCAGGCTGCTTGGTTTATTGTTCCATTCACTGTAAATGCATATTGAGTCAAAGATTCATTAATATTATACCACATCTCCACTGGATTTGCTTCATCAAACTCTACGATAAAACTAGGTGCAGTAGCGTTAAATACCGCACCATATTCTGGAGAAATAATCGAAATTTTTGGTAATAATGTATCTTTGTAGACTGATACTAATGCAGAATTCAAGTTTCCTAATGTATCATTCGCATAAAATGTAATGTCTAATAACCCCTCTGGCGCACTATTCCATCCATTTGTATTAATAGATTCATTCACGGTAAAAAAGTACTTAGTAAATCCACCATCTATCGTATACCACATCGTATTTAAAAGAAAATCACTAACCTCTATATTGAAAGCAGGCGCAGTAGATGCAAAAATATCATTTAGGTTTGGATTAATTATGTGTATATCAGGTGCTCCTGTATCCCTAATTACTGTAACTGACGAAGAATTTACGTTTCCTACTGTGTCATTCGCATAAAAAGTGATTGAAATGGGTCCATCAGGCAAAGCATCCCACAATCCTTGATTAACACTTTCATTTGTTGTAAATAGAACCTTTTGCATTACATTACTCAAAGTATACCACATAGAATCTAAATTAGGATCTTTTATACTTACGTTAAAAGTTGGGGCAGAAGTTTCAAAGATTTCAGATGGATGAGGTGAATGAATTTCAATATTTGGAGAATCATACCAGATTGGATAATTGTCTTGATTTCCTCCGTAATCACCTCCAATTAAATAAGGAGTATCACCAATTCCATTATCATCAGTGTCAACACCAAGATAATCACTCCAAAAATTTCCGATCGTTCCATTATCCCAATTATTACTTTGTCCTAAACCATTATCATAAGCCTGAATACCATTATCAATAAACCAGTTGAGATAGATTTCACTACCTTGAGGGTGAGAAGTCGCTATATATATTCCATATTCACTATTGTCTCTAATTAAATTGTCTCTAATGGTGGTACCAACCACATTATAAGCCATTCGAATTCCTTTTCTATTCCCGCTTATAGTATTATTGATAATAACATTATAATAGCAGTAATCGCTGTAGATGTAGACACCGTTTTGATTATTATTAGTTATTTCATTGTTTGATACAATATTATCATTACTTGAAAGAATCATTATTCCAGAATCCGCCTCTAAACCCCAATGCCATCCGTTATTTTTAATAATATTATTAGTGATATTATTACCATTTGAACTGTAACTACACATAATCCCGTATTGTTCAGTATGATCGATTATATTTTTAGAAATTATATTTCCTCCACATCCAACCGCTAGTTCAACACCAACTGCTTCATTATCTATTAGTTTATTTTCTAAAATTGTATTATTATCACAATTAGAGTAGAGAGAAATTCCATATTCATTTACAGTGAAAGTGTTATTCATTAAAATCCCATTGTCAACGTTTTCCAACTTTATTCCAACATTCTCAATATCTGTATCTGGATATGAATTGTCTAATGTACAATTTCTAATAATAAAATAAGAATTCTTTGAATTTCTAATATAAATAGAGTTTCCCAAACTTATACCATAATAATCAACTGTAACATTTTCAATAACATATGGATCATTCCAAGTGCCAGAGCCACTACACCAATCATAAGTGGACGCTGTATGTGACCAATTTTTAGAGGGATTGCTATCATCAATATCTATTAGAACGCCTGTAAGATCCCAATATCCAGCGGTCTTTAAGTTTATTTTAGTATTTTTGTATACATCTTCAGTTTTAGTCCTTTCATTCATATGAAAATTGTAAAAAGTTGCTAGTGTTAACACAAGTATCATACCAAAGAAAAGAAAGCACTTTTTCATTTTCCAATTATTTTTCATTTTAACTTCGCAAATACCTTTAATTATTGATAAATACAAATCTGTCGTTATATTATTTAACTCTTTTGTAACACGGTCTTATCAAAACTAGTTTTAGAAGAAATTAAGAATTATAAAAAATTATTCTAGGTGTGTTTAACGACCTAGATAATCTCTTTAAATTCGATAAAACAAATTTTCGTTTAGCAGGAGAAGTTGCTGCTAGAGCGTATTTTGAAGCTGACGATTTTTCTACTTCCTCTAAAGATCCCTCTGAACAGATGAAATACTTAACAAAATTAATGAATTTAACATTTCAGATCTCTGTAAAATTTGGTTGTGTCTACGCTCCAAGTAAAATTATTGAGGGAGTTGCCGCTTGGCTACCTCACGATAAAGTAAAATTATCAAATTGGCAATACATACGACATGGAGCTCTTTCCGTTTTTTTTAGAGCAGGGAATGAAGGCCGAAAAAAGTTATTGCGATATAGCAGCTTAGCCAGTAAAAAACATAAGCAGCATGCTAATTTTCCTCACATGTATCTATATAATATTGCTATAGACCCCAGCTACCAAGGAAATGGTTATGCTAGTAGATTATTAAAACCTATGTTTGCTAAACTTGATGAAAACAATTTACCTTGTTATTTAGAATCTCCCGAAAGAAATTTGGCTCTGTACGAACATTTTGGATTTGAAGTGGTTGAACATCTCTCTTTCCCTGATAATGATAATGAAATGTGGTTAATGCTAAGATATAATAAATAAAATTCTATCTAAAATTAAAAACGCAGAGCATCTATAACCATGAAAATACAATCTATAAATATAAATTTGGTAAGAAATTTATTCCTGTTTATGAAGAACGAATTTATATTTATATATAACGTACTTATCTCACGATCTTAATTCATAATTATACCACATTCCTTTATTTAATACCAGATGTTAGTTGAAATTAGGTAAATATGAAATATCTGAAAATAAATCTTTTTTGGAGGTAATAGAGATGACGGCATTAAGAGAAAGGATTTGGTTAGATGAAAATATAGGGATGCAAAGAAAAAGTCCAAAAGAATATTATAAAGGCATTTTTAAAGAAATCGTAGAAGAAATTAAAGAGAATAATAGAATGGTTAAAATTATGAACTCTTGTCTTGCCTGTAATGAAGTAAAATAAGAAGTAAGTATTCTTATTTTAAATTTCTTCCTTCATCAAATGTTTTTTGATTTAATTCTAAAACCTTTCCTTTAAAATGTTGATTTATTGATGCTAATAGATCCTCCTCAGCTATAGGTAAGAATCTGATGATATACCCTAAAATAATAGTATTTATAATTCTGAGATTCTTAAATTTATCAACTATTTGCATTACTGGAACAATATGGACATTATCCGAATTCTCATATAGGGCTTTTGATAAATTTACTTCTAAAGGATATTCATTATTTTGAGTTTCTTTCTCATAAGTTGCTACAATCAGCCTAGAACTTCGATCAGGTTTTGCATATTCTAATACATCTAAAATACAGGCCTTTTCAGTAGCAATTATCATATCTGCTGATCCTATCATAGGTATCGGGGCTGCGATCTTTTCTCCAAAACGAAGGAAGCAGGTTACCTTTCCTCCCCTCTGGCTTAGACCGTGTTTCTCAGAAGTTATTACCTTGTATCCTTTTCGCATCAAGCTATATCCTAAAATTTGTAAGAACCTAACTAAACCTTGTCCCCCTAAACCTGTAATTACGATAGTATATATATTAGTATTCGTTATTATCTCCTCCTAATATTGCATTGTTTGGACATAAATCTTCACAGATACCGCACCCTAAGCACTCGTTTGAATTAATATGAGCGTGATCGTTTTTTTTATTTAACGCGGGACAGTTAAATTGATTATAGCACAAACCGCAATTGTTGCATAACCCTTCGTCTACATACCTTACTTCCAGCGTGTTTCTTTGAATATATTTCTGGATGCATTCATCTTCAATTACAATAACTTGCATATCCTTTTTTTCTAAAACACTTTGACCTTTTTCGTAGATTAAATCTTCCAGGTTATCGAGATAATTCTCTTTATTTCCCTTTTGATAAGTGATTACACTGACATTTGCACCAGTGCCTTGTAGAAGTCTCCTTAAATCTACTTTTTCCTTATAGATTCCTTCCTGATAATAGCGAATATCACTTCCTGGATGGGGTTGTTGTCCTGTCATCCCGATCCAACCATTATCTAGAATCAATACTAAAATTGGTGCTTTATTGTGGACCCCGTTTATTAAAGCTGGTATTCCAGAATGAAAAAAAGTACCATCCCCTATAATGGCTATATTCAAGCTGTCGTCAGTGTGCGCAACTCCCTGAGCTAAAGCGATGCTCGATCCCATACAATACTTCACATTAGCAAAAGAATACGGTGGGAAAGATAGAAGCGTATAACACCCAATATCTTGATAAAAGTAAATTTCTTTTCCTGAGTCTGACTTTAATTTCTTGACCGCTTTCTTTAAAGCATATCCAATTGCACCGTAAGGACAGCCAGGGCATAATGTGGGTTTCCTTCTAACTGTTTTATACTTTTTCTCTTTAATTTGTTTGAGGTTTATTTTTGGTTTTAGATTAGTTAATTTTATTAACGCAAGAGCAACTTCAGTTGGATTTAATTCCCCAACAAAATTCAATAATGAACTTTCTTTTGAATAAGAAAATGGATCTTTCCCGTGTATTTTCGTTTGAATGCCATTCTTTTGAGCAATCGCTAATACTTCTGTTTCGATGTACGCGTCATTTTCTTCTACGACCAATACTTGTTTAAACTGTTTAAGGAACTTAACGATTTTCCTTTCAGGAAGAGGGTTTATGAAGCCAAGTTTAAGAATAGGTGCTTTTATGTTAAGAGAATCTAGAGCTTCGAGTATATAACTATAGGATACGCCACTTGTAATAATCCCTAAATCGAAATTGTTTGACACATTTTCATATTCGACTCTATTTAAAGAACTTTTCTCTGACATTATTAATGCTCGATTCATCCTATTATATATCTGATCTTGTTTCAAATCTAAGAAATAGAGTCTTGACGCTACATTTACCTCAGGAGATAAATCAAAACTCTCATCAATTTCAGATGGTATAACTTCTCCTAATTTAACATTGTTCCTTGCGTGAGCCACCATTGTTACCAACCGCAAAATAACAGGAATTTTTAAATCCCTTGATATTTCGAACGCATGTTTAGTATATTCCAAACACTCTTGAGGGTTGCTTGGTTCCAAAGCGGGGATTTTTAATAGCTTCAAGTAATATCTTGAATCCATTTCAACGGCACTTGAATACTGTTGAGGATCGTCGGCAATTAAAACAACTATAGCGGAACTTTCATTTCTTGGGTGCGTAGTAGCAAGAGCAAATAAGGGATCTGAAGCAACATTCAATCCCACGTTTTTCATACCAACCATAACCTTTGCCCCTCGAGCATAAGCAGCACCCGCAACTTCAATTGCGACCTTCTCGTTAACGCTACTTTCTACCCAATTCAATTCTGTCACTTTAAATAGTTCCGTAAAAAAAGCTCCAATTTCAGAACTGGGAGTCCCCGGATAATATGTGTAAACATTTATACCACTTTCCAAAGCGCCACGAGCAATGGCCATGTTCCCTAGAAGAAAAAGTTCTTCCCCAGGTTGGCTTTTTAAGATTTTAATATATTCCATTGTTTTGTGAAATAATGTTCCTAATTAATTAATAATTAAACAGTACTTTCATTTGCATTAAACTTTTATATAAATAAAATAAATGCATTTCATCGTAATTGAAACGAATTCTATTAAAATTGATAAATTATAAAAGAAAAAAATAACATAAGCTTGAGAGGTGCAAGAATTGGTTAAATTCAAAAGAGGTCATCTATATTATCCCATAATTCCAATCCATAAAGTATTAGAGGATACAGCTGAAAGATTTCCTGAGAAACTAGCTTTTCTTTACCCTATGGAAATGACTTTCAAACAGTTTAAAGAGCAAGTAGACATATTCGCTACAGCATTAAAAAAACTAGGCGTGAAAAAAGGCGATAGGGTTGCTTTATATGCCCCCAATTCAATCCAATGGGAAATTGCATTTTATGGATTAGAGAAAGCGGGTGCAATAATGGTCCCTATGAATCCCTTATTTAAAGAAACTGAAGTCAAATACGAAGCTAACGACTCAGGAGCAGAAACAATCGTGGTTTTTCAGCCATTATACCCAACTCTGGCTGCAATCAAAGATGAAACAAACCTTAAAACCGTTATAATAATTGAATCAAGTGAAACCAATGAACCCTTAAAAAAAATGGAGGGAACGATAGGATGGACAGAACTAATGAATGACACAAAACCGGATCCTCCAGAATATGAATTCAACCCTAAAGAAGATCTCGCAGCACTGGTGTATACAAGTGGAACTACAGGTCTACCAAAAGGAACAATGCTAACACACTACAATATGGTATCGAACGTAGTCCAAGCAAGTCCAATGTTCGAGTTATGCGAATTTGACATCGCCATGACTGTGCTACCACTATACCATATCTATGGCCTTAGTGTTTGTATGAACCAAGCGATTTGGTTAGGTGCATCACAGGTTGTAACACCTCGATTCGTGGTAAAAGAATTTTGTGAATTGGTAGAAAAATATAAAGTTACATACAGCCTATGTGTACCTCCAATATTCCTCGCAGTAGTTAGACACCTCGAAGAGCCGGGAGTTAAAGGATATGATTGGGAGGATCTTAAAGTAGTCAATAATGGTGGAGCCCCAATCCCGCTCGAGCTTCTTGAAAAGTTTTATAAATTAGCAAAAAAGAAGTGTAATGCTAAAAATGTAACCATCCAACACGGATGGGGATTAACCGAAGCTTCCCCTGTAGTTGCCGTTAATCCTATGTCTCGACCTAAGATGGAATCCCAAGGAACTCTAATTCCCGATACTTTTCATAAGATAATTGACTTAGAAACGAATGAAGAACTACCTAAACGCGGAGATGTTGGTGAGCTAGTAATAAAGGGACCTCAAGTTATGAAAGGCTATTGGAACCGACCAGAGGCTACCGAAGGTGCCTTTTGGACAGATCCTAAAACTGGAGAAAAATGGTTAAGAACGGGCGATATGGCATACATAGACGAAGAAGAATACGAATACCTCCTTGATCGGATAAAAGAAATGATTAAGTATAAAGGCTGGAGTATCGCACCTGCAGAACTTGAAGATTTACTATTTAAAAATCCTCATGTTTTTGATGCAGCAGTAATAGGCAAACCATCAAAAGAGTTAGATATAGGAGAAATTCCGAAAGCTTTCATCATTTTAAAAACAGAGTCGAAAGGAAAAATCCTTGAACAAGAAATCATAGATTGGGTTGCTGAAAGGATTTCTGCTTATAAAAAAATTAGAGAGGTTGAATTTGTTGACGAAATTCCAAAATCAGGCTCTGGAAAAATATTACGGCGTGAACTCGTCGAGCAAGAAAAAATTAAGCTTGGAATATTGAAAAAATAAAAGTTATTAATATCTCTTATGCACTTTTTAGATTTGTATAAAAAAAATAAAATTATTTAGCTCCAGGATCATTTTGCATAATTCCTGACATCACACCCTCAGAATCTTTAAAGTAAGCTAACCAGCCCACACCAGGAACTGCGTGTTTTGGTTTAACTATCTTGCCACCTTTACTTTCAATTTTCTTAATTATGTCGTCAATATCATCTACATCAATAGTGTTTACCATTTTTGGGAAGCCTTCTTCTCCGTAACCTAACCCCCCATCGATCCCTGGTTCGTTTTCGTCACCAGTCATAATAAGCCAATAATCCATAGGGCCATCCCATTTTTGAAACCTCCAACCAAATATATCTTCATAAAACGATATTGTCTTATGAACGTCCTTTACATTCATTTCAAAATGTACTAATCTCGGTATTAAACACACCTCTTATGCTTTTACATTAAAAGACTACAGCTTATTATAAAAAACTTTTTCTTATAATGTAAAAATTCCCTCTCTATATAAACGAGCGAATATTTGCCGAATAAACTAACAATTACCCAATCCTATGCATTTTGTGACTTTATTAATGTCCTCTCTGCATTTACCTTTCTTTTTTATCCGCAACTCTTAATATAAAGAAACCTATTACCCCTCCTATAATAAACGGGAGAATAATTTGAAGCCATAACAATTCAAACGGTAGTAAGTAAGTAGGAGGAGGATGTTGTGGGTTTGATGGCAATGTTCTTAAATAATAGGAAAAAGAAGAACTAATCCAATTATAAGACCACGCGATAAAAGTAGCACCTCCTAACCAACTATAGTGTTTGTAAATTAAAGGTTTTCTAAAATATGATAAGTAAGTTTTCAAGATAACTATGACTGCAATTGCAAAGCTAGGCCACACATGAAAGTTGAAACTAAAATCAAGTATTTCAAAAGGGGGTTCTCCGAAAAATATAGCTCCACTAAAGCCTGTAAGTCCAGCAAACAAACCTAGAAAGTATAAAGTTGTCGCAAATCCACCAAAAGCCCTATGAGTCCTAAATAATACGTCATTTGTTTTTAATAGCGAGATTTTTTTCTTCTTATAGCCTGCGTATGCTCCAGTTGCTGCTTGTACTGTAGCACATAAACACCCTAACATAGTAATTATTGTGTTAAATTCAGCTGGAGTATATGTTAGTCCTGCCATATTTAGTCGAATCCTTAATTTTTGATAAAACTCATTTAATAAAGCATAGGTTTTAGGTTTTAATATTGTTTAACAGTCAGTATATATTTTTGTTCTTCTTAAGAATTTGGATTAATTTTTATTTATTATCAGTGTTTTTTAGTGCTTTGGATTAAAGCTGAAAATTTAAAAATTATTTAAGGAGAATTATGAACCAAAGTCTAGTTTTTTTTGGTGATACTTATTTTTTTGCGATTTTTTTTTTCCTACATAAAATTTATAATTTGCTATCCTTTTTTCTAAGCTTAATTTAAAGGAATTATTAATATTTAATTTATTTAAGACCTCGTTTAAGATTTGAAAACTTGTAAAAGCAACTTTAGTTTTTATTAATGGAATGTTTAAAGACATTTTTGAATACATTTCGCTTAACATTTTTAGAGATAATTCTAAATGAGGTATTAGGTTTTCTTCACTCTCGTAATAATCTTCTCCTTCGAGAATTCTTGATTTAATAACTTCGATGCGTGGATATTTTTCGTAAGCATAACCTCTTATGCCTAATTTCAAACTCGCAGCTAATGTTGAACAAGTCCCCCCAAAGGGATCTAAGACAGTTTTTACATTTGGAACCATTTTAATACATTTATACGGAAGACCTATTGGAAATGGAGCTTCGTGACCTTTTTTAATCGTTGCTCCTGTTGTTTTTACGTAGGGAATCAACCACACATTGCCAGGATCTCTTAAATCTGTGTCAGAATATCTCCCAATGTTGGATTTATCAGTATACGGTATCCCTATCGCTTTTGGGTCAATTTTATATTCTTTAGTATTTTTTGCAAAGAGGAAAATATGTTCCCAGAGATTATTTAATCGTTGATTTCCTCCTGATGGAGTGTAGTGCCCTTTCCCAAGAAAAGATTTAACCCAAACTATATCTTGAATTCGTTTCCAAGATGCGTTTTCCGCAGACTGAGCAACTTTTTCAGATTTCCCTTGATCTCCCGCAGAATCACCAATATTCAGAAAGAATAAAGCACTGCTTTTTGCTACTCTATAACATTCAGACCAAATAGTAGTTAAGAAAGAGTAATATTCTGTATCTACCATCTTATCATTATGAAACTCACCAAAATCAGAAGAATATGTTTTTCCACGATTGTAAGGAGGAGAAGTTATTACTAAATCGATAGATTCATCCTCTAATTCAGACATGTATTCTGCCGATTTGAAAAAAACCGTCTGATTCTTAAGTTCTAACTTTCGCATGCTACTGTTGCTATTTTTTTCTTTTAGTGACACATTTCATCCTTCTTTTATCGTTATGCTCAATTTGAGAGTAAATCTGTATAAAATCTATAAATCAAGTGTTTTAAAATCCTTTTTAATATTTTAATAGGAAATCGCAATATAATTAGTTGAGCCTTATGCTGTTAATAAGGTAAAATTACGAGAGTCATTGATTTTTCAGTTTATGCATTTGAGATTAAGGTAGAGAGCGAATAATTTAAAAAATAGTGAATTCTCTTAAACTATAAATACCAATTAATAGTTGGATTCAAATGCAAGATATTTTTGATGTAAAAAACATTGCAATAATAGGGACAGGAATACAAGGCCACGCAATCGCCCAAGTAGCGCTGATGGCTGGTTTTAGCAAGGTGATCCTTAACGATCTTAGCATAGAATTAATCGATAAGGCCGTGGATAGAATTGTCAACGATCCCACGACTGGTTTAAAAGTTCTTGAAAAAGAAGGGCAATTAGAAGATAAAATTACAACGGAAATCCTCGTAAAAAGGTTACTAAAAGAAATAAACTTACAAAATGCTGTTAAAAATGTAGATTTTGTTATTGAAGCTGTTCCTGAAGTTATGAACATTAAAAAAGAGGTCTTTAGAAAATTAGGGCAATATTGTCCCGAACATACAATATTCGCTACTAATACCTCAACAATGAGTATTACAGAAATTGGAAAAGCTTCGGGACGCCCTGAAAAGGTCATCGGAATGCATTTTTTTGCCCCACTCGAAAATAAATTAATCGAAATCACGAAAGGAGAAAAAACTTCAGAAGATACTCTAAAAATTGCGACAGAAGTTGGCCATAAGTTACCAAGCTTAGAGGGAAAAAGATTACTTATTGAACTTCAAAGAGAATCTCCTGGATTCATCGCAAATAGAATCGTAGGCACTATTGAAATATATATAAATTGGCTTATTGAACAAGCTATCGCTAGAAATATCCCCTTTGAGCAACTCGATGCTGATGTAATCGATTTTATGCCTATGGGTATTTTTTGCTTATGTGATTATATAGGAATAGACACGGTTTTTAACGCGATGAAATACTTTGAAGATACTCTGTCCCCAGACTTTGCCCCTCACAAATTGTTTACGAAACTTATTAATGAAAACAATCTTGGACAAAAGACCGGTCGGGGCTTCTATGATTGGTCTCAAAATAAGGAACCTAGTATAGATCGCTCAAAAACAGCAGGCCTGGTCGATATCGAACTCCTAATAGCAATCCAATTAAATGAAGGCTGTAGGATGCTAGAAGAAGGCTGTGTTAGTAATTATAAAATAATTGATAAAGCTGTATCAACTGGTTATCGTTCACCTGGTCCCTTCTCTATGGGTAAAAAGAACTACAAACAACTTGTTGTAAAATTGGACGAGTTCGCAGAATTAACAGGGAGAAAATATTTAAAACCGTGCAAATTGATGAGATCCGGCGGTTTTCTTGATATGAGGAAATAAAGAAGAGCATCAATACATTAAAGACTTCACAGCTCTTCTTCTTTGTATAAACAAATCGTTATACAAATTAACAATAATTTGAGGAATTTAGAGATTATAACAGTTACATTTAATAATATTCGATTGATACTTACTATCTGAAAAGAAAATACTCTTTTCATTTGAGGAGGTATAAAATGAACAAGGAATTTGAGCTAATGGAGGGATCATTATTATCGTGCCCCTTTACTCGTTCGTGCCATCTTCCAAAAGCTAAAGAAGTTTGTGATTTTCCTAATTACAAAATGTGTTCGGAATATCAATTGGGATTAAATAAACTTAAATCTACTTCTAAGGTATTACATTAATAGTATAAAGGTTTTATTTTATAGCGTTTTATCTCATATTAATGATTTCAAGTATATTTAATATACGACACTTAATTTAGATATTCAAATATCAAATTTTATTTAGTGATTAAAATGGCTAGACCTAAAGTAGTATTACCAGAAAATGGAATCCCCGAAGACAAACTTCTCAAAAAAATGGAAGAAATACGGGAAGACGACATAAATTGGAAGGATGGAAAGGTTTGGAGCCTTGTATATCACGCTTCAGAAAAG
>Ga0315553_10003339_pt1 | contig 12511 bp, 11 predicted proteins | sample SalMarSW160140MG_FD_203099 | JGI IMG/M metagenome (GOLD analysis project Ga0315553, IMG submission 203099) | Salt marsh sediment microbial communities from the Plum Island Ecosystem LTER, Massachusetts, United States - Salt Marsh Sediment SW1601-40 ... | reverse complement strand
CCAGGGCAAAGCCAACCCCCAGCTTGTACGTGAGGTGCTTGAGTCGTTACTGAGGGAGTAGCCGACACATCTCAATCTATGCATGTATCGCTGTTATCGGCAACGAGCAGCTTGCGCAGGACGTTTGAGATGATGGCAAGCGAGCCTTTTACCATCCGCCCCGCCGTGATCTCCGAACAGTCACTCCTGTCCTCGATGATTCGGACCGGTCGACTCAACCCGTTTGGCCTTAATTGGGGACGGTTCCTGGTTGCCGAATCGGATTCCGGGAAGATTCTGGGGTGTATTCAGCGCAAAGATCACGGGGGCGATGTACGTGAACTGGCCTCGCTCTATGTCTTGCCAGCATGGCGGGGGAATGGGATCGCGAGCCAACTGGTCCGAGAGTTGATGCGGAGAACCTCGGTCCCACTCTGGTTGACGTGCCGCAGCCGTTTGACCGGTTTCTATGCTAGGTTTGGATTTGCTATCGTAGAGGAAACGCGCGAGATGCCGACCTACTTCCGTTTCGCCTGGCGGCTGTTCCAGATCCTACGAGTGTTCCTGCCGGGAAGCGATGGATTGGCGGTAATGCGCTGCTTTGAATTAGTCGAGCCAACCGAATAGTCAGCAAATAGCAAAAAGGCGGAGAACAACTCCGCCTTCAGCTGTGAAGCCCTCGCTTCGTCAGTCGAGAGTTTTCATACTTTGAGCAAGAGCGCCTTAGAACCTTCCAACGACCAGGAACATCGATACCAGTGATAGGAACACCGCAACGAAGAAGCCGATGGCGGCGGACTGGTGGTGCTTGGTATTCCTGAAATTGACCATCTCTAGGTAATTGTTGAATTCCTGGATCGTCTCTTTATTTACCTCAACCATCGTTTCGTCGACCGGCTCTTGCCCTTCACGTGTCCTGAAGTGAAAGGTCCGGAGCGGTTCCTGTGAGAGGCGCCATTGCATGTACGCCAGGTAGGCGAAGATTGCAGCAAGGATGAACCAGATCGGGAAAATCACATTCATGTTAACGACCTCCTGACAGCATCAAGCGAGTTGTAGATAAGTCCATCCGATCCAAGATAGTACAGAATTGCCCGGAGTGCAATTGGACCGATCATCCTATCCGCCCGAAAAACCCGGGTTGTTGATGTTGAATATTGCGCTTTATAGTTCACAGCATCGATGTAGGTGTCGCTGTGGAAGTCGGCGGGGGAGTTGGCCTGCCGGCCGGACTCATGACGGGTTTAGGAATAGGAATAGAATCCACGACCACTCTTGCGCCCGAGGTAGCCTGCATCGACCATCTTTCGCAGCAAAGGGCAGGGCCGGTACTTGTCATCACCCAGATCCCGGTGCAGGACCTGCATGACGAACAGGACGACGTCGAGCCCGATCAGGTCTGCGAGCGCCAGAGGCCCCATAGGGTGGTTCATTCCGAGCCGCATCACGGTATCGATTGCCTCTTCAGAACCAATACCTTCCTGCAGCGCGTAGATCGCCTCATTGATCATCGGGCAGAGTATCCGGTTTGAGATAAAGCCCGGCGAATCCATCGCCTGCACGGGTTCTTTGCCAAGCTTGCGGCCCACCGCCACCGCGATCTCGGTCGTCTCGTCTGAGGTTGCCAGGCCACGCACGACCTCCAGGAGCTTCATCAGCGGGACGGGGTTGAAGAAATGCATCCCGATCACCTTGTCAGCCCGGCGGGTTGCGGCTCCAATCTTGGTCAGCGAGATTGAGGACGTATTCGATGCCAGGACCACATGCGCTGGCGCCAACTCGTCGAGATCGGCGAAGAGTTTCAATTTCAAATCCGGGTTTTCGGTGGCAGCCTCGATGATCAGGTCCGCTTGGCGTGCCGGCTCAAGGTTGAGGCCGGTCGCGATCGAGAGTGCGGCCTGCTGCTGCTCTTCGGTGATCGCACCTTTCGCGGCGAACTTCTCCACAGAGGCAGTGATGGATTTCATCCCCCGGTTAATCATTTCCTGGGATATATCCATCATACTGACCTGGTACCCGGCCACGGCAGCTGTCTGGGCGATCCCGCTGCCCATCGTGCCGCTCCCGACGACGAAAATCCTGTGGACATCCATGGCTTCCTCCGTCTATGTGGTTGTTATTGGTGAGTTAGATTACCGGCCGCGCAGCATCCGGATGCTCAGTGCACTGCGGGTCACTCGAGTTCAATGGCCATGCCAACGGCTTCGCCGCCTCCCAGGCACAGCGAGGCGATGCCTCGTTTGAGCTGACGCGCCTGCAACGCGTAGAGCAAAGTGGTCAGCACGCGCGCCCCGGAAGCTCCGATCGGATGGCCGAGGGCGATGGCGCCGCCGTTGACGTTGACTTTTTCCCAATCCCACCCCGCTTCGGCAAGCGCGTAACCGTTAGCGAGCACCTGGGCTGCAAAGGCTTCATTCAGTTCAATAAGATCCAGGTCCTCTAATGACCAGCCAACCCGCTCCAGGAGCCGGGGGATTGCACGCGCTGGGGCGATGAACAATTCTTTAGGATCGACGGCTGCCTGAGCATATCCGACCACGCGGGCCAGCGGTTTTACCCTAAGCTGTTCAGCTTTTTCCCGGCTGGCGATTACGACCGCAGATGCCCCATCGTTCAGCCCGGGCGCATTGCCGGCAGTCACTTTGCCATCTTTCTTAAAGGCTGGAGGCAGCGTAGCAAGCTTCTCAAGTGAGGTCTCCCTGCGCGGGGTTTCATCCTCCTCGACCCAGACCACTGCGCCTTTTCGCCCAGGGACTTCGACCGGGACGATCTCGGCCTTGAAGGCACCGGAATCGATGGCCTGGATCGCTTTCTGATGGCTCTCATAGGCCAACTCGTCCATCGCCGTGCGCGAGACCTCGTACTCATCCGCGATCCATTCAGCGGCCATGCCCATTGCCCAATCTTCGAACGGATCCCATAGGCCATCGAGCACCAAAGCATCGAGCAGCTGGGTGTGCCCGTAGCGGAGCTCGCCGCTCCGGCCTCGCAGGAGGTAAGGCGCATTGCTCATGCTCTCCATCCCACCGGCGATGATCAGGTCGGCGTCGCCGGCTTTGATCGCCTGACAGGCGAACATGCCGGCTTTCAAACCCGATCCACACACCTTGTTGATCGTCGAGGCGCCCACGGTCGCCGGTAGGCCGGCAAAAATCGCCGCCTGGCGAGCGGGTGCCTGACCCAGGCCGGCTGAGACGACATTGCCCATGAGGACTTCATCAATCTGGGAAAGATCTTCGATCCCGGCACGTTCCGCGGCTGCCTTCACAACGGCTGCGCCCAGGCGGGTAGCGCTCAGCGGGCTGAGTGCGCCCTGGAATCGGCCCATCGGTGTTCTCACAGCGGCAAGGATTACTGGATCTCGGGCGTCAGTGTGGTCGGTCATGGGTATCCTCTTTCTGGCAGATGATTGAGCATGATGTGCGCGGGGTGTATCAAGGACTCGGGGTTGTTTCCTCCCAGCCTGTGCGCAGGAGGGCATACGTTTCCGTAAGTGCTTCTGGTATTACCCGGGTGTGTGCTGTTGTGGCCATGAAGTTTGTATCTCCCGACCAGCGGGGTAGGACGTGGATGTGGACGTGCTCTTTTACGCCTGCTCCAGCAGCTTCGCCGATGTTCGCCCCAAGGTTGAACCCGTCCGGTTGGTACGTCTTACGCAGGACTGACATAGCGGTACTCGTCAGCGCGATCATTTCATTCAGGACGGGAGCGACAAGCGATTCCAGTGTGTCCTGGTGCTCAAAGGGGACGATCATCATATGACCGTTCGTGTAGGGGTAGCGGTTCAGCACGACGAATGCGTGCTGGCCACGGTGTAGGATCAGGTTCGCCGGACCATCTTCTTGCTGTAATAAATCACAAAAAAGACAGCGGTCAGGCTGTGTGCCTTGTTTGATATAGGTCATCCGCCAGGGAGCCCAGAGATATTTCATGCTTTGATAGCCCGATTGTAGCAGAGATCACGCACGTAGAGAAATGTGGCTGGCATAGATTGTGCATCAATCGCTACAATGGTTCCTTATGGATGAATCCAAACTGCGTGCCTCGCTACCGATCGCGGGTCTTGGTTCACCCCTGCATGTCTTCACCAGTACGGGGTCGACCAACGATGTCTGCGTGGAGCTTGCCCGGGATGGCGCCCCCCACGGCACACTGGTCGTGGCGGACGAGCAGCGAGCTGGGCGCGGTCGTGGTGAGCGAAGGTGGATCACCCGGCCAGGCAGTGCGCTGGCTATGAGCGTCCTGCTCCGGCCAGTGACGCGGGGAATGCTGCTGCCTGGTTATTACACATTACTGGGATCCCTGGCGATAGTGAAGGCATTGGATCAGCTTGGTTCGCGGGCCTGGATCAAATGGCCCAATGATGTGGTCGTTGAATCGGGCAAGCTGGCCGGTTTGCTGGCCGAAGCGAGTTGGTCCGGGGACGCTCTGGATTTCGTGGTGCTTGGGATCGGAGTTAATGTCACCCGTGGGTCAATCCCGCCTGCTGGAGAGATCGATTTCCCGGCAGCATGTGTCGAAGCAGCACTGGGAAAGAATGTTGAACGCGAGGCGCTTGCGGTATCGATTCTGCGTCAGCTGGCTGAGGGCCTGGATCAGACTGATCCACACAGCGTGCTGGTGAGTCTGGAAGAGCACCTCGCCTACCGGGAGCAGGAGCTTGAGATCGAAACCGACGGCCGGAGCTTCCTGGGTAAGATTGACGGTCTCCAGGAAAACGGTGCACTGCAGATTGTTCTTCCGGGGGGTGAGGTTGAGCAGCTGGGTATCACGGCCCATATCCGGCCCGTTGACTTAAGGCTTGTTTAGGATAGACTCTGCCCATGTCGGCAAGCGGCTCGCTCGCTGCTGACATGCCCGGCGCATGCCAGCCTAGTGGTGATGGTGTGCAGGGAGGTGATCAGTGTTTGATAATTTGCGAAGACTATCTGACGGGGAAGAACCCTACTACGAAGAAGAGCAGGAGATGCCCTTTGAAGTGGAGGAGCCGAGGCCAACGCGCCGGAATTTCCTGGGCATGACGCCTGGTCAACGTTTGATACTCTCGTTTTTGCTGCTCGGCACAGTCATCGTAATGGGTTTGATGTGCCTGATGGTGACCGAGAAGGTGTTCATTTTCTAAACCGAAGGGAAGAATCTTGAAGTTAGTAAAGGGGCACGGCACCGTCGTGCCCCTTCGCTTTATTCGCCTCGGATCCTTGCTGTATGGGATGATCAGGGTATTCGTGTAGGGGCACGAAATTTCGTGCCCCTACGATGCGGGTAGCAGGGTAATAACCCTATGGGACCAGTGTCAAGTGGGATTCGGCTGCAGCCTCCACCTGGCCCCTTGTCCAGAGCATAGCGTGGTACTCGATATTTCTCCAGGGATCGATCATATCGTCGTAGTGCCGGTTGTATGGGTGCCCCGACTGACCGGTTGTGTGCATGGCCAGGGATTGTTCAAAGTACTCGAAATCGATGATATGCCGTATCGAAGGCACGGTCGTGACAGCATAAGGCTCATTCAGGCTGTAGCCGGTGTTGTTCACGGTGGCGATCGCCCCATCCACGGGAACCGGGCCGCGATTAAAGATGGCTTCGATCAGGCCGATCCCACTTTGCCCGAGGCTTTGGTTCTCAAACGTAGCGGTGTGCAACTCACCCCACTGCCAGGTGGCCATATCCCCGCCAAGTTTCTCATCCAGCTCATCGATGGTATCCTGCAGCGCAAGCAGCACGGTTTGCTCCATGCTTTCCACTTCGGGCGTGTCGATGTTGTCAAACCAATGCGAATTGGGCTGTGCGAACAGCTTCAGAAGAGCAACTTGCAGTGAACCCCCGGCTCGGCTGAGCAACTCGTCACCGGTTTCGTCCTTGAACACCCGGACGACAAGATGGCCGCGTAGAGATTCAAAGAGCGCCGCAGCCGGGCTTTCACGATCGGCCACGCCGTCCCAATTTCGGAGCAGGTCCAGTGCCTCAGCTTGCTGAGATTCGCTTGGCGCCACTGCCAGGATATAGGGCAGGATATCCTGAGCATAGATGGGTGAGGAATCCCCCTGGATGCGTTTCATGTCGTCGATGCCCAGTTTGTCCTCTGCCTCGATCAACTCAACGATCCGCCGGACCCGGAACCCTGGAGACCAATCAGCGGAGAGGAAGAAGGGGTAGCTGGCATCAACTACGGCGTTGTTTGCCGTGGCTATATACCCTTTTTCCGGGTTGAAGGAGTTTGGCAAATCATCGAATTCGATATAGCCAATCCACTCGTGAGTCCCACTCCAGCCAGGTGCGGGCAGTGTCCCATTGCCGGCAGCACGGATCGGGATCCTTCCCGGCGCCTGGTAGCCAATATTGCCATCAACGTCGGCATAGACGAAATTCTGGCTCGGGGCGTCCCAGAATCGCAGCGCGTCCCTGAATTCCTCCCAGTTGCTGGCCCGGTCGAGCGATAACACGCTCTGGACGATGGTGCCTGGTTCTAACGCAGTCCACGAAAGCGCCAGCGGCTGCCATCCAAAGGACCAATTCTCCTCGATACCGTCAAGCACATCATTGATAATTGGGCCATGACGGGTGACGCGTGCGCGCATGATCTCCGGCTCTTCCTGCCCGGCGACGAAGATCTTTTCCTCGATGATCTGCACGTCTTCCCAGCGACCGCGGAATTCAACCTGATTGGGATTGTCCGGGTTGACCTTTTCGACGAATAAATCTTGCACGTCGGGGCCAAGGTTGGTAACACCCCAGGCGATGTGATCGTTGTGGCCAATGATGACGCCCGGGACGCCGGCGAAGGTTGCCCCGACGATGTTGTAGGGACACTCCGGCCCGACGGGTTCGCAGTGCAGGCCGGCCTCATACCAGATTGATGGCATCTGAATCCCGAGATGCGGGTCGTTCGCCAGGATCGGCTTGCCGCTCTCAGTCCGGGAGCCACTGATCACCCAGTTGTTGCTGCCCAGCCCTTCTCCGTAGCCGAACGCGCGCATATTAAACGCTGCTTCAGGCACACTCCCCAGTGTGGCTTCATTCAATGCCTGCGAGACGATGACAGGGTAATCCGATGGGTAAGGCGGCATGAGTTCAGACAGCGCCGTGGTCCCTAAGACGGCGAGGATATTGGCGCGGGTCAGCTCTGCTGTGCGGTTTCCCCCCAAATCCCAGGCCATGACCTTGGCCCAGCTCAAGCTGTTGACTGGCGTCCAAGGCTCAGGGTCAAAGCTCACGCCGGTGAGGCCCAGCATCGTGAACTCAAGGCCGAGCTTGCCGCGCTGGGTATTGATGTAGTAATTCACCCCATCCGCGTACGCTTGCAGGGCAGCCAACTCGGGCCCGCTCAGCTTTTCAGCTTCCTCCTGCGCAGTGCGGTTCCAGCCCACCGTGCGGATAAAGCGATCCTGGTCAAGGGCTCCTGGTCCGAGGATTTCGGAAAGACGTCCTGCGCCGATCCGGCGCCAGAATTCCATCTGCCAGAAACGATCCTGGGCGTGGATAAAGCCCTGCACGACGAACAGGTCATATTCATTGCTGGCGTAGATGTGGGGCACGCCGTACCCATCACGAAAGACCTCGACCGTGTCCTTTAAAAATGGGATCTGAAGGCTGCCGTCAGTCTGGGGGAACGAGCGGCGGACGACGACCAGGCCTACGACGCCGATGATAATGATGAGAGCCAATAGGATTGAGAAGGAGATCAAGAGGGTGCGCGCGCGACGATGGGTCACAGGGTCCTCCTTATGCGGTTGAGTTTATTCATAGCACCATTGCTTTGTAGGGTCAATTCATTCAAGCCTAACCGGCTGACCTGAGTAACGTGCTCACAAACCCTGGCAAAATGTATAATAATTTCCAACGAAGACAGCTATGCTTAGATTTTCCAGTTCCAACGTTTACGGCATATCGAAGTTATTGCCCGGCCAGGGAGGGTGTTCGTTGAGTGTACGCTTGGGTTGCAACCAATCCAACATGCAGAACAGGAGTTCAGCAGGATGAAATCGCGCCCGGCGATCATCCTTGTGCTGGTCTCAGTGTGTTTCTGCATTGGGATGGCAACCGTATTGCTTGGAGAGGAGGGGACAGCCTCGCCGCTGACCCGGATCCTCGATATATTCCCGAACGGTGGTCCCCGCTGGTGGTCGCCCGACCGTGAGGCACAAACAACGATCCTGCTGCTCGGGTTAGACCGGTTTGATCGGCCTGATCCCGAGCTCCGGGCAATCTGGCTCCTATCGATCCAGCCGCCGGAGACGCCCGTGATTCTGACCGGAGTGCCTACCAACCTTGATCTGGTGGAAGGCGCAAACGTCACGCTTGAGTCCTTCTTCGCCTGGAGTGCGGAAGGCGGCGTGACCCCGCCATTCCTGGAGGCACTCGAACGGGCATTGCGGGTGCAGATCGATGTCGTTTCTGTGATGGATGAGTACGCGTTTGCGGCTTTGGTGGACTACGTCGGTGGCTTGCCGCTTGGGGGCGATCTCGGCCTGCCGGTTGAGGAGCAGATCCTGAGTGGAAATCAAGTCCTGGCTCTGCATACGGTCTTCGACGGCGACCCGGTCGGCCTGGTCAACCTTCAAGCAAATGTGCTCGAAGGGCTGCTGCCGCAGGCAGCTCGACTGTCAGCCAATCCCGACCTCACGCCCCTGCTGGCGCTGATGCCCGAGCATGCGAGCATCACCATCCATGAAGCGCAGATGGCAGTCCTCATCTCTCACCTCCTGCCTCTCAATACGGATCAGGTCGAGATCCTGGTTGTCCTAAAGCCGGTCCCCTAACGCTTCCGCACATAAGCTGTGCCCTTGCCTCCGCTGTTCCTGGGAGAACCCCTGCGGTATAATTAAATAGCGACCCGCCGCCGGCGGGTTGTCGACCTCTAGACCCTAGCAAGGGACAGGAATCGGATGGAAATCGGCACCGTACGTCAGGTCGATATCGACGATCAAATGCGCAATGCGTACCTCGATTATGCGATGAGCGTAATCGTATCGCGCGCGCTACCTGACGCCCGCGATGGCTTGAAACCCGTGCACCGGCGCATCCTGTATGCCATGCACGAGATGGGGATTCGACCCAACTCCGCCTATCGAAAATCGGCGCGTATTGTCGGTGAAGTGTTAGGTAAATACCATCCTCACAGCGATCAAGCCGTCTATGATGCGATGGCCCGCATGGCCCAGGATTTTTCCATGCGCTATCTACTTGTTGACGGTCAGGGCAACTTCGGTTCCATTGATGGGGATCCCCCGGCAGCAATGCGCTATACCGAAGCGCGCACAGGCGCAATGGCAGCCGAACTTCTCGTGGATATCGAAAAAAATACGGTCGACTATGCCGATAACTTTGATGGATCCCTGCAGGAACCTCTCGTGCTTCCCGCCCGGTTGCCCAATCTGCTGCTTAACGGTTCAGCAGGCATCGCCGTTGGCATGGCGACAAACATCCCCCCGCATAACCTGAAGGAAATAGCGAGTGCGATTTCCTTCATGGTCGATAACTACGACCGTGTGGATGAGATCGCTTTTGATGAGTTGATGTCCTTCATCCCGGGTCCGGATTTTCCCACCGGCGGGATGATCGTCGGCACTGAGGGCATCAAGCAGGCCTACAGCACGGGTCGAGGTCGCATTGTCGTTCGTGCTGTAGCGCACATCGAAGAAATGGGGACCAACCGGCACCGGATCGTCGTGACCGAGATCCCTTATCAGGTCAATAAATCAACGTTGATTGAGCGTATCGCGGAGCTTGTGCGAGGCGGCAAACTGGGCGATATATCCGATCTACGTGACGAATCCGATCGCCGGGGGATGAGCGTCATCATCGAGCTCAAGCGCAGCGCGCAGCCGCTCAAGGTCCTTAACCAGCTCTACAAGTACACGGCATTACAAACGACCTTCGGCGTCCAATTGCTCGCACTGGTTGATAACGAACCGCGTATGCTGCCCCTCAAACGGGCGCTGCTGGTATACATTGATCACCGTCTTGTCGTCATCACCCGCCGGTCCGAGTATGAGCTGCAGAAGGCGCGTGACCGGGTCCACATTCTGGATGGGCTTCTGATCGCACTTACAAACCTTGATGACGTAATTGACACAATCCGCAAATCATCCGACGCAGACGAAGCGAAAGAGCGTTTGATCAAGCGTTTCAAACTCAGTGATCTGCAGGCCCAGGCCATCCTCGATATGCAATTGCGCCGGCTGGCTGCCCTCGAGCGCAAGAAGATTGAACAGGAGCATAAGGATGTGATGAAGCAGATCAGGTATCTTGAAGATCTGCTGGCACACCCGAAGAAAATTCTAGCCTTGATCAAGGATGACTTGACGGAGTTATCGGAAAAGTACGGAGACGAACGCCGCACGCATATTGCGCCGGATGTCAGCGAGGAGTTCAGCGAGGAAGATCTTATCCCTGATGAAGCGGTTTTAATCAGCTTCACCCAGCGTGGCTACGTCAAACGTGTGCTGGCGAAAACCTACCGTCGTCAGGGACGTGGTGGGCGTGGCGTGCAGGGCCATTCCATTAAGGAAGAGGATGAGCTTATGATGCTCATTCCAGCCCGGACACTTGATACGGTGCTGTTCTTCTCTGATCGGGGTAAGGTGTATTCGGAGAAGGCCTATCAAATCCCTGATGCGGATCGGACTGCCCGTGGCATCCCCGTCGTCAACATCCTGGCGCTTGAGATGAACGAGTCCATCACTGCCGCCGTTGTCGTCCCGGACTTTGGAGCCGCAGATTACTGCACAATGGTCACACGCGATGGGAAGATCAAGCGCGTCGCTCTCTCTGAATTCGCCGCAGTCCGCCCGTCGGGTCTAATCGCCATCGGGCTGGAGGGGGATGATACCCTGGGGTGGGTGCGCCTAACGAGCGGAGATGATGATCTAATCATCGTCACCGCGCAAGGCCAGGCGCTCCGTTTCCACGAAAGCCAGGCTCGCGCCATGGGGCGACCAGCGATGGGCGTGAAGGCGATCAAGCTCCGCAAGGGTGACGTCGTGACCGGGATGGCGGTCGTTGTTCCGGGCGATGATCTGTTGGTGGTGACCGAGAAGGGCTACGGGAAGCGGACGCCACTCAAGGAGTATCCGAGCAAAAACCGGGCCACGATGGGGCTGGTGACGCTCAGCCGGGATAAACGCAAGGTCACTGGACCTATTGCGGCAGCCCGGGTCGTAAACGAAGAGGATGATTTGACGATCATCTCCAGCGGGGGGATCGTCTTGCGGACAAAGATCAAGCAGATCAAGAAAGCTGGACGGTCGACGATGGGCGTACGGGTGATCGATCTCAAGAAGGGCGAGACTGTAGCGGCCGTCGCCAATATCTCCGCCAAGGAACTGGCCCAGGTTGGTGTACAGGACGAAGAAAGCTAGCCTCGCAGATTGACTTGAGAACGATCACGAGGGTGCGAGAGCACTCTCGTTTTGATATCCTGAAAGAACGTGGAACTCAGCCTGGTCGGTTGACCCCCTGCTCAATCTGCTTGAGATAGTTCCGTCTCAGCGGTGGTCCAGCATACCTCTTCTACCCGGATCCCGGAGACACCGAGTCGGTCGAGCTGGTCCGACATGAAGGCTGGATCTCCACTCGTGACGAACCTGAGCGTCCCCTGAGCTTGTTGATCATTTCGATGGGTTGCCTGTTCGAGAAGTCGTGCGGTCTGGCGGGCAATTGCCGGGGAGGGATCGATCACCTGGACGGCGTTGCCGGCGATCTCCCGGATAAGGGGGATCACAAAGGGGTAGTGCGTGCAGGCGAGGACCAGCGTATCGGCTCCGGCCTCGAGCAGAGGTTGAATGCCTTGCTCAAGGATCTGGCGTGTGTGCGCATGCTCGAGCTGGCCAGCCTCGATCTGTTCAACTAACCCGGGCAGGACGCTGGGCAGCACGGTCACACCCTCTGCGAACCTCTCCACGACCGAAGCGTAGAGCTCTCCCTGGAAGGTCGTGGGCGTGGCCAGGACGCCAACCACCCGGCTTTGTGTGGTCTCGGCCGCGGGTTTAACGGCTGGCTCCATGCCGACGAAGGGAAGCGTGGGAAACCCACGGCGCAGGTCCTGCAGACTGGCCGCAGAAGCTGTGTTGCAGGCGACAACAATGAGTTTCGCGCCTTGTTCGAGCAGATAGGCAGTGATGCCCTGTGAAAAGCGTTGGACTTCCTCCAACGGGCGCGGGCCATAGGGGACATGAGTTTGGTCGGCCAGGTAGATGATGTTTTCCGCTGGGAGCAGTTTCCGGATCTCACGCAGAATGGAAATGCCGCCGATGCCCGAATCAAACATCCCGATCGGACGACGGCTATCGAATGCGTCGCTGCTGCGTTTCAAGGTATCACTCCCATGCCAGGTTTTGGGACCGCTGGTCCCATGTTACCCCGACTCGCACTGCCACGCTGGATCCTGAAATAAAAAAAGCAGCGCTAAGCGCTGCTTGAGGATTTCGTCAGTCGCGCTGTTCCTTCAAGCGCGCCCGCTTTCCTGTTCGATCTCGCAGGTAGTAGAGCCTCGACCGGCGAACTTTAGCCCGCCGCTGCAGCTCGATTTTCTCCA
>Ga0315553_10003338_pt1 | contig 12512 bp, 10 predicted proteins | sample SalMarSW160140MG_FD_203099 | JGI IMG/M metagenome (GOLD analysis project Ga0315553, IMG submission 203099) | Salt marsh sediment microbial communities from the Plum Island Ecosystem LTER, Massachusetts, United States - Salt Marsh Sediment SW1601-40 ... | reverse complement strand
CAGCTTGTCTCGGAGTATTCGCCCGAGCACGCGATCTCCTCGGATCACGTGATAACCCTTGTCTTCGTCTTTCGGGACCACCTTGGGCTTGGCGGCGACCGGCTTCGGTTTGGCCTTGGCTGCCACCGGCTCCGACTCGGCCTTCGGCGAACCCCAGCCGTATATGCTCTTTCCGAACCACTCGCCCCGTTCTTTTCCGTCGTCGAAGCAGATGTCGATTCCGGTCCAGCCGAGCACGAAATCAACCATCTGCAGATAGCGCAGATTGCCCACCGCGCCGACCCAGCCCAGATGAACGTAATGCAAACACGTCGGCGCGTAGTCCGCGACCGGCACCCATCCCTCCACCAGTCCGTGCACGATGCCGGCAATGCCCACCCGCTGGAAATTCAGCGACTTGGGGTCGTCATGGCTGAACTCTCCGAAGCCCACTTCTTCCCGGCCCCAGGCGAGCACCCCGACGCTTCTCTCGTAGTGCCGCATGAAGCCGAACTTCCCGCCGCCCAGCCCCACGAAATAGCCGTCCACCTCGCCGTAACCGATCGGTATGAACGGCGTCAGGTCGTAGTAGGCGGCGAAATTGGGCTTCAGAGAAATCGTGATGCCGGCGTCGACCACGTCCATCAGATCCTCGATCCGGTGTCCCAGGTAGCTCGAACTCGGCGACGAAGGCAGGTACGTGCGGAGATCGGCACAGCCCGTTGAAGCCAGGACGGCGGCGCCTGCAAACAGGACGGCGCTCATCTGCACACCCATCGTCCGCGCTCGCACGCGTGACTCCTTCTTTCTTCAGCCGGCCGAGCAAACGACGGCGCACGACCGACGAGGAACGTTCATTTCGCTTTTGCAGGCGGCTCGACCGCTCCTTCTTTCTCTTCGTCCTCCGGCAGGGCGGGCCCGATAATGCTTTTCCCGCCCCACGTCGCGCGCTCCACGCCATCGTCGTAGCAGATGTCGAGCGTGGTCCAGCCGAGCACGAAATCAATCATCTGCAGCCATCGCGCATTGAACACCACGCCGACCCAGCCCAGATGAAGATGCTGCACGCAGCAGAGCATATAGTTCGGCCCGGGGAACGGGCCCGTCACCATGCCCAGAGGGCCCGATCCGTCATAATCGAACGTCTCCGGGTCCTCCCGGTCGTACTCTCCGAAGGCGATCTTCTGCCGGCCCCACAGGGCCAGGCCGAGCCCTTCGTGGAAGTGCCGCATGCGGCCGAACTTCCCGCCGCCCAGGCCCATGAAATCCGCCTCCAAGTCGCCATACCCGATGGTGAAGAGCGGCGCGCAGGCCTTGTAGATGGCCAACTGGGGTGTCGTCGAGAACGTGACCCCCACGTCGACCATGTCCAGCGCATCTTCCCGGCGATGCTTGAGGTACGTTGTGCTGCATCCCGACGAGGCCAGGAGAACGACGCCCAGAAGCAGCGCCATACACAACTGCAAGTTACGAAAGCGCGATCCCATGTATTCTTCCTTGACGTTCACGCCGGCTCCGCCGGCACCGGGAGAACTCGGGCGGCTCATCCAGGCGACAGCGGCGCGGGCTACCGAAAGAGCGGGCAGGAGTGCTCGGCGCCGAGCGCCCCTGCCGTGCCAAATCTGCCCGAGGCCCGATTACTTCGGTCGTAGGGCCTCAGATGAGAGCGCGATGTCAATTCCGACCCCGTAGAGCACGGGTCGGACGTGCTTCCATGGAGCCGGCCACGTCGGTCGGAAACGACCCAAGTTGCACGAGATCCATCGGTTGATGAACAGACGGTCCTGAACGGGGGAAGAAAAGGCGCCCGGGAGAGTCACCTTCCTTCGCCGCCGCCAGTCCGCTTCCGCGGCAGGTCTTCAGCCACCTCCCCCAATGGCGTCGCCCTTCCGGGCGGGAAGCCTGATGGCGCGACTTCTGCCTCGCGTAGCTTCGACCGCGCAGTCTAACTGGGCCACGCGCGCCATGCAAGCTTTTTTTCACTCAGGTCCCCCGTCAACCCCGTCACTCCGGACTTCTGTCCCGCTCCCGGCAGATTGTGGTATACTGAACCGCAGCCGGCGTCTGGCGCTGCCGGGCCTGTTCTTGGCATATTCGCGAATCGCGTGCTGGTTCAATAGGAGGAAGCGGCGGTGGCAGGTCTGCCAAAGGTCGAGCTCGCCGGAAGTCGGAAGGCGATGGGGGAGTGCTTCGGCGAGCAGTTTCGGGAGGACATTCAGAACTTCGCACAGTCCCGCATGGATCACCTGGTAGCGTTCGTCCAGCGGCACGATCCGGAACGGAACCTCTCGCGGGATGGCGTTCTGGAACTGGCGCGCAGCATGATCGACGCTCATCAGCAGTTCGAGCCGGCGATCTGGGAGGAGTTCCAGGGCATCGCCCGGGCCGCCGACCTGACCGTGGAGGAGCTGCTGATCGAGAACGGCTATACGGACTTCCGGGACTTTGTCCTGTTCAGCGACGACACGTTCAGGGGAGCCGTGCCCGACCACCTTGGCGAGTGCTCGGCGTTCCTGGCCCCGGCGGAGCGCACCGGCGCTCATCCCATCGTTGGGCAGACCTGGGATATGAACGCCGACGCGGCGGAGTTCTGCATGATTGTGCACCGCAGGCCGGATGACGCGCCGGAGACCGTCGGGCTCACATCGGCGGGGTGCCTGTGCCTGATCGGCATGAACTCGGAGGGCGTGTCGGTCGCCAACACGAACCTGGTCCCCACGGACCCCCAAGTCGGGGTGAACTACCTGTTCACCATCACCCGGGCGCTTCAGGCTTCTTCCGCCGAAGAGGCAGCCGGCCTGGTGGAGTCCGCTCCGCGCCTGTCCGGGCACAATTACTACATGGCCGATGATCGGACGGCCATCAACGTAGAGACCACGGCGGCGAAGTCGCACCGCACGGTCGTCGAGGGCGGCGTCTTCGTGCACACGAATCACTATCTGTCTGACTCGCTGAAGCCGCTCGAGTTCTCCGGTCAGGACTTGCGCAACTCAACGTGGCGATGCGAACACCTGAACGCGAATTTCGAGAGCCTGAGCGGGTCCATCACGATGGATGACTGCTGGGAGCAGATGTCGGACATCACGCAGGATCACACCAGGGCCGCTATCGATTGGGCGGGCCCCGCCGGCTCCGCCACCCTGGCCACGGTGGTCCAATGTCCTGGAACACGCACGCTTTACATCTGCCGCGGGGGCGCCGAGCCGGGCAACGCCGAAGCGCTGATGCTCTGATAAGGGTCATGCGGCCCGTTGGCGGCCCGCGCTTTTTTCCTTGACTTGCCTGCCCAGAGTGCGAACATGAATATGTGCCGGACACAGAGGCTGGGCCTGTTACTCCCACCGGGGGAGCACGCCTCTGTCGGCAGCCCGTTTGAAGAAAGGAGGTGCCATATGGGCGAGTGTAGACCCGGTCACGATCAGCACCTCTGCCAATTGGTGGGGAAGAAAACACCGGTTGAAGATCCAAAGGCGCTCGTCAGGGAGGCAGAGCACATCTGCGAAGGCCGTGGCTGAGCCGCCGCCGGCGCAGATGATGTTTGCGCTTCCGAGGAGCTCCAAGATTCCGGTGGGCTGATTGTCGACCGGGGAAGGGGGCAGCCTTCGGGCTGCCTCCTTTTTTTGTTCCTGATAACTCGGAGGGCACGAGATGAGTCTGGAGTTGTGGCGCGGGGTCAATATCGAAGGCTGGCTGAACTTCCTCAAGCGGCCCGACGCAGAGCTTCGTTTCGCCCGCGCGGACGTCGAACTGCTGGCCGGGCTCGGCTTCGACCACCTGCGAATCAATGTGAACGAGCAGCACCTGTGGGACGAGTCGGGAAGGCCACTGGACGAAACGTTCGGACTGGTTGGTACGCTGCTTGACTGGTGCGAGGAGTTCGGCCTGAAGGCCATCTTCGACCTGCACGTTCTCCGCTGCCATCACTTCAACGCGCCGGAGCGCCCGCTGTTCACTGACCCGCCCTGCGTGGAGCGGTTCCTGGACTGCTGGCGCCAACTCTCCGGCCGGCTGCGGTCCCGCCCCAATCACATGCTGGCCTACGAGTTCCTCAATGAGCCTGTGGCCGATGATCCGGAGGACTGGAATCGGGTGGCCGACGCCGTCTTCCGCGTACTGCGGGACCTCGAGCCAGAACGCACGCTCGTCCTCGGATCCAACCGATGGAGCGAACCGGAATCCTTTCAGTACCTGACCGTGCCCGACGACCGCAACCTCATCCTGACGTTTCACTTCTACCGGCCCATGCTCCTCACGCATCACCGCGCGCAGTGGACCGAATTCGGAGCCTACAGCGGCCCCGTGCACTACCCGGGGCGGCCGCTTTCTGATGCTGATCTCGAAACCTTAACGGACGAAGAGCGCCGGGTCCTCGAGCCGCGTAACACCCATTGCGACCGGGCCGCGCTGGACGCGCGCCTGGCCACACCGCTGGAGGTGGCCGAACACAGCGGCCTGCCGCTGTACTGCGGCGAGTGGGGCTGCATCCGGAACGCGCCGCGCGAGGACCGCCTGCGCTGGCACACCGACATGATCTCCATCCTGGCCCGACACGGGATCGGCTGGGCGGTCTACAGCTATTGGAGCCGCTTCGGCGCCGTGCAGACAGGGGAGGGAATCGACGAGGAGCTGGTCGGGATTCTGACGTCATAGCGCGGCGGCGGCCGCCGGTCCTGGGCTCTATCTGACAAATGGGCGGACAGGAATGTCTGCCCCACCCGATGGTGCATCTGGGCCGGTGGGGCAGGCATTCTTGCCTGCCACTCGCGTTCGGGCAGGTCTCGGGGGCATTTGTCAGACAGAGCCTGAAACGACACGCCGACCGTGCTGCCCACCGCTACCTCGCTCAGGGGGGGGCGATGTATCTGCGCGTTTCCGTCCTTCGTCGGGAAACCACTGTGCGCCGCCCTCCGCATGCGCTATAATGCCCCGAAAGGAGTCGAGCCGTTCGCACAGGTGGGTCGGGGAGGACATCACACCGCGTGCCGTGGTGCCCCGAGGGACCGAGGAGGCCCGTTGATGGAACTCTCGCTTCCGGCGAACTATGATGCGGAGCTCATCCCCAAGCTCGAGCCTTATCCGGTCAGCGAAGTCTACGGCAAGTTCCCCTCGGACTTCGTCGGGGGCGGCCGGCCCAGCTACATGGGAACGCCTCTGTCGGAGCGGGCCCTGCGGGACTACGTGGCGCTGCTCGACCGCCACGGCATCGCGTTCAATTATCTGCTGAACAGCGCCTGCATCGGCAACCGGGAATGGACGCGGCGGTGGCAGAAACGGCTGATGCGGTTCCTCGAAAAGCTCCAGCGATGGGGCATCCGGCGGCTGACCGTCTCGACCCCGTTCCTGCTGGAAGCGATCAAGGCCCGCTTTCCAGACTTTTTTATCAAGGTCGGCATCTTTGCACAGATCGACACCGCCGTCAGGGCCCGGTTCTGGGAGCACCTGGGGGCGGACGGGCTCACGCTGGAAAGCTTCTCGATCAACCGGGACTTTCGCAAACTCCGGTCCGTCCGCGCCGCCGTATCCTGCGAGCTGCAGCTCATCCCCAACATCTTCTGCCTGCCGAACTGCCCGATGGAACAATATCACCACAACGGTTTTGCCCACGCCTCCGACGGGTCCGGCGGCATCTTTATCGACTACTGCTTCCTGCGGTGCACCCGCAGACGAATTGAGGACCCGTCGCTCCTGATCAAGTCCGCCTGGATTCGGCCGGAGGACATCGCAACCTACGAGGCGATCGGCTACACCTCCTTCAAGCTGATCGAACGCGGCATCCCCTCCTCCGAGATCCTCAAGCGCGCCAGGGCCTATAGTGAGCGCCGCTTTGACGGCAACCTGGCCGAGCTGATCCTGTCCTACGGATTCAAGGAGCCGCTTCGAAAACAACGGCTCTGGGCGGTGCGACACTTCTTCAAGCCCTTCCAGGTCAGCCCCCTGAAGCTGAAGCCCTTCTACGACCTGATGCGCCATCAGGGGATGCTCTTCCCCGCGGATCGGTCTCCGTTCCACATCGACAACTCCCGGATCCCGGAGGGCTTCATCCGTGCGTTCGAGAGCCGCGACTGCGCGTCGCTCGACTGCCGCGAGTGCCGCTACTGCGAGGACATTGCCCGCCAGGCCGTCCGCCTCGACCCGGAGTTCCAGCGCCAGTCCCTTGAGCGGTTCGCCGCGGCGGAGAAGGCGATGGCGACGGGGAGCCTGTGGAATGTTTGAGACCCGAGCGGCCGGCGTGGAACTGCTGGACGACTTCAACTGCGACGAGCTTGTCGCCGTCGAGAGCTACCGGCTGATGGAGCGGGTGAACCGTTTCTTGGGCGGCACCGGCGTCGTCAAGAGGTTTGTCAAGGAAGAACGGGCGGGCCTGCTGGAACGCCGCCCGCTGCGGGTGCTCGACATCGGCTCCGGCGGTTGCGACATCCCCCTCGCCGTCAGCCGCTGGGCGGCCGCGCGGGGCATCGACGTTGAATTCACCTGTGTCGAGTATAACCGGCACGGCGCCGATCTGACGCGGCGCAAGCTGGCCGACGCCGCTGACCCCAAGATAACGTTCATCGAAGAGGACATCCTTTCACACCAACCGAACGAGCCCTACGACTGCGCCGTGGCGTCGTCGTTCTTTCACCACTACGCCGACGAGGTCATTCTCGAATCCGTCAGCCGCCTCCGGACGTTCGTCCGGCGAAGCCTGCTGATCAACGACCTGCTTCGAAGCTGGACGACCTATGTGGGGTGTTGGCTGGTGGCCATCGGGTTTCCGGCCGGCGTGTGGCACGACGCGCTGCTGTCGGTCCGCCGAGGCTTCCGACCCAAAGAGCTGGAGACCCTGCTGCGGAGGCTGGGTAACGTATCGTGTTCCGCGGCGCAGGCGCCGTTCTGCCGAGTCAAAGCGGCGGTTCACTTTAATCCGAGGTAGGAACGTGAAAGCTATCGTCCGATCACTTGCCACCGCCAACCCGCCGATGTACGTCACCCAGAAAGAGGCGTTCGAGGGGTACGACGCCTACTTCAATCTGGCGCCGGAAGAGCGGGAGCTGTACCGGCGTATCCTGGTCGACGGCCCCATCAAAGGCCGGTACGTCGGTATGGACGACAAGCGGGACGCCTGCGAGACGAATCAAGACCGGCTGCTCGAGCGGTTCCTGAAATTCGCGCGGCTGACGTGTAACCAAGCCGCGCGGCGGGCGCTCGAAGATGCCGGCCTCGCCCCCGGTGACGTCTGCGGCCTGGTGACGAATACCTGCACGGGCTACCTCTGCCCAGGGCTGTCGTCCTACCTCGTCCAGGACCTCGGCCTCCCGACGTCGCTGAGGGTCTTCGACTTGATGGGGATGGGCTGCGGAGCCGCCATCCCCAACCTCGAATGCGCCGCCGGCGCCATCGCCCGCGACGCCTGCGGCCCCGTGCTCAGCGTCGCGTTCGAAATCTGCTCCTCGACCATCTTCATGGGGCCGGAGCCTGACCTGGTCGTGAGCAATTCCATCTTCGGCGACGGCGCCGCCGCTGCCGTGCTGGACTCCGCGCCCGACGGAGACGACAGCGGTCTGTTCCGGCTGGTCGATTTCGATTCCGGCCTGTTCCCCAAGCACCGCGAGGAACTCCGCTACCGCAGCAAGGGCGGTCGGCTTCGCAACGTGCTTAGCAGGCGCGTGCCCGTGATCGGGGCGAGGGCCGTCGCACACGTCGCCCATCGACTCCTGGAGCGGCGGAACCTCTCGCCCGACGAGATCGATTGGTGGGCCGTCCATCCCGGCGGCACCGTCGTCCTCGACAGGGTGGCGGACAAGCTCGACCTCTCCAGAGAGACCCTCCGGTTCTCCTACGATGTCTTCCGCGAGTATGGCAACATGTCCTCGCCCTCCGTTCTGTTCGTCCTGAAGAAGATCCTCAACGAGGGCAAGCCGAGGCGGGGAGACAAGGGGCTGCTGCTCTCGTTCGGCGCGGGGTTCACCGCCTTCGCCGCACTGGTCGAGTTCTGAACTCCCCCGAGGCGGGCTAGAACGACACGCCAACCGTGCCGGTGACGCGGAGCACGGCCTCCTGCTGAAACTTCTGCTTGTACTCGAAGATGATCCCCTGAACGGCCGCCAGGCTGTCCCGCGTGGCGGGATGCACGAGGATCACCAGCTTCGTCTTCTCGCGGATGACCTTCCCGGCCTTGTTGCGCCACTGTCCGTCCGCCTCCATCACGGTCAGGCCCTGGGGGAACCGCGGCGTGATGTTCTTCTCCAGGAATTGCCTCCACTCCGCGTCCGAGATGACCTTCCCGCCGGGCCGCGACAGGCCGAAGTAGAGCTCGGTCTTGACGAATCGCCCGGCGCCTGCTTCACCTGGGGCCTGCGTCCCCGCACATCCCGCGATCCACAGGACCAGAATCAGAACGAAAATAGAATGCTTTCTCAACCGGGTTTCCTCCACACGTTCTTCTTCACCCCGGGCTTGCCGCGGCGCGGGCGGCGGCGTAGATCTGGCGGAGCGGTGCGCCGGTTTCGCGCGCCAGGCGGGCGCAGTCGTCGTACTCGGGAGCGACGGTGACCACCTCGCCGTCGAGCAGGCCGAGCTTGACGCGCACCTTTGTCCCGCGTACTTCGACCTCGACCGAGCGCCGCTCGAGCTTCGTCCGCGGCTCCTCGCGCCGGCGCACGCCGAACGTGGTGGTCTCTCGAAAGACAATATCTTCCAGCGCGGCGCGGTCTTCCGGGCGCGCGATCACCGAGAGCAGCGTGCCGGGGCGCGACTTCTTCATCTGGATCGGCACCGCGAACACGTCCAGCGCACCGGCGGCCAGCAGCGACTCCGAGGCGTGGCCGATGATCTCTGCGGACGCGTCGTCGATGTTCGCCTCGAGGATGAGCACGCGGTCCGACCGAGAATCGTCTCGGGTGCCGATCATCACGCGCAGCACGTTGGGCCGCTCCGCGCGGTCGGCGGCCCCCGCGCCGAGCCCCGTGCGCTCCAGCGTCATCGGGGGCGGCGGGCCGAACGAGTCGGCGAGGGCGGTCAGGACGGCCGCGCCGGTGGGCGTGGTCAGCTCTCCCTGGATGCCGGTATGTTCGACCGGGAATCCCTCGGCCAGGCGGGCCGTCGCCGGCGCCGGCAGGGGCAGCACGCCGTGCTGGGCCGTGACCGTTCCGCTGCCGAAACGCAGCGGGCCGGAGACGATCTCTGTGACGCCCAGCAGTTCGAGCGCGATCGCCGCGCCGACGATGTCCACAATCGAGTCAACCGCGCCGACCTCGTGGAAGTGCACCTCGTCGATGCCGACGCCGTGAACCGCCGCCTCGGCCTCCGCCAGGCGGACGAAGACCCGCTTCGCCTTGTCCTTGACGGCCGCGGCCAGAGCGGAACTGTCGATGATGCCGACGATGTCGCCGAGGTTGCGGTGCTGATGATGGTGGTGGTGGTGGTGGTGGTGACCGCTGTGTTCGACGACCACGTCGAACTTCATGGCGGCGAGGCTGTTCTTCTCCGTTTTTTCGGCGGCGATGCTGTAGCCTTCAAGCGGCAACTTCGCCAGCTCGGACCGGAGCTCGTCGATGCCCAGTCCGGCGTCGATCAGCGCGCCGACGATCATGTCGCCGCTGGCGCCGGAGAACGTGTCGAAGTATGCGAGTCTGTTCATGTGTGTTCGGGCCAAGTGTAAGGTGGCAGAAAAGGAGAAGCGGGGAAGATAGAGCGTCGCCGCCGGAAGCGGCGATCACTAGTCCTTTTCCGTTTCCGTTTTTCCGTTTTCCCCCTTCTCCTTCGTTACACCGCTTTCGCCTTCCTTCTTCTCCGGCGGCTTATCCGTCAGCACCAGCTTCTTGATGTAGCTCAGCGGCTTCAAGTCTTTCTTGGGCGCGGGCTTCGGGCTCTTGAAGCGCTTGTGCAAATCAAAGAGGTGGCGCTTCTTCTCGGTCTTGACGAAGACGGGCGCCACCACGTCGCCCGTGATCTCTTCGCTGCTCTTCAGCACGATAACCGTGCGGAACTTCGCGGCGCGATAGTACCGGTCGGTGTAGACCTTCACGTCGTTTCCGCCTTCCAGCCACCGCCACTCGCGTTCGAACCACTCCGAGTCGGGCGCCTGTCGGATGCTCTCGATCTTGTGGAACTTGATGTCGCGGTATGTGCTCTTCTTGCGGTCGAAAATGCGGATCGGCTTCGAACGCGTGGTCGAGATCAGGCCGTCGTATCGCGTGTCGTCCGACATGATGACATGGCCCCAGCGCTCGTGGGCGCTCTGTTTGACAACTTGGGCGACCGGGGGCGGCGGCTGATCTTCGCAAGCCGAGGCGCCGTTCGAGAAGAGCGCGGCGGCAAAGACGGCGGCCATCGCGGGAACGGCTCTCATCTTATCCTCGAGTGCTTGTAGGCCCAGTACAACATGCGCTGGAGAGGCACGACCCGGTTTTCAATTCGCTTGCGGATGTCGGGCGGGATTTTGCGCTTCAGCACGGCGAGGTAGTACTTCCTCGATTCTTCGAGGTACTTGATGGCTTTCTTGTTGGCCGCGTCCCGTCCGCGGGACGGCGCGTCCGGCCGCGCCTTCAGATGGTATTTCCACGCCGTGTCGAACGCGCGGTGAGCCTTCTGCAGCAGTTCGTTCGTCGTCTTATCCAGCCTTGGCTCTGCCGCGATGGGCGCCGGCTTCTGAGTGGGTGGTTTCGCCGGTTCGGTGTGCTTGGGGTCGGTGTGTTCGGGCGGCGGCTTCACCGGGTCGGTATGCTTGGGGTCGGTGTGTTCGGGCGGCGGTTTCACCGGTTCGGTATGCTTGGGGTCGACCTCCGGCGCCGTGCGCGGCGTGTCCGGCTTGGGCAGCCGGTGGAACGGCTCGCGGTCTCTGCGGGCGAGGGTATCCGTATCGGGGCCGGGTCCTTTGGTTTGCAGACCGGCGATGTAATTGGCGGCCCTGACGGACCACGCGCTGGCGAACTCGGCGTCGTCCCGGGCCTTGAGCGCGGCGTACTTCTCGGGCGCCGTTCCGACCTCGTCCCACATCCCCCAGGCGAAGCCGCCCGCGGCGGCAAAGAACATCAGCGAGAAAATCAAGCCCAGCGCCCACTTCACCGTGCGGAACTTCACCCGCTGGCGGGCCTTGCGGACGATGGAATTCGCCGATGCCGATCCGTTCTCCGGCATGCCGAACCCTTCCTTTGAAAATCCGTGAACAATAGTAGTATACTGTTCGCCGGCGGGGTTGTCGCGGGAAAAATGCCCGAGTAATGCGCCGCCAGAGGACGTGCGGGACGGTCCGAATGATCTCGACAGACCACATGGGCGTGTTGCTGCTGGCGCCCGTCGCGGCGCTGGTCGCGTGGCTGCTGGCCACGCGAGGCCGGCGCGGGCGATGGATCGCCGGCGTGGGCGCGGCGCTTTCCGCCGCGCTGATCGTGGTGGCGCTGGCCGGCATCTTCGCGGGCGAGTCGTCCGCGCTCCGGGTTTTCCTTGTGGATGTCTCGGCCAGCACGCGCGGCGCCGCCACTGCGCTGCTTCCGCGCATTCGAGCCGAGGCCGCGAGGCTGAAGCGGACCGACCGGATCGCGATCGTCGCGTTCGGCCGCGAGGCGCGGGTGCTTCTGCCGCCGACCCCGGTTGCCGAACTCCCGGCCGAGCTGCCCGCGCCGGTGGGCGTCGATCAGGACGGTACGTCCGTCGAACGAGCGTTTCGACTCGCCCTCGACTTGTTTCCCCGCGCCGCCGACTTTGTGCTCGTGACCGACGGCCGCGAGAACGCCGGTGACGCCACGGCGCTGGCGGCGGAGGTCGCCGCCTCGGGCGTCGCGATCCACTCCCAGACCATCTCGCTGGCGCCGGAGCAAGACGCCTGGGTCGAGGCGGTCCGCGCCCCGCACTCGGTTCCGGCCGGGCAGCCGATCCAGTTCGAGGTGCTGGTGGGAGCGATGTCTCCGCTGCACGGCAAGCTCGTCCTGCTGCTGAACGGGCGCGAGCTGGCGCGGCCCGAGCCCATCGACGTGGTTACGCGGAGGACCGTGCTCGCCCGGCGGGTCGTCGTCAAACGACCCGGGCTCCATACGGTGACGGCGCGTCTGTTGTGCCCGGATGACAAGACCTCGGAGAACAACGAGGCGTCGGCGGCGGTGAGGGTTCGGGGGAAGCTGAATGTCACCCACGTGTCGGCCGGCGATGACCGGGCGCTGGCCGCCGTCCTGGCTGGGAGCGACGCGATCACGCTCTACCCGACCCGGCCGGACGCGCTCGCCGCGACGAACCAGGAGATGCTCAAGAGCGATGTCATCGTGCTCGACGACGTGTCCGCGAAACAGCTCGGGGCGGAGCGCATCGCGTGGCTGCGGCGGTTTGTGATGGACGCCGGGCGCGGCCTGGTCGTGTTTGGCGGCAAGGATTCGTTCGGGCCGGGCGGATACGCCGGCACCGCGCTTGCCCGGCTGCTGCCGGTGGACCCCGACCCGCAGCGGCGCGCGGCGAAGCCGTCATCCGCCGTCATTGTCGCCGACCGGTCGGGCAGCATGGCCGAGATGATCGGCGGCCGGCAGAAAATCGAGTTTGTCCGCGAGGCGGTGCTGCGCGCGGGC
>Ga0315553_10003337_pt1 | contig 12513 bp, 10 predicted proteins | sample SalMarSW160140MG_FD_203099 | JGI IMG/M metagenome (GOLD analysis project Ga0315553, IMG submission 203099) | Salt marsh sediment microbial communities from the Plum Island Ecosystem LTER, Massachusetts, United States - Salt Marsh Sediment SW1601-40 ... | reverse complement strand
GTAACGGTAGTGGTGACATCTGCAGAAAGTGCCCCGTCATCATCCTCTACGGTAAGGGTGACCGTATACTGGCCTGCTTCAGTATATGCATGGACGGGACTTACTTCGCTTCCGGTAGACTCGTCTCCGAAATCCCATATGTACTGGGCTATCTGGCCGTCCGGATCGGATGAGCCCGATCCGTCAAAGGTTATCTCCTGGTCTACCAGTGCGGTATAAGGTCCTCCCGGATCTGCAGTAGGTATTTCATTTATATCACTATCCGGCCCGCCGTCTTTTACGGCATTGACCTTGACGTTAGCCGTACTGTAATTGTTGTTTGAGTCATAAGCATAAGCATATATGATGTTTTCACCTTCATCAAGCAGGTCTATATCTATGGTGGATTCCCATCCGCCGCTTATAATCCTGGTAGCCCCTAATACATTTTCTACAAAACTGGTGGTGCTGCCCAATAAATTGTCCTCGCTCCTATCTGACCCATTATAAAATTCAACCTTAACCAATTGTATAGGCGTGCTGTTCTTTAAATCTGCTGCCCAGCCGCTGATAGTAAAATCATCGTAAGCAATATAATCATTTTCCGGTTCCACTATTTCTACTGTAAAGCCAGATGAATTTTTGCCGCTGCTGTCACTGTAATAACCGGAGCTTTTATCAATGCCTTTCGAGAAGGTCACAATTGCATTATAAATACCGACTGCACATTTTTCTCTGAAACCAGCAGTCTTGAGCAATTCTGATTCTGTCGGGTTAGAAACAAAAGCACACTCGACCAGTGCTGCAGGCATATTAGTATATTTTATAACTCTAAAATTAGCTGTCTTTACACCACGGTTTGCCCTTCCAATCTGACTTACCAGGTTACTCTGAACCAGACTTGCAAACTGGCTCGAGCCGCTTACTCCGTTTGAACACCAGAAAGTCTCGGTTCCGTGTGCATACTCCGACAGGGCTGCATTATTATGAATAGATAAAAATATATCAGCGCCGGAACTGTTAGCCATATTTACTCTATCATCCAGACTTAAATATCTGTCATCGGTCCTGGTCATTACCACCGCAAAACCATTTGCCTCCAGTTTTGATTTTAATCTTAAAGCAATATCCAGATTGGCATCCTTTTCCTGAAGCCCGAATCTTACCGCCCCGGGGTCGCTGCCGCCGTGACCGGCGTCAATAAACACTATAATCTTGCCGCTCTGAGCATAAATCTTTCCAGCAGCAGGAAGACAAATAATAGCCAGACTAAGAATAACTATAAATATAAAAATGACAGATAATTTTAATATTTTTAATGCGCTGTTCATAAACCTTTACCCTTTAATTTTTTATTAAATCACTTCTCCTAAAAATAGGCTCGCTTATATCCAGCTCACCCAATGTATCCAATTTTTCCCCGTCTATATAAAAAGATACCGAATTTACTTCCGGAAACTCTGTCAATGTGTTTACAATTGAATAAATAAGTAAATTATCCTCGGTATCACTAGTAATCTTATCTTCTATGAATTCTTTTGATAAATCAATCTTTGCAAGACCGTTCTCAACGACAATTGAATTTATCTTTGTGCTGTCCGGCACCAATCGATATAGACTACTGTCAATAGGAAGCTTCATCAGTTCGTATAAAGCATCTACATATTTATTCTCCGATGATACAATCCTGGCTTCGCCTACCAGATACTCTCCCATAGAATCCAGGTAATATACATTTATAGCGATCTCGCCATTTTTAACTTCATTCTCATCTTCGGCTTCTTCACCGGAATCCGTACTTTCACTTACCTCAGTTTCCTGCGGTTCTTCTGCTATTTGGTCATTAGATGCACCGTTAACTGATGCTGTCGCTGGATTACTGTTAACACCACAGGAAAAGGTAAATAAGAAGATTATTATAAGGAAGAATAAGACAGGTGCCAATACTGCTTTTCTTACAAAAAAAATATCATACTTTCTATGAAAGTCTTTCTTCATCATTGCTGCGTATAAATCATTTTTTTACAGTTAAATTACTATATTTATTTCTACATTTTTATTAAGAATATTGTGTAGAGAATAATTGCATAAATAATAAATAATGTCAAGACAATTATCCCTTACCGGACTATAGTTGCATTTAAGACCACATTGGTCTGTGAGTACCTCCAGCTGTCAGCCTGACCATCACCATCAGTATAAGGTCCGCTGAAACGGACTCTGATCTGAAATCTTGATTTTCCTTCATTTATAGCCCTCTGCAACTCCTCTTTTAGTTTGGAGACATTGCAGGTAATACCTGGATAATCATAACTTTCCACAAAGATACCGACCAATTCAAAGTCACTTTGAGTGATGGGTTCCGCCCCCCAATCCAATACATTTATATTTAACTTTTTAAGAAATTCCAAGGGATCTCCGGATATGGAAGCACCGCTTAATGTAAGGGAAGCCGACTCGACTATACTTCCCCCCAGGTCTGATATGTCAAAACTGATAAATCCGCTGCATGGTCTGTCATCATCCGAATCACCGGCATAGATATCGCCGCCTATATGAGTACCTCCTCCAAATTCAATATAGCCGCCCTCTCCTGCTTTCTTTGGAATGGTTATATTTTCAGGATTATGTTCCACAGTTACCTCTCCCACATATACTGCTACCGAACTCTCTGCAGTATTTCCATGTCCATCATTTACAACGACTGAAACCTGGTAATCATCGGGAGCATCGGGCGTGTTCCATTCAATCGGATTTGCAGTACTGTCGACAATGGATCCTCCGGTCACACTCCAGCTAAAAGAAAGGACATCATTATCCGCATCTGAGACATCGACAAAAACCTGGTATTGCTCTCCTACATATAAAACATCTTCTGAAAGTGAAATGCCTTTTATTTGCGGCTTGCTGTTACACTCCCAGCTTAGATCTATTGAATCTGTTGCAGTGCCTTCAGAATTAGACGCAGTTGCAACAAGAGTGAATGTCTCGCCGCTGTCATTTAGATTGACCTGGGCAATTGCGTCTCCAAAAAAACCCAGGCTGTCATCTTTATTCCACTCTATTTCAGGGGCAGGATCTCCGGTGACAGCGGCTCTTATTCTCCAGTAACATACGCCGCCTTCAAGAGTGGCATTTTGATATATCTCAAGCTCAATGGTAGGCGCTTTTTTTTCTTCTTCTTCTGGTTCTTCTTCTGATTCCTCCGGTAATTCTTCCATATTATCCTGTGTACTGTCATCTCCAACTGCTGTCTCTACGGATTCATCGGAAATCTCCGAGTCTTCAACGGCACTAATCCCTGAAAACCAATTAGAAAGAGCATCTATCTTTGAACTTATAAAGCTAAAGATCACCTGAAAGTATAAAACACATAGTACGATAACTGCTACTCCCGCTATAGAACCTAATGTAATTGCTATGATCTTTTTTTTGCTGAATTTTACCTTACTTTTATTGTCTGGCTTTTTAGCATGCCTCATCTCGTATTTCATAACATCAGTCTCTCTGCTATTTTTTTAAATTAAATCAGTATAATAATTTATAGTCATGGCAATCTTTAAGAAATAAATCCCCGGGTGTTTTATATTTGAAATGAAATATCATATAAAAAATAGGATAAAATTATAAAGCAGTTTTTAAATTTTCTTTTTTAATGGCCTCCACCAGTTTTCATTATCCATATACCATTTAACCGTCATTTTAAGTGCCTGTTCAAGATTATACTGCGTTACCCACCCCAGCTCTTTTTTTAATTTTGAACAGTCCAGGGAATATCTCCTATCATGGCCAAGCCTGTCCTGCACCGGTTTTATCATATCTTCAGTTTTACCAAGCAGCTCCAGGATCTTCCAGGTAATCCAGATGTTCGGCTTCTCATTTCCCGCACCGATATTATATATCTCACCGATTTCCCCATTGTGAAGGATCAGATCCAGCGCGGCACAGTTATCATCCACATATATCCAATCCCTTATATTCATGCCATCCCCGTAAAGAGGCACTTTTTTATCGTCTATTAAATCAGTTATGAATAACGGGATCAATTTTTCGGGGTGCTGATATGGCCCGAAGTTATTCGATGTCCTGGTGATGATTATGGGGACACCATATGTCTTATAAAAAGATCTCACAATCATCTCTGCTCCGGCTTTGGAAGCAGAATAAGGGCTGTTAGGCTTCAGCAGATCGCTTTCCTTGGAAGAGCCGAATTCTATAGAGCCATAGACTTCATCTGTACTTATCTGGAGAAAGATCCCGCCGTCATATTCCCTCATCGCTTCAAGCAAAACATAGGTACCATAAATATCAGTCTGAATAAATATGCCGGGATCCTCTATTGATCTGTCAACATGAGACTCAGCAGCAAAATTTACCACCGCATCTATAATATTGGATTTGAAAATATTATCTACAAGTTGCCTGTCCGCTATATCGCCCTTTATAAATTCATAATTGGGATTACCTTCCATATCCCTTAAATTTTCCAGGTTTCCGGCATAAGTCAGCTTATCAAGGTTTATTATCCTGTATCCCGTATGGTTTTCCGCAATATGATGTATAAAGTTGCTTCCGATGAACCCCGCACCCCCGGTTACAAGCAGGGTTTTAAACTTCCTATCTGCCAATTTATTCTCCTATCCGTCTTTTCTTTCCCAGCTGTAAGGTATATTTGGGCTATGTGGGTCTTCTCTGAACTCATCAGGTTCATCATAGTTATAAACTTCAGTGGGCAAGTTAATACATACAGCTTCATTATCGCTTATACATTTAAAACCGTGAAAGACATATTGAGGTATTTGAAGAAGCATCGGATTATGCTCTCCCATGAAAAATTCATTGACCTCCTTGTAGGTCGGTGAGCCCTTGCGGCTGTCATATAAGACAACCTTCATCATTCCCTTGACCACCACAAAGTTGTCTATCTGTTTTTTGTGATAATGCCACCCTTTGACTACACCCGGATATGCGGTAGTCATATAGGCCTGACCAAATTTTACAAAAAGATCATCATCTGAGCGCAGCATCTCCATCAACCTGCCTCTTTCATCAGGTATGACCTTTAATTTTTTTATTTTAACCCCGTCAATCAAAACAAGCCTCCTAATCTGTTTTTATTGATCAATATCCAATACCGGTATAATTAAAACCCATCTCCTGGAGTTTTTGCCTGTCCAATATATTTCTGCCGTCAATGATATTAAAGCTGGCCATTGATTTTTTTATCTTTTTAAAATCTAAACTGCTAAATTCGTTCCACTCCGTCACCAGAACCATTAGATCAGCCCCTTCCAATGCCTCATAGGCACTTTTCGCCATAACAACTCCCTCATCCATATCTTTTGGGTACTCTTTTACCACAGGATCATAAACTCTTACTTCCGCACCGAGTTCCAGAAACTTGTTTATTATAGTAATAGAAGGTGCTTCCCGGGTGTCATTTGTATTGGGCTTGAAAGAAAGCCCCAGGACACCGATTATCTTATCATCAATAATACCGAGTATATCCATAGCTTTTTGTATTACTTTAAATCTCTGATGGTTGTTGACCTGTATCACCGAATTTAAAATATTCGCAGTCGATCCGTATTCCTCTGCAGTATGACTTAATGCCCTGACATCCTTTGGAAAGCATGAGCCTCCCCAGCCGATCCCAGCTTTCATAAAACCGGTCCCGATTCTACTGTCCAGACCCATGCCGTATGTTACATCCAGAATATTTGCACCTACCCTCTCACATATGTTGGCGATCTCATTGACAAATGAGATCTTGGTAGCAAGAAATGCATTAGAAGAATATTTTATTAGTTCCGAACTGGTTGGGTCAGTTATAAGAACAGGTATGCTGTCTTTCCTGTGAGTATTGTTTACAGCGTAATCAAAGTCCTGATTTATTATGGGTTTATAAAGTTCCTTCATAACGTCTATTGCCTTTTTACTATCAGATCCTATTACAAGCCTTTCCGGAAAGAAGGCATCCTTTACAGCCTCGCCTTCCTTTAAGAATTCGGGGTTGGATATTATATCAAAATCATAATTATTACCGCTGCCCTGATTTTCATTGATTATCTTTTCGATCCTTTTCGCCGTACCGATCGGGACAGTGCTTTTATTTGAAATGATCTTATATCCGTTGATCGACTTACCGATCAATCTTGCTACCTCATCAATAGCAGAAAGATCAGACTTTCCTGACGGCAGAGGGGGAGTACCGACACATATAAATATGATATCGCTTTCCCTGATACCATAGCCCACATCATTATTAAATATCAGATTACCTTTTTTACTGTTCTTCTTTATCAGTTCCTCAAGGCCTTCCTCATATATGAGCACCCGGCCTTTTTTGAGCATCCCTATCTTATCTTCATCCTTATCCACACAAAATACAGTATTACCTATTTCAGCCAGGCAGACACCGGTGACCAGGCCCACATATCCAATCCCTATGACACAAACCTTCATATTTTTTCCTTACGCTTAAACTAATGTAGTAAATTTATATCATAATATTGAAGTATAATATCAATAAAGATATTTTCTTACAATATAACTAAATACTTAAAAATCTAATAAAATCACTTGGATATCAATTTTTCAAAAGCCTCGACCGTGTCCTTTATGCTGTTGTTCCAGGAAAATACTTTTTCAACTCTTTTTTTATTTAACTCCCCCAGCTTCTCGGCTTCTTTAGAATTTTTAACGGCCCATATCATCTTCTCTGCAAGATTTTCAACCCTGTCATCAGCAGCATATATTCCGCCTTCGCCTAAGAACCTGCGGTTATTTTTACCCTCAAAACAAACTACTGGAAGCCCCGCACCCATGTAGTTTATAACCTTTCCGCTGGCTTCACCCGCCTTATCGACTTTAGGCTCTACTGCTACATCGCTTACCAGTAAGTAATCAGGGAGCTTGAAATAATCTACCATTCCGGTAAAATGAACGTTTTTCCCCACTCCCAGCTCCTTGACCCTTTTGGATGCCTCCTCTACCGGATAACCAACGATAAGGAAATGGGCACCCCCTACCTTCTTTAATACCAGGGGGATTGACGAGATCAAATTCCAGATGCCTTTAGCCGCCAGAAGCGCTCCGGTAAATATTATAACAGGTGCATCTTCGGGTATTCCAAGTTTCTGCTTGAATCCTTCCTGGGGAGTTTTACTGAAAAAATCAGTATGTACCCCGTCTATTACCACCCTTACCCTGTCTGGGTCTATGTTAAATCTATTCTTTATGATATCTCCATTGGACACTGAGCTGCATATAAAAAAATCCGGCATCCTGCAGATAAACCTCTCCAGTGTATAAAAAAACCACCTGATCGGCTTTCTTCCCTTGATCCAGTTAAAAGTATCAAGCTCTGAAGTAAGACTTCCCTGAACATCGAAAGCCAGAGGGATCTTTCCCCAGGTCAAAAGGTATTTTATAAGGCCTCCCACAAATGCACCTTCATGAAGATGCCCGTATATTATGTCCGGTTTTTCCCTGATATATACAGCCGCAGCCTTAAAGAACAGTATAAGGTCTATATAAAATTTATGGATGGATGGTCCCGCTTCAAGCTTTTTGTACCAGGGAATATTTATTATCCTCCTGATATCAAGGCCCTCAAGGTCCCTGCCGTTATGATAGGTGACTATGATATTCTGGTACCCGTATTTTGCCAGCGCCTTCATCTCACCCAGTATTCTCATATGGCATCCCCTATCGGCAAAAAAGGGAGTTGGGACTATATTGAGGATTTTTCTTTTTTTACTTTTATCCATTTCCTACCCGTTTACCCGCTTTAGAAATATAATATAACTACTTTCTAATATAACTACTTTTATTACTATTAGGCATAAATAATAATTATTTTCCTATATTTTATTGCTTTTAAGATTTAATTATAGAGAATTTTTATAATCTTTCATATTTTTATCATTACTAATTAGATTATACTTTACAAACTATTAAATGTTTTGTCTATCAGGTCATAAATAATAATATTAATATTAAGAATTTTTATTTTTAATGAATAATGTGAAAATTGATAATTTCAATTGCCTATTTCAATAAAAATAATTAGTATAAAAATAGTATATTTAAATTACACTTGACAAATAGTATTACTATATGTAAATTAGTATTTAACAAATAGTACTATATCAATACAGAGCGTATGTTAAAGGAAAGATTATTATTTAATCAAATAAAAAAATATATAGACTCTCCTGAAGCAATTATTGTAACCGGGATGAGGAGAGTGGGCAAGACAAGTTTAATCAGATTTATATATGATAAAATTGATTCTGATAACAAGATCTTCCTGGATTTAGAGAATCCGTTAAATCAAAAGTATTTTGAAGAGGAAAATTATGAAACAATCAAGTCCACGCTTGAATTTCTGGGCTTAGATTTTACTAAAAAGTCCTATCTGTTTTTAGATGAGATCCAACTGTTAAAAAAAATACCGTCAGTCGTCAAATATCTAATTGACCACTACCAGATAAAATGTTTTCTTACCGGCTCGGCAACTTATTATTTAAAAAATTTTTTTACTGAATCTTTGGCTGGTAGAAAATATATTTTCGAACTTTTCCCTTTGAATTTCAAAGAATTCCTTTTATTCAAGGGAAGCAATATAAAACTACCCGATAATTTAAAGACTTTGAATAAATCCGTCTTTGATACTATTTCTAATCTTTATGAAGAGTACCTGCTGTTTGGCGGTTTCCCGGAAGTTGTCCTGAAAAAAAATGCTGATGGAAAGAGAAGATCATTAGAAGATATTTTTACTTCTTATTTCCAATTAGAAGTATTAAGAATAGGAGATTTCAAGAGAAATAATAAAATTAGAGATTTGATATTATTATTGATGCAGAGAGTCGGTTCAAAACTAGATATTCAAAAATTATCCAGGGAGCTTTCAATCTCCCGCCCGACACTTTACCAGTATATTTCTTTCTTAGAAGATACATACTTAATAAAAACTATAAAGCCTTTTAGCAAAGGGAAAGATATAGAAGTAAGGAAAATGCCAAAAGTTTACATCTGTGATTGTGGGCTGGTAAATAATTTTGCTAAATTAGATGAAGGAGCACTATTCGAAAATAATATTTTCCAGAACTTAAGAATAAAAGGAGAAATTAATTATTATCAGAGGAAAAGCGGAGTTGAAATTGATTTTATCCTTAATAAGAATACCGCTATTGAAGTAAAAATAAATCCTTCCAGACAAGATCTAAATAAGCTGTTAAGAATTACTGCTGAACTTGGTATAAAAGAATCATTTATAGTCTCTAAAAAGTACAGCGAGTTGGAAAATATTCAATACGGTTTTTATATTTAAAATTCTAAAAGTAACCTTTTTAATAAAAAAATCTTAATAAATGGCAATATATTATTAGAAGCTGTGGTCTAATGATTTTTAAACCAAGCATAGGTCAGCTTCAGCCCTTCTTCTATTGACACCGCCGGCTTCCAGCCCAGCATTTCTTCTGCCATTCTGTAAGAAAGCTGGCTTCTCCGCTGTTCCCCATCTTTTAGAGGACCATGGATCTCTTCAATGTCCTTTTTACCCGATGCTTCCTTTAAGATATTTAACAGCCTGACCACATTAGTTTCCTTTCCTGTTCCTACATTTACCACTCCTGTAAAATCACTTTCTATAGCCCTTAAATTTATATCAATCGCATCCCTTACATAGACATAATCTCGGGTCTGTAGTCCGTCTCCATTAATAGTAGGATTTTTACCTTCCAGTATCTTTTTTGAAAATATCGCTACTACTCCCGCCTCTCCGTAAGGGTCCTGCCTGGGTCCATATATATTGCCATATCTTAATGATACATAATTCAAGCCGTAATTATTATAATAACAATATAAATATTTTTCCGTAGAGAGCTTGGCCACTCCGTAAGGCGATATGGGTCTGGCAGGATGTTCTTCGTCTGCGGGAAAATATTCCTGTTCTCCGTATACTGTACCCCCGCTGGACGCAAATATTATCTTACTTACATTGTAAATATGGCAGTTGTTAATAATATTAAGACCACCCATTATATTTATATCTGCATCCATCATCGGATCCTCTACCGACACTCTTACACTCAACTGGGCAGCATTATGTATTACAATATCAGGTTTTTCTTCCTTAAATATTTTCTGTATTTCCTTATCCCTGATATCAATCTTATAGAATTTTGCTTTTTTGGGTATGTTTTCTTCTTTTCCATTGGAAAGGTCATCGATTATGACCACCTGGTAATTCTTTTCCAATAGCCCGTCAGCCACATTTGAACCTATAAAACCTGCTCCTCCGGTAATCAGTACTTTCAAGCCGATCTCCTTTATAACATTTTTAAATTTGTATTATATATTTTTTCCCTTCTTATTGAAAATCAAATATATAACTTCCGCCATCTCGCTGTCAGGCTACTGCTCTTCTAAATACTCTTTATTTCTGATAGCAGGAATAGAAAGGTCTATATTTCCATATACTTTGATCCTTATTCCTTCTATATAAAAAATAACCCCCTCTATTTCGGGAATCTCGGTAAGTGTATTTACGATAGAGTAAATTATATATTCATCTAAAATCCTGCTGTCCAGACTTTCATTTAAAAATTCCTGAGATAAATCGATCTCTGCTATGTTCTTATTGGTCTCTGCATCTATGAGTTCCGTTCCAGCCGGTACCACCGGAAAATGATATGACTTTTCCGGACCTTTCAGCAGCTCGGTAACAGCATTTCTGACTGCCGTTTCCGAGCTACCTGCAATTATAGTCCTTTTTTCAGAAACTAATTTCTTCTCCTCTTCCAGGCTGGAAAAATAAAAATTCAATTCCAGCTTTCCCGGGTAGCTTTCTTCTCCTGCCTCACTATTTTCATTCCTCCTGAAAAAATCAATTATTTTCTGCCATATAGAGGGACTACTGCTGCTATCCTCCGAACCTTCTTCATAATCTGCCCCGGCTTCCGCTGAATCCCCGGTACCATCTTCATCAATGTCCTCCAGAGTTACAGATCCCTCCCCGGCAGTATTCCCCGACTGCCCCTCACCAGTGTCATCCGGACTGGCTATTGTCTCACCACTTTCATCACCGTCGAAAATAGAAGAAAATTTATTTTTCCAGAAACCAGGATTATCAATAGTATAGAAGATTAGAAACCCAGCCACTGCTATAAGGATTATAATGATTGTAAACTTTAAAATGGGATTTGATCCCTTTTTTTTCATAATTTACTGATTTATAAAATTTAAGTAATAATTTCTTGCTCTTACAAAAAGACTAGTATTTTCCTTCTGAAGTAATTGAAATATCTTTTCATCGATTAACCTGGGATTATTTATACTTTTATTAAAAGCTTCTATAAAGAAATCAATTACATCTCTTTCTTTTTTACTGACCGAATCAATTAATTCTTTCAGGTCTTCTTTCTTTTTTTCAATCCTTTCCCTATTTTCTTCTATATCCCTGTAATCCTTTTTGTTAAGACACCCTCCGCACCAATCAAGACAGCTTTTATTTATTCCGCTGAAGACCAATCTGCCGTCCCGGTATTCTATCACCTGAGGATTTACCTTAAATACACTTGCACTGCATCTGGGACATTTTACCTTTATTTCGTCAGCAAAAAACTCGATCTCATGCCCGCACTTGGGACAAGGCACTATATTAGTTTTAAAATCTTTCAGGAAGGCTGTATCCTGTCCGGGACAGCCCCCTTTTATCTTAGCCATAAATATTATTCCCCTTAAACAATATCTTGACTAAATATTATATAAAACTGCGGCGAGCTTTTAAACCAGCAGACGGTTTAAAGCACATCGGCTCCATTTTAACATATTACCGGATGTTATAAATCCTGATCAGACTTGCCTCCGGCTGACAGTAAAATCTAAATTGTGAATATCTTCCCTCTCCCAGTCCTCTTGATACGTAAAGAACAAATTTTTTAAAATAAAAAAGGCCTGAAGCAAATTTTGTCTTTATATTGCAGCCTGAGATTATCGCTCCTATCAGCGGTAATCTGACCTGACCTCCATGGGTATGACCGCTTAATATGATATCCGAGCCCTTAGCGGCCAGATCTATTATTGATCCGGAATCAGGGGTATGCAGCAGTATTATCCGCAGTAAACTGTTATTATTTAACTTATGTATTTTGGATTTTCTCAATTTAAATGTGTCTCTGTATTCTTTAAGGTAATCGGATCTTTTCAGAGGTTTTGACTTCTTTATTGGTCCGATATATGAAAAAGCCTTTGCTATGTCAGTTTTTTTGATTATAGGATCATCAAGACCTATGATCTCTACATTATTTATTTCACTGCCTTTTATACTGATTTTTCTTACCTGGTTTACCAAAACTTCTATACCGATATCACTCAGCCTTTTTGTTATATAAGCAACATCATTTTCCTTTTTATATTTCCTTTTTTTCTTAAAAATATTTTTTAAAAACTCCGCTACCGTTTTATAGTAGTGGTCGTGTACGCCAAAAACAGCATATTTCCCATATTTTGCCCTTAAAGGGGAAA
>Ga0315553_10003336_pt1 | contig 12514 bp, 9 predicted proteins | sample SalMarSW160140MG_FD_203099 | JGI IMG/M metagenome (GOLD analysis project Ga0315553, IMG submission 203099) | Salt marsh sediment microbial communities from the Plum Island Ecosystem LTER, Massachusetts, United States - Salt Marsh Sediment SW1601-40 ... | reverse complement strand
CGACGAGGTTCGTTCCGATCCGCGAGTGATCGAGGCCTACCTGGGCACGGATGCCGAGTCCCTGGCGCGGTCGGGGCCGGCGGCATGAGACGTCGACTCCGGCTCCGCGGCCTCGCGGCCGTGATCGTGGTGCTCACGGGGTGCGGACTCCACGGTCTCGACTTCTTCCAGGACGATCGAGTGGAGATCGTCGCTCCCGAGGACGCCGAGACGGTGGCGCTTCCCGTGGTCGTCGAGTGGACGGTAAAGGACCTCACGATCGCCTCGCCCGAGCGGCCGGGCGGATCCTTCGTGGTCTTCGTCGATCGCGAGCCCATGCGACCCGGGCAGTCACTCGCTGCGCTCGTCGACGATGCCTGCGAGCAACGGGAGGGCTGTCCCGATCAGGACTGGTTCGTCGAACGCGGCATCTACCCGACGACCGAGACTTCCGTCGTTCTCGAGACGGTGCCGAAGCGGCGCGGCGAGCCCGGGGGAGACGAGGTCCACGAGGCGACGATCGTGCTCCTCGACGAGGAGGGAAGGCGCAGCGGTGAAGCGGCCTTCTCGGTCACGTTCGAGATCGACCGAGGGCCGGAGCCGTGAATGGGGAGGCGAACCCTCGGGGGCGTCGATCCGAGGCGCCATCGTTCGCCGACGAGCTGGCCGCGGAGCGAGCGGATGCACGCGCCGCCGCCCGTCGTGCCTTCGGCGTCACCGGTGGGGGGCAGGTCCCACGGCTCCGGGGAGCCCTGGCCGCGTCGTCAGGGTGGTATCCGCTGCTCGCGCTGGGGCTCCTCGCCCTCGTCGACGAGTTCCAGAGCTACGCGTTCTTCGTGCTCGGTCCGGAGATCAGCGCCACCCTCGGGATCAGCAAGACCGCGCTCGCGACGCTCGTGCTCGTCAAGTCGATCGCGATCACGATCGCCGTGATGCCGTTGGCCGCGTTCGTACAGCGGCGCGCGCGGCGGGCGTTCGTCAGCATCGCGACCGCCTTCGGATGGAGCGTCATGACGGCGTTGACGGGCTTCGTTGTCGACGTCTGGGGGCTGCTGGGGGTGTTGAGCGTCGACGGGCTTACGACCGGGTCGGTTCGGGCGGTGCACACACCCCTGATCATGGACTCGTACGAGCCGGGCGTACGCGCACGAGCGCTCGCGTTCTACCGGGGTGCCAACGCCATGGGCAACATCACGGCCCCGCTCCTCGTTGCATTGCTCACCACAGTCTTCGCCCTCACGTGGCGCGGGGTCTTCGTTGCGATGGGTGGCGTGTGCCTCGTGGCGGCGGCGTTCGCCGTCGGTCTGCGCGACCCGGGCTTCGGTCACTACGACGTGGATCGAGCGCGCGCGGCGACACGATCGGCGTCGAAGGGCGACGCGCCGACGGTCGCGGAGGTCCCCGACGACGCCGCGTCGCTCGGTTTCGTCGAGATCGCCAGGAGGCTCCTGCTCGTTCCCACGATCCGGCGCGTGCTCGCCTTCAACGTCGTCCTGGGCATGCTCCTCGTGCCCATGAGCACGTTCCTCTTCTTCTTCCTCGAGGAGCGATGGAACATGAGCCCCGGGGCGCGCGGCCTGCTCTTCGCGGGCGCGGCCGCTTTCTCGTTCCCGGTGCTCTGGTGGTTCGGGAGGAACGGCGAGCGGATGTTCCGCCGCGACCCTGCCGCACTCGTCGTGTTGGCGTCCTGGACCATCGGCGCCGCGGTTCTCGCACTTGCCGGCGCCGTGTTCGTGCCGCTGTTCGCGGTCATGGTCGTCCTGGTCGGGCTCACGCTTGCGTTCGTCGCGGCCGCGTTCCCCGCGATCAGCCTTATCGCGCTGTCGATCGTCCCGCCCCGGATGCGTCCGCACGTCGCTGCGCTGGTCGGGATCGCGCTGGCCGCCGTCGGGGGTGTCGGTGGCCTCGTCCTGCTCGGGGGCGTCGACCGTCGCTTCGGCGTCGGCGGGGCGCTCGTCGCGCTCGCGATCCCGGGCATCGCGGCCGCGATCGTGCTGCTCGGCGCTCGGCGCACCGTCAACGACGACCTCGATCGCATGATCGACCAGCTCCTGCTCGGCGAGGAGCTCGCCGCGCTGGCCGAGCGAGGCATTCCCGCGCCGCTGTTGGCGTGTCGGAGGATCGAATTCTCGTACGGGGCGCTCCAGGTCCTCTTCCAGCTCGACTTCGAGGTGGAAGAGGGGCAAGTCGTCGCCCTGCTCGGCACGAACGGCGCCGGCAAGTCGACGCTGCTGCGCGTCGTGTCCGGACTCGGGCTTCCGAGCTCGGGCGCGGTGCACTTTCGCGGCCTCGACGTCACATATGTCGATGCCGAGCGCCGCGTGGCACTGGGAATGGCGCTCGTGCCCGGCGGTCGAGGGGTCTTCACGGCGCTTTCGGTCGTCGACAACCTCCGGGCCGCGGCCTACAGCCTGGGCCGGGACCGCCGTTCGGTCGAGCGGGGCATCGAGGATGCTCTCGCTGGGTTCCCCGCGCTCGCCGACCGCAGGAACCAGCCCGCGTCGACGCTCTCGGGTGGCGAGCGGCAGATGCTCGCACTCGGAAAGGCGCTCATCCTCCGACCACGACTCCTGCTCGTCGACGAGCTGTCGCTCGGACTCGCCCCCAGGATCGTGAGCGAGCTGCTGGAGACCGTCCGGACGATCAACGCCCGGGGAACAGCGGTGGTGCTCGTCGAGCAGTCGGTCAACCTGGCGCTGTCGATCGCGCACCGCGCCTACTTCCTCCAGCGCGGGCGCGTCCGCTTCGAAGGCGTGCCGGCCGACCTGTTGGAACGCGACGACCTGCTCCGCTCGGTATTCCTGGAGGGCGCGGCGAGCGCGCTCGGCCCCTGACGCTCAGCGCGGGATCGGCACCGGTTCACCCGTGTACTGGAAGCAGTCGCAGCCGGCGTCGTAGGCGAGCGGCCGCATCTCGCTCGGGCCGTCGTAGACGTCGGCCGCCCAGTCGGTGCCGAAGTTCACCGCGGAGTACTCCGTCGTTCCGAGGGCATCCACCCCGGCGCGGAGCGAATCCGGATTCACGCCGTCCACGCCGTCGAGCGCCTCCTGGAGGAACAGGAACGGCGAGCACACCTGCGCGCCTTCTTCGGGTAACCCGGCCCCGACCAGAAGCTCCTCGCAGCGCGACCAGATCTCGTTCTCGCCGATCACGTCGGCGCCGTTCTCCAGGCCGAGGTCCTTCAGGGGATCCCACCCGACCCCCAGTGCACCCTCGAGCTGGGCGTCCGGAACGCTCGTGGCCATGAAGTCGGGCGCGTCCGCGGTGGAGATGCCGTAGCGGGGCCGGTAGTCCTGGACCTCGGCGACGATCGGGAACAGCAACGGGATCACCTGCGCCGTCGGCAGAAAGAGGACGCGGTCCACTCCGGCGTCGCGGAACTGGACGACGGCGTTGGCCGCCTGCACGCTCACGTTGGTCAGGTCGTCGACCGAGTTCGCGGGAGTGAAGGCGAAGTCCTGGGCCAGGGAGAGCCCCTGTTCTTCGAGTGCCGGGACGATCACTTCCTCGACCGCACGGTCGTGGCTGGGGAGGTCGTAGCGAACGAGCCCCACCACGCTGTCGGGCTCGAAGAAGCCCTGGTCCGCGAGCCCGTTCACGTACGCGCCGAACCGACTCAGGTTCACCTTGGTCGGCAGGTACAGATACGGCGCCAGCGCCTCGAGGTCGCCCTGGTCGAACGGCCACGAGACACCCTGGTCCCACACCACCGGCGTGTCGGCGTTCGCGAGGCATTCGGCGAGGCCGATCGTGCCGTTGGCGAGCGTGACCACTGCGAAGACCTCGTTGTCCTCGGTGAAAGCCGCGCAGGTTTCCTGGTCGCGGTTCTCGAACGTCCCCTCGCCGATGTTCGTGAAGTGGAACACGACCTCGACGTCCCTGCCCGCCACGCCTCCGTCGGTGTTGAGGCCGTCGACGACAGCCTCGACGATGGCGGTGGCTTCCTGGTTGGAGCTCTCCGCGGACTCGACGCCCGCCGATTCCTCGGCCGCCGCGGCGGCGCCCACATCGAGGAGCTCGACGCCGAGGGTGATCGTCGAGTCGCTGACGCCCTTTCCCGACTCGGTGGGCACATCGGACGAGCTGTCGTCCTTGCTGTCGTCGTCACTCGTCGTGGAGCATGCCGCGCCCACTAGCACGAGCGCCGCGAGCACGAGCGGCAGCCCGCGTCGCGACCGGGCCTTCGATTCCCTCCGAGCGCCCATCGCGTCCCCCCGGCTCGCGTCGAGGACCGGAACCTACCCGTTTGTTTAATGAATGGAAAGTAGACCGGCCGGGTTCAGCTCGGGCCGCCGAGGAGCGCCCCGACGATCATCTGCTGGAGCAGCTCTCCGACGCGGGCGCGTCGGAGCCGTGTCTCGTACTGGGCGGCGGCGAGAGCCATGCCGAGCGCCATCCACACCTCGGCCCGCGCATCGTCGGCGTCGAGGTCCGGGCGCAGGGTGCAGAGGACCTCGATCCACTCCGTCTGGTACTCGCGCAGCGACTGGTCCCAGAGCCTCCGACCCCTTGTCGACAGGTGCCGGCGTTCTCGGAGGAGCACGGTGACGATGTCGGGCTGGTCGAGCACGTCGTCGACCAGGGAGCGCGTGAGCAGCGTCAAGGTCTCCTCGGGAGTGTGGTCCTCTTCGAGGATTTGGCTCGAATGGGTCAGCACCTCGCGGGTTCCCCACGCCACGGCCTCGTCGAGAATGTCCTGCTTGCTCGCGAAGTGCCGGTAGATGCCGGGGCCGGTGATCCCCGCCGCGGCGCCGATCTCGTCGATCCCCGTGGCGCCGTAGCCGTGTGTGCGGAAGAGCTCGATGGCGGAACGCAGAATCCGCTCGCGCCGGCCCGCCGGTTCTCCCGTTGCGCTCTTCGGGTCGCCGGTGTTCGTGGCTGGCATGCGCGGTGCTCCCGGCCGCGCCAAGATGTGTTGGCGCGGATGTAAACCAAGGCTAACGTCCCGCCGATCCGCGCCGCGGGATTCGGGGGGGGGGGCGAACACTCGATGACGGACCTCGTGCGCTTCGCCATCCTCGGTTTGGGCGCGGGCGCCGTGTACGCCCTGGCCGCGCTCGGCATCGTCCTGGTGTACCGCGGCTCGGGCGTCGTGAACTTCGCCCAGGGCGCGGTCGGCATGGTGGGCGCGTTCATCTTCTACAACGCGCGCGACTCGGGAACGGCCACGTGGGTCGCCTGGATCGAGGCGCTCGCCGTGGGGGCGCTCATCGGTGCCGCCACCCACCTGCTCATCATGCGGCCGCTCCGACGTGCTCCGGCGCTGTCGCGTCTGATCGCCACCCTTGGACTGCTCACGGTCCTGCTCGGGTTCGGGCAGAGTCGATGGGGCGATCTCGCGCGCATCGTCCCGAAGCTGCTGCCCACCGATGGCGTCACGCTCTGGGGAGACGTGTCGATCGGACGGGACCGGCTCATCCTGCTCGCTATCGGCGCGGGGCTCACCGTGGGCCTCGCCCTGGTCTACCGGTGGTCCAAGTTCGGCCTGTCCACTGCCGCGGTGGCGGAGAACCGCCGGGCGACGGCGGCACAGGGGATCTCGCCCGACCGCGTCGCCACCCTTAACTGGGCGATCGGCGGGATGCTCGGCGTACTGGGCGCGATCCTGATCGTGAACCTCACCGGGCTCGACGTGATCGGCCTGACGCTGCTGGTCGTGCCGGCCCTCGCCGCCGCGCTCGTCGGGAACTTCCGGTCGTTCGCCCTCACGTTGGCCGGCGGCCTGCTCATCGGGATCCTGGAGTCCGAGATCGCGTACCTCCAGATCCAGTTCAACGTGACGCTCAACGGGTGGGCGCGCTCCGTCCCGTTCCTCGTGATCGTCCTCGTGCTCGTGGTGCGAGGGCGGGCGCTCCCCCTGCGGTGGGAGGGCACGGAGCGGCCCCCCGAGATCGGGACCGGCCGCGTGCGACCCGAGGTCGCGCTCCCGATCCTGGCCATCGCGGCTGTGCTCCTCGCCTTCGTGTGGTCGACGACGCTCGTGGAGGCGGCGACGACGACCCTGGCGCTCGGGATCATCATCCTCTCGCTGGTGGTCCTCACCGGGTACACGGGCCAGCTCTCGCTCGCCCAGTTCGCGTTCGCGGGGATGGGCGCATGGATCGGCGCCCGTGCGATCGTCAACTACGACTTCCCGTTCGAGCTGGCGTTCATCGTCGGGGTGCTCGGTGCGATCCCGATCGGTGTCCTGGTGGGGCTCCCGGCGCTGCGAACGCGTGGCGTGAACCTCGCGGTGGCCACCCTCGGGCTCGCATTGGTGATCGAGAGTCTGATCCTCGCCAACATCGATCGTACCGGCGGTGTCACCGGCACCGACATCGGCTCCGTGCACTTCTTCGGCATCGACTTCGACACCTTCGCCCACCCGGAGCGGTACGCGTTACTGGCGCTCGGACTCTTCGCGGTTTGCGGCTGGCTTGTCGCGAACCTGCGCCGCGGGCGTGCCGGCCGCCGGCTCGTGGCGGTTCGCTCGAACGAACGCGCGGCCGCAGCGCTCGGCATCAGCGTGTTCCGCGCCAAGCTCTACGCGTTCGGTCTCTCGGCCGCGTTGGCAGCGGTCGGTGGCGTGCTCATCGGGTTCCGCCGGCCCAATGTGACGTTCTTCCCCACGTTCTCCGTCTTCGAGTCGATCTTCGTCGTGATCTACGCGGTGATCGGCGGGATCGGGTTCATCGCCGGAGCCGTGCTCGGCGGCGCGGTCGCGCCGGGCAACTTCGTCGTGAAGCTCGTCGGCGGTGCGCTCGACAACGAGCGCACCGTGCAGATCGCTCTGGGGCTCATCGTCGTGGTCGTGCTCGTCCTGATCCCGAACGGTCTCGCCAGCCTCAAGCTCTCCCGGCTCCCGATCGCCGAGGTGCGGGACTGGTTCGACCGTCGGCGGCGCGCGCGGCCCGTCGAGCCGCTCCCCGACATGCAACGCCCAGAGGTCACTCCCGTGATCCTGCGCGCCGAGGACGTGACCGTTCGCTTCGGTGGCGTCGTCGCGGTGGACGGCGTCAGCCTGGAGGTCCGGCCCGGCGAGGTGGTCGGGCTCATCGGGCCGAACGGCGCCGGCAAGACCACCCTCATCGACGCGGTAACGGGGTTCGTGTCGTGCAGCGCCGGTCGGATCATTCTGGACGGCCGCCCGATCGATCGCTGGTCGGCCCGGCGACGCGCCGCCGCCGGGATCGGTCGGTCGTTCCAGAGCCTCGAGCTCTTCGAGTCAATGACGGTGCGCGAGAACCTGCGTACCGCGTCGGATTCCCGCGACACGCGCGCGTACGTGACCGACCTGGTCGCACCTCGGCGCGTGCCGCTCGGTGCGGGCGCGGTGGCCGCGGTGGCCGAGTTCGGGCTGGAGCGGGACCTCGACGAGGTGCCGGAGGAACTCCCGTACGGGCGGCGGCGACTCGTCGCGATCGCGCGCGCCGTCGCGACCACGCCCTCGTTGCTGCTTCTCGACGAGCCCGCGGCGGGTCTGGACGAGCAGGAGTCCGCCGAGCTCGGCCGCCTGGTCCGCCGCCTCGCCGTGGAGTGGGGCATGGGCGTCCTGATGATCGAGCACGACGTGTCGCTCGTGATGGATATTTGCGACCGGATCGCGGTGCTCGACTTCGGCCGCCTCATTGCCGAGGGCACACCCGAGGACGTGCGGAGTGACGCGTCGGTGATCGGCGCGTACCTGGGAACCGACGAGGCCGAAGCCGCCGAGCCGGCGCGGGTGCCGGCCGCGGTGGCGAGCGGGGACGGTGAGACCGCCGACGACCCCGACGCACCGCGATTCGCCACGACGGCGGAGCCGCTGGTGCGAGCGACGAAGCTCTCGGCGGGGTACGGGGATCTGGCGGCGGTCCGGGATCTCGACCTCGAGGTGCGCCCCGGCGAGGTGGTCGCGCTCCTCGGGCCCAACGGCGCCGGGAAGACGACGACCCTGCTCACGTTGGCGGGGGAGCTCGCGCCGATCGCCGGGGAGGTCCAGTGCTTCGGTTCGGACCGGCAACGGCCGCTGTACCGCCGGGTCCGACAGGGTTTGGGATTCGTGCCCGAGGAGCGTTCGGTCATCATGTCGTTGAGCGCGGGAGCGAACCTCCGATTGGGTCGCGGCGACCGCGACGAGGCATTGCGTCTCTTCCCGGAGCTGGAGCCGCTGTTGCGGCGCCGCGCCGGCCTCTGCTCGGGCGGGGAGCAACAGATCCTCACGCTGGCCCGTGCCCTCGCCGCCGAGCCGCGCCTGTTGATGGCGGACGAGCTGTCACTCGGCCTGGCGCCGATGGTCGTGCAGCGGCTCCTCGCCGCGGTGCGACGAGCGGCGGAGCGAGGTGTTGGCGTCCTCCTCGTCGAGCAGCACGCTCGCCAGGCCCTGGACTTCGCGGACCGCGTGTACGTCATGCGCCACGGGCGCGTCGAGCTCGAGGGCGCGGCGGCCGACCTCGCCGCTGACTTCGACGAGATCGAGCGGGCGTACCTGACCGGGGTGACCCGGGGGTGAGGCGGCGAGCGGTACGTTGCGCCGACTTGTGAACGAGCGCTAACTTGGCCGCCCATCGTTCAGGGGACCGCCATGATGTCGCGACGCTGGATCCGATCGCTTGCGGTCGTGTTCGTGTTCGTGCTGGGCGCGGCGGCCTGCAGCTCGGGCGGTAACGACAGCGCCGAGGACACCACGACCACGACGGGCCCGGAGTTGACCGGTCCGCCGGTCAAGATCATGACCCTCGGCGAGTTCAGCGCAGGCATCGCCGTACCCGACCTCCTCGAGGGGGCGCAAGCGGCCGTCGAGGCGGTGAACCGTGACGGCGGGGTGTTGAACGGCAGCCCGCTCGAGCTCGTGGACTGCGACACCATGGACGACCCGAACACCGCGGCGGAATGCGGCCGCCAGGCCGTGGACGAGGGCGTGGTCGCGATCGCGGGAATGCTCTCGGTCCAGCAGGACCAGTTCTACCCGCTCTTCGAGGAGAACCAGATCCCGGTCGTCGGCGACATCCCCTCCGGCGTCGGTGACTTCACCTCGGACGTCTCATTCCCCATCAGTGGGGGCATCGTCTCGGCCTCGGCCGGGCTCGCCAACGCGCTCGCCACCGACGGCGCCGAGCGGATCGCCGTCGCACGCGTCGACCTCGCGGCGGCGTCGGTGATCGCCGACTTCGCCAACCAGGGCCTCGAGCCCTTCGGCATCGAGACGATCGGTGACGTCGCGGTGCCCGAGAACACCGCCGACATGGCCCCCTTCGTCCAGGCCGTGCTCCAGAACGACCCGGACGGCGTCATCGTCGGCCTGCCCGGCGTGGACGCCACCAACTTCGTCGTCGAGCTCCGCCAGACCGCACCCGACGTACGGATCGCCATGACCGCGAGCGAGATCACCGACGTGATCGACGCCCTCGGTCCCGACGCCCAGGGCATCTTCCTGAACTCGATCTTCGTGCCCCAGCAGCTCGACACCAAGGCAACGCAGCAGTTCGCCAAGGACATGGAAGCGGCCGGCTTCGACGAAACCGGGGGCTTTCGTTCCAACGGCTACGCGGCGGTGATGTCGGTGGTCGAGCTGCTCAACAACGGCACCGAGGCGACCGCGCCCGCCATGTTGGCGGCGCTGAACCAGGCGACGGCGCTGAATCCGGCAGACCTCACTCCGCCGATCAACTTCACCGAAGGCGGAGTCGGTGGGCTGCCGCGGATCTTCAACCCATGCCTGATCACGACCCAGCTCGACGAGGACGGTGTCGCGCAGCCCGTCACCGACACGTTCTTCGACGCCTTCACGGGCGAGCAATGCGTACAGCCGGCCGGCCTCGGCTGAGCGAGTGGGCCGGGACGTCCGGGTCCTCGTCGACGGGCTGACCTTCGTCGAGAGTCCGCGCTGGCACGGCGACCAGCTCTGGGTCTCGGACTTCTATTCGCACCGCGTCCTGCGTTGTGACGCCGACGGCGGCAGGCTCGAGACCGTCTGCGAGGTGCCAGGCCAGCCGTCGGGCCTGGGGTGGCTCCCCGACGGAGACCTGCTCGTCGTGTCGATGATCGATCGCCGCCTGCTGCGGTGGCGCGAGCGCGACAAGACGCTCGTCGAGCACGCCGACCTCTCCGGGATCGCCACCTGGCACTGCAACGACATGGTCGTGAGCGAGCGGGGCGACGCCTACGTCGGCAACTTCGGCTTCGACCTCGAAGCCGCCGAGCTCGAGCCCGTGAACGCGGCCCTGACACTCGTGGCGCCTGACGGTGCGGTCAACGTGGTCGCCGACGGCCTCGGGTTCCCCAACGGGAGCGTGATCACGCCCGACGGCGAGACGCTCATCGTCGCCGAGACGATGGCACAGCGCCTCACGGCGTTCACGATCGACGCCGACGGGACGCTGTCGGCCCGGCGGACGTGGGCCGAGACGCCCGGTGCCTTCCCCGACGGGATCTGTCTCGACGCCGACGGCGCGGTGTGGTTCGCGGACGCGCTCGGTCGCGCGTGTCTCCGGGTGCACGAGGGCGGCGAGGTCGCGGACCGCGTCGAGACCGGACGCGGCTGCTTCGCATGCATGCTCGGCGGCCCCGGCCGGCGAACGCTCTATCTGATGCTGGCGGAGAGCACCCAGTCGGCCTTGGTGAGCGAGCGTCGCGACGCCCAGGTGGCGGCGGTCGACGTCGACGTTCGAGGCGCCGGCCTCCCCTGATCGCTCGACAGGTCTCGGGCGTCGAAGCCGCGGTCCGCGTCGCGCGCGGCGGTCGTCTCCCGGCGTCAGCGGCTGGCGGCGAGGCCCTCCCGGACGAGCGTGACGGCGCGCTCGGGATCCTCCTGGAGGAGGAAGTGGCTCCCCTCGGCCTCGAGGAGCGGGGCCCCGGCGCGCGCGGCCTGGGCGGCGAACGTCCCGCCGGGCATCAGGTCGTCGCTACCGACCAGGACGGCGACAGCCGCGTTGGGCGTGGCGAGATGCTCCCAGGCCGCGGCCGCACCGTCGGGCGATTCCGCGGCCACGTAGGAAGCAGCCTCGTGTTCGGGGGTACACGCCAGCGCGACGGTGCCGTCGTCGGTGACCACGGTGCCCCACCGGGCGTAGGCCTCGAGGGTCTCGACGGACCAGCGGTCGAGTGCCGGCCGACGCGCGAGGTGCTCCACCATCGTCGCCTCGTCCTCGAAGACGTGTCGCCGGGCCCGGGCGGCCTGCTCGTACTCCGCGCGCTGGCCGGGACGCGCGAACTCGGAGGGCACCGCGGCCGCTTCGACGAGCAGGAGCGGGTCGAGTCGCCCCGGAGCGATTCGGTCGACCGTGATCGCGACGCCACCACCCATCGACTGGCCGACAGCAGCGGTGCGTTCGAGCCGGAGCTCGTCGAGCGCCGCGACGACCGCGTCGGCCGAGGCGGTGAAGGCGAGGGCGTCGGGATCGGGCGGTGCCGCGGACCCACCGTGACCTGGGAGGTCGACGGCGACGACCCGGCGTTGCGGCGTCAACCGTCGGGCCAGGGGCTCGAAGATGCCGGCGCAGAGCGCGGTCGGGTGGAGGAACAGGACCGGTGCACCTTCGCCCGGCCAGTCGAGCGCGCGCACCGTTCGGTGCCGGTGCACGATCTCGTGGACGACCGGCTCGAATCGTCGTGACCGGTCCCTCGTGGTCACCTCGGGAAGCCCGACGCCCGGCCCCGGGGCGGCGGTTCGGTGGGCGGCCCGGCGAAGCACTGCGCGTGGTCCATCCAGTCGCCGGCGGCCGGTCCCTCAACGTGGAGGTCGGTGTCGGCGACATTTCGACGCTGCGTGACGACGAGACAGAAGTCCTCGGCTGCGCCCGTGACGCGGTCGGCGGTGTTCGCCGGGCCCCACACCCAGGGTTCGCCGCCGTCGGGCGGATCCAGCTCCACGCAGACCTCCGCGTCCGGTGCCTCCAGGCCCCGGTTGGCGTAGGCGAACGAACGGGTGATGACACCGAGATGGGCGATGTGGCGGAGTCGGCCCGTGGCCGGCTGGATCGCGCCCAGCGCGTCGAAGACGTCGCGCCCGTGGGCCCACGTCTCCATCAGCCGCGCGGTGAGGAAGGCCCGCCCGCGCATCGACGGCCCGACCCAGGGGATGCGCTCGTCGGGTCCCGTGGCCAGGACCGCGTCGATCGTGCGGGTCCGCAGCTCGCGCCAGCGCTCCAGCAGGTCGGGGGGCGAGACCTTGGCCAGGTCGCCGGGCAGCCCGCTGCTGAACTCCTCCAGGTTCTCGAGGGCCTCCTGCAACCGGGTCCGGAACGCCGTCTCGTCGGTTGCGGCCAGGGAGGCCAGCTCCTCCGAGGCGACGAGGTGGCCGATGGTGGCGCGCACGTCCCAGCCCTGCGCGGGCGTCGGCTTCGACCAGGCGGCCGGGTCGATCCCTGCCACCAGGTCGTCGAGCACCTGCTCCTCGTCGACGAGGTCATGGGCAACCTCCTCGACGGCCGCGCGGGCGTCCGCACCGGCGCTCATCCGACGATCCTCGAGGCGTCCTCGCCCCAGTAGCGGTCGCGCAACAGGCGCTTGTAGAGCTTGCCCGTGTCGTGGCGCGGAAGCTCGACCTCGAAGTCGACCGAGCGCGGACACTTGTAGT
>Ga0315553_10003333_pt1 | contig 12526 bp, 12 predicted proteins | sample SalMarSW160140MG_FD_203099 | JGI IMG/M metagenome (GOLD analysis project Ga0315553, IMG submission 203099) | Salt marsh sediment microbial communities from the Plum Island Ecosystem LTER, Massachusetts, United States - Salt Marsh Sediment SW1601-40 ... | reverse complement strand
GGCCTTCTCACAGATGGGCGCACTGTGTTCCAGTCGAAAGGCACGGGGAATCTGTACGACGTGCTGGTGGACGTGTATGGCCTTGAGGTCGCCGAACAGATGCTAAGCATCCCGAACGGTGCGATAGGCGAATCAACCATCTCCGTGAGCGGTTTTGTGAGCGATCCATTGCTGAATCGCTCACACGCCCGTAACGTGACTGTGCTGGTGAACGGCCGCTGGGTTCGAGATCGGTTGACCAGCTATGCCATCAGAGAGGCATACCACAGCCTCTTGCCGAGAGGTCGGCATCCTATCGTGGTGCTGAGGTTGCAGATACGCTCCGATCACGTGGACGTGAATGTACATCCGGCTAAGAGCGAGGTGCGGTTTCGGAACACCGGGGAGGTATTCTCGGCCGTGCAGAGGGCGGTCCGGCAGACCCTAGCTCGTATGGCGCCGGTACCTGGCGACTCGGCAAGCTTTGGCTGGGAGGCCGTGGTAGAGACACGCCAGAGTCGCCTGGTCGACGCCGGAGAGCGCGGACGGGCACGGCCTGGAGAACTGGCGCTGGACGTGCAGCGTACGGGAGAACCGGTCGTGGCGGGCGACGAGGGTGCTGCCGGGGACAAGCTGCCCATGCTCAGGGTATTGGGCCAGCTTGGACGGACGTACATCATCGCCGAGGGACCAACGGGTATGTACCTCATAGACCAGCACGCGGCGCACGAGCGCGTGCTGTACGAGCGCCTGGAGGAGGAAAACGCCAGGGCCACAGTCGCCTCGCAGAGGCTGATGGAGCCGATCACCGTAGAGGTGGGTCCAAGGCAAGCCGTACTGGACGACGATCGAGTGGCCAAGCTCAGGGACTTCGGCTTCGATATCGAGGCCTTTGGCGGGGATACGTACCTCGTCCGTGCTGTTCCGGCCATCCTCAAGGCAACGGACCTGGCCAATTCCATCGTGGACATCACGAATGAAGCCCACACTGCCGACGGTACGCGGCCGTGGGAAGAGGAGATCAAGATAGGTCTAGCGTGCCATGGTGCTGTCAAGGCCGGCCAAGGGCTTGCTATGGACCAGATGCAAGAGTTGGTGGTGCAGCTCGAACAGACTAGTCTGCCGCGCACGTGCCCTCACGGACGGCCCACGATGCTTCACGTGAGCGCCAAGCAGTTGGAGCGAGGGTTCGGCAGGAGATAGCGATCAACATGGAGGTACCGGCGTTGAGCAAGAGTTCAATCTGGTTGCTGCTGGCGGTGACGTTGGGATCAGTCCTGGTGCTGACAACCGCGTGCGCCGGGGGGCGGCCCCTGGTGTACGACGTTGAGATACAGCCTTCGGCGATCTCTCCCAACGCCGACGGAGTGGATGATGTGGCCAGAATCAGCTACAAGATATCTGTTCAGTGTCTGGTCTACGTTCACTTCGTCGATCAAGAGGGGCAGCAGCACGTTTTCCGCGATGGAAACAGACGTTCACCAGGGGAGTATGAAGCCTTGTTTGGGGGCGCCATCGACGGGCAGGTGTTGCCGGATGGTGAGTACACCTGGGTGGTTGAGGCTGTGGATGAGGCATCAGGCGAGAAGGAGAGGGTGGACGGCCGGTTGATAGTGATCGGCGCGGATAGCCTGGGTCCACAGATCGAGGACTTCACAGTGTTTCCCGAGGTGTTCACCCCCAACCAAGACGGCATCAACGACCGTATTACCATCAGCTATCGCCTCCTGGAACAGGCCGAGGTGGAGGTCTATCTGCGGGACACGGGGGGCCGGCATTACCCTGTGGGACTGCCCAAGACGAGATGGGACGAGGATGACTTCGATCTGGAGGGGAGTCCCAGCAAGGTGGAGCTAGAGCCGGGCCTCTGGGAATACGACTACGATGGGGGGATCGACATGGGAGCATCCCCACCGGCGGATGGCCACTACACAGTTGTGGTGCAGGCTGCCGATCGCGTCGGCAACAGGGTGATCCAAGAGGCCCCACTGACCATCGAAGATGGTGGCCTGCCCCTGGCAGAGATCAAGACGGTGGAGTTCTACCCGGAGGTCCTTCCTCTGGGAGGGACTCTTCACGTCACGGTGACCGTGGAGAACGTGGGCGGCGTGGCCATTCGCACCAAGGGACCCGCTTCAGGCACCACGTACACCAGCCGCGAGAACTTCAACACCCTGGGGTTCTACGAGGAGCCAGGCATATTCCGCGTGGGGGTCGATTTCGAGGGCAACAGTGACGGGCGTTCCTACACGTATCGGTGGCAGTTGGGCAGAGACGATGACCTGGAGGAGAGGACAATCAATGGGCAGAGGCAACTGTATCTGCTCCCCGGGCAGCGCGTAACAGTGGTAGGTCACATCACCATCATCGACGAGCCACCCAAGATCAACCCCTACTACTGGGCCGGTCTAATCCACGAGCAGGTGCGCATAGTGAACGATCGGCAGCACCCCACCGAGATCAACATCGGTTTCTGAGGCCAGCGGGCCAAAGGATGGACCTCTCCGTCGTCACGGTCAGCTACAACACGCGGAAGCTGTTGCGGGAATGCCTGGCTTCGGTATTCTCCACTCTAGGTTCTGGACTGAGATTCGAGGTCATCGCCGTTGACAATGCCTCTTCGGATGGCAGCGTCGCCATGATCCAAGACAGCTTCCCCGCAGTCCGCGTACTTGCTAACTCAGAGAATGTCGGTTTTGCGGCAGGCAGCAACCAGGGGATTCGAGAGAGCAGTGGGCGGTATGTGATCCTTCTCAACCCCGACACCGTGGCCACGGACGGGGCGCTGGCAGAGATGGAGAGGTTGATGGAGGAGCGGAGCGAGGTCGGAGCCGTGGGCCCGAGTTTGCTCTTTCCGGATGGCAGCTTCCAGCACTCCGCCTTCACCTTTCCCACGCTGCCCATGATCCTTTTGGACTTCTTCCCGCTCAATCATCGGTTCCTCAACTCTCGCCTCAACGGTCGCTATCCCCGTGCCTGGTATGAAAAGGGAAAACCGTTTGCCATCGACCATCCTCTCGGAGCCGCTCTGATGGTTAGAAGATCGGTCGTGGACGAGGTTGGCTTGCTGGACGAGGGTTTCTTCATGTACTGTGAGGAGATAGACTGGTGCATGCGCATCAAGCGGGCGGGTTGGACGATCCTTTGCTGTCCAGCCGCGGAGATCGTGCACCACGTGGGCCAGAGCACCGCGCAGTTCCGCGATGATATGTACGTGGAGCTTCACCGGAGTCGCTATCGCCTCTACCGAAAGCAGTACGGCCCATCCTTCCGGCGTATGGCGAGGTGGCTGGTAAACCTGGGAATCGCCTACCTGGGCTTGCGGGTGCGTTGGGCGCATCTCAAAGGTGATCTGGATGCAGAGGACCTGAAGCGACGCCTGCGCGCATATGAGGAGGTTCGATCCTTGGCGTAGGTGTCCTGTACGGGACCGGACCTGGGCCTTCCTTTGCCGGTGCAAGAGAGCATATGACCGAGGTGTCAGTCGTCGTTCTCACCAGAAACGAAGAAGAGAACATCGCCGACTGCCTGGACACCGTCCAGTGGGCGGACGAGACGCTGGTTCTGGATTCTTTGAGCGATGATGCCACAGTGGAAATTGCCCGGTCCAAGGGCGCGAAGGTGCGAGAGCGACGGTTCGACAACTACGCTCTACAGCGGAACGCTGCGCTAGAGATGGCCAGCAGCGACTGGGTTTTCTTCGTTGATGCAGACGAGCGAGTGCCCCCGGACCTGGCGGACGAGGTCAGGCAAGCGGTGGGCCGCGCGGATCTCGACGGGTGGTGGGTGCCCAGGAGGAACTACATCTTCGGCGCGTGGATTCGTCATGCGGGCTGGTACCCCGACTACCAGTTGCGGCTCCTGCGGAGAGCCAAGGCCTGCTACGACGAGCGCCGGGAGGTCCACGAGCTCGTAGAACTCGACGGCGAGGCCGGATACCTGCGGAACCCCCTCGTTCACTACAACTACTCCACGGTGAAGGAGTTCCGGCAGAAACAGGACAGGTACACCGACCTCGAGGCCCGCATGTTGTTCGAGAGCGGCCAGCGGGCCAGACCTTGGAACTTCCTGCTTCAGCCTCTCCGGCAGCTCTTCTGGCGCTACGTGACCTTGCGGGGATACAGAGACGGCTGGCGGGGGCTCTTGCTCAGCCTCCTCATGGCCTACTATGAGTTGGTGAGGTACTGGCGCTTGTGGCGCCTTAAGCGAGCCTAGCCCCTTCAAGTCCCTCCCGTGCCCTCTGGGGCGAGCTCCAGGATGCGGTCGTAGCCCCGACGCAGCAGACTCTCTATCTCATGGGCACACTCGCGATAGAGCTCCAGTGTGTCACTGCCATAGGGATCCAAGATGTCGTATCTGTTGCCCACCAACTCACTCAGCAGAAGGGTCCTCTGGTCCACTTCTGGGAACTCCGCGAGTAGTGACTCCTTGTGGTCTTGTGTCATGACGAGAATCAGAGCTGCCTGGCGGACGTCTTCAGAGGTGAGATGGTGGGTCCGGTGACCAGTGAGGTCCAGGCCCGCTTCCTGCATAGCTTCGATGGCGAGACGTGAGGCGCCGCGGCCGTCAATGGTCCACGTTCCGGCTGAATGCACACGATAGAGGTGGTCCTTGCGATCTCTGTGCAGTTGATCCTTGAGGATGGCCTCCGCCATGGGCGAGCGGCACATGTTGCCGGTGCAGACTAGAAGGATGGTCCGCGTCGAAGTCATGCCAGCTCCGGTTCGATGAGTCCGTAGTCGCCGTCTCGCCGCCTATAGATGATGTTCAGATCACCAGTGTTGGCGTTGAGGAAGAGGAAGAAGTCGTGACCCAGCAGTTCCATCTGTTCGGCGGCCTCTTCCTCACTCATGGGAAGGACGAGGAAGCGCTTGGTTCTCACGATCTGTCTTCCAGCCGCCTCCTCGTATTCTTCGATAGGGGGCATGAGGTCCTCTTCCTGTGGCCGCCGACGCCCACGCCTACTAGTCTTGTAGCGCATGATCTGACGGTACATCTTGTCCAGCACGGCGTCGAAGGCGGTGAAGACATCGGCCGCCGTCTCTTCGGCACGCAAGATGGTGCCCCTGACCCGCACAGTGAGCTGCGCTATGTGCCGGTCCTGGGCGCTCCTGGAGCTCGCTCTCGTCAACTCTAGGGAGGCCTCGTCGATGTGTCGTAGATAGCGGTCTAGTCTGCCGGCTTTCTTGTCCACGTAATCGCGAATGTTGTCGCTTAGCTCCATGTTCTTGCTGGTGATTCTCAAGTCCATGCTGTGATCCTCCGTCCAAGGGACTGATTGGTCAGCTTTCTTGCCACTTCTCCCGCGCAAGCACCAATCCCCACACAGGCCCAGCCGCGACATCTTGTAGGGCCGAGCTGCATGCCTCCAGTGTCGCTCCGGTGGTACACACGTCATCCACGAGCAGGATGTTGTGTCCCCCGAGCGCGGTAGAGGTGCACCGAAACGCGCCTCTCACGTTCTCCCTTCGCCTTCGCGCGGTGAGTCCTACCTGAGGGATGGTGCTTCTGACGCGGACCAGGACATCATCGACAACGCGCAGACCTACGGCGCTGCCGATTTCCGCGGCCAGAAGGCTAGCCTGGTTGTATCCTCGCTCTGCCAGGCGGCGCCGGTGCAGAGGAACGGGGACGATGGTATCCACGGGGAGATCATAGCGCAGGAGAGATTCAACTGCCAGCCGCCCCAGGAGTTCAGCCAGCCCACGCACGTTGGAGTACTTGAAGCGATGAATGGCGGTTCGCAGTGGTCCCTCGAGATAGCCCACGGCGCGAATCCCGTCTATCCTCAGGGGCATCCTCTCGCAAGAGAGACAGCGCCGGGGTGCAGGCATGGATCGGCCGCAGAGGGGGCAAACGGGGGGCTGAATGAACTCAATCTCGTTCTGGCACGACGAGCATAGCAGATCCGCGCCACGGTTGCAGGATACGCACCGGCGCGGGAACACCAAATCGAGCAGTCTGTGGGTGGCTGCGCGCCAGCTTGGCGGTGGGTTCAATTGCTCGCTTCCTGGTGGTGTGGGCTGCGCACTGATTGCTGGGATGCCACGTGCCCTCGACCCGCGCGGGATGCTTGAGCGGAGGCTTGTGTCGCGCTCGCGTGCAGGTGAAGGCCTAGAAGCCGCCAAAGGCGCTTCTGAGTGAAGGCAGGGCAGGACCGAGCAAGACAACGAAGAGGGCTGGGAAGATGAGAAAGACCAGCGGTATCATCATCTTGATCGGAGCCTTATTGGCCAGTTCCTCTGCCCGCTGGCGACGTCTGATGCGCATCTGTTCGGACTGGATGTGCAACACCCTTGCCAGGCTCACACCCAGTTGGTCAGCTTGGATGATAGCTGCTGCGAAGCTTGTGAGTTCGGGCACGCCCGCCCGGTCAGCCATTGTCCTCAGCGCCTTTCGTCGTAGTGTTCCCATTTGGATCTCGACCAAGACGCGCGTGAAGGCCTGACTCAATTCGTTGTCCCACTTCTCGGCCACCTTGCTCAAGGCGGCGTCAAAGCCGAGGCCTGCTTCCACACTGATGGTCAGGAGATCCAGAGCGTCGGGCAGGGCTCTGAGGATGTCCCCCTTACGATTGTTGATTCTCATGGTTAGCCATATCGTGGGCAGGAAGTAGCCCAGCGCTCCTGCGAGGGCTGTGGCGAAGAGTTGGTTTCTCAGGGCCGCTCGCCCGAGAAACGTCAGGCCAAGGCCCAGGCCAGCGCAAACCAAAGCGGATGCGAGTCGGAGGCCTGTGAATTCGGTGGGGGACCACCCGTGGGGGTTGCCCGCCAAGTCCAGGTTGTGCTGGATGGCCTCCATGTTCCGCCGTGGGGTGAGGCGAGCAAAGACGTTGGCAACTGCTCTCAGCATGGGCTTGATCACGCGCTCGGAGAACGGTTCGGAGAGCTCGATCTGCTCGAGGGTCATCGCAGACCGCGTGCCAAACTCGCCGAGGCGTTCCTCTACTACGTCAGTCTGGCGACGCGAGGCCAAACCCACAAAGACGATGATAATGCTGCCCCCGATGCCAAGGGAGATCAGCAAAGGCAGTAGCATATCTGACATCTCATACTTCCCCTAGGCTGCTCTTCGCATCTGCGTATCAGATCTCGATGTTCACGACGCGGCGAATGATGATCCAACCAGTGAGCATGCCGATGGCGGAAGCGACGATCATTTGTACTCCGCAGGCGTCTTCCCAGAGAGCGGACATGTAGTCGGGATTCATGACGAACAGCAGGCCGGCGACCGCCACGGGTAGGATGCTGACCAGATAGCCGGAATACCTGGCCATAGCTGTTAGAGTACGAATCTCGCCCTTGATGCGCACTCTCTCTCGTATGGTGTGTCCGATGGTGTCCATGATCTCGGCCAGATTGCCACCCACCTCATGGTGGATGTTGATGGCGGTGATCATCATGTCGAGGTCATCGCTCTGGATGCGCCTGAGCAGGTTATTGAGCGCGTCCTGGTTGGACAGGCCAAGGCCGATCTCCCGTGTTACGCGCTGGAATTCCTCGTTCATAGGTGGGGGCAGCTCTCGCCCTACCATCTCCATGGACTGCAGGAGGCTATAGCCCGAGCGTAGCGAGTTCGCCAGCAGGGTGATGGTGTCACCTAGCTGGTCGTTGAAGGCATTCAATCGTCTGCTCTGACGCATCCCCAAGAAGAAGCGCGGCAGGATGAAGCCAAGCACGCCGCCCCCTGCAGCGCCCACTATCCACATCTGGCGAACGGCGATGGCACCCAGACCGATGCCCGCAGCGATAGCGGCGAGACTCAAGAGCATGAACTCGACCACCGTGAACTTGAGGTTGGCCTGGGCCAGATCGGTGGCGACCCCCTTGGCGAAACTCTGCTGGGCGATGGCCCGATCCAGGTTCACCACTACTCTTGGCACCGCGCGCTCGCCCCGCGCGGCACCCTTCGGGGCTTCCTCGGCCACGACTGCTGTGACGTCGCCCAGACGGGTGATGACCCTTGAGCGTGAACTCAGCACCCTGGAAATCCCCACGAAGACAACCAAGATGGAGCCCCCCGCCAGAAGTGGTAGGAGAATGAGTATGGGGTCCAGTTCGGCTACCTCCTCTTATCCTCTGAATCGTCCTCGCTGGTCATATCCGAACAATTTGGCATCCAGATGGTACCCCGACGCGTCTATGAGTTCGGTGAACTTGGGCCGGACCCCGGTAGGCCGTAGGTGACCGATGATGCGGCCGTCGTCGAACCCTGTTTGCTCGAAGGTGAAGAGGTCCTGAAGAACGATGACGTCCCCTTCCATGCCCTGCACTTCGGTGATGTTGACCAGCCTTCGCGAGCCATCTCTGAGTCGTTCTTGGTGGACGATCAAGTGGAGGGCGGACGAGACCTGCTCACGAATGGCACGGTGTGGGAGATCGGTACCCGCCATGAGCACCATCGTCTCCAGACGGGACAGGGTGTCTCTAGGCCTGTTGGAGTGGCAGGTGGTGAGGCTGCCGTCGTGCCCCGTGTTCATGGCCTGGAGCATGTCCAGCGCCTCGCCGGACCGTACCTCCCCGACCACTATGCGGTCGGGCCGCATTCGTAGCGAGTTGACTACCAGCTCTCGAATGCTGACCTCGCCCTTGCCCTCGATGTTGGCCATGCGGGATTCCAGCGAGATGATGTGTTCCTGCTGGAGCTGCAGTTCCGCCGCATTCTCGATGGTGACGATGCGCTCATCGTTGGGGATGTAGCCCGAGAGTACGTTGAGAGTCGTCGTCTTCCCAGAGCCGGTGCCACCCGAGATGATAATATTGAGCCTCGATTTCACGCAGATCTCCAGGAACTCGGCTATCTCCAGGGTCAGAGTTCCAAAGCCTACCAGGTCCTCCATGGTATAGGGCACCTTGGAGAACAAACGAATGGTGATGATTGGCCCTTGGATGGAGAGGGGCGGGATAATGACGTTCACACGGGAGCCATCAGGGAGGCGCGCGTCGACGTACGGCTGGCTCTCGTCTACGCGTCTTCCCAACGGGGCCACGATCCGGTCTATGATGCGCATCACGTGTTCATCGCTCTCGAACCTGTACGAGGTCTTCTCGATCTTGCCCTGCCGCTCCACGTATATCCTCTGGGCACCGTTGACCATGATCTCGGTGATGGTCTCATCCTTGAGCAAGGGTTCCAGCGGACCCAGGCCCATGATCTCGGCCACGATTTGCTCAAGAAGTACGTTCCGCTCCGCGCGGCTCAGGATGGCGTTCTCCTCGGCCAGCACGGTGTTGAACATCTCTTCGATGACACCACGTACCTCACCCGTCTGAGAGAGGTCCATCCGCGGGTCCAGTTCGGCGATGACCTTCTTCTGAACTCGATTCTTCAGTTCGGAGAAGGTATCCCGTGCTGGCTTCGCAGGTCTACGCTTCAGCCTCAACTCTTCCAGCTTCGTGGTGCGGATGTCGTCGTCCGGTTTCTGGCCCTTCTCTATACGTTTCAGAAGCGACATTCAGGTGTGCCTCCTTGACCTCATCCACTCTCGTCGGGAAACCGTTGGATCAACCGAAGATGCGCCCCAGGAGTGTTCTGGTCGCCGTCTCTGGAGACGAGGTTGCTCTCTGGGATCGCGTGTCTGCTACCTCACTCATCTCCGCGCGCACCAGCTCGGCCAGGTGGGAAATGCCCCTGGCGACGGGAGATTTCTGGCTGCTGACCACGATGGGTACTCCCTGGTTGGCGGCGGCGGTGACAGGACCATTGTCTCTGGGTATGGTGGCGAAGACCGGGTGCTTGATGTGGTCCGCGATGTCCTTGTCGGTGATCCCATCCTTGCGGCCAGCCATGTTCACGACCAGCCGAGTCTTGCTGAGATAGTCCAGGGCATCCAAGGCTTCGAGGATGAGTCTCACGTTCTTGATGGCTGGGATCTCTGGCGTGGTGACTAGAAGGATGGTGTCCGATAGCTCCAGCACGGTGAGGACAACGTCGTCGAGATAGGATGCTGTGTCCACGATGGTGTAATTGTAGAGCAACCTCAGGTTCTTGAGGATCTCTCTCATGTCGTCTGCTCTGACCATCTCAGCCACGTCTGGTCTCGGCGGCGCCAGCAGGATCTTCAGGCCCGATGGGTGTGCCGTCATCACGTCGCTCAGGAAATCCGCGTCCAGGGACTCCATGTGTGCAACGATGTCGCTGATGGTCCTGCTGGGCTGCAGGTTCAGCAGCACAGCGATGTCCCCGAACTGAAGATCGCCATCCACGAGGGCAGACCTGCTATTCCCATTGTTCAGAGCGAGTGCCAGGTTGGTGGCGATGGTGCTACAACCTGTGCCGCCCTTGGGGCTGTATACGCAAACCACCTCGCCCTCCGCAAAGGTGAGGCTGGGCGTGGAAACTCGACCTTCCGTGAGGGGCTGTGGTCGGAGGATCTGCGGCTGGACGGAGACGGCCTTGGGCTTCAGTTGATAGACCCTACGTATGCTGGCTATGAGCTCATCGGCCGAGAAAGGCTTCACCAGGAACTCCCTGGCACCCGCCAGCATCGATCGTCGCAAGTAGTCGGTCTCACCCTGGACCGACATCATGATGATCTGCACCTCGGGCACCGACTGGGAGATGGACTCCGCCGCGGTAATGCCGTCTATGTCGGGCATGTTGATGTCCATCAAGACTATGTCGGGCCGCAGGCTGCGTGCCATCTCGATGCCTTCAGTGCCATTGGCGGCGGCGCCAACGACTTCGATGTCCTGCTCGAAGTAGAGCAGCTTACGCACGTTCTCCCGGGTCTCGGGAATGTCGTCCACGATGAGGACGCGTATCTTGCTGTCGGGCAGTTCGGCCATGGTTATCGTCTCACTACTGGCAATGACGCCCTGGACTTGTACACCGGCGCGCGGCTACGGTTGATAGGACCTGGGCACGAACCGCATGGGTTCCGGCGGCACCGTGATCTCGAACCTGGTCATGACGTACTCAAGACTCACCGTCTCGGTACGCACACTTCCGCGGTCTTCGCGCCCACGCAGCACGAGGTCTATCGAGGCCTCGCTTTCGCGAGCGTATTTGAGTACCAAAGCATCCTGCTGATCCAGCAGTAGGGTGAGGACCACCTCCGCCTGTGCGGAAACGGGCGCGAGTTCGCCCTCTGCCGTGGCTGCCTCTCCCTCCGCTGCCGGTGTCGCTTCTGGGGTTGCTTCTTCACCTTCCGCAGGAGGAACGGCGACACCGGCCCAAGGTCCCACGCGAAGGACCTCCACGTCCTGTAGCAGCAGTTGGGCCAGGAGAACGTAGGACTCTGCCGGTACTGCTGCCTCTTCCTCGGCCGCGGTTGTAGGCGTCGCCTCGGTGTCCAGCATCCAGTACGAGATCAAGATGTCCACGAAGTCACCGTTCTGGATGGCCCCGGCCACCGCGCGTAGCTGGGTGGTACGGAAGGCCACAGCCACCTTGCCCTCCGGGATGTTGAGGGAGGCGTTGTAGCCCAGTTCCAGCACCTTGCTTTCGTCAAGCAGCACGTCTGTGGTGATGAAGGAACCTCTGGAGACGTTCGTCAAGGTCTTCTTCCCGATGACGGCCTCTGGATCCAGTAGGTACCTCGCATTCAAGGCCGACTTGGGGATGAGGAGCGTTCCCACGGCATCGGCCGGTATCTCGGTGAGGGCAGGTATCTCCTGCGCGGCGATGACCACCGAGATCTTCTCCTCTGGAGTCGGCTGGGGCGTCGCCGCAGCCTGCTGACCAGATGGCCGCAGCAGCACGAACACGACTGCCGTGGTTCCCAAGGCCAGGATGATCCCTATGATGATGAGTATGGTCCCTCTCCGTGGCATGTCCACTCCTATCCCTTCATCTCGACCTCGATGTCCGTGGCCAGATGGGTTCTGATGCCTTCATATTCTACTGCGAACTCGCCGGCCTGGCAATAGTCAATTCTTCTCATTTGGATAGGATTTCCGGTCTTCCCAGGCAATGGAGCATCAGGTCCTTGGCTTACCCCCGCAGGGCTGTTGCTGACCCCAGCAGCTCGTGGCCTAGCTCACGAGTCGCAGGTAGATGTGCTGCGCGATGTCCTGGAAGATCGGAATGAGATCATCTGTTGACGCTGCGTAGCTGTGTGTGCCGCCTGTGGCTTCGGCGATGTCCGCCATCAGGTCTGGATCGGCTGCGCTACCCAGACTGATAGTGAAGATGACGATGCCGTTCTGAACAGCCCAGTCCACCGCATTGTTGATGTGGGTTCTAGCTGGGCTGCCAAGTTGCTCACACTGCCATTGCGACCAGCCATAGTAGCAGGGCCTGTTCGGGATGCCGTCGGACAACAGGATCATCACGTGGACGGCGTTGGTGCGACCGTGGTGCCCCTGGGCTTCGTTGGTGCTCAGGATCTCGCAGCCGCGATAGATGCCGTCCCCTATGTTGGTCCAGCCCTCGGCGTCGAATTCGGTCCACAAGGCGGTAGTGACGGACGTGAAATCGCCGCCCACCAGTTCCGAGGCAGTGCCTGAATCTGCGCTGCCGGGGTAGTAGTTGGTCACGTTATTATCGTCACTGTAGTAGGCCAGGCCCACCTGGTCGAGCTCTGGATCCAGGCAAGGGACGGCGT
>Ga0315553_10003332_pt1 | contig 12529 bp, 4 predicted proteins | sample SalMarSW160140MG_FD_203099 | JGI IMG/M metagenome (GOLD analysis project Ga0315553, IMG submission 203099) | Salt marsh sediment microbial communities from the Plum Island Ecosystem LTER, Massachusetts, United States - Salt Marsh Sediment SW1601-40 ... | reverse complement strand
GATGCTGGCGTACATTGCGCGGGTCCAGTAGAGGTCGCTTGAGCGGCCGCCCTTGGCCGGGAGCTTGCCGTCAAAGAACTTCGGGTAGGAGCGGTCCAGAGGCTTGACCGAGTCGGCCAGGTAGATGTTGCCCTTGACGTCGACGCGTGGCACGGCGCTGTCCAGGCACTGCCAGATCACCGTGCGCTTGGTCTTGCCGTCCTGGCCGATCACGTTCAGCGAGGTGAACCGGGCCGGCAGGTGCGCCCGGCCCTTCTTCGCTGCATTGTCCCAGGTCATCTTCTCTTCCAGAATCTGGCGGTAGAACGGAGGGACGACGACGTAAAGCTCGTCCACCGGCGCGTAGGGGCGGAGGGCCAGGTAACGCTGCTGGAAGTTCATGGTCCCCCCGATGGGGATCCTGTTGGTGTTCCGGCCCTTCCAGTTGAGCGGCTTGGCGTTGCGGTCGAAGCGCAACAGACCGGCACCGAAATTCATGGTGTACAGATTGCCGTCCGAGCCGGGGACCAGTTGCGTGCCGCTGGCGGTCGAGCCGATCCTGGGATCGAAGGCCTTCAGGACCTCGCAGGTCTTCTCGTCAAGGCGCCAGAACTTCTGGCCGTTCATCTTGCCGTAGTTGCCCTTGATGTAGAGTTCGCCGCGTACGCGGTCGATGGAGAGGTCCCGCGGGCCTTCGATCCACGGGGCCTTGCTGCGCGGGTCGCCCCTGTCCACGAACTTCTTGCCGGTGTCCTCGATGTATTTCAGCGACCACGGGGCGTACGTCAGCTCCGGCATCCAGACGCGCACCGGCCTGGCCGAGGCGTCCACCGCGATGCGGTGCTGGCCGGGGTTGGGACTCATGCCCGTCCGGGGCAGCTTCGACCGGTACAGTTCCTTGGCGCCCTCGAGGCCGCTCAGCTTGATCAGCACGGCCGACCTTTTGGAAGTGTAGGCGCAGACATAGACGGCGCCGGTGGCCGGGTCCACGCCGATGGACTGGGGGCTCTTGACCTTGATCTCCCCGGTCAGGGAGCGGTCCGTTTCCTTGAAGACCGCGATGCGGTCGGCGCCGGGGTCGGCCACGTAGAGCAGGCCTTTGGCGGCAGCCAGCCCGCGTGGAGCGGTGAGCAGGTCCTTCTCCTTGCCGGGCCGGCCGAGCTTGCCGACGAAGGTCTCCGCCGGGCCGCGGGTCCTGGCCGACACGCGGAAGACGCAGGGCAGGGGGCCGGCCCCGGCCGAGAGCCCCGCGAAGTACACATACTTGTCGTCGGAACTTACCGCCAGGGTCGGTTTCTCCGGCCAGTACTGAAACAACTCGCCAGCCAGCTTAAGGCCCTTGATTTCCTTGAGCAACTTGGGTCCCAGGAACTTGTCGTAGGGGATGCCGCCGTCGGCATCCACGGCGCAGAGCACCGGGCCGCGGACCAGCCAATAGACCCGCCCCTTGGAGTCCACGGCCGGGGAGGAGGCGGCATCGGGCATCGACCGGCCGCGTCCCCCGACGGTATCGGGATAGAAGTTGAGCGTCTCCCAGTTGTGCACGCGGGGCACCAGATCGCCCTCAGCCGTCCGGAATATGCCCAGGGCCTTGATCTTTTCCGGGGCGATATCTGCGGGGAAGGGCACGAGGACCTTCAGGTGCCTGCCGTCGCGGTCGTACACCTTGATCTTATGGCCCCCCATGTTGTCATTCGCCGTGTTCTCCGCATGGAACACGTAGAGCGTGCCGCCGGGCCCGACGGCCAAGGCGTGGACACGGCCGCTGCCGTCCGGGTTGTGGAGCACGAACCTGTCGAATTCGCCCCGCATGCCCAGTGTCACGCGGACCTTGAAGGGGCCGCCGGCGGCCGGCTTTCCGGCGTTGTCCTTGCGATCCCAGAGGATCGACTGCTCGAGGGAATTGGGCTTGAGCGGAGGCGGCGGGTTCTTCCCGAGCACGCCGGCCACCAGATGCCGGACCACCTTGCCTTTGCTGTTCTCGATGAACACCGCCACGTCGGTTTCTCGATCAGCCGCGAACTCGATTCTCACTTTGTCACCCGCCTCGGTGGCGGCCGGCTTGGCGGTGAAGGACACCTCACCCGCTGCCGCCGCTGGGCCAGCCAGAATCAACACGACCGACGTCGCCGAGACGATTCTCATCTGTTCGTCTCCTTCCGGTCCGGCACGTCTTTCAGAGCTACCTTCTCCTCCGTGTGGTAGCCCAGTTTCACGCTGGCGATCCGTCTGTTGCCGGCGTCGGCTATGAACAGCCGCTTGTCGCTGTGCACGCCCACATAGCAGGAGTGCATGATGGCCACCTCATCCCCGCCGATCGAGCGTGTCTGCTTGGTCGCGGGATCTGGGACCAGCGGCTTCCCATCGTCCAGGTTGCCGTACTTCCCGATGCGCATGATCAGGTTGCCGTTGGTGTCCAAGACGGCCACGGTGAAGCGGTCCGGCTCCGGCGCAAACGAACGTGCAAAATAGTCCAGTGCAAAACGCGCGTTCCAGCAGACGCAGCGCTCGGTGCCGGAGTACCCCACACCACCGTACATCCATTCCGCGCCCTGGACCCACGCCGGAGATTGAATGAACCCGCCAATCTGCGGCCGGCCCTCCGGCTCCTGCCCCGGTTTCAGTCGGACGGCAGGTCTTTCGCCGGACGAGATGACCCTGCCCTTCTTGGGTTTGAACTTGATCAGCGTTTCGGTCATGCGATTCAACACGTGCTTGCCGCCCGGCATGCGCGTCGGATTGGTCAGCACGTAGATATTGTCGTCCTTGTCGATGGCGACCCCATCGGTAATCACGACGCCCGGCGTGGCGTCCTTATAGATGGGCTTTCCGTGCTTGTCCCAGACATGGATCTCGTTCCAGCGCTGGCGGCCCGGATAGAGCCGCGGAGTATAGGGCTTGCCGCCACCCTTCTGAATCGCCTGTTTCCTGGATCGCTTAAGACTTCGGTCGACCTGCGGGCCGCGATTGGAGCACTGCACGGCCAGGTGTCCCTTGGGCGATATCCCGAAGCCGCCTAAATGGCCCCAGGGCCCTGGAGGCGTGGCGGGGAGTGGAAGGCCCGCGATCATCCCCGATCGGCTCTCTCCGTAGTCCCACGGGACCTCGCGCCAGTTGCTCGGATCGTACCGCGCCACCATCTCCCAGGTGCGCAGGTAGGCCATGCCGTCGATGTCAAAACAGAGATCCTCGGCGGCGAAAGGCAGATTCACAAGTCGCTCCCTGCCCGTGTCCGGATCGATCTCGACGATCCGACCCGACGCCACACCTTCTTGGACGTAGAGTCTCCCCGTCTTGGGGTTCACGGTCAGGCGTTGACGGGAAGTGGTGGGAGCAAGATTGGCCGTCGCCTTGCGGGCCGCCGCATTGAAGTTCCTCTTCACAATCAGTTTGTCCCCCGCGAAGGTCATCAGCTTGATCCCCGCGTTCGGCCCGGAAATGACCCATAGCGTCGGGACCTTCGCCCAGGAGTCGAGTGCCATCCGGAACTGGGTGCCGCCCCGGTGGTCCCAGATGTTGAGCAGGCCCGAGCCGAAAGGAAGGGACCAAGAGCCAATCTTCTGGTGTTTTCCAAGCGGCCCCAACCGCGTCAGCGCGGCTGCCACCTTCTCTTTCTTTCCCAGCATCTCTTCGCTGCCCAACAACCAGGAAAATACGTAAATCTCACCCGTCTTCTGATGAACGGCGACATGTGCCGGCCGGTTGGCGGGGATACTTTCCTTGAGCGTGCCGTCGGGGGCGAACACCTGGATGCGATTGTTCAGGTAGTCGGCCACATAGACGCGTCCGTTTTTGTCGCAGGCCACGGAGACGGCACAGTTGAACTGTCCGGGGCCGGAACCGGGAGTATTGTTCGCGGCCCCTGCGAAGATCTTGGGCGCGGCCTGGCCGTCGAACTTCACGCGCCACACGGCGTGCAGCCACCGGCGACGGCTTCCGCCGGTATCGAAGTTGTCGTTCCAATTATGACCGGCCATATAGAGCCATTTCCCGTCCGGGCTGAATGCCGCTGTGCGGGGCGAGACATCGAACGAAAAAGGTGCAGACCAACCGCGACGCTCTGTTACTGGGATACCGATCTTGGGGCCGTGCAAATCCACGCCGCCGGCCTGCCCTGAGTCAGGCCGCGGGCTGCCGCCGTCTGTCGCCATACGGACCAGCAGTCTTCCGGTCAACGCTACACGCTCGCCGCATACGGCAATGGCGGAGGCCGCGCGGAAACTGGGGAAGCCATCGTAGTGATTCAGAGCCAGGAGCCTGTACTTGCCGTAGCCGGTGCCGGGATCGTAGCCGCCATTGTAGCCGCTGCCGAGGAATGTCGCCTGGTGGGAGCCCTCCTTGAATGGTACGCTGACGCCGTCCTGGGGTGCCTGATGCCAACGCAAGCCCCTGACCTGCTTGAGTTTTCCGGACGGGAACGGATACACGGTGCGAACATAATTGCCGTCGTGGTCGAAAAGCCGCACGCTGTCCACCATGTCGCCTTCATAGACGTAGACGCCTTCCGGCGCCGGGGCGAACGCTGGCTGGGTGCGGCCGAAGCGCTTGTAGGGTGACTGATACAGCGACTTTTCGAACCGCGGTTTAAGCCCAAGCGATACTCGGACGATGATGCTATCCTTGTCGTCGACGTATTCGCCCTTGTCGCTCTTTCCGTCCCAGACAAGGGTTTGGCGGAGCGAGTTCTTCTGGAACGGTTCGGGCGCCTTGGCCCCCAACACCCCGCTCGCCAGATGGCGGACAACCCTTCCCCGGCCGTCTTCCACCGCCACGGTTGCGTCGCAAAACGCTTTCGAGGTAAACGTCACAGTGACAGTGTCGCCGTCGCGGACGACCTTCGGCTTCTCGGTGAATTCGTAAATTTCCTGCCGTTTCACCTTGAACTCGTCAAGGTCCGACGCTATCGCGCTTGCGGCAGACACAACGAGCAGGATACTGACTACCGCTGGCTGATGGCCGATCACTTGGCCTCCGCCACATTCTTCAGCGCCACTTTCTCTGTGGCATGGTATCCCAACTTCACGCTGACGATCCGCCCGTTGCCCACGTCAGAGATGAACAAACGCTTGTCGGTTTGCGTGGCCACAAAGTGGGCATCGAACAGGCCCACCTCGTCTCCGCCCAGCGGCACGGCGCTCTCGGGGCCGGCGCTGTCGGCGTTGCCGTATTGGCCGACCAGCAGAATCAGGTTGCCGTTGGCGTCAAGGACGGCAACATCATAGCGCCAGGCCTCGGGCACGAACGACCGGCCGAAGTAATCCACCTTGAACCGGCCGGACTTGCAGCAGCAGCCCCACTGCTCCCCGACGGGGGCGCTGCCGTAGATCCACTGGGCGCCTTCGACCCACCGCGCCTCGGTGTCCTGCGGGCGCTTCGGCGGGGCCGTCAGCAGGAACCGGTCGGGCACCAAGCCGCGGTCCGCGCACAGGATGCGGCTGGTGGTGAGCTCTTTCGCCCTCACCTTGATGAGGGCCCCGTTGCCCCACATGATCTTCCCGAAGGGCTTGCCGTCGAGGACGCGGCGGTCGCGCAGGGCAACGTACGCGTTGCCCTGGAAATCGAGGGCCAGCCCGCCATTGAGCCATCCGACTCCCTTCAGGACGTCAATCGCCTTGGGCTTCCCGGACCGGTCTGCGACGTGCATGAAGATGAAGCTCTGGCGCCCAGGGAAATACTCCGGCGTCCATTGCTTGTCGCCGACCCGCACGGGGCTCATGTCAGGGTGAAGGGTGTATCGTCCGGTCAGGCGGCTGCACGGCACGATTACGTCTCCTCGCGGCGACACGCCCAACACCGGACATCGCGCCGTCCCGCCAGGCAGAAGGATCGCGCCTTTGGCGGCGAAGCCGATCCTCACATTGCCGCGCGACGTCTTGGCCGCCTGGCCATGTTCGAACGGTACCTCCTTCCACGTCTTCGGATCAAAACGTACGACGGCGTTCTGGGCGAAGTCGCCCGCGCGAAGGTAGGCAAACCCACGGGCGTCGAAGCCCATGTCGTCGAAGTTGAAGGGGGCACGAACGTTCTTCAGGGCGCCGGTGCGGACGTCGATGGCGACCAGGTCCCTGAACCCCGTGACGTGGCCGGCTTGAAGCTCCGCGACGTAGAGTGTTTCCCGGACGGGGTCGAAATGAAGTTGCTGGCGCTGAAAAAAGGGGCATTTCTGGGGGCTGCCCGCCTTTCGGCAGGCGGCGTCGAAGCTCTTCTTGAGCACAAGCTTGCCGTTCCGCTCGACGAAGAGGAACGGCCCGTTGTAGCGGCTCTTGGTCCAGCGGAAGAGATTGGGCTCCGCCGGGATAAGCCAGATCACCGGCTCCCTGCCCCAGGAATCGAGCTCCGCCTGCACGAGGTTGCCGGTGAAGAGGCCCGGTGGCAGGCGCTGGGAGGGGATTTCGGCTTCCAGGAGCATCTTAGCCGCCGCGACGTCGATGGGCGAGAACTTCCGTACCCAGGCCTTCTGCCCCCGGACCTGCTTTCGCAGGGCCGACTCGATCTCCCAGGAGAAGACATAAGTTTCCCCGGTCTTCCGGTGCACCCTGACTTCGGCCGGTTGCCGGACGGCGAAGAACTTCTCCAACTTACCGTCGGGCGTGAATACCTGGATCCGGTCGTTGCCGTAGTCCGCAACGTAGATCCGGCCCTTGGCATCCACCGCGATGGAGGCGGGCTGGTCGAAGCGAGCCCCGTCCTTGCCGGCAGTTCGCGCCCCGATGAACAGCGCCGGCTTCCCGCCGCCAAACGCCATGCGGAAGACGCCGTGGTTCCAGACCCTGGCGGGCCCGCGTCCCTCGCCCCTTTCCAGGAATACCCGAGTCATGTAGATCCACTTGCCGTCCGGGCTGGCCGCCGCGCGCCGTGCTGGTTGCAGCACGGGCCTCTTGGTATATCTCCCAATGGCCCCGGTGTCGATCAGGCCGGGCGGCCCGACCAAGTCGAGCCCCCGCGTGGTGCCGTCGGTGCCCAGGTAGACCGTGCGCGGGTCGCCCAACAGGGCGAGTTTCCCGCGTCCGACGACCAGTGCGCCCGCGATCGGGCGGGTGCCGAAGGTCGCGAACTGGCTGCGCGTCAGCGGCAGGAGGGTGTTGTTGAAGGCGCCGCGCTTGGCCGGCACCTTGCGGCGGCCCGGCGGCACGGGCTGCCAGGCGAGGCCCTTGACGTCCTTGAGCTGGTTCGCAGCGAAGGGGTAGAGCGTGCGCACGTAGTTCCCGTCGTGGTCAAACTTGCGGACGTAATCGACCAGGTTGTTCTCATAGAGGTAGACGCCGTCCCGGTCCACCGCGATCGCCGCCTGGAAGCCCCGCTTCCGGTCGGGGTGGTCGTAGAAGCTCCGCTCGTATTGCGCCCGGAGCCCCAGCGACACGCGCACCGTGCAGGCGGCGATGTCCGCGACAGGGCGTCCGAAGTCGTCCTTCCCGTCCCAGGTGAGGGTCTGCTGGAGCGAGTTCTTCTGGAGGAGCTCCGGGGCGTTGGCGCCCAGCAGACCGCTGGCGAGGTGCCGGACGATGCGCGGCCCTGCCGCCCCATCATTCATCTCGATTGCCACCGTCGCATCGCAACGCCCTTTGGACTCAAAAGCAATCTCCACCTTTCCGTTTTTCCGGGCCACGGCGGGTTTCCGGGCAAACGCGAACACGGCCTCGCGCTTGACGGTGAACTCCTTTTCGGCCTCAGGGCCATAGGTGACCAGCGGCCACGGCTGTTTGGGCGCTTCCGTGCTGGGCCCCTCAGGGATTACGCGCCCGTACTTCGTGGCGCCGGCACCGGTCTGGCCGCGCATCCACTTCTGCTTCTTGGCCGGCGCCGGTTTGGGAGAGTCCACCTTCACGGGCGGCTTCGCAGGCTGCTCGCCGGCTGCACCTGGAACTGCGAGACCAGCAGAAAACGAAAGCGCCAGGAACGCCATGCCCGTCGTGAAGAAGGCCTCCTTCATCATGTCATGCCTCCCTCTTGGGCGTCCCCGGGGGCATTCAGCCCTCCGGCTTTGCTCAGTTCCTTGCTTCTCCATCGGGCACATCCTTCAGCGCGACCCGTTCCGTCGCGTGGCAGCCCAGTGTCGCGCTGACGGCTCGATAATCGCCGCGGTCGGCTGCGAACTGACGCGGGCGGTCCGCGATCTGATGCAGGCGGCGTTCGCACCCTATCTGTCCGGCCGACGGTAGGTGACGACCAGGGCGCCCGGCGCGGTGGGAATCCTGACCTTCAGGCTCGAGAATTGCTCGCCGGTGAGCTTCTGAGTTCTGCCCTCGTCGACGAAGGTGACATCGTAGGCCGCCTTTGCATCAAGCCCGCGAAGCACAACATCAAGCGTCGCTGCCGGGGCCTGCGGCCGTCGGAAGAACATGGCAAAGCCTCTGCCCAACTCCGGCCGGTCGAATTGCCACGCGCACCAAGCGTCCTCACTCACGTCGATGGGTGTCAGCGGATAGAAGTCGCCGTTGTAGAGCGGGCGCAGCGCCTTGACCTCGGCGATGATCCTTTGGAACACGCCGGCGGGGAAGTCCCGTGCGAAGTTGTCCTGGCTGACGCTGAACCCGCTGGTCGCCGCGCTGCGGAGTTCGTAGAGCCGCACCTCCTGACTGGACCACTTGGGCATGCCGCAGGTGCTGAGCGTGGCATGGACCGGGACGAAGAGACTCAGCCCTGCCGTCTGCGCCTGATCCCAGGCGGGTGTGGCCGCCTTCACGGCGACCGAATCGCTTCGCGAGAGCGCGTAGCTGCGGCTCATCGTTTCGAGGTCGATGCGCCGGCCGCCCGAGGCGCAGTCGTCGAAGAGCAGCCGCGGGTGCCGCTGGCGGAGCTCGTCCCACATGGTGTAGAGCCCGGTGACGTAGTGATTCTCGGTGGTGCCCTGCCGGTCGGGCTCGTCGGCTTCCTGCCAGAACGGCAAGGGTGCGATGTTGAAGTCTGTGCGGTAGATGTCGATGCCCCAGTCGCCGATGCACTTGGAGAGGTGATTGGTGAGCCACCCGTGGGCGGCCGGGTCGCCCAGGTTGAAAAGGCCGTCGCCGCTCTTCCCGTTCTTCCTGCCGAGGACGAACTCGGGATGGTCGTGGGCGATGCGACTGTTGGGATTGACCCGCTCCGGCTCGAACCAGACCAGGAACTTCAAGCCCAATTCATGGGCCTTGTCGCCGAGCGGCTTCAGGCCGCGCGGGAAGTGGTCCGCCCTGGGCACCCAACTGCCCACGCCGTTCGGCCAGCCGCCCTCGAACCAGCCGGCGTCGAGCCAGCAGGTTTCCACCCCGAGCCCCGGCATCGCGCGGATGTGCTTGAGCTGGTTCTCCTCGGTGGTGCCGTTCCCTTCGTTGTAGAGGAACCAGCAGTTCTGCGAGACGGGCGGCATCGCGATCTGGCCGTCGCGACGGGGTACATAGTGAGACAGAAGCGCCCGACGCAGCAGGTTGTGCCCGCGCATCCGGTCCGCCCCGTGCCACGGCACGAGCAGAACCCGCGGCGTGCGCACGGTCTCACCCGGCCGGAGCTTCGCCCGGAAGGCCTGCTGCCCGGCCGTGATGTCCAGCCGTTTCTCTCCGCTCCGTCCCACGTGCTGCGACCACTGGCCCGACCAGCCGACCGCCCACGCCAGACCGCCGCCCGGCCATTCCATGTTGAAGAACGGAAGCACGCCGTCGGATGAGCGCCCGCCGTTGGGGGCCATGCTCACGGTCGTGTCCGGCGCCAACTTCTCATCGATCGGAAGGAAGTCTGTGGCGCTCGCCGTGCTGCCGTGTGCGCGATGCAGGACGACATCGCCCGCCGGAACGCCGATGCTGAGATCGAGCGGCAGGACGCGTTCGAGGATCGGGCTGTCGGCCTTCCCCGTGTTGGTGAAGCGGAGCAGCCAGTCCACCGCCGGGAAGTCCTCGAACAGCGTGACCTCGCACCGCACCTCCAGCCTGGTGGCCCGGTCACGGTGGACGATGACCCGTCGCTCGATTCCCGGTGCCGCCGCTTCCTTCTGTTCCGTCCGCGTCCAGCCGGCCAGCAGGTCGGCCGAGGAGTTGCCGCCGTAGGTGAACGAGAATGGAATCCGTCCGGCCGATCCCGGCCCCGTCTCCAGGGCGGGAATGTCGTTGAGGAACACCTTCTTGCCGTCATTCATAGTCGTTCGCCGCCAGAAGAGATGAGACACTTGGGAGTATACTCCTGACGGGTCCGTGCTCGCAAGTATGATCACCTCCCGGCCCCCGGATGGGTCGGCCGCCTGAGCGGTCACTTTGTGCCTCTTCTCTCAGCTCGGCGAATTGACTGATCTGTTCCTGCGTGCGCCCCTTGCCGCCCATACCTGCCCCTTCCACAAAATCGGAAACCAGCCCAGATACTAACACAGGACCTGGACCAGTTTTCGGGGGGCAGGTCAGCATGAGGGTTATTTCATGATCCGCCGCCGTCGTGTATGGCGCAGACAGTGTTGTTTGCTGTATTATAGGGGCCAGCACAAACGTGGTTGCGCAAGATGCCGTGAGGGCCGCAGGGAGACAGAGGAATATGGGTGCTGATTTTTCGATTGCCAGAAGCACCTATATCAAAGGGCTCGAATGGTGCGGCGAACGCATTCCATATCCTGAAGCAGACATCAAAGGCGATACGTATCCGATGACGTGGGCCGATGATGGCGAAATCTACACGGCAGCCGGAGATCCCTTGTGGGGAGAAACGCAGAGCGGACTGGACATCGAGAAGTTCAGCGGCGGCCCCACCGACTATCGGATCACGAAGGCAAACCACATGAACGATTATCTCGGGTGGGGCGGAGACGGCCCCAAGCCGAGCGGCATGATCTGCGTAGAGGGCGTCCTGTATCTTGCTCTCCAGAACATGCTTCGTGCGCAGAAGGCCCCATTCAGTCTGATCTCGCAGCACGGCAGCGATGCCCAGATTGTCTATTCGACTAACAAGGGCGGTTTTTGGGTTCCAGCTTTGGGGAACATCGTTGCCCCCATGTTCCGCGGACACAAGTTCGGCGGTCCTGCATTCGTGAACTTCGGCCAGAACAATGCCAATGCCCGGGATGAGTATGTCTATGCCGTGTCGTCCGATCAGTGGGACAACGGCAGCAACCTTCGGCTTGGCCGTGTTCCAGCGGACAGCATCTTGCGCCGTGAATCATGGGAATGGGTGTGTGCCTTCACACCGTCAGGCGAACCGGCATGGAGTCATGACCTCGATTTGTCCGTCCCCGTTCTCAGTCTGCACAGGTGGCTCGGCATTCCTGAGATGGTATACGTTGCCGGCATCAACCGGTACCTGCTATTGACCTGGCGGCTGCACAAAGACTTCTCCGGGGACGATGGAACTGATCTGATCGTTTTCGAGGCGCCCGAGCCGTGGGGGCCATTTTCACTGGTTCATTTCGAGGAACACTGGGAAGGCAAGGATTTCAATCCCTACTGCCCGCGAGTGCCGTTGAAATGGATGGATGCGGACGGCATAATTGGCTGGCTGCAGTTTTCCGGCAGTTGGAGTCCGGCGGGTCAAAAGGCAGGTTTCTACAGATCAAACGTACGCCAGTTCCGCTTAAGAATGGCTTGAGCCTGAAAACGAGATTGCCTGACAAGACGGATGCAGGCGACGGCTTGCAGCGCGCCTGATCCGCATCGTCGGGCCGGAGCGAAACATTTTCGAGCGTGACAGGCAGCAGAGGGAGTTGTTGCACCGAGGCTGGGTGCTCGGCGCGGCGGTCGCCTGCCTCACCACGTTTGTCGGAGTTCCAGGGCTTGGTGCAGGGGCAAAGGAAATGACGCAGCCAAAGAAGAAGATGACCATCGGCGCGTATTATTTCGACGGGTGGGCGGGCCACAGCCGGCTCGCCGCGGACCCGAAGGAGCCCTGGGCGAAGAATGCCCCCACGCACCTGAGCAAACGGATGCTCAAGGAGTTCCCCGAACGCGAGCCGGTCTGGGGGTGGCGGGACGATTCGCAGAAGATCATGGAACGCCAGATCGGCCTGGCCGCAGATCACGGACTTGCCTTCTTCGCCTTCTGCTGGTACTGGCACGACAACGGCCGGGCGATCAACCCGCGGGCCATCAAGGAGGATTGCAAGCACACCGGGCTGGAGCTGTTCCTGAAGGCAAAGAACAACCATCGGCTGAAGTTCTGCCTGCTGGTGGCCAATCATCAGGGGTACGAGATCAAGGGGACGGAGCACTGGAAGCAGGCGGCCGAGTTCTGGATGCCGTATCTGAAACACCCTCAGCATCTCACCGTCGGCGGGAAGCCACTGCTCATCATCTTCAATCCCGGCGGCGGGGACAAGGGCGGCTTCGCGCACCTTCAGCAAACGGCGCGAAAAGCAGGGCTACCGGGGGTGGCGATTGCCGGTTGCGGCGGCGGGGCGGTGGGGACGGGCTACACGCACAGGACCCACTACGTCGTGATCTCGGGGTACACGGGAGGATCGGAGCAGCACAAGTACGCGGAACTCGTGGCGGCCAACCGGCGGGCGTGGGGCGGCAGCCGCAAGCAGCCCTACATACCGATCGTGACGGCCGGGTGGGACAAGCGGCCGTGGGAGGGGCCGACGGGCCTGAACCAAGGCGCGGGCTGG
>Ga0315553_10003331_pt1 | contig 12530 bp, 9 predicted proteins | sample SalMarSW160140MG_FD_203099 | JGI IMG/M metagenome (GOLD analysis project Ga0315553, IMG submission 203099) | Salt marsh sediment microbial communities from the Plum Island Ecosystem LTER, Massachusetts, United States - Salt Marsh Sediment SW1601-40 ... | reverse complement strand
CAGGAGAAAAAAATATTACAGGCGATCGAAACTGGAGCAGAATACCTTATTACCGCATGTCCTAAATGTATTGCCCATTTAAATTGTTATCTAAATGAAAACAGAGAATTAAAAGATAAAATAAAGGTCATCGATATTGTGAGTTTTCTCGGAAAACTACTCTTTTTAGTGTAATTTAATATCATTAATTATCTTTTAATATATATCTAATCTGATTGTTTTTATCACTTCTTTTAAAATCTCTTTAACAGTAATTTCATCTTCTGAAGTTGATGTATAAACTTATAAAGAATTATCACTTACAAAAAAGTTAATGGGCAATTTTAAAAATAATATTTAAATTTGATAGTTATGGGTGAAAAAGAAATAGCATGGGATTTAAGCGAAATTTTCTCTGGATGTGATGATCCTAAAATTTCAAAAACTATGGATGCCCTTTTGGAAGAAGCAGAGGATATTGTCAAAGAATATAAAGGAAAAATAAATATAACTGGCTTTTCATCCCAGAATTTACACGATCTATTAGAAAAAGAAGAAAAAATCTTAGCAAATAAAGAAGAATTAGAACTTTATTGCTATAACTTATTTTACGCAAATATGAGTATTCCTGAAAATAAAGCTCTTTTTAATAAATATAAAGATTTTGAGACAATAATTTCGAAAAAGCTAGCATTCGTCGAATTGGAAATCGGAAAATTAGTCTATGAAAATCCACAATTAATAGATAAAGAAAATCTTAGTAATTACAAGAATTATCTTGAAAAACTTAAGAGAAAGTCTCCATATAAACTATCAGAAATCGAAGAACAATTGATTTTAGAAAAAGATGAATCTGGTATTTTTGCATGGGAACAATTAAAAGAATCATGGATAAATTCTAGAAAATTTAAAACTATTGTTGAAGGGAAAGAAAAAGTAATAGCATTTAGCGAATTTATTCCTTTACTCTATCATCCTGATAGAATCACTCGATTATCTGTAATTAAATCAGTTTGTGGTTTGCTAGAGAGAGAAGAAGAAATATATTCTTCAGCACTGAGAAATATTTGCAACGATTGGGTAAAAACTGTGAATCGTAGACAGTATAATAGCCCACTACATCAAAGTTTCCTTGATAATGATACAACTCAGCAGATTATTGATAATTTAATTAAGACAATAGAAGGAAGTGTTGATATATCTCAAAGATTCTTGGCAATTAAAGCAAAATTGCTAAATCTACCAAAATTACATGGTGCTGATTTATGGGCTTTCCTCCCGGTTGAGAAAAAATATACATGGGAAGAAACAAAAGAGCTTATTCTTCAAGTATATGGTAATTTTGATAAAACATTTGGAGAATACGTGAGCGATATTTTCAATAGAAAACATATTGATGCTAGTGCTAGAGAAGGGAAAACAAGTGGAATATATTGTTCATCTTGGTATAAGGGAAAATCATCATTTATTTTAACTTCTTTTAACGGTTTGATTAGTGAAATTCTTTTTCTTACTCATGAAATAGGGCATGCGATTCATGATTATCTATCATCTAGAAAACAAACGTTTATAAATTTTCAACCTGGAATGGCTGTAGCAGAGACTGCATCAAAGTTTGGTGAACTATTATTGAATGAACATTTGCTAAATACTATTAAATCTAAAAATGAAAGAATATCATTCTTAACTAATCAAATAAATGTAGCTAGTGGTATTTTTGTACATAGCGCTAGATATAGGTTTGAACAGAATCTTTACAATGCAATTAAAGAAGGAGAATTTTTAGATGGACAAACGATATCTCGATACTGGCGAACTGCGAGAGATAATGTATTTGGAGATTCTGTTGAATGGTTTGATGAGATGAAATGGATCTGGATCACCATACCACATTATTTCCTTCCAAACTTTCGCTTCTATAATTACCCTTATGCTTATGCTCAACTTTTTGTTTATGCATTATATCAAACTTTTAAAGAGGAAGGTGAAGAATTTGTTATAAAATTCAAGAAGCTATTAAGAGCTGGTGGCAGCTTATCTCCAGAAGAACTAGGTAAGATCGTTGGTTTAGATATAACAAAACCAGACTTTTGGCAACTTGGGATGAAGCAATATGAAGCATTTGTAGACGAGTTAGAAAGACTCATGAATTAATTATTTTTTTAATATTTCTAATAATCCCGTTAATTAACAAAATTAAATAGAAATAAAATTACACTTACAAATTTGTAAAATCATTTTGTTTCATATTCGCTTAATTTGAAAAATAATCTGAAAAATAATTTTAAAGGAAGCGATTTCTATGATTAACAAATAACCTTTAAAATTTTGATACTTTATTTTTTTATAATTAATTTCTACAAAAAATAACTCATAAATAATAGTGAAAAACATGAGTAAAACTAAAGAAATACCTATTCCTGATAAAATATTGGGTTATTCACAAGTTAGACTTGATGTAGATCTAACAGATGGAAAGATTAGCAAATCTACATTATCTAATGAATTCTGTCGCGACTGGATTGGTGGATATGGTTTTGCTGCTAAAATTCTATGGGATGAATGTCCTGCGGGAGTAGATCCCCTAAGCCCAGAGAACGTGTTTTTATATGCACATGGCCCATTTCCAGCTACTATATTACCAACAAGCTCTAAATATGGAGTATTTGCTAAATCTCCATTAACCGGCATGTTTGGTATGGCAATATCCTCTGGATCTGTTGGAGCTCAAGCTCGCCGCGCTGGTATCAATATGATTGTATTCAAAGGGAAAGCATCAGAACTTTCATATATGGTTGTGGATGATGATGATTATTATATTGTACCATGCCCAGATCTAGCGGGAAAAGGTTGTTGGGATACAGAAGAACACATAAGAGAAGAATTTCAAGATCAGAGATTGGCGGTCATGTCAATTGGTCCTGCTGGAGAGCGAATGAGCCGAATGGGTTGTATAACCAATGATCGTAATAGACAAGCAGGAAGAACTGGAATGGGTGCAGTCATGGGGTCTAAAAACCTTAAAGCTATATGCTTTAGAGGTACTAAAGGCGTGAAAGTAGCAAATCCAGTTGAATTTTATAAATTAGCTAGAAAATTAATTAAAGTCGCTAATGGTCCTGCTACAGCTAAATATCGAGATTTAGGAACGCCTTCAGGGATAACAAGTTATAATAAGTTAGGAATGTTCCCAATTTTTAACCATCGTGAGGGAACATGGGAAAAAATTGATGATGGAACTTTTACGGGAGATACACTTAATAATGACTGGGTAGTCAAAAAGGTTGCATGTTCTCAATGTTCAATTGCGTGTGATCATATTGCTAAAATTCCAAAAACACATCCTCATTGGCCTAACTTATATGCCAGTATAGATGTAGAGCTTTGTTATGGGTTCGGTACTGCTACAGGAAATTCTGATTGGCCAACGATATTTAAGTGTGTTCAATTATGTGATGATTTAGGGATTGACGCAATTTCAGGAGGAGTTAGTGCCGCAATGGCCTGTGAATTATATGATCTCGGTTTAATTACTAAAAAGGATTTGGGCTATGAATTACCCTTTGGATCAACGGTAAATCTCGTGAAATTCACAGAAGAAATGATACTTGGTAAGGGCTTTGCGGGGGAAATATTTGGTGATGGTACCAAACAAGCAGGCATCAGATTAGAGGAAAAAGGAATAAAAAATGCTAGCTATTACGGTATGCAAATTAAAGGGTTGGAACTGCCTGCATTTGATCTTCATGGAATGAACTCATTTGCCGTTGGAGAAAGTGTTTCAATTAGAGGGGCATGCCATTTAAGAAATGGAGCCTATGGATTAGATGCAAAAGGAACATTTGATAGATTTTCCTATGATAAACCCCTTGAAAGAGGAAAAGCAATTAAGGAATTAGAAGACATCTATGCTATTATTGATTCATATATCGTGTGTAAATTTACTCGAGGAATTTACGAAAATGACGCTGAAATGGCTAAAGTTTTTGAATTAGTGACTGGAATTCCGGTAACTGATAAATTTATACAAAAAAGAGGAGATGCTATTGTTAATCTTTCAAAATGCTTTAATATTCGAGAAGGATGGACAAGAGATGATGATCACCCTCCTGAGAGGTTCTTTAAGGAATCGCACACAAGAGGACCAGCTAAAGGAGTTGTTTTAAAGGAAGACGGATATCAACAATTACTAAGTGGCTATTATGAAGCTCGAGGTTGGGATATTAAAACAGGAATTCCAACTGATGAAACTTTAAAATCTCTTGGATTAGATTTTGTTATTGGCAAACTAAAGCCTGCTGGAGGTAAGAAATAGATGTCGAAAAGTGGTATAAAAAAGAGAGGTGGGGTTGTACACCAATTTATTATTGTCGATCCAAACTTATGTACTGGTTGTGAAACTTGTGAATCTGTGTGTTCTTTTGTACATGATGGTGAATTTAACCCGATTAACACTAGAATTCATAGAGTACGGATTGAACCTATTTTAAATGTCGCGTTAGCCTGTCAAAAATGTGATGATGCACCATGTGTCCGAAGTTGTCCAGAAAAAGCTCTAGAGCAAGATAAACAGACAGGATCAATTATAGTTGATGATGATAAATGTAATGGATGCGCTTTCTGTATCCGTGCGTGTGATTTCGGTGTTCTAAGTTTACATATTCAATCTCAGAAGGCTTTAATTTGTGATCTTTGTGAAACAATGAAGGATGATTATATAGATCCTGAGAGAGGAGAAAGATATCCTGCGTGCATTGATGTCTGTCCAAAAGAAGCCATATCTTTAAAAGATGTGGAACAAATTGGTGAAGAAAAACGAATTGATGCGGTAAAACGGCTTTTTGGGGATATACTAAAAGAAACTGAAGCTTAAATTTTTTATTTTCAATTTCCTTTATTTTTTATTCTAAATTTTTAAAATTTCAGTTAAATTTCGCCTTTACAATCATACCTAACACCTCCTAATTAAATGCAAAGGTTGAATAAATCGAAAAAACTGTTTTAAAACTGAATGATCAGATTTTAAGGGCGAAATTTTATAATAATTTAATTTTAATAATAAGGAGAATTTACATTATCATTAGCATTTCTTGGATTACTATTTCGAAAAAATCTAAGAGATAATCGATCCTTAAAAGTTAGGAGGTTAAGCTAGCTAAAGGTGAAAAAGATGTCTGATAAACAGACCAATGAAAATAATGACGAAGATCAAATAAGAATAGGTGTGTTCGTGTGTCATTGAGGTATTAATATTGCGGGTATATTAGATATCCCTAAAATAGTCGAAGAAATCAATAAATTAGATAATGTTTGGGCTTATCCGTACTTATCTTTATGTACTGAAGGTGGATCTACTGTTATCAAGGAGAAACATGAAGAAGTTAAATTTAATAGGGTTTTAGTTGCTGCTTGTACTCCAAAGACTCATCAACCTGTTTTTCACGCAATATTAAAAGAGATGGGTTTACCTCCAAGATATTTAGAATTTGTAAATATTCGAGAACATTGTTCTTTTGTACATCAAGCACCAGAGGTGCACGAGAAAGCTACCTTAAAAGCCATTGAATTAATCAAAGCTGGTATTGCTCGAGCGAAATTATTGGAAGAGGTGCCTACTAAAACCGTATCAGTAGAACCCGCGGCTCTAGTAGTAGGTGGTGGAATTGCAGGTTTATCTGCCGCTATCGATTTAGGTGATGCTGGATATAAGGTATATTTAGTTGAAAAAAATACAACAATTGGTGGACGTATGTCCCAACTCGATAGAACCTTCCCAACAGACGATTGTTCTATATGAATCTTAGGACCGAAAATGCTAGAAGCTAATCGCCACCCAAATATAGAAATCTTATCTTACAGCGAAGTCATGGAAATAGATGGATATATTGGCAATTTTGAAGTTAAAGTCAATAGAAAAGCCCGGTTTGTTGATGAAACAAAATGCACTGGATGTGGAACCTGTCGAGACGTATGCCCAGTTTACACGAGTAACTATTTTGATGAGCACTTATCAGCAAGAAAAGTCATTGATATTGCTTTTGCTCAAGCAGTACCTGCAGTGTCACAACTTGAGAGAAAAGTATGCATTGAATGCTTCGCATGTGTGGATGCGTGTGAACAAGAAGCGATAGATTTTAGTCAAAAGGATAAGATTGTAGAACTTAAAGTTGGTACAATAATTGTAGCTACCGGTTGGGATCTCTATCAAGGTAATGATTATGGATATGGGACTTATGATAACGTAATCAATCAGATAGAATTAGAAAGGATCCTCGCTCCAAATGGTCCTACATATGGACATTTAAAGCGTCCTTCTGATGGAAAGCGTCCTACTAAAATTATATTTATAAATTGTGTAGGATCAAGAGATGTAAATAAAAATGCTCATTGTAGTGTTATATGTTGCAACCTTTCGCTTAAAAACTCTAAATTAATTAAATCAGAATATCCTGATTCACAAATCGTCTGTTGTTATATAGATATGAGGTGCGCTGGGAAGGATTATGAAGAATATTATAGAAGATCCCGTGATGCTGGAACTATCTTTGTAAAAGGAATGGTTGGAAAAATTGAAGAAGATCCTTTAACGAAGAATCTTTTAGTACAATTTGAACCAGTTGGAACTGATTCTGTTGTTAAAATGGAAGCTCATATGGTTATATTATCATCTGCTTCACTTCCATCCCAAGGTACGATAGAAATTGCTAAAGTACTAAACATGGAGAAAAGCTCTGATGGTTTCTTAAAAGAATATCATGCACGGCTTGATCCAATTAGCACTAAAGTACCTGGTATATATATCTGCGGTTCAGCTCAAGGACAGAAAGAGATTGATAAAACAGTAAGTCAAGCAAGAGGAGCCGCATCAGTAGCGGGAATTCCTATGGGCAAGGGAGAATATACGATGGAATTAATAAGAGCGACACCCTCAGATGAACGTTGCGCAAAATGCTATAAATGTATAGAAGCTTGTCCATATAATGCTATATCTGTAAATGAAAAAGGAAATCTCGTAGTAGATCTAATTAATTGTCGAGGTTGTGGAACTTGCGCATCCTTATGCCCTTCAAAAGCAATTGAATTGACATATTTTAGAGACGACCAATATATGGCATTCATAGATGTATTACTACCAATAGAGGAGTAGAGATGTAAGAAAAATGACAGAAGAAAATGATATCAAAATAATTGTTTATGCTTGCTGGAAATGAGGATACGGTTCAGCTGATATGGCAGGTACTATTCGAGCCCAATATCCGGATTCGATTAGAAATGTTTTAGTACCCTGCTCTGGGCGTGTAGGATCTGACTTAATAATGCGAGCATTTGGAAGAGGCGCAGATGGTGTAGTAATTAATGCTTGATACCCTGGTGAATGCGATTATGAAACGGGAAATTACCACGCATATAGACAAGTCGAATATATTAAAGAAATATTAAAAGTAGTTGGAATAAGTCCAGATAGAATAAAAATAATCTATTGTACTGCAGCTGAAGGCCAGAAATTTCAAAATGAAGCTATAGAAATCGATAAAACAGTCCGTAAATTAGGGCCAAACCCTCTACGTACAAAAAGCACACCTAAAAAAGAAAAAGCGAAAGCGAAAGCTTAAAAAATTTAATGTGTTTACTGATGAGATTGAGTTAAAAAAGTGAGAACTCAGTTGAAGAAATGGGTGCACCATATAACACATACATATAGTTTAATAAAATTTAATAAAAATATTTATAATTTATTTCAAAAAATTTGGGAAATTTAAAAAAAAATTATAGTTTAGTAAATAGTTAGAGTTGGGATTACATGGAAGCAATGGCAGAATATTTGATAAAGATTGAAGATTTTTCTAAAATCTTAGCGACTTTATTAAAAGAAAAAGCAGTAGATAAAATTATCGGTGCTGAATTGAGAGTTGATAAGAAATCCGGGACTATAGACAGGTTTACTGTTCAACCTACATTAGCAGAAAAAGAAGAAGATGTGAAGGATTTTCCATTAACTCCTTTAATTGCATTTGGCTATGCAAGAACAGACACTGCTTCAAAATATCTGCATAAATCTGTTGCAGGTGCAATGAATGAAAAAGTAGGACTAGTTGCTCGTCCTTGCGATACGAGAGCACTAATAGAACTTGCAAAGATCAAACAAATAAATCTTGATAATCTCTTTATAATTGGTATTGAAGATAGAGGGATACTTCCAAAAGCAGGACGAGAAATGAGAGCGATTAAAGATGTTGATCCAACTAAAATTGTAAAAGAAAAGGTAGGAGACAACGGTCTTATCGTGAAGATGGAAGATGGAAGCACAAAAGAACTTAATCTTACTGTTGCTGAGAATTGTTTGAGATGCTATCGAAAAATTCCAGTAGTCGCTGATTTAACTGTAAGCGATCTTGGAATTCCAGTTGATTCAGATGAGATTATCTTAAAAGTGTATTCAGATAATGGAAGTGATATATTGGATAAATCAGGAATCAAGAAAAAATCACTTCCAGATAAGGAGAAAAAAGCACATTCAGATAAATATAGTGAAATAATCGAAAAAGCTAAAGAAAAGCGAGCGAAAGATCTAGAAGAATGGGAGAAACTTTCACAAGAAGATAAAATTGCGGAATTACTTAAATGTACTATGTGCAATACATGCATTCGAGGTTGTCCCGTTTGTTATTGCGTAGATTGTATATTACAGAAAAAGAGAAAAGATAAAAATATTGATAAAGCAACATATCAATTAACACGTATAGCTCATGATGCGGATAGATGTGTAGAATGCGGAAACTGTGATAATAACTGTCCTCAAAACTTACCCTTGTCGCTATATTTTCAATCATTAAATGAAGCCTTTAAGAAGAAGTTTAAATATGAGGCAGGCATGTCTCTTGAAGATATTCCATTCCGATCTGGAAAAGCAATTTCCCAGATGAAATTAGAAAAAACATAGACCTAATTTTTTTATATTCTTTATTTTATTATTGATTTTGATTTATAGATACTAATTAACATTTTTTTTAGAAAAAAAATTTAAAATTATCATTATTAGGAGAGAGTTAATTCATATAGTAAATCCATAGTAAAATTATAAATATCTCTTTATCTTATAATATTAAGTTGAAATCCCAAATTTAGAGTATTATTATGAATGATGAAAATACCCAAAATCAATTAAAAGAAATTGTAAAAAAACTTGACAGAATCAGAAAACTTAATGATGATATTCGATTTATACTTATTATAATAGTTTTTACATTAATTTCTATCGCTTTTATGAGTTTCATTTATTTCTCAGGTCATTTCCCACCAATATAGCGATTAGACTTTGTGAAATTGAACTTATTGAACTGAAAATTAAAGAAATTTAAAATCTGGGTTAGAATCTGTCCTATTTATAACTTTAAATTTGAAACGGATGTATTCTTATTTTTGAAATTCTTTTGGAATATGAACAGCAAACTTGCATAATAATCCTCCTGTAAGAGGTGTTTCGATTGGTTCTACAGTGGTTGATTGATCGAATATTACATCCCAGTATTTCTTTGTATATCCAGCACTACAATGGCAGAATTGAGAGAAAAGTTCATAGTCAGTACCATTTTTAATAGCACCTCGTATCCAAGGACAATAACAACTATAAAATCCTTTTATTCTCTTATCCTTTGCTTGTATATGTTTCTTAGTTTGATAAGGTATTTTTGTTTCAATGATTTTATCCCCTATTCTTATTCCAGGGTTAATTGAGGGTGTTTTCTTTATAAATTCGATTACTTCTTCATCGATATATTGTGCAAATTCCAGAGTCCCCTCTTTTTGATGTTTTTGAAGTCGATCAATTAATTCTTGTTTTTTTAGTTTTAAAAAATCATCAATATCATTTAATTTTAAAAAGTCTTCCCGATCTTTTTCAATAGAACCAGGGCGACCATGTAAACATGGTTTCAAGAGTTCTATTGTTTTTTCTTCACCTATTTTTTCCTCCAATCTTTTCATAATTTTTTTAGTAAATTCAGGTTTATTTTCAGGATCAACTCCCAATGGTGGAATTTTAATATTGTTAAAAATTTCATCTCGCAGTTGTTCCCCATATTGTTCAGCAATCCTTTCATAAAGATTATCCATTGCATTATAAGATTCTGAGATGTCGATAATCTCAACTATATAATCATAATTTTTTATGAAATTAGCGTAATTGATTAAAGCTCTTAATAAATCTAACACTGTGCCATTATTATTTGCTATTAAATATTCTGTATATTTGAGGATTTCTCCTTTAGGAATTGAATCAATATTATAATTCTTTTTTTTAAGATATTTATCGAATTTATTTAATCTAGTAATAAAAATTGCTGCTTGTTCTTTACCCACATTGCTCTTTGAGAGAAATTTTGAAAAATTCTTTTCTTTCAAGACATATCACACTTTCTTAACCAAATAAAAGAATGTAAAATCTATAAAATTGATAAATTTTTCTTGTTTTTTTTAGGGAATGCTTGATAGATCCAATTATTCATAATATCATGATTTTATCTGTATTGATTATCTTAAATGGTATTTAGATAATCATAATCATAATTTTATTAAATTTTATATTTTTAATCTACCTAGAATTTTAAGAAAACATCTTGAGAAATATTAATTTTTTGTAAGGTAGATAATTTGGATTTTTCAGGTAAAGTAATTCGACCAATTTCACTTGATAAAGTAAAGATAAATGATAGATTTTGGTCTCCGAGAATAGAAATTAATCATAAAATAACAATTCCTCATGCATTTAAAAATTGCGAGAAGACTGGACGTATTGCCAATTTTTCTAGAGCCGCAGGATTATTAAATGACGGAAAAAAACCGATCTTTCCTTTTGATGATTCGGATGTTTTTAAAGTCATTGAGGGGGCAGCATATTCATTAATTATAAAACCTGATTCTAAACTCGAAGATTATGTTGATGATTTAATTGAGAAAATAGCAGCGGCTCAAGAAGATGATGGATATTTATATACTACACGGACAATAAATCCAGAAAAACCTCATGTATGGGCCGGCAAAAAACGTTGGGAATTAGTTTCAATCTTAAGTCATGAATTATACAATATGGGGCATCTTATTGAGGCTGCAATTGGTTATTTCCAAGCTACAGGTAAACAAAAATTGTTAAATGTGGCGATTAAAAGTGCAGATTTAATATATAATGAATTTGGTCCAGGAAAAATAGAGAGAATTCCGGGACACCAAGAAATTGAAATTGCTTTGATTCGGCTATTTAGAATTACAAATAGTACAAAATATTTAGATTTAGCAAAATTTTTCTTAGACCTTCGTGGTTCTACTAAAGTATTTGATTTTGAAGATTATTTGAGTAAATTTAAAATTTATTTTGAAGATGCAAGATCTCCGGAATATAACCAATCTCATAAAAAAGTTATTGAGCAATATGAAGCAGTTGGACATGCTGTTCGAGCGGCTTATATGTATTCAGCAATAACAGATATCGTGTCTATCTACAATATTTCTGAATACAAAACAGCTATAAATCGTATTTGGGATAATATAGTTTCTAAAAAATTATATATAACTGGGGGGATTGGTGCTCGTTCAGAAGGAGAAAGCTTTGGAGATGAATATAAATTGCCTAATTTTGAAGCTTATGCTGAAACATGTGCTGCTATTGCCAATATGTTTTGGAATTTCCGTCTTTTTTTATTGTATAGTGATGCTAAATATATTGATGTTTTGGAACGTACTTTATATAATGGGTTCCTTTCGGGAATTTCATTAAACGGAAAAGGATTTTTCTATACTAACCCTCTCTCTTCAAAAGGAAATATAAGTAGAAGATCTTGGTATAGATGTCCTTGTTGTCCTACTAATATTGTACGCTTTATACCCCAGATTCCGAGTTATATTTATGCGCTAGAAGATGATTGTATTTTTGCTAACCTTTTTATTGGGAGCTTTGCTTCGATTGAACTTCAAGACACCGAAGTGTCACTTATTCAAGAAACAAATTACCCATGGAGCGGAGATGTGAAAATTACAATCTCTCTCACTCAAATGAAAGAATTTACAATAGCAATTCGAATTCCTGGCTGGGCACACAACAAACCAGTTCCAAGTGATTTATATTATTACTTGACACCGAATAATCTGGAATTAAGTATAAAAATCAACGATGAATTAATAGAATTTCATATAAAAAATGGATTTGTTAGAATTCAGAGAACTTGGAAAGATAATGACACTATTGAATTAAGCATACCAATGCCCATTAGAAGAGTATTAAGTAATCCAAAGGTTAAAGAAAATATCGATAAGGTGGCAATTGAACGAGGTCCCATTGTTTATTGTATTGAAAGTATTGATAATGAAGTTAAATCAATATTTAATATAAAATTAAATGATAATACATTACTCGAAGAGAAACTTCATAGTAATTTACTTAATGGGATTGTTATTATTACAGGTTCTATTCATAATAATGATAAGAATTTAGAAAAAATACATCTTATCCCTTATTATGCTTGGGCTAATCGTGGTAAAAGTCAAATGACCGTATGGAT
>Ga0315553_10003330_pt1 | contig 12532 bp, 9 predicted proteins | sample SalMarSW160140MG_FD_203099 | JGI IMG/M metagenome (GOLD analysis project Ga0315553, IMG submission 203099) | Salt marsh sediment microbial communities from the Plum Island Ecosystem LTER, Massachusetts, United States - Salt Marsh Sediment SW1601-40 ... | reverse complement strand
GGCCCGAAACCTGAAACAGGCTCTGTTGCAGGCCGCCGAGGCTGCGGGAGAACGGGTGAAATTCCTGGCCGGCGGAACCGACCTGACCGTGCAGATCGCCGAGGGTGCTTTGGATCCCACGCTGCTCATCGACATCAGCGCAGCCGAGGAGCTGCGGCGACTGGAGCGCGGCGCGGAGGGATTGCGCATCGGGGCCGCGCTCACTATTGCCGAGCTCCTCGAGTCCGCTCGAGCGGCGGCGGGGAAGCCGGCTGAATCTGCATCCATACCCCGCTGCCTGCTGCAGGGAGCGGCGGCGATCGGTTCGCCCCAGATCCGTCATCTGGGCACGATCGGCGGCAACGTCTGCAATGCCTCTCCCTGCGGGGACACCCTGGCACCGCTCATCGTGCTGGCCGCAAGCTTCACCCTGCGCTCCCCCCGGGGCAGCCGGGTCGTTCCGGCAGAGGAGTTCTTCCTCGGCCCCAAGGCCACGGTGCTCGAACCCGGAGAGATCCTCGAATCCATCCTGATCCCCGTCTCCCATCTCAGCGGCAGATCGGCCTTTCGCATGATCGGCAAACGCAACGGCCAGGTGATCTCCCAGGTCAACATAGCGGTCTGGCTGAAGCGGGGGCGAAGCGAAGGGGCCGGCACGATCAGCACCCCGATCGAGGATATCCGCATCGCCGCCGGCTCCGTGGCTCCGATTCCCCTGCGTTTAAAGAGGGCGGAGGAGCTGCTGCGCAGCGTCATTCCAGATCCGCCGCTGCTGCAGGCGGCAGCCGGGGCGGTACAGGAGGAGATCCAGCCGATCTCGGACGTGCGCACCAGCCAGGCCTACCGCCGCAGCGTCATCGCCTCCCTGTTCACGGATGTGATCGGTGAGGTTCTGGAAAGGGAAGGGAGATGAAGACGATGTTGCTGGAATTCGAATTGAACGGAAAGCAGACCCGGGTCGAGGCCGAACCCACCCTGCGCGCCCTGGATCTGCTCCGGGACGTGCTGGGACTGACAGGGACCAAGGAGGGCTGCGGTCGGGGGGAGTGCGGAGCCTGCACGATCCTCCTGGACGGGATGCCCGTGAACTCCTGTCTGCTCTACGCGGCCAAGTTGCAGGGGCGGCGGGTCACCACGATCGAGGGCCTGACTGCCGAAGACGGCACCGAGGACGGAGCCGAAGACGGCACCGAGGACGGAGCTGCGGACGGCGGGGGTGATCACGCTTGCCAGGGCGACTGCCCGCCGCTGCACCCCCTGCAGGAAGCCTTCCTGGCCGAAGGGGCGGTGCAGTGCGGCTTCTGTACGCCGGGAATGATCCTCAGTGCCAAGAGCCTGCTCGATAGGAATCCCGATCCTGATGTCGGGGAGATCGAGGAGGCCTTGAGCGGAAATCTCTGCCGCTGCACCGGCTACGGTAAGATCATCAAGGCGGTGCAGAGAGCTGCCGGAGACGGTATCAAGGCAGCCCGGGAACCCGGGCCGGGCAGTTGGGCCGGGAAGAGCGGCCGCAGACAGAGGGGGGCAACCCGATGAACGGCCAGAAGCTCAGTGTGGTAGGCCGGGGTGTACCCAAGGTGGACGGCGCCGAACTGGTGACCGGGCGTGCCAAGTTCGCCGGGGATCTGCGCTTCCCCGGGATGCTCTACGCCGTGGCCCGCAGAGCCGGGATCCCGGCCGGGAAGATCCGCGGGATCGACGGCTCCGCCGCGCTCGCCCTGCCGGGGGTCAGAGCGATCCTCACAGCCGGGGACATCCCGGGTCCGAACATCATCGGCATCCTGCCGCCCTTCGATCAGCCCGTGCTGGCCTCCCAGGAGGTTCGCTACGAGGGGGAATCCCTGGCCCTGGCGGTGGCCGAGAGCAGGGAGGCGGCCGGACGGGCCGCCGCCGCAATCCGGGTGGACCTCGAATCCTGGGAGCCGATCCTGGACGTGGATCAGGCCCTGGCAGAGGGATGCCGCAAGATCCACCCGGAGGGAAACATCACCTTCTCCAAGCGGCTGGTCAAGGGGGACGTGGAGAAGGGATTCGCCGAAGCCGAGGTCGTGGTCGAGAACACCTACCACACCTCCTTCCAGGAGCATGCCTATCTGGAACCGGAGACCGTGGTGGCGGTTCCGGGGGGAGACGGAAGGGTCACGGTGTACGCCTCCTGCCAGTCCCCCTTCCACATCCGGGGGCATGTCGCCGCCAACCTCGGCCTGCCCGCCTCCAGGGTCAAGGTGATCCAGGCCTACACCGGGGGCTCCTTCGGCGGCAAGGACGATGTGGCCACCGAGATCGGCTGTCTGGCCACGGTGGCCGCCCTCAAACTTCAAGCTCCGGTGATGATCGTCCACGAGCGGAGGGAATCGATCGTGGGCTCGAACCTGCGTCACGCCGCCCGCATCCACTACCGCACCGGCAGCCGCAGAGACGGCACCATCGTTGCCCGGGAGGCCAGGATCCATCTGGACGGCGGGGCCTACGCCTCGGAGAGCCCCTTTGTCACCATGAAGGCGCTGATCCACGCCGGCGGCCCCTACCACGTTCCCAACGTGCGGGTGGAATGCACGGCGGTTTACACCAACAAGACCTACTGCGGAGCTTTCCGAGGTTTCGGGGTGCCCCAGGTCACCTTCGCCTCGGAGTCCCAGATCGACGAGCTGGCTGCAAAGCTGAACATGGACCCCCTGGAGCTGCGCCGCAGGAACGCCCTGCGGGCCGGGCAGGCCAATGCCACGGGGCAGGTGTTCGCCGGATCCGTCGGGATCGTCCAGACCATCGAGCGGATCGCCGAGCGGCGGGATCGGCTCCCGCCTGTGCGGCAAGATCGAAGCGCAGCGGCCGGGGCCGGCAGCACGCCTGAGGGGCGCTGGCTGTACGGCCGGGGCTGCGCCTGCCTGCTTCAGGGCATTTCCAACGGCGCGGAGGGCATCGACGTGGTGGGCGCCTCCGTGCAGGCCAGCCAGGACGGCAGCGTGCTGGTGGGGGTGGGGCTCACCGATATGGGTCAGGGCTCCCGCACGGTGTTCGCCCAGATCGCCACCGAGGTGCTGGGGGTGACCATGGACCGGGTCACGGTGCGTCAGGTGGACACTGATTCGGTTCACGACTCCGGCCCCACCGTGGCCTCCCGCAGCACCACCGTGGGGGGCATGGCGGTGTTCAAGGCCGCCGAAGAGGTCAAGGCCTCCCTGGTAAAGATGGCCTCCCTGATGCTCAAGTGCGAAGAGGAGCAAGTACTGCTGGAGGAGAACTTCGCCGTGCGCGCTTCCAGCGCGAACAACCCGGAAGTGCGCATCCCCCTGCCGGAGGTGTGCACCGCGGCCTATTGGACGGGATTCCCCCTGATGCACCTGGCCTTCTCCAGGGCTCCTGAGGCCCGGTTCGACCACGAGACCCACCAGGGCGACATCTACATCGCCTACAACTACGGTACCCATCTGATGGATGTGCGCATCGACAGGCTGACAGGGGCGGTGGAGGTGCTGCGCCACCTGGCGGCCCACGATCTGGGCAAGGCGATCAATCCCATGGGGGTTGAGGGCCAGGTCGAAGGGGGCGCCTTGATCGGTTTCGGCATGGCCCACCTGGAGCGGATCGAACACGAGGGGGGATGCATCCGGAACGCCAACTTCGCCGACTACGCCGTTCCCTCGATAAAGGATCGCCTCCCCACCGAAACGATCATCGTGGAGGACCCCAACCCCACCGGCCCGTACGGAGCCAAGGGTGTGGGTGAACCCCCGGTTGCAGGGACAGCAGCGGCCTTTGCCAATGCCGTGGCCGCGGCTACGGGCAGGCGCTTCACCCGCCTGCCGATCCGGCGGGAGGATCTGCTGGCGGCCTTGCAGGAGCGGGACGCAGCTAAAGGCGGGTGACTCCCCGGAGGCGAAACCATAGAGACGGCAGCGCCTGAAGGCGCGCAAACAGGAGGAGACATGGCGGATTTTCTGATTACCAATGGTTTGGTCATGACCTGCGAGCCGGACGTGCTGACCGGACCGATCATCCCCGACGGGGCGGTTGCGGTGGAGGGGAACAAGATTCTCGAGGTGGGAAGCATCGCCGAGCTGGCCGCCAGGTACGCGGACGCCAGCCGGATCGACGCCTCCGGCTGCATCGTGATGCCGGGATTCGTCATCACCCACACCCACATGCCCTACGTGCTGGGCCACAACATGCCCGTGGATTTCAGCCAGTTGAAGAGCTTCTGGGACATGCTGCAGAAGATGGGCTGGGAGTGGCTGGAGGATATCACCACCGGAGAGGGGATCTACGCCGCCACCCGCTACGCCGCGGCCAAGATGCTCAAGAGCGGCACGACCACGGTGTGCGAGATGGTGGAAGGGCCCAACGCCCTGCCCGGCGCTTTGAGCCAGAGTGCCAGAGCCATTGAAGAGGTGGGAATCCGTGCCCAGGTGGGCTTCGAGGTCACGGAGCGCGTTCCCGGGGTGAGCATCCTCGAACGGCTGGATCCGGCTCGAGCCGAAAGAGGTTTCGAGGAAAACCTCGCGCTGCTGAAAAACTATCCCGCGGGGAAAGAAGCCGAGGGCCGCATCCAGGGCCGCCTGGGGGTGCACACCGCCTATACCAACTCCCCGGAAACCCTGAAGGCGGCCCGGGAGCTCGCCGACACGCATGGCTGCGGCATCCAGATCCACGTGGCCGAGATCCCCAGGGCTTTCCTGGTGGAGAAGTACGGCAAATCCGCCCCCCGGGTTCTGGAAGAGACCGGGGTGCTCGGAGCGGACGTGCTGGCCGTGCACTGCATCGACATGACCGACGAGGATCTGGAGATCTTTCAGCGCAGCGGCGTTCACGTGGCCCACACGCCCATGACCAACTCCCTGGGCGGAAACGGTGTCGCCCGGGTCCCGGAGATGCTGGAGCGGGGGATCAACGTTTCCCTGGGACATGACTGCTTCTTCACCCTCGATACGGCGGAGTACCTCCGCTACGCCTATCTGCTGCACAAGGCCCACAACGCCAATCCCATGCTCCTGCCCCCTTTCCAGGCCCTGGATCTGGTGCTGGGAAACGGCGCCCGGGCCCTGGGATTAGAGGAGCGTGTCGGCAGCCTGGCCGCGGGCAAGCGGGCGGACATCCTGGTTATCCGGCCGGATGCGCCCGCGCCTGTCACCCCCGACTCGGTCCTGTCCTACTTCACCATGACCTTCAGAGGTCAAGAGGTGGATACCGTTCTGGTGGACGGCAAGGTCGTCGTGGATCAGGGGCGCATGACCACGGTGGATGAGGAGGAGGTGGCGCGCAGGTGCCTGGAAGAGGCAAAAAAGCTATGGCGAAAAAACGGAATTGATGTTTAAATAGGGAGGCTCTATGGCTGTTGACCTGACTACAGATTTTTGCGGGCTCGTTTTTAAAAATCCGATCATCGTAGCAGCCGGCGCCCACGGGCGGGACGGGGAAACCATGAGAGAGGTTTCCGCCTCCGGGGTTGCCGGGGTGTGCACGAAGACCATCGTGTCCCAGCCGGCCACGGATGTGCTGCCCTGCTTCACCAAGGTGCGCTCCGGCATGATCAACTCCGTGTTCGGTTCCGACAAGAGCGCGGAATACTGGTTCGGCGAGGGGATCAAACGGGCCAGCGAAGGGCAGGCTCGGGTCATCGCCAACCTGGCCGGCTTCACCCCGGAGCAGGGTGCGGAGCTGGCGTCCAAGGCTGAAGAGGCCGGGGCCGACATGATCGAGGTTCCCACCCATTGTCCCCACATGGGGGAGATCCTCAATGCGATGTTTCCCGGGATGAACTTTCCCGAACCGAAGCTCACCGACCTGGCGCCCATGAAGGAGTCGGTTCGACTCATCAAGCAGGCCGTGAAGATCCCGGTGATCGTCAAGCTCTCCGGAACCTTCTCCCACATCGTTGAGGTGTGGGCCAGAGGCGTCAAGGAGGCGGGGGCCGACGGCTTCGGCTGTTCCGACGCTTTGGGCCCGGCTCTGTCGATCGACATCAAGACGGGACAGCCCACTCTCGGAGGGCCCAGGGGAGTAGGCGGGCTGACCGGCCCGGGGATCATGCCGATCACCCTGCGCATGGTCCTGGAGATCGCCGCCGGCGTGGATCTTCCCATCGTCGGGGTCGGCGGGGTGAGCTCCGCCGAGGATGTTCTGCAGTACCTCATGGCCGGAGCGAGTCTGGTGGGGGTGTGCACCGCCGGTCATGTACACGGGGTCAAGCGCTACACCCGGATCATCGAGGACCTCGAGCGGCTCCTTCAGAATCTGGGGGCCGAGAGCCCCGAACAGGTCCGCGGACTGACCCTGAAGCGGATCGAGGAACGAAAACAGAAGGGCCTGCAGGCGGTCACCGAAGCGGTTGTGCCCACGGTGCTGGTGGATACCTGTAACGGCTGCGGGAACTGTGAACGGGTCTGCGTGTACGGTGCAGCCAAGCTGGTCGACAAGATCGCCAGGATAGATCCTGAACTTTGCACCGGCTGCGGATTGTGCGTCAGCGTTTGTCCGGTGGACGCCCTGGAGCAGGTCTACTACGCCTGAGGCCGGCGGTCCGGGTAGTATGGACGGGCAGGTTCGATTGCCAGTATCGAACAGGAAACTGAAGGCTTCGTTGAAGCCCTAAAAATAGTGCAATCGGAAGAGAAAGGAGATTTTTATGAAGATGAACTTAAAGAAAGCGGTTCTGAGCATCCTGTTGCTTCTCGGTTTGCTCATCTCAGGACTCGCCTTTGCAGAGGGGGAGAGTGAGACAGAACCGGTAAAGGCGGAGCCCTTTAACATCGCCATATTCGTGCCCGGTGTTGTGGCGGGCAGCCCGCTGTACGAGCAGATGGTCGAGGGCACTGAAAAGGCCGCCGCCGAGTTCGCCAACGCCTCGGTGAAGGTACTGGAGGCGGGCTTCAACCAGGCGGAGTGGGAGGAGAAGATGACCTCCCTGGCCGCAACCGGGGAGTACAATCTGATCGTCACCTCCAATCCGGCCATGCCCTTCATCAGCATGCCCGTGGCCGAGAAATTCCCGAACCAGAAATGGCTTAACCTGGACGGCTATCTGGACGGGAATCCCCAGTTCGCCACGGTGCTGTACAACCAGATGGAGATGACCTACATGGACGGCTATCTGGGCGCCCTGGTGTCGACCAGCGGCATGAGCGGGGCCAATCCCGATCTCAGGGCCGGCATGGTGGTGGCCCAGGAGTATCCGGCCCTCACCAAGCTGATGAAGCCGGGCTTCGAGATGGGCCTCAAGGCGATAAATCCCGGATTTACCCTTGACTACAGGGTTATCGGCAACTGGTACGACGCCAACAAGGCGGCGGACCTGGCCAACAGCATGATCGACGCCGGAGCGGACGTGATCCTCACGATTGCCGGGGGGGCCAACCAGGGCGTGATCAAGGCCTGCCAGGACCGGGGGAAATACGTGCTGTTCGTGGACGCCAATGACTACAAGGCGGCTCCCGGAACCATCGTGGGCTGCGCCGTGCTCAACCAGACCCAGGCCGCCTATGAACGGGTCAAGATGGCCATCCAGGGGAAACTGGAGTTCGGCAAGGCCGCCATCCTGCACACCAGGGACGGCTATGTAGATTTCGCCGACAAGGATCCTCTGTACACGGACAATGTGCCGGCCGCTATCCGCGCCAAGATGGAAGACCTGCTGGGGAAGATGCGCAGCGGTGCGTTCCACCTGGAGCCGCCCCAGCTGTAGCACGGCTGAAACGGCGCACCGCCCGCCTGAAGCGGCGGAGCACATAACGGACGACGCAAGAGGCTAGGGTCATAACAAAACAGGGTGCGGGGGGGTGTATGCCCTTGCCGCACCCTCTGTCATGGGGGACGGAAGATTGAGCCAGGCTTCATACCTGCAGATGCGGGGAATCACCAAAACCTATCCGGAGAACGACGTCCTGGCCAACAACCGGGTGGATTTCGAGGTCCGGGAAAACGAGATCCACGCCGTGGTGGGCGAGAACGGGGCCGGGAAAACCACCCTGATGAAGATCCTCTACGGGTTGGAGCAGCCGGACTCCGGGCGCATTCTCCTCAGGGGAGAGGAAGCCCGGATCCACAGTCCTCTGGACGCCAACCGCCTGGGGATCGGCATGGTTCACCAGCACTTCCGCCTGATCCCGGAGTTCACGATCGCCGAGAACGTGGTGCTGGGCATCGAGCCCCGCAGGCGGGGGATCTTCTTCGACAGGGAGCGGGCCGTGCGCGGGGTGGAGGAGGTGATCCGCCGCTACGGCTTCAGCATCGATCCCGGGCTGCCCGTGTCCCGGCTCACGGTCGGGCAGATGCAGCTGGTGGAGATCATCAAAATCCTCTACAGGGAGGCGCAGCTGCTGATCCTGGACGAGCCGACCTCGGTGCTCACCGAACAGCAGATCCACAAGCTCTTCGAGACCCTCGAAAAACTGCGCTCCATCGGCAAGACCATCGTGATCATCACCCACAAGCTGGGGGAGGTGAAGGCCATCAGCCAGCGGGTCACGGTGATGCGCAAGGGGGAAGTCGTGGCCGTGCGGGAAACCGCCCAGGTGGATGAGCGGGAGCTGTCCCGTTTGATGGTGGGCAAGAGCGTAACCTTCCAGTTCGAGAGGGAGCCTGTGAACAGAGGTCGGGTGGTGCTGGAGCTGCAGAATGTGGTGCTGCGGCAGAAAGGCCAGGACCGTCCCCTGCTGGATCATGTGGATCTGAAGGTTCACGCCGGGGAGATCGTCGGGGTAGCGGGGGTCAGCGGCAACGGGCTGGCCGAGCTGGAAGACGTGATCGGCGGACTGCGCAGGGTCAGTCAGGGAAAGATGCTGCACGACGGGAGGGACATCACCGATCTGTCCGTGGTGCAGCTTCGCGAGAGGGGCCTGGCCTATGTGCCGGCGGACCGGCTTAACAGGGGCTCCAGTCTGCAGTCCTCGGTGATGGAGAACATGATCATCTCCAGCCATCACGGTTTCCTCCAGGGCGGGGTCTTCCGGCAGCAGGCGATGGAGGAGTTCGCCGACACCCTAACCAGCAGCTTCTCCATCGACGGGGATCCCCGGGTACCGATCGGCACCCTCTCGGGGGGCAACATCCAGAAGGTCATCCTGGCCCGGGAGCTGGCCTCCCAGACCGACTTCATCATCTTCAGCGAACCCACCTGGGGGCTGGACGTGGCCTCGGCGGAGTTCGTCTACGCCAAGATCCTGGAGATCCGCAGGCGGGGCATCGCCGTGCTGCTGATCTCCTCGAATCTGGACGAGATCCTGGCCCTCTGCGACACCCTGGTTGTCCTGTACCGGGGAAGGGTGGTGGCCAGCATGAGCAACGAAGAGAAGCTGTCCAAGGAGCTGGTCGGGGAGTACATGATGGGGCTTCGGGATGACGGCCACGGGGAGGCCGCCTCCTCGGAAGGCGGACCCGCCGAAGGAGAAGCGCCGTGAAGCGTCGGCGCTGGGCCGGCGAGCTGTTTACCGGCACCCTGGGCCTGCTGATCACCGTCGGCATCTCCTTCCTCATCGCCATCATACTGATCTTCCTCCTGAGCAAGCAGCCCCTCACTACGATCTACTACTTCTTCGTCGGTCCCTTCACCAACAAGTACTACTTCGGAAACATGCTCAACACGGCCATCCCCCTGGTGTTCACCGGCCTGGGCATTGCCGTGGCTTTCAAGAGCTCGGTGTTCAATTTGGGCGGAGAGGGCCAGGTCTACTCCGGCGCGCTGGTGGCCACCGTGATTCTGTTGGCCCTGCCCGAGACAAGCGGTTACCTGGGAGGGCCCGCCGCCCTGGCCGTCGCTCTGGCTACCGGAGCGGTTCTGGCCGGAATGAGCGGTTTTTTCAAGATGAAGTGGGGGACCGACGAGCTGATCTCCTCCTTCCTCATCTCCTCGGCTGTGATCTTCATCGTCAACTACTTCATCACGGGGCCCCTGGACGATCCCGGCAACAGCATGCTGGCCACCCGCGCCGTGGGCAAGCAGTACTACTTTCTGGGCATATTCCCGCCCTCCAAGCTGGATATCAGCGCGATCTTCGCCATCGTGGCCGCGGTGCTGGTGTTCTTCTTCATGTACTACACCCATTGGGGCTACGAGATGCGCATGTGCGGTTTGAACCGGGAGTTCTCCCGCTACGGCGGGATCAACGTCTCCACCTACGTGGTTCTGCCAATGATCATCAGCGGAGCCCTTCATGGGCTGGCCGGGGGGGTGGCCATCATGGGCACCTACCACGTGGCGGTCAAGGAGTTCTCCTACGGCATGGGCTGGAACGGCATCGCCGTGGCCCTGATCGCCAAGAACAATCCCCTGGGAGTCCTGCCGGCGGCGGTGTTCTTCGCCTACGTAGATGCCGGGGCCAAGGCTGCCATGCTGCACTCCGACGTGACCTTCGAGATAGCCGCAATCGTGCAATCCGTCATCTTCTACCTGATCACCGCCCAGGCCATCTACAGCTTCCTCCGCCGTCGAAAGAGGTCTCGCCCATGAACGAACAAAGCTTCACCTTACCACTGCTGCACAATGCTGTGACCATTATGACCCCCTTTCTGCTGGCGGCTACCGGCGGTCTGTTCACCGAGCTGGCGGGCATGCTCAACATCGCCCTGGAGGGCCTGATGCTGATCGGTGCCTTCTTCAGCGTGGTCTTCGCCGGGCTCACCGGAAGCCTGGTGCTGGGCATATTCCTGGGTGTCGCCTCGGCCGTGCTGGCCGCCGCCCTGTTCGCAGGCGTAAGCCTCAATCTCAAGGCCAACGTGTTCATCTCCGGTCTGGCCACCAACCTGCTGGCCTCGGGGCTGACCATCGTGCTGGCCTTCCAGCTGTTCGGCAACAAGGGGGTGGTGCGTTTCGAGATCGCCAAGCTGCCCTCCCTCACCATACCGGCGCTGGCCCGCGTTCCGATCCTGGGAGACCTGCTGATCGGTCACAACATTCTGGTGTATTTCAGCTGGCTGATCGTGGTGCTGGCCGCGCTCGCCATCTACCGCACGCCCTTCGGCCTGCGCCTCCGGGGCACGGGGCTCAATGCGGCCACGATCACCTCCCTGGGTCTCAAACCCCGGCGCTACCAGATGGCGGGGATCCTGATCTCCGGTTTCACCTGCGGCCTGGCCGGGGCCATGCTCACCCTGAAGCTCAGCGCTTTCGTGCCCAACATCACCTCGGGGCGGGGCTGGATCGCCCTGGTGGCCATCTACCTGGGCAACAAGACTCCCTGGGGCATCGTGATTGCCTCCTTCATCTTCGGTTTCGCCGAGAGTCTGTCCAACTTCGCCCAAGGGGCCATCAACATCCCCGCCGACTTCATCCTGGCCTTCCCCTACCTGATCACCGTGCTGGCCATGATCGTGTACTCGATCTGGCGGCACTACCGGGCCCGGGTGTAGCAAGCCGCCGCTGATGAGCTTTTACACCCACCTCAGAAACCTGAAGCCCTCGTTTCCTCTGATTCTCTGAGATTGCAGTTTCCCGCCCGGATGTGGTATAAGGTCCGATGGGGAGGGAGAAGCCGATGCAGGAAATTGTAAGCGAGGTTCTGGAAGCGGAGAAAGCCGCGGAAGGGCGGATTCAGGAGGCTCGCAGCAAGGCCGGGGAGATCCGGGCTCAAGCGGACCGGGATGTCCAGGACATGACGCAGCGGGCCAGGGAGCAGGCCGGCAAACGCTCTCAGGAGATCTTGGAACAGGCGCGCAGCCGGGCCAGGAAGGAATATGAAAAGGCCGTGCAGCAGACCCGGGATGAGAATCAAGCGTTTTTTCAAACCCACGAAGGGGATATCGAACGGACCGCCAAGGCGGTGGTCCAGCGGATCACCAAGCCCGAGTGGACCTGAGGGAACTCCAGGACGGGCAGGATAATGGCAGGACCCCTGAAAACCTACGCCTTCATCAACGCCAAGCTGCGAACCCGGATCAGCAAGATCCTGCCGGAGCAGTTCATCCGCCAGCTGGTTCAGGCCCGATCCCTGGCTGAATGCGTGCAGCTGTTGGGGGAAACCGATTTCGCCCAGGTGCAGATGATCTACGATCAGACGGGGGACATCAAAACCGCGGAACTGGAGCTGCTGCGCAGAGAGCTGTCGATCTACCTTGAGCTGGAGAAGCTGGTCGAAAAGGACGTGCGCGGCTTTGTTCGTGCCCTCAGCGAGCGATTCGAGACCGAAAACCTGAAAAACGCGCTCCGGCTTTGGTTCGATCGGCGGATCAGGGAGCGGGACATCGAGGAGGCCAGGGGCTACCTGCTGCGAAAGCCGATCCATTACCCCATCGATCTTGATGGCATCATCAACGCCGACACCCTGGAGCAGGTCGCCGACCGGCTGCAGCCCACCCCCTACGCCGCAATCGTGCGCCAGCAGTCTGCTCGGGTCATGGAGGATTCCAGCTTGTTTTCTCTCGAGCTGGCCCTGGACCGCTTCCTGTACAGCAGGCTGGTCCAGGCTACGGATCAGCTGTCGACCCGGGACCGGGCAGTCGCCCGGCGGCTCCTGGGCGTGGAGATCGACCTGCAGAACGTGGGCTGGCTGATCCGCTTCAAGAACTTCTACTCCCTGGAGGCGGAGCAGGCCCTCGAGCATACATTACCTGGCGGGTTGAACCT
>Ga0315553_10003329_pt1 | contig 12537 bp, 10 predicted proteins | sample SalMarSW160140MG_FD_203099 | JGI IMG/M metagenome (GOLD analysis project Ga0315553, IMG submission 203099) | Salt marsh sediment microbial communities from the Plum Island Ecosystem LTER, Massachusetts, United States - Salt Marsh Sediment SW1601-40 ... | reverse complement strand
CGGGGCGCCCAGAGCACCATCCTGGGTTTCTGGCTCATCTCTTTAGCCAGCTCTTCTACCCTGCCGTATTTCATGCAGGCGGCCATGCAGTGCTTGACGCAGGCCGGCTCCAGCCCCTTTTTGGTACGCCTCGCACACAGGGTGCACAGTTCGGTGGGAAAGGGCAGGTAGGCGAGGTATGCCTTATCTTTGGGCAGGCTCTGGACAACCTCTATCACCTTCATGCCCGACATGCCCGCCGGCCAGCCGTATTCCTGGGCGCAGGCGACCTGACAGGCGTAGCATCCGGTGCAGTATTCGTAGTCAATAAGCAGGCCGTACTTGGCTTTTTCAGGCATTGTCTTTCTCCTCATTGACCTTGTATAGTCGGCAGAGCAGGTTTTTCATGGGGGCACCCAGCCCGTCTTTACCCTGGCAGCCCATGGGAATGAGCTGGTTTATATTCGATTCCCAGACCCCGAAGAGGGAAGGCTCTTCGCCGGGCTTTTCGGGGAACCACCAGCCGTGGGCCGCCATCACCATCCACCGGGGCACCACCGGGGTGAGCTTGGCCTTGAGCTTGTAGCGGCCCATCCAGTTCTCCACCCAGACCCATTCCCCGTCGCCGATGCCGAGTGAGCTGGCGGTTTCGGGGTGGACTTCAACCACAGGGTCGGGGTCAATCTGGCGCAGCCAGGGGATGTTGCGGTGTTCGGATTGGAAGTATACCGGCGAGCGTCTCCCCGTGGACAGGATGAGAGGATACTTTTTATATAGTTCTGGCTGGCTTACCGGGGTGAAGGGAGGCTCTTCATAGTGGGGTAGAGGCTCCAGCCCCCACCCTTCGCGCAGGGATGAATACAGCTCAATCCTGCCCGATGGTGTTTGAAAACCGGGCTTCTTATCCGGTCTCAAGCGACCCTTTTCAAAGCGGTGGTAGGGGGCGCTGGGGTGGCCCTCCGGCGGGAAAGCCCAGCCCTTCTCCTGAAGCTGTTTAAAGGTTAGACCCGATGGTTTGATAATCTCATCAAAAAGCTCGTAGATGGTTTTCCAGCGGAGGTTGGGGTTGAATCTCCTGGCCAGCTCGAAGTTGATTTCCACGTCGGGCTTGCATTCGCCGACGGTAATCGCCTTGTTGATGGTCTGGAGGGGTATCCACCAGCTCCTGATACCGTCCTTCTCCAGAAAGCTGGCCGCCGGCAGCACCACGTCGGCCAGCTGGGTGGAGGGCGTCATGAAGAGGTCAACGGCTACGACAAAGTCCAGCTTTTTAATCGCCTCGGCCCATTTCCTGGGGTCGAGGCCGATGCCGGCCACCGGGTTGCAGGTCTGCATCCATAAGCCTTTGATGGGGTAGGGCTTTCCGGTGAAAATCTGTTCCAGGGCCAGGTCGGTATGGGCTCTCTTGATAAATTTATCCATGGGGCCGTAGCGGTCGGCGCCAATCCTTTTCTTAGCGGCTTCTTTGGATTCCAGCCTGATTACCCCCTCGGCGCCGGGCAGGGCGTAGGCGACGGCGTCAAAGGCGTACCTTGAGATGACGTTGCCGCCGGGTGTGTCCAGATTACCGGTGATGCACCACAGGGCGGCAATGGCCTGGGCGGTGGGGGTGATGGCCGGAGTCATATCTATGGCCACCCCCCAGTGGATGGAGGCCGGCTTGCTTCTGGCGTAGAGCCGGGCCGCCTCGACGATGTCCTTTTCCGGTACCCAGCTGATTTCCGATACCCGTTTCACCGGGTAGTTGTTTACTTCTTCGCGGAATGCTGCCCAGACTGTTTTAGCCGTTACCGTGGTGCCGTCGGCGAGGCTGACTTTAAATTCGCCTTCCAGGGACGGTTTGACACCGTTCTGTTTATAAGTCACATTCTGTGAGTCCCAGACTGCCGGACGAGCGCTGGCTGCATCCCAGACGACGAAGTTGGCCGGGGAACCGCCCTTGACCAAATCGCTCTCCCGGAGCAGCTTGCCGGTATCGCTCCTGATTAAATGGGGTGCGTTGGTCCATTTCTCGACGAAGTCCCTATCATACAGGCCCTCGTTTATAACCACGTTGAGAAAGCCCATCGCCAGGGCGCCGTCGGTACCGGGGCGGAGCTGGAGCCATTTTTCGGCTCTTGAGGCGAACCAGGATAGTCTGGGGTCAATGGCTATAATCTTGGTGCCCTTTTTCATGAGGTCGATAATCCAGTGGCCGAAGACATTATCGGGGCATGAGGCCGGAATGTTATAGCCCCAGACTACGATGCATTCCGGGATTTTATAGTGGGGGTCGTCGTAGCGTCTGGGGAACCACTGGGCGGCATCGATTATGCAGTAGTCCCCCTGTACCGTCTGGGTGGCGGCTATCCTGGGGCTGTAACAGGCAATGCCGCTGAGAGAGAACATGACGTTGGGGCTGCCGTAGGCATAGGCCAGCAGGCATATCCAGGGGCTGATGTCCCGGCCGGTGCCCATGGCGAAGATGACGCTCTCCGGGCCGAATTCTTCCCGGATTTTGTTCATCTTTTGCTCGATGAGGTCGTAGGCTTCGTCCCAGGAAATCTCCTGCCACTTGCCCTCGCCGCGCTTACCCACTCTCTTGAGGGGGCGGGTTAAGCGGTCGGGGTGATAGATATACTGGGTTATGGCCAGACAGCGTGAGCAGAGCCTTCCCTGGTTCCAGGGGTGGTCGGGGTCGCCTTCAATTTTGACCAGTTTGCCGTCCTTGACGTGGGCCAGAACGCCGCAGGTGCCGTGACAGCCCGGCCCAGCCGACCAGGTGGTGGTGTGTATAATCTCAAGCTTTTCTTCCTTCACCCCGATACCTCTACACTTTATAATGAGAAAGAGCCCCGTTTGGGGGGCTCTTATTGACTCTGGTCCGGTTTAAAGCCGTCAAATGCTATATAAGCATCAAGCCCCCAACACGGGTGCCGGGTAGTAATACCCGTAGTAATAATAGTATGCGTTGAGGGATACCTTGATGCCAGTATTATTCATCTTTAGCTAACGCTCCGTTAAAGCTTGGGCTATGATAGCACAAGTGAGTGTATCTGTCAAACGGACGGGCTACTACATCCCTTGAGTGTTGTTATAGCCGTGGGGGGGCAGGTCAAGGTTCCACCACGCCTCAGGGTCCCCGCCGTAGCCGGGGTCGGTGTCCAGCTTGCGGAACATGCCGTTGAATGCCGGTGTGGTGGCTATAACCTGCCTGACGAAATCATGTATACGTATAAACGACTTATCCTGCTTGGAGAAGGGGCAGCTGGCCAGGCAGATGCCGCAGTCATGCCCGCCCAGACTCAGCCACCCCGAGAAACAGTTAGGTGCTTTCTCGTAGTATGTCTTGATGCCGGGGTTGTTCCAGGGCCCCTGTACCTCCCATGAGGGCTCTGTTTCCATGCTGAGGGCATTAGTGGGGCAGAACTCGGCGCATTTCTTGCAGGTGCGGCAGAAGCGGAAGATACCGGCATCTATCGGCTTGGTGGGAGCCAGCGGCAGGTCGGTAATTACCTTGAATACCCGCACCATGGGCCCCCACCTTGGCGAAATCATCCGGTTCAAACGGCTCAGCTCGCCCAGCCCGGCCAGCACGCCGAAGCCGGGGCTGTTACCCGAGGTGCCCATGCTGCCGTCGGCCAGGCACTGGTAGCCCAACCTAGTGATGAACTGCTGTAGGCGGAGCTGGACCGAGGTGCCTTCGGAATAGCCCATGGAGGTGGCGGCTTCTTCTAATGCACTAGGTGCCAGGGCCATGGATGGCTGGGACATCCGGACGGTATAGACAATAACCCATTGCGCCTTATAGGGTATCACCTTCTTCTTTTTATTCTCGTAGGCCTTGTCTACATCTTCAAACTCCCAGTCCCTGCCATCCCAGCCGTCATGTGAATAGATTAGTTTGCGGGTGTTTTGGTCAAGCTTGACCACACCTACCGAGGCAGCCCCGTAGATTTTTGCCGCTGCCCGAACCATTTGCGTATTTTCCTCAGGTGTGCCCTCGTAGCGGGGATAGCTAAAGTCTTCGGGTATGGCACAAAATTCCGCTGGAACATTGAACCCGGGGCCGAGGAAGGCACGCTCCATGGTTAAGAGTGATGTTACCCATCCGCCGGCGCCCAGTGCCTTGTCCCTCAGGGTGAACCCCGGTTCTTGGTTAAGTATACTTTGTTTACTCTTCTCGGCGGCACGCCCCCCCAGCTTCATGGCGTTATCAGGACCGACCGCCTGGGCAAAGCCATCGTTGAACATGATATTGCTGCAGTTGAAGCGCTTCATCTGGTCCCAGTCAATGTCCACGGTGGGTTTATCGACTTCCTTTATCCACCGGGGCATTTTCCGCCCTGCCGCCGGCGACGACTTGACCTCGTCGAGGTCGTGATAAGGCGTGGCGGCTTTGCCGGAGTCACCGGTGCTTGCCAGTCCCAATAGCTTCATAAAGCTTTTCTGGCTCATGGTGGTGTGGTAGTTCATAGTTGCTGCCCTCCTTTTTTGGTTAAAATATCCAAAAGAGATGCCCAGATGCGCGCCCAGAGGGATTCGAACCCCCGACGCTCGGTTCCGAAGACCGACGCTCTATCCGCTGAGCTATGGGCGCAAGCGTGAAAATGAAGCTAATATTCTTCCTGAACGCTTAACATAACGGCCCAGTTTTCATTTTTGCTAATAAATTGCTAATAATGATTTTCAACGGCCTCATTTTCACGCTTATTATATCTATTGCCAAAGGCCTCGTCAAAGCGAGTTACTGCTGCCTGTTTTGATTGTATCAATAGTTGTTTATGAACTGGCCTGGCGCCGTAAAGAGAGGAAAAATTTTGCAGAACGAGAAGCGGAACGTCGGGTATTTGTAACTGATGAATACCCAGCCTGTTTATTGCAAATTGCACATTCTGGACATTTGTTATCTAAACTACCTATCTTGGATAAGCACAAAATTAGAAGCCCAGTACAGCTTTTCAGCGCACGCATGGTGAGGCAAGATATTTAGCCAGTTGCTCAAATCTTTCCCCGTCTCCCCCCGAAACAAGCTCCCTGAAGTAAGCGTTAATCTTTTCGCGGTTCTTGAGCTGTTTGACCACGATGTCTTTGGGAAGATAGGGCAATATGTTATGATAGCTCCCCAGAAAGAGAACCCCTGTTTCTCCTTCCTTTAGAGTTTCATCAATCGTTTTGGCGACGAATTTATCCCTTTCCCTGGTTAGCTGGTTCTTACGGAGTTTATACTTGGCAGAGGCGACGGTTTTCTCTGAAATCGATCTGGAGCGAGTAAGTCCAGTGATGTATTCGTACTCCTCCTGGAGAAGAGATGGGTCCTCGGTTTTAGTGATCTCAGCGCCCCTGTCCATCAGGCTCAGGATAATTTGGTGATTCTTGCTCCCGCGTTTTGCCGCCTCCTCAACAATTTTTCTGCCCAGTGCACCGTCCGCCGGAAGCCCATCCTGATATATTTTTAGCGCGGAAGTGTCAACGGTAGCAAAATAATCGGCTGTCCTTTCCCAGAATTTAGCCACACTCTCTTTATGCTTAGCCCACCTCTCCTCCCCAAACAAAGAGGCACTTTTGCTGTTAATGGCAGCTGCCTCGCTTCCCAGGTCAGGCTCCATATGGATAACAGGGACATAAAGGAGTTTCCTCACGACTGGTCGTCAGTCCTCCGCATTGTTTTAAGTGCACTGCTGAAGTGCCGGGCACTAATCTTGAATTTGGTCACGTCCTTCTTTTTCTGGTCAATGAATTCCCTTATGGCCAGCATAGAAGCCCGCTTTGAAACTGCCTCTATATCTGAACCAACTATACCTTCGGTTGCTTTAGCTAAGGACTCGAGGTCGATATCGGAAGCTAAAGGCTTATCTTTCGTATGAACCTTGAATATCTCAAGTCTCGCTTTCTCATCAGGGAGGGGTAGTTCCAACTGGAAGTCAAATCTGCCCGCCCGAAGGATGGCAGGGTCAATAATATCAGGCCTGTTGCTGGCCGCAAGAACCACTACTCCCTTAAGCTCTTCTATCCCATCCAGTTCAGTGAGCAACTGGCTGATGACTCGCTCGGTGACATGGGAATCAGCGCTGGCACCGCGGGTCGGGGCGATAGCATCTATCTCGTCGAAGAAGATGATGCAGGGGCTGGCTTGTTTAGCCTTTTTAAAGACCTCCCTGATTCCTTTCTCTGACTCACCTACCCACTTCGAGAGCAAAGCCGGGCCCTTAACTGAAATAAAATTCACCCCGCTTTCACTGGCCACCGCCTTAGCCAGCAGGGTTTTACCTGTCCCCGGGAGTCCGGTAAGCAGGATTCCTTTGGCCGGGTTGGTATTGGCTTGCTTGAATAGGTCTGAATACTTGAGGGGCCACTCGACGGTTTCTTTGAGCACCCGCTTTATCTCCTCAAGACCACCGACATCGCTCCACTTTACGTCGGGAACCTCAGTGAAAACCTCCCTGATGGCTGAAGGCTCCACCTCCTTTAGTGCCTCCAGGAAATCATCCATGGTAACTTCAAGTTCCAGCAGCAGTTCATAGGGAATATAGTCGGCCGCAAACTCAATCTTGGGCATTATTTTCCTGAGGGTTATCATGGCCGCTTCTCTTGATAGGGCTTCCAAATCGGCCCCGACAAAACCGTGGGTGATTTCGGCCAGTCTCTCCAGGTCAACGTCGGAAGCTAAAGGCATACCTCTGGTGTGGATGTGAAGTACTTCCAATCTTCCATTCTTATCAGGAATGGCTATCGAAATCTCCCTGTCAAATCTGCCCGGCCTCCTTAATGCGGAATCAAGTACATTGGGTATATTGGTAGCGCCGATAACAATCACCCTTCCCCTTGATTTCAGGCCGTCCATCAGAGCTAGAAGTTGGGCGACTACTCTTCTTTCCACCTGCTGGTCGCCCCTGATTTCCTCTCGCTTGGCGGCTATAGCATCAATCTCGTCCAAAAAGACAATTGCCGGCGCATTTTCACTAGCTTTTTCAAAGATAGATCGCTTCTATAAAGAACGAAATATCAAATTGAGCGGAGGCCTTACCTTCATAATACTCAGCCGGTCCACAGAGTCTGCGTAAATCTTTTCCGGGGTTACACAATTTTCCTCAAGCTTAGCTTTAGTCCTTCTACAGTATCCATTGTATGCTGATGGTTCTTTCGCAATAGGAAATGAAGGGGTTACTGAAGATCCAGGTTGCACATACCGTCAAGTTATTCGGTACTGCTTGGTGGAGTTAAATCTCAGACTTTTATCTCTTTAACTCGACCAACATGGCCGTCTTCTAAACGGACTTTGATACCATGGGGGTGAACAGGTGATTTGGTCAAAACGTCCTTGACTATCCCTTCGGTTAGTTTTCCGGACTGCTGATCTGCCTTCAATACTATTGAGACCCGCAAGCCCGGTCTTATGTTAGCACGACCTGTGCCATCCATATAATAAACTCCATCTTTCCCAACATCGTACCATATCTGGAAGAGGAAGCCTTGTCGGTGTTGGAATGTCTTGTTTACACGTACTACTTGTGGCCGGCGAGGCAGAGTGCTAGCCTCAGGTAACAATCCATCGTGGTGGGGTGAGTGAAGGGATTCGAACCCTCGATCTCCAGGGCCACAACCTGGTGCCTTAAACCACTAGGCTACACTCACCATAGGTAGCAAAGCTATTATAGTCAAAAAATGGCTGGCTTTCAATTATTACTTTGGGCTTAGCTCTACAATGGTAACCCCGGCACCGCCTTCACCGTAAACGGCGGGCCGGTAGGAGTCTACCAGGGGGTGCTTGTCCAGTATCTTTCTGACCGCCTGGCGCAGGGTGCCCGTCCCCTTGCCGTGGATTATCTTCACCTGGTAGAAGCCGGCCATGAAGGCGTCGTTGAGGTATTTGTCGAGCTTGGGCAGTGCCTCGTCCAGGGTGAGGTGGCGCAGGTGCAGTTCGTCTGAGACTGTCATATCTCCAGCGATTGTAGCACAAGTCGGGGGGCGACAGAAACACCTTAAAAAATGGGGAAACAATTCGAGTGTGGGCAGGCGTGGGAATTGTTTTTAGCGTTATGGTAAGTTGAGAGTGTCAGGGTTTGCGGTAGAAGATATCCAGGCTTTTGACCTTTTTCACCCCTTTAAGGGATGAAGCCAGAGCCAGCAGGATGTTGGCGATAATCTGCCTGGGGAAGACGGTTAAGACGATGGGGGCGTGGTTAATGTAGAGGGAGAGCCGCTCCTTATTGGGCTGGATAAAGCCCTTCTCCAGAAGGTCGGCCAGGCCTTTGGCATCATCCAGCGAGAACTGCCTGGTTTTGGTGTCCAGCGGCTCGTCGGTGGCGATGGCGATGAGCTTCCTGGGCTTGGGGAGGGGTGGGCCGGACTGCTTGCGGTGAACCTCTATCTTGGGGGTATCGCTTACCTTGAAGCCTTCGGCCAGGATAATGTCGTAGTCCTCGCCCAGAAGATAGGCTATCTGCTTAAAGCCGGCTTCCTGCTTGAGCGGCTTGATTAGAACCAGCTTATCCGAGGAGCTGATTACCGCCGCCTCGCTGCCGGCCTGGACATGGCGCCAGCTGTCCTTGCCCGGCTCGTCGAAGGATGACTCTTGTGGGGCGTGCTTCACCGTGGCCACTCTATAGCCGCGGGACTTCAGTTCCGCAATCAGCTTTTCCAGCAGGGTGGTCTTGCCCGAGCTTGATTTACCGACAATAGAGACTATGGGCGGCACTATTTCCTCTCCTTTAATGCCTTTAACACCTTTTCCGGCGTTACCGGCAGCTCCTTGAACCAGATGCCGGTGGCATCGTGGATGGCGCTTACCACCGCCGGCGGGGTGCTGACAATGCTGCCCTCGGAGGTCTCCTTGGCGCCGAAGGGGCCGAAGGGGTCATCGGTTACGATATCGATTAATTTCATATCGGGGACATCGAGGGCGTGGGGCATCTTATAGTCCAGAAAAGTGGGGTTGAGGGTCCTGCCCCTGTCCATGATAAAGTCCTCGTACAGGGCCTGCCCCAGTCCCTGAATGGCGCCGCCCTCAATCTGGCCCTCCGCCTGTATCGGGCTGAGCAGCCGGCCGCAGTCGGAGGCGATGGTGAAATCTTTGGTGGTTATCTGCCCCGTCTCCATGTCCACCCCGACCCGGGCGGTGTGGGTGGTAAAGCTGTAATTGCAGCCGCCGTTGCCGATGCCGTTGGTCAGGTCCAGGCGTTCGATGCCGTAGCTGGAGTAGCCGGTGCCCATTATAACCGCCCCCGTCCCCGAGTAGCAGGCGATGCGGGCCAGCTTGCCGAAGGGCATCTTCTTGGAGGGGTCTGATTTTACCGAGACCTCGCCCAGCCTGATTTCTATATCCTCCGGCTTGGCCTGCCAGTTCTGGGCGGCCACTTCCACGAGCTGTTGTTTGACCTGTCGGGCGGCTTTTTGAGTTGCCTGCCCGGCCAGTATGGTCACCCGGCTGCCGTAGCTGCCGGGGTCGACCGGGGTGTAGGCGGTGTCCACCCGCTTGATGGCGACATCGTCCAGCTTGATGCCCAGCTCCTCGGCGGCAATCATACAGAGCACCGTGTCCGAGCCCTGGCCGCAGTCGGTGGCCCCGGTAATTAGATTGACCGTGCCGTCTTCGCAGAGCCTGATAATGGCGGCGCAGGCCTGGTGCCCCATCTGCCTGGCTCCGCCGGAATACGATGTCCCGGAAATGCCGGTACCCCAGGAGATATTACCCTCTTTTTTGGGCAGCTTATCGCGGTCACGCCAGAGCGGGTCTTTGACGGCTTCCTTGATAGCCTGCTTCAGGCCGCAGGTCTTGAGGGTTACTTTATTTATCGTTTCGTAGATTTCCCCCGGCTTGGGGTTATCGATGGCGTTTCTCATCCTCATCTCCACCGGGTCTATGCCCAGCTCTTCGGCCAGCATATCCATCTGAATCTCGGCGGCAAAGCGGGTGTGGGTAACGCCGTGGCCGCGCATAGCTGCCCCGATGGGGTTGTTGGTGAACACCCGGTAGGCGTCAAATTTGAAGTGGGGCAGCTTGTAGGGCAGGGTGGTCATAAAGCCGTTTAGGTACATCGAGAGGGGGCCGATAGCGGTATAGCCGCCGCCGTCGGCGACGACGCGGTGCTGTATCGCCTTTAGGAGCCCGTCTTTGTCCACTCCCATCTTGCTGTAGACAATCACGCTGTGGCGGCGCCGGCTGGTGGCCAGCTCTTCTTCCATGCTTTCTATGTATTTGACCGGCTTGCCCGTCATTTTGGAGAGCAGGACGGCGCAGAAATCGCCGCCCAGGGAATCGTTCTTGGTGCCGCCGAAGCCGCCGCCGATAAAGGGCTGGATAACCCTCACCCGGCTCAGGGGCACTTTAAAGCAGGCCGCCAGGTGGCGGTAGTGAAAATAGGGGCTCTGCTTGGACGCCTGGACGGTGATATAGCCGGTGGGGTCGTAGTAGGCCAGTATGGCCGGCGGCTCCAGGTAGCCGTGGGTGGCCCTGGCCGTTCTAAATCTATCCTCGCGGACTATGTGAGATTCGGCGAAGGCCTTATCGACATCGCCGAAGTTCCAGTGGTATTCCACGCTGATATTATTCTTTACATAATCATGGATGGCGGGGGCGCCGTCCTTCATCGCCTCTTCGGGTTCAAAGACGCCGGGCAGCTCCTCGTATTCCACTTTTATAAGCCCGACGGCTTCCTCGGCGGTGTCTTCGTCGACGGCGGCCAGTCCGGCCACCGCCTCGGCCATATAGCGCACCTTGTCCACCGCCATCGGTGGCTCGTCCCTGGTGGCCGGCATCCAGCCCCATGTCCAGCCGCCGAAGTCCTTGCCAGTGACTATCCCCTTAACCCCGGGCAGTCTCTCGGCTTTGCTGGTATCGATATTGATGATTCGGGCGTGGGGGTGGGGGCTCCGCAGCAGCTTGCACCAGAGCATGTCGGGCAGGGAGTAGTCGGCGGCGTACTTGGCCTGGCCGGTGACCTTCTCCATGGCGTCTACCCGGGGCACCCGCCCGCCGATGACCGATAGTTCCGACATCCTTATTTGCCTCCCATGTTTTCCGCCGCCGCCTTTATCGATTCGATAATCTTGGCATAGCCGGTGCAGCGGCACAGGTTGCCGGCTATCCCCTGCTTTATCTCTTCTTCGGTGGGGGTGGGGTTTTCATCGAGCAGCGCCTTGGCCGACAGTATCATGCCGGGGGTGCAGAAGCCGCACTGCAGGCCGCCGTGGTCGACGAATGCCTGCTGGATGGGGTGCAGTTTATCGCCGTCGGCCAGCCCCTCGACGGTGGTAATCTCTTTGCCGTCGGCTTCGGCAGCCAGCACCAGGCAGGAATTGACCGCCCGCCCGTCGATGAGAACGGTGCATGCCCCGCACTCGCCGAGGCCGCAGCCCTCTTTGGTTCCGGTAAGCCCCAGGTCTTCCCTGATGACATCCAGCAGGGTGCGGTGGGGCGGCACCGAAAGCCGGTAGGGCTGGTTGTTTACCGTCAGGTTTATCTCTTTCAACTTCGGCTCCCGATAGCCTGTTTTATAGCCCGCTTGACCAGGACTTCGACCATGTCCCGGCGGTATTCCGCCGAAGCCCGGTGGTCGTCGATGGGTTTTGATTGGCCGGCGGCGGTCCGGGCGGCTTTTTCGATGAGATTATCATCGAGTTTCTGCCCCTTTAGGACGGCCTCCGCCCTTCTGGCCCTGATGGGGGTGGGGGCTACCGCTCCCAGGGCGATGCGGATGTCTTTACAGATTCCGTCCTGGGGGATGATTACCACCGCCACCCCGACGATGGCTAAATCCATAGCCCGCCTGGGAGTGAGCTTGAGGTATATCCCCTGGCTGTTGGGGGGTGGGTGGGGTATCTGAATTTCCTGTAGAATCTCGTCGTTGTTAAGGGCGGTCTGGCCGGGGCCGGTGAAGAAGTCTTCAATGCTGACAATTCTTTCACCCTCCTGGCTGACCAGCTTGAGCTTTGCCCCGATGGTGAGCAGCGGCGGTGCCGAGTCCGCCGAGGGAACGGCGTTGCAGATATTGCCGGCTATAGTGCCCCGGTTTCTTACCTGGGGGGAGGCCATGCTACGGGCCGCCTGAGCTAATACACCGAACTTTTCCTGAATTATGGCCGAGGTCTCCACTGCCCCGATAGTCACCAGAGCGCCGAGGCTGAGGCCGCTGACGTCATACTGGATATTGTCCAGACCGGGTATGGCTTTGAGGTCGATGACATGCTCCGGCGCCCTGATTTCCCGCCTCTTTAGCTTGGGGACTAAATCGGTGCCGCCGGCGATAACCTTTGCCTTGCCTTTATACCGGACGAGCAGGGATAGGGCTTCGTCAAGTGTAACAGGGGCCAGGTAGTTGAATCTGGGCAGACGCCGATAGAATGTCGTCATTTTGGGAACTCCAGCTATATAATCGCTTATTTGAGCTTGCTTTGTCAAATTTCGTACTTGTTTATACTGGAAAATATTGACTCTTCTGGTGCCGTGTGCTATGATAATAATGAGCATATGCTCATTATTCGTAGAGGAAGTATAGATATATGCCCAGACCGCTAAAGTGCCGCCGGGTGGCCTTCCTGCCGGAGGCGACCTACTTCAAGCCGGCCGGTGTGCCGCTG
>Ga0315553_10003327_pt1 | contig 12541 bp, 9 predicted proteins | sample SalMarSW160140MG_FD_203099 | JGI IMG/M metagenome (GOLD analysis project Ga0315553, IMG submission 203099) | Salt marsh sediment microbial communities from the Plum Island Ecosystem LTER, Massachusetts, United States - Salt Marsh Sediment SW1601-40 ... | reverse complement strand
TTTTTTTAAAGTGGTTATTGAATTAATAAAAACAGCCCAACGATGATGCAATCGAGCTGTTTTTTTAGATATTGACCAAATCGTACAAAGCTTGTGAAAATGATACTACACTTGCAATGGTGTCTCCTCAATTAGAGGGTTTTGTTTCTCGAATATCAATTAGTTTCTCAACTTCTGGTTCAACTGCCTTCTGTAAATCCTTAATATCCACGCCAGACACTTTAACAGTGACAAGCCGGTTCTCTGAACTCTCACCAAGCGCTTGGGTTAACGCAATGATGTTCCCGCCGATATCCCGAATAACCGTTGTGAGTCGCGCAAGCTCGCCTGGCATATCTGGCATAAGTGCCGTGATTCGGATTCCGGCTTCACGCGCGCCCAGAAGTTCGAGAAAGATTTTAAACAAATCGGTCTCAGTGATGATTCCGATAACTGCATGATCCTCGAGAACAGGAAGCCCGCCGATTTTGTTGTCCGCCATGATACGAGCGGCTTCTTCAACGGGTAAGTCTTTGGTGACAGTGATCACATCTTTGCTCATAATCTCATCAACCGTGATTTTGCTGATGAGATAGTTTAACTCCCATACACTTAGGCTTGTGGCATCTGAGGGGGAAGCGTGGAGTAGATCGAGATTGGTGACAATCCCAATTAGCTGACCTCGTTGATCAATTACTGGAAGTCGACGGATCCTCTCTTTGGCCATTAATGCCACAGCCTCATGAATGGGGACATCTGGATGGATTGTGATTACCGGTTGAGACATGCGTTCACCGACGAACATATTAAGCGCTCCTTTACATCGATCGTGTTGTACGTTTCTTCCAGGATTCCTTTAGTGCGTGAATTTTGATATGCAATGGTCCTGTCTGACTATGCGGAAGTCTTTTAATGAACTTTCAAATTAAGTATAACTCGAAACACGACTTGCGTTGTTGCATTTTCAAAGATGAGTTTTCGGTCGTGTGTATTAAATCCGGCTGGTGCAGGGTAATCTGCTGCGTAACCCAGTGCGTGTTTCTCCCTTCGGTCCTTCGACTTTACTCCCTATTTTTGGGGACTTCGTCCCACCAACTAGGTGAGGTTTCGCAGGAAAGGCTCGTTGGGTGAGATCTCCCTGGAATGCCCTCCCATGCCCCCTCTTTTTATTAGACATAAGTAACTTTCATTAGAAACCGACATGGTTCGCTCAAATGTGATTTTGACGGGTTGGAGAGTTTCAGGTAAAACATGCGTATGATGCGAGCGTTTATTGCGGTGAGAATTCCTGAGGATGTGAAGGGCAGACTACAGGAGGAGATCGGTCGACTGCGCACACTCATCCGTGGTGAGCCCGTGCGCTGGGTACGGTCCGAGGGGATCCATCTCACATTGAAATTTCTCGGGGAGATCTCAAATAATAGCTTAGGAGAAATCCGTCAAGCTCTGGAACGAGAGATCGGAAGGCATCCATCCTTCACTCTGAGAGTAGGGGGGTTCGGTTGTTTTCCGAATCGCCGCAGACCCAGAGTTCTGTGGATAGGGGTCACCGGGGATAGTGGAACGCTTACGCAGGTGCAAACCGCGATTGAAGAGAAACTCGTTCCCCTGGGGTTTGAGAAAGAGGGAAGGCCATTTCACCCCCATCTCACCATAGGACGAGTGAGACGGAATATTTCAATGGCAGATTTATCTCAACTGCAGGATGCCGTGGAAGAATTTATCGTTGGGCAGATTGGACATTTCATGGTTGGAGAACTTCAGCTCATAAGAAGTATTCTAAGACCATCCGGGGCTGAGTATTCCACACTGGGGGAATATCCTCTAGGTAGTCGGGGTGACGGATGAAAAGAAAATCAATTGTCAGCGTGATCGGATCTAATGATTGCTCTGAATGGGAGGCCAGAGCGGCTGAGAGTGTGGGCAGATTGCTTGCCGCCAACGACATTACTGTAGTCTGCGGCGGGCGAAGTGGTGTGATGGAAGCTGTCTGTCGTGGCGCCCATGAAGTCGGAGGGGTTACTATAGGGATTCTCCCGGGATTGGCTATGGAGGATGGGAATCGGTATCTAACGATCGCTATTCCTACAGGGCTTGGTGAGGGACGAAACGCGATCGTTGCCCGAGCAGGTAAGGCTGTGATCGCGATCGGTGGCAGATTTGGTACTCTCTCAGAGATTGCTTTCGCTCTCAAGGCGGGCAAGCAGGTAGTGGGTTTGAAAACGTGGGATCCGCTGTATGCAGACGGGAGTCGGACGCCAATTCAAATCGTAGAAACACCAGAAGAAGCAGTAGAATTGGTGTTAAAGGGAATCCAGTAAAACAACGTCCTAGGAGGCGGTGATAGAGAACGCACTAGACCTTGCTCATTCTGTGGTAGAAACACTCGATAATAAGAAGGGCGAGAATATCCTTCTTCTCGATCTAATCGGCGTCTGTTCTTTCACCGATTACTTCATCATTTGCTCGGGAACAAGTGAAAGGATGCTCAGAGCACTCTCCGATGAGGTACAGATATCACTCAAGAAGAACTATTCCATCCAGGCAAGGAGTGTCGAGGGTAAATCGGGAGTAGGTTGGACCCTAATCGATTATGGAGATTTAGTCATCCATATCTTCTCCCCTGCAGTGCGGGAATATTACGCTCTAGAGGATCTCTGGAAAGAAGGAAGAGTGCTCCTTCACATGCAATAGGCAATTCTATTTAATTTGTTGATCAGCCCACCAATCCTGTAATCCAACTGTCGCTTTACTCCGATAGACCTGATCGGCGATGCCGGAGATCGGCGTCTCTTCTGTGTTGATCTCGAATAGTTTAGCGCCGTGCATCTTACCGATACGCGGAAGTTCAGCTGCGGGATACACGATCCCAGATGTACCGATGACGAGAATGGCATGCGCGCGCTGCACTGTTTCAAAGGCGCGGTCTATGACATATGCATCCAAGGTTTCTCCAAACCAGACGACGTCGGGTCTGGCTATCTCCCCGCATCCCGGGCATAGCGGTGGGAATTTTTCCAGAGGTATATTACGATCATCCCAACGATTCCCACAACTGGTGCAGAGCATACGCCATATAGAACCGTGTATTTCGATGATATTACGGCTGCCAGCCGCTGCGTGGAGTCCATCGACATTCTGCGTAATCAGCGTGAAATCAGAGATTTGCTTTTCAATCTCGGTTAAAAACATATGAGCTTGATTAGGTATACACGCGGCGATGAGTTCACGCCGCCAGGCGTAGAACTCCCAGACAAGATGTGGATCTCGATGGAAGGCAATTGGAGTTGCGAGTTCCTCCGCCCTGTAGTTTCGCCATAGACCTTCAGCGGCGCGGAAAGTAGGTACCCCGCTCTCAGCTGATATCCCCGCCCCTGTCAGGACGACAAGTGGCTCAAGCTTAGCGATCTCCATAGGGGAGCTTGGGTGTCGTTAGGCAAAGTTGTCAGGCTTCGAATACCCAGCGGTCAATATCACGATCCCACTTGACCAGGTCAGCGGTACCGAACCATAGTTCGATCTCTGCCCGAGCTGTCTCAGAGGAGTCGGAGGCATGGGTAAGGTTTCTCCCCACTTCGAGAGCAAAATCATGCCTGAGCGAGCCTGGGGCGGCTTCCGTAGGTTTCGTAGCCCCCATCGTCTGCCGAACCGCTAAGACCGCGTTCGGGCCTTCCCATACCATCGCCATCACGGGTCCGGATGTGATGTATTCAATTAATCCATCGTAAAATGGTTTGCCCTTATGCACTGCGTAATGAACTTCCGCGAAATCCTTCTGGATTTGCTGAAATTTTGCGCCGACCAGCCGCAGACCACGGTTCTCTAAGCGCTGAATGACCTCACCAATGAGACCACGTTGAACGCCATCCGGTTTTATTAGGACAAGGGTTTGCTCCAAGGTTGCCTCCATAAAATGCGAACTCGGGGAAACCCCGAGTTCGGTTTAGATGAATAAGAGAGAGGCGATCAAGCGACCTCCATACCTCGTTGATATGCTTTAATCGCCTCTTGGAGTTGATCTGCTTTCATATAGGCATCCCCCAAAACTTGCCACATCGCCGGCAAGTTCGGATAGCGTTCCAAAGCGCGCTTCAAGTCGCCGATTACCGTTTCGAGGTCCTGTTTTCTCTCGATTAACTTTTTGTAATCCGATAAAGCTCGCCCTGCATCACCCGCGGTGAGGGCTTGGCGTGCGCCCTGCAGTAATTGCGAAGCCGGTTCCTTGTATTTCTTCGATGGAACAACTTCCGCGGCAGGTCCTACCTTCCCGGTTCCCAGAAGATCTTCTTCTGCAGCCGGGATGTGGGGGGCAGCTTCCAGTGGTTGAATAATCTCCTCAATTGGTTCAGGGAGAGGCGTGGGTTCAACTGCAGGTGCAGCCTCGACGGGAGTTGGGGTTGGAGGATGAAATTTATCTTCGTCGATCGGAGGGGCAGCTTCTTTTACGGGTTCAGGAGGCACCGCTTCTGCAACTGATGTTGCTTCATCGAGCCATCCGGGTATTTCCGGCATAGGTTCTTCTTCAAGTATTTCCGGTTCAATCGCCGAGATGAGAGATTCCTCGTCTGGGGCTATTGACCTATCGGCTTCTCCCATTATCTCAGCGTCAATCTCCTCGCTTGGAACCTGTGGATGCTTCGAGACAATCGTCTCATCTGCTGGTCCAACCGCCATATCCGTTAACCAGTCTTGAGATGCGTCCGTCTCTGCAGGAATTCTGTCAGGGGTAGTCGGTGCGACATCCACATCGATACCTCGCTGTGAGGCGAGATCCTCGAGCCATTGTAAACTCTCCCCGGTTTCTTCAGGAGGGATCGCGTCACTGATCGCAGGAGAGGATTCCATAAGTGATTCAACAGGCGCTTCCGTGGGCGGGGTTAACGGCTTACTTCCTTCAGCTTCCTGAGTCTCAGCAAGGTCTTCCAGCCACTGGAAGATTTCATCATCGTCAACCTCATCGGTGACACCCAGGGCATTAGGTGGAACTGCCTCAGTCGCGTGCATGCCAATCTCCTCCTCAAGTTGCTGAAGAGATTGAACGTCAATCTCAGGTTCTCCTTCTTTGATCTCTGAATCCTCTATGTCCTCCACTGAGGCGGCAAAATCCTGCAGCCAGTCCGGGGTGTCTCCCTGCATTTTTGCAGCGCTCTCAATAGGCTCTGGTGCTGCTTCCGCCAGAAAATCATCATCGACAGTTCTCTCAACTATCGAATCCGCGATCCCAGTTAGCCAATCGGGGGCTTCAACCTGGGGTTGAGATGCTTCTGCAGATGGCTCCTTGGTGGGTTCCTCGACCTCAGAGACCCAATCGGGTGTGTCGGATTCGGGTTCTTCAGCTGGACTCGTGACTGCAGCAACCGAATCAGGTTCAGCGATACCTCGTAGCCAATCTGGTGCGTCATCACTGGATGGCAAAGGAGCAAGCTCCTCTTCAAGCTCACTAATCCCTTCGAGCCACTCCGGCGCAGCCTCTTCCTCTGATTCTGGTGGAGTTTCATCACCAGTAGTTGGTCCAAGTCCAAGGTCCTGTTGTGAAGCTGCCTCTGCTAGACCGGCAAGCCAGGAGGGGCTTTCGGGTTCTGTTTTTGGGACTTCGGTTTCTAACTCAGGGACTTCGGCTCCGTCTGCGACTTCGTCCAGCCAGGAGGGGATATCCGCATCAGGAACAGCATCTTCAACAGTTTCTTCTACTGCTTCTGTTGGAAGTTCTGCTTTTTCAGGTTCTATATCCTTGCTCGGGCGGTCGTCAAGCCATGTGATGATGGTGGATGTGGCGCCTGGCGCTTGTTCATCAATCCAGGAAGGCACTTCAGGAGCTTCGTCCTCCGCGATGATATCTTTATCGCTGATTTCATCAACACTCGGTGGCTCTGCGATCGAGATCGGTTCAGCTTCTTCTTGCGGCTCATCCGCAGACGGTGGTATTGGGTCCGGTGTGACCTGCTCAGCGTCAGAGGCGATGTCCGAGAGCCAGTCAGGCATAAATTCTGCTTTCCCCACTGGAGCTTCTGCAGCCGGTTCGTCGGTTTCGGAGGATTCATCAAGATTCTCGGGAGCGATTTCCTGGATCCAACCAGGGATATCTGCAGGGACGAGTTCACCTGTCTCTTCACCTATGTCCTCAATGTCGGTTGATTCGAGTTCTGCGTCCGAGAAGGAAATTGGACCTTCTACAACCTCGCCGCTGGATGGAACCCATCCTGCTTCCTCCATCCACTCTGGTATTTCGTCTCCAGGAGCTTCTTCTGGAGCGGTTTGGGAGGCCTCTGCAGACACTGCAGGTGAAGTGCTCAAGGGTGTTGATTGACCGATCTCTGCCATCCAGGATGGAGAGTCACCTGCTTCAAGTGGGGCAGGCGTCGATTCACTTAGATCCACACCAAGTGATGTCACCCATTCTGGAGTGTCAGACTCGGCAGTTGGGAGTGGTTGGCCGGCAACCCACCCCGACCGTTCAATACGAACAGCTTTTGCATCGACCGTATTTGGGTCGATAGTTGCGCTTTCGAGAAATGCAAAGTAGGGGTCCAACGCCGCTAGATGCCGATGGTATTTAGCGGCTTCCTCGTTATTATCTTCCTCTTGTAATATTGCCGCCATGTAACGATTGGCTTCAAGACAATACGGGAGCTTCTCCAAGATTTGGCTGAATATATCCTTGGCCTCCGCGTGTAGATCCGCTTGCCAATACATCTTCCCGAGAAGAACCTCTAGATCAGGGCGATCGGGGTCTTCACCGAGCGAGGAGCGAAGTTCAGCAATTGCCTGCAGGTAGAGCTCTCCTTGCGCATATTGGCGGGCGAGTGCTCCGCGAGTTAGGCGTATCTTGTGTGGTTCGAGACCATCTCGACGACCGATGAGGCGAGAGAGTTCTTGCCGAATGGCGGGGTTCGCGGGATTAGTTTCGAAGGCTCGCTCCATATGCCATATGGCAGAGTCGAGATTGCCCTCATCCTCCCGTACAATGGCCATGCCGATATGAGAGACAAAATCATCGGGGATCGCGGAGAGAACGCGCTGAAAAATATCGGCGGCGTCTCCGAATCGTTTCGCTTCGAGGTACGCCTTCCCGAGCAAGCGGTAGGAACCGAGATGTTTTGGGTAAATCTGAAGGATATGGCGGCAGTGTGCGATAGCCTCATCCAACTGATTACGTTCTGTAAGGTCGTCAATTTCTTTTATATATGCGCGTAAATCCATTTCTGCCATTGCAGAGCCTCACTAAAAGTATGCCTTATCTATACTTATTACGCAAGAATGATCACAAAATCCAACCCGCATATTAAAGACTACATCCGAATTATTCTAACTTTGTAACAAGAAACGTGCCAGAGTGAAAGTATTTCTGAAGATGTTAAAACTGGTGTATATCACGGATCTCTGCGACAAGCTGCTTTACGGATGGTTCATCGAAAGGTGCTGAGCCCAACCGGTCTTCGTTAATTGGCTTATGCGCCAGGGCGTGCAGACATGCCTGAACGTTATCTGAGAGCGCCTCGGGGGCGTATCCACCTTCAAGCGCGAAAAGCATTCGTTTATCACAGAATTGGTCCGCCAATTCACGCAGACGACAGGTTAGTCGGTGATAACCAGAGGTTGTCAGTTGAAGGCCAGCGAGTGGATCGTCCCAGTGGGCGTCGAATCCTGCTGAAACCAAGATAATATTTGGTAAAAACCGCTCAACCGCAGCTGGGAGGATCTCCTCCCACACTCGCTCAAACGAATGATCTCCAGCGCGGGCGGGGAAGGGGACATTGATGATCGAGCCTTCCCCATCCCCGTGGCCGATTTCCTTTTGATGGCCGGTGCCAGGATAAATACCCCATTGATGTGTGGAGAAATATAAAACACTCGGGTCGGTATTAAAAATTTCCTGAGTGCCGTTGCCATGGTGCACGTCGAAATCGACGATCATCACCCGGTCGATACCACGGATTTGTGCGTGCCTTGCGGCGATAGCGATGTTGTTGAAAAGGCAGAATCCCATCGCCTGAGTCTGCGTCGCGTGGTGACCTGGTGGCCGGACGAGAGCAAAGCCCTTATTCACAGTTCCGTCAAGGATCTGGTCTAAAACGGAGAGCGTGCCTCCAGCGGCGTTGAGTGCGGCTTCGAATGATGAGGGAGTGGCATAGGTATCACCGTAATCGAGGTATGTTGGTGCGCGTTGAACGGCTTCCTTTACTGACTCGATGTATTGCTCCGAGTGAACACTTTCGAGCTTATCAGGAGTAACGGGCTCAGGATCGATGATGACCAACGAGTCAGAGATAGGGCTGCTCTGAAGTTGGTCAAAAAACCGAAAACGCCCGGGACTTTCTGGATGTCCCGGGAAAGCATGTTCTGGAGATGGGACTCGTGTTATGGCAATTTTGGGATCGGTCATGTTAGGCAATCATACGCTGGAGTTGATGATCGGGCAATGGACATTGGGACGATTTGGCTGCATAAAACCGGCAGTGGTTAAAATGTTTGGTTAACCTATGACTAAAACTATGACGAAATATCATTCGTTGTTTGAATGATCCAATCACGAATACCTTGCGCATCTTGTTCTTCGCCAAGTTCTTCAAGGTGTTCCGTTAGCCATTCTAACTCTTCGATCATTTCATCGCTGATAAGCGTTTGGATCACTTGAGGTGCTATGTCGAATGGTAGGGAAGCCCTGAAATAGGTACTTTCATAATATGCAAATGATCTGTTGTGGGTGCTTATAAGATGGAACATCTGCATGAAATGGATCATGGCTTGCCGCTCGTCCCCTTTTTCGAAGGCTACCTGACCTGCAACGAGGTGCGCTCTGGAAGAGGAGGCGTTGATGAGAAGGGCAAGTTTCACCATTCTCTCAGCATTCGATAGATCATTCGATTTCAAATAAACAAGAGCTAATCCCGAGTAAGAATCAACATTCCTCGGATTCACTCTTATCGACAAATTGAAAAAGTTCTCGGCGTCTTTATAATGTCCCTTTGTTAGTTCGCTCCATCCAACCCCGGGGTTGCTCCACGATCTATATCTCTGAACCTCTTGGATCAATTTTCCGGAGTCGATTCTCTGTCCAATTATCCTTTTGTAGGCGGTTGTCCCAATAAGCCAAGGATCCACAAGAATTGCTTGCCTATAGGCTGATTGAGCTGCGTCGGAGTTGCCTGTCTGCTCATACATCCAACCGAGGTTCATGGCAAATGTCGAATTTCTTGGAGCGAGGTCAACCGCTTTCTCCATTAATTCCAGTCCCTTGGAGTGATGACCCATCGACCACTCGATAGCGGCGAGGTTCACCCAATGAACTGGCCAGAAGGGATCTTTGTCTAGCCCTCTTCTAATATGATAGGCTGCCGATGCCAAACGGGTATTCTCTTCTAGGCGCATCGCCGATGTGGCTTCAGCCAATCCACATTGGAAATCGAATAGGGTTAGTTGTGGATTTCCATCCGCTGCCTGGCAAATTTTCGAAGTGCCTTCTTCCCATTGATTGTCCCTCGCAAGTTGGACACCACTAAAATAAAGACTCAAGCCTCGAAGTGTGTAGATCGAACCAATCAAGTACACAGCAATCAGAGCGGAGAGGATAGGTATTCCCCATTTTCGAGGGGAGAGTGTATAAGAATTTTCGCGTAGGTCGTAAAATGCCAGTGCTGCGAGGATCAAGAAGGAGATGGTATAGAGAGGGGATTCGAATGCAAAATCGAAAATATGGTGGACAGACATTCCAACCGCCGCGCCAGCATAAGCCGCAAGTCGGTTTCTTCGAGACTTGGATGCTATGTTCCAAGCCCGAATAAAATCACGACAACCGACGAAAGCGATGAGAGCGAGCAGAATGATACCAACGATACCGCCCTCAGCTGCCACCTGCAATAAAAGATTATGAGCATGAACCAGATAGAAGCCCGGTGGGATTTGGGCTTCCACGGCGGAGAGGACGTGGAATGATCCCGGTCCATATCCAAATATTGGAGCTGTTCGGAAGATATTCCATCCGATGGACCAAATCCCAACACGAGCGGAGGAGATTGGTGCGTGCCCCGTTAAATTCGCTTGCCATAAGAAGATTAAGCCGAAGCTGATGAAACCAGCCAGGATGATCACTACTAGGAATACACCCTTTGCTGTCTTGATGAAATTAACAAGCCGGTGCAATTCGGCACGACCTCGCTTGAGTATTGGCAATACATAGAGCATCAAAGTTGTTCCACATCCCATGAATAACCCTAACCAGCCCGCCCGGGATGAGGTGAAGAACTCCACTGCTAGGAATAATATAAAAACTGCAGCCCAGCCAATCCGCCTGGACCATCGGGCACTTTGGAAGGTTCGAATCAGGATGATCGGTGTAACGAGATTCAGGAATGCAGCTTCATAATTTGGATGTTTTAAGAAAAGACCTGGAAGACGATAACCAAATGGGGGTGTAGAAAAGAAATCCCCGCTTAATGAAGCCCATTTGAGCCACCAGATAACAACGAGGGCAAAATTGAAAACCGAGAAAAGTATTGCCAGGTTTAGTAGAGCATTCTCCCAATGATCATTCTTCCACCAATTGTGTAAGCTATCGACTACAAAAATAAAGACCAGCAGATAAATAATGTATCCAAGTTCGACTTCGAAAGAATGGATTTTTAATGGCGCTCGGAGAATTAGTATTCCCTGATATGCGATGAATACGGCGATGGGGATGATACTGCTCGGTAAGACAAACGAGCGATTTGATTTCACGCGCAATGTAAGCCAAATGAGGCAACAAAGGGTAAAAAGGGCTCTAGTTAGATACTGGACCGTCGGTAAGTCTCTGGCGACCCATTCAAAAGCTACGAACCATAGAAACAAGACTGGAATGCCAACAGATACAATTTTCCTGATCTGTGTATTAGACATCACACCCTACTACTCTCGAATTTCCTCAAACATAATAGAAAATGCGAAGAGATTATTATCCGCCACCGGATTCTATCGTACTAAACTTGGATCGTTGGTTGACTCAAGAAATTAATCCAAATTCTCCTGACATTGAATTTCATCTACCTCAGCCCAACGATTCTCAAACACAGGTTTCAAGCAGCCTTCTTCTTTCCACGCAAGAAGTTCTTTCGCGGAGGTCCGCATAATTCCCTTCGGATCATGCTGCAGTAGAAAATCCAAATCTTCCCAGCTGATCATGAGGTGTGTGAACCCCATTTCATTTAACCATGATGCCAGGGTTTGGTCATCACTTCGAGAATAGATCTCTCTCGCCCACCGGAAGTGATCTGGATCAGGAACGCACTTTGGCAAGCAGTAATAACTGCGACCATCGCCGAGCATCAATACCTTATGTTCATCATTGAGCTGTTCTCTAATATAGTGGGTCGCCGGATAGTCGCCAACAGCGTTGGAGAGAAATTCGTTGCGACTCTCCCTCCCGGTTACAGCCTCCAGGGTCCGATATTGAAAGATGAATTGAATTTGGTAGAAAAGGGAGATCGAAGTTAGACCAACTGTGAGCGCCGGGAGAAATAGTTTAAAGCTCGATCTCTGCAACACATTTTCGGTGAGTTGGTTAATGGTATATGCAGTCGCGATGGCAAATAGTGGGTAGATCGGTAAAAGAAATCGAAGTTGCTGAGATCCAAATGCCCAGAGCAAGAAGCGTACGAAGCTGATACCTAAAAGTATGCTAATAAGAGGTTTTTTCTTCAGAATGGGATAGAGAATAAGAAGGGGGAATAGTAAGCTGGGGATGTCATTGCGATTCATCACAGCGCCGAATTGCGCGTGTTTTGCATAGATATTCCATGGCAATAAGAGATAATCTTGAAATGTCCGCCCTGCACCATAACTATTCAAGTATCCAGAATAGTCCGCCAATCGCTCAGCGCTCCAGCCTGGGCCTCCGAAGTACAACGGATAGACTGGGTTTCTAAACAATACAAGGTTCTTCAAGTACCATGGGCTACAAATGAAAACCGCGGGGATAGCGAACCAGAATACATACCGCCAATGCTTCTTTGGACCCTTGTGTAACACCAAAATCACCATGAGCAAACCCAAAACAGCAAATCCCATAAGGCCTAGATATTTCGACCCCATGGCAAAGCCGGTAAATACCCCACTAAGAACGATCCATTCAACTTTCTCATTCCGCCACCACTCGACCAGACACGCACTGGCGAGGAATTCGAAGGCTGCCCAACCGAAGTCGATGTAGGCGAACCCAGCCCATATCGGTAGCGTTGGAATACCAATAAGAATCATCATGGAATACAGCGCGACTTTAGGAGAGAGCCAGCGTGCTGCGAAAAAAGCTGTAGAACCTGCGAAAATCAAACCAAACGTGTAATGAATGAGCTTGGGAAAGACATCATCCCCCAGGGCTAGTCCGATTGCGAACAGCATTTCAATGCTGAAAGGACCATTCACATACCAATTATCAAGGTTGGGAGTAAAGTGCCCGTCGTTAAGAAGAAGTTGAGGACCAACGAGATGATACATTAATCCATCATAATCCCACGGTGGCGTAAGCGCGTTGATCAAGCTCAGAAGGGCTATCATCAGAATTAAAAGACCGGCGATACGCTCGAAAGAT
>Ga0315553_10003323_pt1 | contig 12549 bp, 12 predicted proteins | sample SalMarSW160140MG_FD_203099 | JGI IMG/M metagenome (GOLD analysis project Ga0315553, IMG submission 203099) | Salt marsh sediment microbial communities from the Plum Island Ecosystem LTER, Massachusetts, United States - Salt Marsh Sediment SW1601-40 ... | reverse complement strand
CGGCAAGGCACGATTGCGATCGAGTATGGCCTGCTCGCCGCCCTGATCGCTGTGGTGATCCTCGGCAGCCTCAACGCGCTCGGCGTGAACCTCGCCGGTCTGCCCCTCGGGGCTATCGCCGCCGCGCTGTCCTAGAGGGGTCGGCCGGGTCGAGCACAGAGGAGGCAAGGTTGCTGCTGTACGCCTGCTTCGCGAGCCTGCTGACGCTCCTGATCCTGGCCGCGCTCACCGACCTGCGGGAGCGCCGCATCCCCAATTGGCTGAACGCCGGCGTCGCCGCGCTCTATCCGGTCTATCTGCTGCTCAGCCCGGTGCCGGTGGCCTGGCCGAGCGCCATCGCCATGAGCTTGCTGGTCGGCCTGGTCGGGCTGGCACTGTTCGCACGCGAGGTGATCGGCGGCGGCGACGTCAAGCTGATCACCGCGATCAGCCTCTGGGCCGGCATCGACCAGTTCGTGCTGTTCGCCGTGGTGACCACGCTGACCGGCGGGATCGTCGGGCTCACCACCCTCTGGTACTGGCGCTGGCGTCCCCTGATCCACGCCCATCTGGCCGGGTTCGGCCTGGCCAGCATCGGTCGCGGCGGTCCGTCGGTCGCGGCGGCCGGCGAGTCGGGGCCCAGCGTCCCGGCCATGCCGGCGCCCGCGACCCTGCCCTATGGCATCGCGATCGCCGCCGGCGGCGTGGCGGTCGTCATCCAGTTGATGAAGCTCTGAGGAGGCACGCTCCATGGGTCCGCGTCGCATCATCGTTTTGCTGATCGCCGTGATCGCTGCCGGCGGTACGGCGATGTACGCGCGCAGCTGGATCGAAGGCCAGCAGACCAGCGTCGCGGTCGCCGCACCGGCCCCCAAGCAGGAGATCCACGAGGTCCTGGTCGCCGACACCAATCTGCCGGCCGGCACCTTCGTCAAGCCTCAGCATCTCCGCTGGCAGCGCTGGCCGACCGACGACGTTCCGGACAGCTACGTGCTGCGCGGCAAGCGGCCCGACACCGAGATGGTCGGCGCCGTGGTCCGCAGCTTCATCGCCGCTGGCGAGCCGATCACCGATGGCGCCGTGGTCAAGCCGGGCGATCGTGGCTTCCTGGCCGCGGTGCTCAGTCCCGGCATGCGCGCGGTGTCGGTGCCGATCACGCCGACCTCGAGCAACGCCGGCCTGATTTTCCCGGGCGACCGGGTCGATCTGATCCTGACCCAGGCCCTGACCTCCGGCGACAACGGCGGAGCGACGCGCCGGGTCAGCGAGACGGTGCTGAAGGACCTCAGGATCATCGCCATGGGTGCCGACCTCAGCGACGCGGTCGAACCCGGCAAGGCCAACGAGAGAGCCAAGACCGCCACCTTCGAGGTGACGCCGCGGCAGGCGGAAGCGGTGGCGCTGTTGACCGAGCTCGGCAAGCTGTCGCTCAGCCTGCGCAGCCTGGCCACCGATCAGGAGGCGGCCAACGCCCCGGCGACCATGGGCGACAGCCTGACCTGGGACAAGGACGTCTCCCACGTCCTCAAGACCGGCCGGGTGTCGTCGCGACTGCTCGTGCTCCGCGGCAACAACACCGAAGACGTCAAGGTCCAGCAGGGATCAAAACAATGAGTTTCGCGCACATCGGCCGGGGGCGCCGGGCCGCCCTCTCGAGCGCCACGCCGCACCCGCTTCTCAGCCTCGGGCTGATCCTGGTGGTCAGCCTGCTGGCGACCCCGGCGGCCGGTCAGAACGCCGCTCAGGGCGGCGCCGCGGAGACGATCGCGACCCAGGGCACGATCAGCATCGAGCTGCACAAGGGGCGCGTGATCCGCCTGCCGCGGCCCGCGGCGACGGTGTTCGTCGCCGACCCCGACATCGCCGATGTGCAGGCGCAGTCGCCGAGCATCGTCTATCTGTTCGGCAAGCGCGCCGGCGAGACCAGCTTGTACGCGGTCGACGAGAACGACCAGCTGCTGCTGCGCACCCACGTGGTCGTGGAGCACAATCTCTCCGGGCTGCGCGAGGCGATTCACAAGCTGCTGCCGAGCAGCAAGGTCGAGGTCGCCACGGTCGACGGCAGCATCGTCCTGAGCGGCCAGGTCGACAGCCCGCTGCAGGCCCAGGAGTTGCGCGAGCTGGCCGGCCGCTACCTCGGCGACAAGGAGACCCTGCTCAACCGGGTGCGCGTCGACGCGCCGACCCAGGTTCATCTGCGGGTGCGGGTCGCCGAGGTCTCGAGGGATGTGCTGAAGCGGTTCGGGATCAACTGGCAGGCGCTCTTCCAGTCGGGCGACTTCGCCTTCGGCTTCGTCAACGGTCGCGCGGTCACCGACGCCGCCAACACCTTCCTGCGCGAGCCCGAGGGCGCGAACAGCGTCTTCGGAGGCTTCACCAGCGGCAATGACTCGGTCAACGTCGCGGTCGACGCGCTCGCCGAGGAAGGTCTGGTCAACATCCTCGCCGAGCCCAACCTGACCGCGCTGTCGGGCGAGACCGCGAGCTTCCTTGCCGGCGGCGAGTTCCCGATCCCGATCGACAACGGCAACAACGGCCTGACCATCGAGTTCAAGGAGTTCGGCATCAGCTTGGCGTTCACGCCGACCGTCCTGAGCGCCGACCGGATCAGCCTCAAGGTCCGTCCCGAGGTCAGCGATCTCTCCGACAAGGGTGCGATCACGGTCAACGGGCTGGTCATCCCGGGCCTGACCACCCGGCGGGCCGAGACCACGGTCGAGCTCGGCAGCGGTCAGTCGTTCGCGATCGGCGGCCTGATGTCGAGCGATGTCCAGAACCGGCTGAGCAAATTTCCCGGTCTCGGCGACCTGCCGGTGCTCGGGACCCTGTTCCGCTCCCAGCGCTTCCAGAGCAGCGAAACCGAGCTCGTGATCCTGGTCACGCCTTATCTGGTGCGCCCGGTCGAAGCGGCGGCGGCCATGGAATCGCCGACCGACGGCTATAAGGCGCCGACCGACATCGAGCGCATCCTCGAGGGTCGGCTCCACGGCGCCCGGTTGCAGCCCGGTCGGGGCGGCCCCATCGGGCCCGAGGGGCAGCGCCTCGCCGGCCCGGTCGGCTTCGTTCTGGAATAGGAGAACGGTGATGACGGCTGCCCTGCAGCATCCCCAGAGCGCCCGGCTGCGCCGGTCGTGCCCGTGGCTTTGGGCATCGATCCTCGGCCTCGGTCTCACGGCCTGCGCACCGGCCGACCTCGGGCCCAACGCCAATCTCGGCTGGCTCGAGGCAAGCTCGCCCAAACAGCTCCAGGTCGATCGCGCCGAGTACCGTCACGCGATCTACTTCGACACCGACCGGGCCAACATCAGCGGGGTCGAGCAGGACCGTCTGCTCACCTACCTGGCCAGCGTCCAGCCGAGCGCGCGCGACACGATCCGGCTCGAGGGCCATGCCGACGAGCGCGCGAGCGATCTCTACAACCTCGAGCTGGCGGGGCGGCGCGCCGAAGCCGTGGCCGCCTTTCTGCGCCGCCATGGCTACACCAATCTGACCGTGACGACCAGCTCCTACGGCGAGGCCGTTCCGGCGGTCGCCGGTACCGGCGCCGAGGTCTGGCGTCAGAATCGCCGGGTCGAGCTGGTGCTCGAGCGCTCCCTGGTCACCCTGCCGGGCTGCCCCGACTGGAGCCGGAAGAGCGGCACCGACTTCGCCAATCTGCCGCACAGCAACTTCGGCTGCGCCACCCAGGCCAACCTCGGCCTGATGGTGGCCGACCCCCGGGACCTGGTGAGCGGCCGCACGCTCGGCCCCGCCGATGGCGTGCAGCAGGCCGAGGGCATCGTGCGGTACCGCACGGGCAAGGTGATCGAACTCCAGAAAGAGAAGGTCGGAAACTGATGGCGACCGCGATCACAACCACCGAGCAGACCGGCGAGCAGCGCGAGCAGTTTCTCGCGTTCGTCGCCGACTCCGAGAGCTTCGCCGTGGTCGACCAGGTGGTCGGCGAGATGATGCTGCCGCACGCCTCGATCCGCGAGGGCACGGTCAAGAACGCCGTCAAGCATCTCGGTGAGCAACGCTCACCCAAGCTGCTGCTGATCGACGTCAGCGATTCCGATCTCCCGCTCTCCGACATCAATGCGCTGGCCGACGTCTGCGAGCCGGGGGTGACCGTGATCGCGGTCGGCAATCGCAACGACTGCGGCCTGTTCCGGGACCTCCTGCAGCACGGCGTCGCCGACTATCTGGTCAAGCCGATCACGCCGGCCCTGCTGCAGAAGGCGATCATGGCCGCGACCGAGCAGAGCGGCGTGGTCAAGGGCAACCAGAAGCTTGGTAAGCTGGTCGCTGTCGCCGGCACCCGGGGCGGCGTCGGCGCGACCACCGTGGCGACCAGCGTCGCCTGGCTGATCGCCCACGACCGGCGGCGCCGGGTCGCCCTGGTCGACCTCGACCTCCAGTTCGGCACCGTCGCGCTGTCGCTCGACCTGGAACCGAGCCATGGCCTGCGCGAGGCGCTCGAGAATCCGAACCGGATCGACGGCCTGTTCATGGATCGCGTCCTGATCCAGCATTCCGAACGATTGTTCGTGCTGAGCGCCGAGGAAAGCCCCGACGAGACCCTGCTGCTCGACTACGGGGCGGTCGAGCTGTTGACCACCGAGCTGCGCAACAAGTTCCACTACGTCGTGGTCGACGTGCCCCGCACCCCCAATCCCTGCACGCAGCAGATCCTGCAGAGCGCGACCGACATGATCCTGGTCACCGATCTGTCGCTCGCCGGCATGCGCGACACGATGCGGGTCACCGGCATGCTGCCGACCACCAATGCATCCTGCAACCTCACGCTGGTGGTCAATCGCGCCGGCGAGCACAAGCAAGGCGAGATGCCGCGCGCCGAGTTCGAGAAGGGCGTCGGCCGCAAGCTCGACCTGCTGCTGCCGTTCGATGCCAAGACGGTCGCCGCCGCGACCAACTTCGGGCAGCCGGTCGCTTCAGGCAAGGGCCCGGTCGCGGCTGGCCTGCGCCAGATCACCGAACGCTTGTGCGGGGCTCCGGCGGGGACCGCCGGCCGGTCCGGCGTGTGGCAAAAGCTGCTCAAGAAAGCCTAGGACCCGCCTATGTTCGGTCGTCGCCCCCAGGCTGAGGCCTCCGCCCCGGCAGGCTCTCCGGCACCGGCCGCACCGCCGGCAGGCCGCCAGCCCATGCCGGCTACCCCGTCGACCCCAGTGCGGCCGGCGCCGGCGCCCTCGGCGCGGCCGATGCCGGCGTCCACGCCGCCCAATCAAGCGGCCAACGAGAAGCGTGCGGCCGCGGCCAAGGCGGTCTTCGGGCGGATCCAGATGGGCCTGCTCGAGCGGATCGACGCGAGCGCCGCCGCCAAGCTCTCGCGCGAGGAGCTGCAGCGCCAGATCGCCGAGCTGATCAGCGAGATCGTCGCCGAGGAGAAGCTCTCGGTGACCGCGCGCGAGCAGCAGGAGCTCACGGTCACCCTGGTCGACGACATGGTCGGCTTCGGCCCGCTCGAGCCCTTGCTCGCGGACGAGACCGTCAATGACATCATGGTCAACGGCCCGCAGCAGGTCTACGTCGAGCGCAAGGGCAAGCTCGAGCTGACCGACATCCGCTTCCGCGACAACGCCCACGTCATGAACATCGCGCAGCGGATCGTCACCCGGATCGGCCGCCGGGTCGACGAGACCTGCCCGATCGCCGATGCCCGCCTGCCCGATGGCTCGCGCGTCAATATCATCGCCCCGCCGCTCGCGATCGACGGCTGCTCGATCTCGATCCGCAAGTTCTCCAAGAAATCGATCACCCTCGACGTCATGATCCGGCAGCGCAACATGGCCGAGAACCTCGGCAAGGTTCTCAAGATCGCCGCCGCCTGCCGGCTCAACGTCGTGATCTCTGGCGGCACCGGCTCGGGCAAGACCACCATGTTGAACGCCATGTCGCATCTGATCGATCCGGCCGAGCGCGTGGTCACGATCGAGGACGCGGCCGAGCTCCAGCTGCAGCAGCCGCACGTCGTCCGCCTCGAGACCCGACCGCCCAACCTGGAGGGCACCGGCGAGATCACGATGCGCGATCTGGTCAAGAATGCGCTGCGCATGCGCCCGGATCGGATCATCTGCGGCGAGGTGCGCGGCGCCGAGGCGCTCGACATGCTCCAGGCCATGAATACCGGCCACGACGGCTCGATGTGCACCCTGCACGCCAACAATCCGCGTGAGGCGCTGACCCGGCTGGAGAACATGATCGGCATGGCGAGCGTCAACCTGCCGAGCAAGGCGGTGCGCACCCAGATCACCGGCGCGGTCCATCTGATCGTCCAGGTCCAGCGCATGCGCGACGGCATCCGCCGGGTCACCCACGTGACCGAGGTGATCGGCATGGAGGGCGAGGTGATCACCACCCAGGACCTGTTCACCTTCGACTTCCAGGGCGAGAACCGGGACGGCACCCTGGTCGGGCAGTTCAAGTCGAGCGGGGTCCGCCCGCATTTCGCCAAGCGCGCCGCCTATTTCGGCCTCGACCGCGCGCTCCAGCAGGCGATGATGACATGAGCCCGCTGCTCCACCACATCGCCCGCGACCCGAACCTCCTGTCAGCGACCGTCTTTATCGGCAGCCTGGTCATTGTCGGCTTGGTCGCGATCCTGTGGGTGACCCTGTTCCAGCAGGACGAGCGGCGTCTGCGCCGGCGTCTCGAGCGCCTGCAGGCCGGGCCGCGCGGCGGGCACGCCCGCGCCGGCGACCAGGCGGCGCAGGTCGAAAGCGTGCGCCGCACTCAGCGCGACAGCTCGATCGCCAGCCTCGATCGCTTGATCAAGCGGCTCCTGCCCAACGTCGGAATCCTGCGGCTGCGCCTGGAGCGCAGCGGCTGGCGGCTGAAGATGGGCGACTTCCTGCTGATCTGCCTCGGGCTCGGCGTCCTGACCACGGGCGGCATGAGCTTCGCCCTCGAACTCGGCTTCCTGATCAACGCCGGTCTCGGCCTCGCCGTCGGCATCGGCGTGCCGAACCTGGTCCTGCAGCGACGGATCGCGGCGCGGATGAAGAAATTCACGACCCTGCTGCCGGAGGCCCTCGATCTGATCGTGCGCGGCATCCGGTCCGGCCTGCCCGCGACCGAGGCGCTGAAGACGATCGCCGACGAGATCCAGGACCCGGTCGGCCGCGAGTTCCGTCAGGTCACCGACCAGATGAAGATCGGCGTCGGTATGGACGAGGCGATGTGGGCGGCCGCCAAGCGGCTCGCGATTCCGGAATTCAACTTCCTGGTGATCAGCCTGTCGATCCAGCAGGAGACCGGCGGTAACCTCGCCGAGATCCTGGAGAAGCTGTCCGACATGGTGCGCCGGCGCGAGCAGATGCGCCTCAAGGTCAAGGCGATGTCCTCGGAAGCGCGGGCGTCGGCGATGATCATCGGCTCCCTGCCGTTCGTGATGGCGGGCGTCATCTCCTTCGTCAATCCCGACTACATGAGCACCCTGTTCACCGATCCCCGGGGCTGGGTGATGATGGGCATCGGCTTCACCATGCTCGCGGTCGGCCTCGGTGTGATGGCCAAGATGGTCAAGTTCGACATATGAACAAGATCGACCCGTTTCTGCCCTTCGGCCTGACCGCGGATTCGCTGCTGGTCATCCTGGTCGCCGCGCTGGCGTTCATCAGCGTGCTCGCGGTCTGGTACGGTCGAGCGCCACCCGATGGAGCGGCGCGCCAAGATCCTCGCCGAGCGCCGCGACCAGCTGCGCGGCGCGATGCTCAGGGACAAGCCGCGTAAGCGCCGGAGCGATAGCCTGGGCGTGATCCGTCAGGTGGTCAACGCGCTCAAGCTGATGCAGAGCCAGCAGAGCGACAAGCTCAACGACCGACTGGCGCAGGCCGGCCTGCGCTCGCGCGACGCGATCGTCGTGTTCCTGTTCTTCAAGATGGTGACGCCGGTCCTGCTCGGCGCGGTTGCCTTCCTGCTCGTCTACCTGCTGCAGGTCGGCGACCTGTCGCCCGCCGGCCGCCTCCTGGCCGTCGTCGGCGGCATCGGGCTCGGCTTCTTCGCGCCCGAGCTCTATGTCTCCAACCTGACCAAGAAGCGCCAGGTGGCGCTGTCCAAGGGCCTGCCGGACGCTCTCGACCTGCTGGTGATCTGCGCCGAGTCGGGCCTCTCGCTCGATGTCGCCCTCGAGCGGGTGGCCAACGAGATCGGCGGTGCCAACTCCGAGCTTGCCGAGGAGCTGTCGCTGACTTCGATCGAGCTCGGCTTCCTGCCGGACCGGCGCCAGGCACTGCTCAATCTCAACCGCCGGACCAACCTGCCGTCGATCCGCGGCGTGGTCAACACGCTCATGCAGACCGAGAAATACGGCACGCCGCTGTCCCAGTCGCTGCGCGTCCTGGCCAACGAGTTCCGCGACCAGCGCATGCTCAAGGCCGAGGAGAAGGCGGCCCGACTGCCCGCCACGCTGACGGTGCCGATGATCCTGTTCATCCTCCCCGTCCTGTTCATCGTCCTGACCGGGCCGGCGATCATCAAGGTCATGGACACCCTCGGCAAATAGCCCCGGACCCCCGATCGCGCCTGCCCGACGTTGCGGTGACCCGGCACCTCGGCTCCTGATCGGCAAGTCGGGCGATGCCCCCGCCGGGATCGGGCCCTGGCGGCTCCGGCATCGAGCGCCGCCTTCCGCTCCCGACGACTGGGAACGACCCCGGCCTGTCGATCCTGTCACCAGACGCGGGAATCTTGCTTGCCGCCCACCTGCGCTCCGCGCCAGGGTCTGGCATGCCGCTTCCGGGCGATTACCCAGATCGAAGGCTCCGAGCGCAGCCCCTGGAAGTCTTCCCGCTCCCAGCCGCCGGACATCATGAGCCCGGGTCGACCATCGATGCGCCCGGGCCCCTGCGAGCGCGGCTGATGAGCGAGCCGGGAGGTCCGAACGTTCGCACCTGGCCAGGGCAGCGAGGGGCGCACACCGGACGGCCCCTTCCCTGGCCTACTGGCTTCCGCGGCAGCCATTCGATGATGCCCCCCGGAGGCCGCGCAGCCGGCCCGCCAGGGCCAAGGCTTCGTGCCTTCGACAGAGGACGTCGCGGGAGCGCGGAAGATGGCGGCGACAGCTTGTCGCCAAGGGCCGGCCGGGCGGCTACCGGATCGGTCGTGGGCCGCTCGCTCAGGTTCGGGTGTCGGCCGTTCGCGGTATCAGGCGGCGCCAAGCCATGCGGGCCGCGGCTCCGGCGTGGCGCCGCCGGGCGCCAAGGCGGCCGCCGCCGAGCGTCCCGAGCTGCGCAGGGGGCCCCTGCTACAGAGCCACGGCCTCGCAGCGCTGACCACGCTGCTCGAGCGTGCCGCACAGCGACTTCGCCTGGGACGCTTTCGTGAGCGGACCGACCAGCAGCGGCTGGCGGCCCTCCTGGACACCGGCAAGGCGGGTCAGCTCACCAAGCAGATCGCCGTGCTGGGCGCGCAGCCGATGCCAGGCGGCGGTCGCCTGCTGCGAGCTGGCGTAGCTGCCGAGGTTGAGGAACCAGCGGCCGGTCGGCGCCAGGCCGAGCTCGAGACCCTGACCCTCGAGCGCGATGGCGTTCAGCCGCCGCCCGGCGCCCGTGTCGGTGGCGTTGTCGGTGAGCTCCGGCGCGTGGACGCCGAGCGCGGCCGCGCGCCTGCGATCGTTGTCGACCGCGGCGAGCGCCGCGAAATAGGCGAGATTGTTCTGGACCTCCTGCTCGTCGAGGTCGAGCCGGCTGATCCGCTCGGCGGCCACCAGATCGCCGGCGAGACCATAGGCGAGCGCCAGATTCTGCCGATTTCTGGCCTTGGCGCCGGGCTCGTTGGCGAGGGTTCGCAACAGCTCGATGGCTTCCTTGGAGCGGCCGGCGAGCGCCAGCGACAGGCCGAGATTGTTGCGCAGCAACATGCTGTCGGGCGCCACCTTGAGGCCGGCCCGGTAGGCCCCTTCGGCGGCCTTGTACTGACCGGCGAGATCGTACGCGACCCCGAGCCCGTTCTGCGCCTGGACGTCGTTCGGATCCTGCTCGAGCACCGCCTGATAGTGCACGATCGCGGCCTCGGGGCGATTCAGCCCGAGCATCGCCCGGGCGTAGCCGCGGTGCGCGCCGAGGTTGCCGGAGTCGCGCCGCAGGGCCTCATTATAGGTCTTGGCGGCTTCGTCGTACTGCTTGAGCTCGATCAAGGTGTCGCCCAGCAGGACATAGGCGTCGATCCGGTCGCGGTGGAGCGCGATCGCCTGTTGATAGATGCTGACCGCCGCGGCTGGATCGCCCGACGCCCGGGTCGACGACGCCAGGCGCAACAGGGTGCCATAGCGGCTGTGCTCGAGCTCGGCGCCGTGCAAGGATGGGTTCAAACTCGGCTCGACCGCACTGTTCGGGGCACAGGCGCTGACGGTCAAAAGAGCGCCGCCGGCGACCGCGAGGATCGGCCAGCTCTTCCACGGAATGACGGGCATGCGGAGTCCTCTCCAGCTCAACCAGCGAGCACGCGCATGCTGCGCGACCTTCCTTTCGGAAGGGTAAACAACGCGCACAGGCGTGAAGCGCCGCGAGCGGCTTGGATTCACCCGATCTTTACCGACGCCGCGCTAGGCTCAGCCCGGGTGCGGTCACAGGCGGGTGGCCGCCGAACGCGGGTCGGACACTTGCCGGTCACCGATTACGCCGAGACCATCACTCTGATCGAGCGCCTGCATCGGCGGTTCCTCGACGTGCTGCGGGTCGAGCTGGAGCGGCTTGGCATCGATCAGATCAACAACGTCCAGAGTCTCCTGCTGGCCAACATCGGCGACGAGGAGGTCAGCGTCGGCGAGCTGATGACCCGCGGCTACTATCTCGGCTCGAACGTCACTTACAATCTGAAGCGTCTGGTCGAGGCGGGCTTTGTCGAGCAGCAGCGCTCGCGCCACGACCGGCGCGTGATGCGGGTCAAGCTCTCGGAGCGGGGGCATGCGCTCTGCGCCGAGCTCAGCGCCATGCTCGCGCGCCACAGCGAGGCGCTGCGCACCCGGCCGGACGTCGCTCCGCTCCCCGAGCTCAACACCCGGCTCAAGAGCCTGGAGGCGTTCTGGACCGAGCAGCTGACCCGGCCGCCCGGCGTGCTAGCACTCGGTGACCTTGCCGAGCAGTACCTGACCCCTGGCGCCGGTCACTGAGGGCAGATTCGCCGGCCGCTCGTCGATCCGCTCCGAGGCCAGGATCGCGAACGCGATCGCCTCCTTGGCGTCGACCGGCAACCCGTAGGCATCGCCGGTCCGGACCGGCACCGGGTCGAAGCGGGCCCCAAGACGCGCCATGAGCGCCGGATTGCGCGCCCCGCCGCCGCTGACCACGACCGCATCGACCGGCAGCCCTGGTGCGACATGGCGCAGATAGGCATCGTGAATGCCGAAGGCGGTGAGCTCGGTCGCGGTCGCCAGCAGATCGCACCAATCCTGCTCGCCGTCGGGCCGGGCCTTGGCCAGCAGCGCGTCGGCGAACGGCCGGCCGAACTGCTCCCGCCCGGTCGACTTGGGCGGCGGCTCGGCGAAGAATGGCTGCGCGCACAGCTCCGCCAGCAGGTCCGCCCGGACCTGGCCCCGCGTCGCCAGCCGGCCATCGAGGTCGGCGCTCATGGCGCCGCCCGAGGCGCGCTCCGCCAGCTGATCGAGCACCATGTTGCCGGGTCCGCAGTCCATGCCGAGCACGCCATCGGGATCGTCGCCCGTCGCCGGCAAGGCCGTGAAATTGGCGATGCCGCCGATGTTGACCACGAGCAGCGCCTGGCCGCGGCCGCCCAGCAGCCGGTAGTCGACGTAGGGCACGAGCGGCGCCCCGCCGCCGCCGGCGGCGATGTCGTTGGCGCGAAAGTCGTGGACCACCGGGCACTGAAACCGCCAGGCCAAATGCGCCGGCTCGCCGAGCTGCAAGGTCGTCACGCCGTGCTCGTGGTAGACCGTCTGGCCGTGACTGCCGATCAGGTCCAAGGGCGCCCGATGGCGCTCGAGCACGCCGGCGAGCGCGTCGGCGAAGAACCGGCCGAGCGCCGCGTCGGCGCGCGCCAAGCTCGCCAGATCGGCCAAGCGATCGGCCGCCAGCGCCCGGCGCAGGTTCGCCGGCAGCGGCACGGTCTCGAAGGCGAGCAGCTCGAACCCGATCGCGGGCGCGGAAGTTAGCCGGCAAAGCGCGACGTCCAGGCCGTCCATCGAGGTGCCGGTCATCAGCCCGGCGACCGTGCGGACTCGCTTGGCCCGGACCTCAGCCCATCGGATCACGTGCGCGCCAGACCGTTCGTACCAGCTACTCGGCCGGCTGGATCGCCGGCACGGCCGCCTGCGCCGCGCTGCGCGGCAGGATCAGAGCGATGCCGAGCGCCACCACGCTGCAGACGAGCATCGCGAGCAACACGCCTTCGACCCTGCCGGTGTGGCCGACGATCAAGGCGATCAGGGGCACGCCGAGCGAGCTCAGGCCGAGTGCCAGGACGAACTTCAGGCCGTAGACCGTCGCCCGCCAGGTCTCGGGCGTATAGCGCGCGATCAGGCAGTTCTCGATCGGCTGGGTGCCGGTCTGGATGGTGACGGCCAACGCCATGACGGCGACCAGGAGCGGATTGAAGGTCATCACGGCGACCGCC
>Ga0315553_10003322_pt1 | contig 12550 bp, 9 predicted proteins | sample SalMarSW160140MG_FD_203099 | JGI IMG/M metagenome (GOLD analysis project Ga0315553, IMG submission 203099) | Salt marsh sediment microbial communities from the Plum Island Ecosystem LTER, Massachusetts, United States - Salt Marsh Sediment SW1601-40 ... | reverse complement strand
CATCATCAACCACAAGAACCTCAATCTTTTTCTTCATGGTACAAAGGTAGGTAGATAGTAAAGGTAGTGCCTTATCCCTCCCTACTCTGCACTTCTATTTTACCCTGATGGCGCTGGATAATTCCATAAGCCACCGCCAAACCCAAGCCTACTCCTTTTCCTTTTCCCTTGGTGCTGAAGAACGGCGTGAATAGCTTGTGCATATTCTCCGGTGAAATGCCACAACCTGTGTCTTTAATCTCTATCCTTCGCTTCCTATCTTAATTTGACCATATCCGCCTGCTTGGTGACATCGATGTAAGCTACTTTTCTGCGTCATAGAAAACCCTCAAAATGGTGGGGGCCTTGTTAGCGGTTTCTACTACTCCCAGTTCATGGTTTTCATGGAGGCACCATGGTATTTTTATCCCTCGTCTATCAACTGAAGTCGCTAGTCAAATAGACTAAGATATAAAGTGAGCTTTGAACTGAAGAGCGTTGGCTGATGCCGATTGTTGATGTCAGTCAGGCTAAGGGTAGTGTACCTCTCTGGCAGAGGGCTTGTCGTTCATCCATACAACCTATACAACGGCTCGAACATACCCCCTACCAAAGGTGTCCGTAATGCCAAACCCAATTCCGACCATGCGTTCTCGGTCAGTAGCTTAAACGCGCTGCGGGATAAAATGAGGGGTCGCCCTCAGTGGCAAGTGGCAACTTAGCAAAGCTATATTGGCGCCTCAACTATCACTGATGTTCCTTTGCCTGGTTCAGACTTAATTTCTAAGACACCGCTCAGCAATCGCACCCTCTCCTGCATCCCGATAAGGCCTAACTTATCAATGGTGCTGAGGTCACTTATCCGCACGGGGACTTCAAACCCCTTACCATTGTCGGTGATAATCATCCTTATTTTCCCTGCCCCAGATTCTAATTTGACCATTACCTTTGATGCCTGGGCATGTCTTCTAATGTTGCCCAGGGCCTCTTGGGCAATACGGAACAATAATAGCTGAGTTTCATGTGGCAAGTCGTGCCCTAGTATACCTAATTGAACATCAACATCGATCCCTTTTTCTGCAATTAAACTGTCAACCATCCATTCCATCGCCGCTACTAACCCCATGTCATCCAGAATGGCTGGCCTCAACTCCTGAGCATAGCGTCGTAAGCCGTTGAGGGTTTCCACAGTCAAATCATGTACCTGAGTCAGCTTTTCCTGGAGCGGCTTAGATAGCTTGCTTCTGGAATCGGAGGCTATTGCGTCCAACTGGTGTGCCAGCAGCAACAGGGATTGACCAGCGTCGTCGTGCAGTTCGCGGGCAATACGCTTGCGCTCCTCCTCCTGAGCCACCAGAACTTTCTGGAGATAAAAGTGCATGCTATCCCGCATTTTCCTTTCCTGGGTGACATCTCTGGCGATATTGTGGAAAGCTATGGGGTGATCACCTTCCATAATCAAATTTGTTGTTAGCTCCACTATTGCCTCAGTTTTATCCCTTCTGAATAATCGCTGTTCGTAACGCTGTTCGATAGGCTCGCCCTCCAACAGCTTTCTTTTGACCATACTCGCTAAGGTATAGCCGTTCTCAGAGAGGAACTCGGTAATGTTCTTACCCGACAGTTCATCCACAGTGTAGCCAGTCAATTTTTCAGAAGCCCTATTTGCAGTAGTGATATAGCCCTTAAGGTCATGAATCCAAATGGCATCGCTGGCATTTTGGAATAGCTCGCGATATTTCCCCTCTGACAAGCGCAGGTTTGCCATTGCCACCTGTAGTTTACCCCGCTCTTCTCTTATTCTTCGCCATGCTTCGATGACTAGCACCAGAAGCACTCCGATAAAGGCGGCAGTTAAGCTCTCAAAAAGGGCATCTTTAGGAGTTGGTGAGATGAAGATGGCACGCGGGAGCATAGCCAGAATACTGGCTAGCAAAACGGCACTCCCAATCTTTACCCCGAATACCCACGCAGAATAGGCTATGATAATAATGTAAATGAGCCGATCCCCGGCATGCCGCCCTAATCCGAAGAAAATGATGGTTGATATCTGGCCGATGATGGGCACATTTTGCAAAAGCTCGTGGTAATGACTGATGCTAGTAACCATAAACAGCACCACGATAATCCAGAAATGGGGACTCAGCACTATGGGCTTGGATTTTGATATCAAGAATGAAACACCCATGAAACCTCTAGTGGCTCTTATAGACCGGTGTGGGAGCAGCTAGTCTTTGCTCTCGTCATCAGACATGTCCTCCAGGGTGAGCCAGCCTTCCCTCGCCCCTTTGACTATAGCCTCAGTACGCGAAGCTACAGCCATTTTGTTGAAGATATTGGACAGGTGAGCTTTTACTGTGCGGACACTGAGAAAGAGTCTCTTAGCTATATCCTTGTTACTCATGCCCTTGGCAGTTAGCTTCAATATCTCTAGCTCCCTGTCGCTGAGTTGTTCTTCCGTCTTCTGTGCACCACCCTCAGCCTCCATCCGCATCCTGTACTTCAGGATCTTAGCGATTATAGTGGGATGAAGCACTGATTCACCTGCGTGCACAGCGCGGATAGCTTTCACCAAGACTTCCCCCCGAGCACTTTTCAGCAGGTAGCCGGCCGCTCCCGCTTCCAGCAAGCCCATCACGTAGCGATCATCATCGTAGGCTGTTAGGACCAGCACAGCGGTAGTAGGGCTTACTTCCCTGATCTGCTTGGTTGCTTCGATACCGCTAAGTTTTGGCATTACAATGTCCATTACTATTATGTCCGGCTTCAACTCTGCGCTTAGTTTGACCGCTTCTTCTCCGTCACTCGCCTCACCCAACACCTCCATGTCTTCATGCTGTTCAAGCACATTTCGCATTGCCTCTCGCAGCAGTGGATGGTCATCTGCGATCGCTATCCTGATCTTCATCTTTGAGTTCTTCAAGGCGATTCCCCTCAGACAAGGTTAGCTCTCTATTCCCCCAAACCAATTGTAGAGCATCAAAACTGGGATAGCAAGAGGATTCTTCTCTTCCCGTTTTCCTAATACCTTTGTACATCCATAACTGTACTTTCGGGCATGTCCAAAATAGAGCCAAAGGACGATGAAATACGCTCCAGAGGCTAGTATTGTATACATATGAGGGTAGTGTGGTGAGAAATCGAGACGGAAAAGGAGGATTACGATGCGAATGTCAAGTAAGCCAAAAGTAGAAGGGGGGGTGGAAACAAGAGAGCCTGTTGTTGAAGTTCTTAAGGGAAGAGAGTTAGTGCTGGCAGTGCTGGAAAGGGCGGCTGAGGAGAGCGATTTCCTAGCCCGACTAGCGGATAACCCCAGCGAGGCTCTTGGGGAGTACTATACCCTAACCTCAGAGGAGAAAGCCGCACTGGCCAGTGGCGACATGAAGAAAATAGAGGCGTGGGTGGGCAAGCTGGATGACCGATTAGCAACATGGTTATGGTGCAGACTGAGTCAGGAGAAATGGTGAGCTCTGTTGGTCCCCACTCAGACCGTTTCACAGGGGTAGTATCAAGCTGGGGAATACGAAATGGAACAGGATAGGTGGACAAGAGAGCCTATGTCGTCAGAGGATGTGGCTGAGCTGTTGAAAAAGACAGCTTCAGACTGCCTGCCACCTCCTGAGGTGGCACGGAAGGCGGAAACTGTAGGGGTCACCAAAGCAAAGCTCGATGTCACGAGCACAGTGCTGCTTGGCATACTGGCTGGGGCTTTTATCGGTCTGGGAGCTATGCTTTGCACCTTGGTTACCACTGATGCTGGCCTGGGCTTTGGGTTGACAAGGCTACTTGGCGGGGTTGTCTTTTGCCTAGGACTGGTTCTTGTGGTAGTGGCTGGCGCAGAGCTTTTTACCGGTAACTGCCTGTTAGTGATGAGCTGGTTCAGCGGCAAAGTAAGCTTTGGTCGCCTGCTTCGAAACTGGGGATTGGTATATTTTGCCAACCTTATTGGCTCCCTGGCTCTAGTGGGCCTGATGTTCTACACGCTTCAGTGGGGTTTCAACAGCGATGCGGTGGGGGCTAATGCTGTCCTGACTGCTAACGCCAAGGTCAATCTCTCCTTCACCTCGGCTCTCACCCGGGGCATCCTGTGCAATGCTCTGGTTTGCCTAGCTATCTGGTTATGCTTCAGCGCTCGCACCGTTGTTGGCAAGATATTCGCCATCCTGTTTCCTATCACCGCCTTTGTGGCAGCTGGCTTTGAGCACAGCATTGCTAACATGTATTTCATCCCTATGGGCATGCTGTTGGCAAAGCAGTCTGCTGTGGTTCAGGCGGCAGGGTTGACTTCAGTTGGTGTAGCTAACCTCAATGTTACGGGGTTTGTGGCTAACCTTATTCCAGTCACAATCGGAAACATCATTGGTGGGAGTCTCCTGGTAGGCGCAGTATACTGGACAGCTTACTTACGCCAGGAGCGGGCCGACGTGTGGATGGCGATAAGGCGTTGGCTGAAGACAATGGTTCCTTTCCCTCGCCCCACCGAGCTGGAAGAGGCTGTTGGGTTGGCAAGCGGAAACAGTGCCTTACGGGAAGTATTAGCTAGATCACTGCTCGCGAAACATGCTAAGGCGGGTGAGACGGTTGCTTTGGAACATATGGGTAGCAAGGCCTTACGGGAGGTGTTAGCCAGGGCAGTGCTCGCTAAAGCTGGAAAGGATGATACCTTCTTTACAAGATTGGCCCAGGAGCCTGATGATATTTTGAAAGACTATGACCTAAATCCTGAGGAAAGGGCAGCCTTATCCACTGGTGATATCAAGTGGCTGGAATCCAGAGCCAGTGTCTTGGATGACCCGTTAGGAACATGGGTTACCTTGAAGTTAGCTTCAAGCAAAGAAGACAGGTAGGAGCAGAACATTAGAAAGACTATTAGCAGCAAGAAGGATGTCCATGAAGAAGATTACTATTTTACTCGCTGAGGACCATGAGATAGTGCGCCAAGGTATCCGCCAGGTTCTGGAGCGTGAATCAGATCTTGAAGTGGTAGGCGCGGCTGGTGATGGTGAGGAAGCTGTGCGATTAGCAAAAGAGCTCAAACCTGATGTTGTTATCATGGATGTTGCTATGCCCAAGCTTAATGGAATCGAGGCTACCAAGCAGATAAAGGAGCTTCACCTGCGCACGATTGTATTGATACTGACTGCCTATGATTACGAGGAATACATCTTCCCTATCCTGGAGGCAGGTGCCGCCGGTTATCTGTTGAAGGATATGAGCGGGCGGGAGTTGGTCAATGCTATCCATACTGTACGCAAGGGAGATTCGGTGTTTCATCCTGTGGTAGCTCGAAAGCTACTGGAGAACTTCAGGGGAGTGAGTACCACGGGCAGCAGGCGAGAAGCATCGGACGTACTCACTGAGCGAGAGATTGAGGTGCTGAAAATGGTAGCTGGAGGAATGAGCAACAAGGATATCGCCAAGAAGCTTTTCCTCAGCATACACACTATTGAGAGTCATTTGACAAGTATCTTCAACAAATTGGATGTGTGTTCCCGTATTGAGGCAGTCATGGAGGTATTCAGGAGAGGGTGGTTCACGTTAGAGGATATTTCGAATCAACGTGACTCCGACAAAAGATGATTTGGACAGAGTGGACAACCAGATTATCTAAGTCGGCGAAACCGTTGATACGCAACCGTCATTTCTGGATTATCTTAGCTATGCTGGTGCTTTGCACCGTTCTTCATTATGGCGAAGCGATAGGCTTATCCATTTCGTTGCCCTTCGATGGGTTCTCTAGCCAGACACGACATGCGGTAGATCGCGTGCTCTTCCTTGCGCCGGTAATTTATGCCGGCTATGTCTTCGGTGCAACAGCGGGTTTAGCCATGACCTTTGCTGTCCTGCTCCTTATGCTGCCTCGAGCTTTTCTTATTTCTCCAACCCCTATTGATGCTTTAGTCGAGGTTGTGGCCGTGGTGCTGGTAGGCGTCTTAGCAAATCTCTGGCTCAGGGCACGAACCAAGCAAATGGAGGTCGCAGCTAGCTACAGTGAGCTGTTTAGGAGTGCTCCAGATGCTATTTGGGTTCATGACTTAGAAGGCAATATACTGTCGGTCAATAAAGCAGCTGAAATGCTCACAGGGCTCAATACAGAGGATTTGTCCAGCATGAATGCCAAAGAGTTGGTTTCTCGTGAAAGCTTCGAGGTAGCAAAGAACGTGCAGCAGCGATTACTTCGGGGTGATGTCATGCTCCAACCTTATGAGCAACACCTGATCCGGAGAGATGGCACTGAGGCTATCCTGAGGGTCACTTCCAACTTGATCTATAACAATCGCCGTCCCCAAGCCTTCCAGAATATTGCCCGGGATATAACTGATGAAGAGATGAGGCAGGAAAATCTGCAGTTTTATGTTGGGCACATTACCAAAGCTCATGAAGAGGAGCGCTTGCGTATTGCCGGTGAACTCCATGACAGCACTGCCCAAAGCCTTATTACCGTCCTTCAGCAACTGGAGAATTTTCTATATGACCAGCCGAATCTGCCTGTGCGTAAGGTTAGAGAAATATGGTCTATCCGCGAGCACATAAAGGACATATTGCAGGAGCTGCGTCGCCTTAGCCGTGACTTGCGCCCATCCATTCTGGATAATGTGGGATTGGTGGCTGCACTGCGATGGATTGTCCGGGAACTCGAAACCGAGTATGGGATACAGTCCAGCTTGCAGGTATGCGGTGCTGAGCGAAGGTTCTCTAAGGAAGTAGAATTGAATTTCTTCCGCATTGTTCAGGAAGCACTGAGGAATATCGGGAAGCATTCCTATGCATCAACGGCTGAAGTGGTGATTGCATTTGAAAATCGCAAAACGACTGTCATCATAAGGGATAACGGCGTAGGGTTTGGGTCCCCGAAAGAGATAAGTGCTCTATCTCGCAGCGGTAAGCTTGGCTTGGTTGGGATGCAAGAGAGGGTGCGATTGCTGGGTGGTGTCTTAGAAATTAAGTCTGAACCAGGCAAGGGAACATCAGTAATAGTTGAGGCGCCAATATAGCTTTGCTAAGTTGCCACCTGCTAACGGGCACAGAATTTCAGTATGTAGATGAGTATGCAAACTTTGTCCCGGAGGAAGTCCTCAAAGAAGAGGAGTCAGAAACGAGTTTAAGCAAGGAGGATGAAAAAGAGGTAAAGAGGAGGCTCAAGGGTTTAGGCTATTTAGACTAGAGGTATGGAATGAGCATTCAGCCATCAGCTTTCAGTCACGATAGAAAGAGTCTTGTTCTATCCAAAGTCTTTATTCGAACCGCTGATAGTTGAGCACTTGTGATATGGAAATAACGATAACCTTATTTGTAGTGATAGTTGTCATTTCCCTTGTTTGTGAATATATGGATGCTTCCATCGGAATGGGCTATGGGACCACTTTATCTCCGGTGCTGCTGATTATAGGATTTCTACCCTTGGAGGTGGTGCCTTCTGTGCTGCTGGGGCAGCTTGTCGGCGGTTTGGTTGGGGGGGTTGCTCACCACAGGCTGGGGAATATACATTTAGACTTCAGGCGTGATGAGTCTATAAAAAAACGGTTACATGGGCTGGGTTATATGCCAAAGTCCCTCGATTCAAAAGTTATCTTGCTCCTCGCTGTTTGTGGGATCATAGGAGGAGTGGTAGCGGTGTTCTTTGCGCTTAACATTCCAACAGTCGCCCTTAAAACTTACATTGGAGCGATGGTGCTGGGGATAGGAGTAGTAATTCTTATACGCCGGAATCGTAAAAGCAATCTTTCCTGGAAAGGCCTTACCACTATAGGGCTGATAAGTTCTTTTAATAAGGGGGCAAGTGGTGGAGGGTATGGGCCTCTTGTAACCGGAGGACAACTAATAAGTGGAAGGGAAGTGAAAAGCTCTGTGGGAAGCACTACGCTCGCGGAGGCGCTGGTGTGTATAGTAGCTTTTGTGACTTACCTGGTAATCAAGGGGGATATTTACTGGACGCTCGCTGCTGCGACAAGCATAGGTTCAATTATATCGGCGCCATTCGCAGCTATGACTGTTAAAAAAGTAAATACAAATAAGCTGAAACTGGTTATTGGGGTAGTCACATGCCTGCTCGGGGCTTTAACATTAGCTAAGACTTTCGTCTTTTGATAGAAAATACCCAAGAGGTAGTTACTATGTCGGAGTTAAAGGATTTAGAAAATAAGACCCTGCATATAATAAGGGAAGCCTACGCCGAGTTTAAGAGGCCGGCGGTTCTGTGGAGCACCGGAAAGGACAGTACCACCATGCTCTGGCTTTGAAGACACAACTTTGATTGATAGTCCTAAACAGATTTTGAGGGAAATTTTGTATTGCGATTCAAATTAGACTCCGAAAGTGATAAGATATGCCTCCCCCTGTTTACCAATCTTCCTGCCTACCAGTCCTCGGGTGTCCTCAATATGGCACCGGTGCTAGCCGACGTCACTAACCTGGAATATCTCCGTAGATAGCTTTTCACTTCTCTCTTCAGCGGCGGAGGAGTCCACCGGGCAAGGCGACTCTGGATTTCCTCCTGCGCTAGTCTTACATTCAACTTCCGAGAGGGAATATCTATCTCAATAGTGTCTCCCTCCTCCACAATTGCAATCGGTCCTCCAGCCATGGCCTCAGGTGACACATGCCCGATAGCAGCACCTGCTGTTGCTCCGGAAAACCTGCCATCAGTGACCAACGCTACCTCTGCCTCCAACTCTACCCTCAGTATCGTGCTGGTAGCCATGAGCATTTCCCTGAATCCCGGCCCTCCCTTGGGACCCTCATATCTAATTACTACCACATCACCGCTGTGGATTTTGCCATCCATCATTGCCTTTACAGCATCTTCCTCAAGGTCAAATATCCTGGCTGGACCAGAGTGCTTGAACATCTCGGGCTTTACCGCTGACTGTTTTACCACCGCCCCATCGGGAGCGAGGTTACCATAAAGAATAGCGAGTCCCCCTTCAGGATAGTATGGCTCCTCTATGCTTCTGATTACTTCTGGACGTGTGCTCTGGGCTCCTTCGATAATTTCTCCCAGGGTCTGGCCGCTAAGCGTAAGCGCATCTAGATGGAGCAGATTCTTCTTGGATAATTCCGCCATTACCGCCTGTAATCCTCCAGCCTCATACAGATCTTCCAGGAAGTAGGCCCCAGCAGGATTCAAATCGCACAGCCGTGGAGTGCGGTGGCCTATTTGAGCAAACAGATCCAGGTCGATGTTTATTCCCGCCTCATCGGCGAGAGCCATCAGATGGAGAATGGTGTTCGAAGAACCACCAATAGCCATGTCAACCGTTATGACATTTTCGAAGGCTTTTTGGGTGAGAATGTGCCTCGGAATTATCCCTTCTCTTAAGAGTTCCATAATCCTTACACCGGTTTGTCTTGCCAATTGCCTCCTGGCACCATGTGGGGCAGGGATGCAACTATTCCAGGGTAAAGCAAGACCGAGTACTTCAGCCACGCAGGCCATGCTGTTGGCAGTGTATAAACCGGGACAACTGCCACACCCTATCAGAGGAACCTTACTGGCGGCCCTTGGCGCTAACATTGGCCCTCCATTGATTACAATTGCCGGAATATCCAAACGAGCTGCCGCCATCATCATTCCCGGCGTGATCTTGTCACAGCCAGTCACTAATACCATGGCATCCAGGTTATGCGCTAATATCATGGCCTCAATTGAATCAGCTATCAGCTCCCGGCTGGCTAGTGGGTAGCACATTCCAGCATGCCCCATTGCAAGCCCATCACAGATAGCAATAGTGGGAAATTCAAAAGCGGTACCACCCGCTGATACAACTCCATCCCGAACAGCAGACGCAATGTCATCGAGATGGATATGCCCGGGAACAAGTTCATTCTGTGTGTTGACAATAGCGATTCCCGGTTTGGCTATCTCCTCTGGCGTTCTACCCATAGCGTGGAGAAGCAACTCAGCAAATGCAGAAAACCCCTTTACCGGCATCTCATCCAGCAGTTTCATTGATATTTACCCCCTTTCTCTTAACTTCTTAATTAGTCAGCTTAAGCAAATTATATTCTCATGCAGTAGTTTTTCACATATAGCATTTTGGGAAATAAAAACACTTAGCTCGCATTCTCCACAAGACCACACCTTGTAGTGGCGATCGGCTTACTGTAGAACGATTTAGGCAGCGCGAAATTGAATTTATCACCTAGGGGAAATGGTTCAATCTGGACAGACTAAAACCAAATAGCTTTAATTAAACTCGGTGCGCGAGATTATCTCGTCCTGGACTGCAGGGTCCAGGTCCACGAATGCTGCTGAGAAACCAGCCACCCTAACCATCAGGTGCTTATATTTCTCAGGATTTTTCTTGGCTGCAATGAGGGTTTCTTTACCAACGAAATTGCACTGCATGTGCATCCCCCCTAAGCTGAAGAAACCTTTGAGGAGAGCAGAGAAGTTCTCAATACCTTCTTTTCCTTTGAAGTAGCCTGGACTGAATTCCAAATTCAAGGCCACACCGTTAGGCGCCAGCTTGTAATCTATCTTTGATGCCGATTTGAGAACTGCCGTTGGGCCTGAGTCCGACATTCCTTGGGAAGCTGAGATTCCGACTGATAGAGGCTCTGCCGCTTTCCTGCCATTCGGGAGCGCTTCTGTCTGTAGTCCAAACGGGACATGCGTTGTCGCTGAATAGATCCCACCCCAAAATTCGCCGCCACGATAATTTCGATAATCCTTTATGGCATCGTACCATATCTCTACACATCTTCTGGCGTACTCGTCAACTTCGTCATTATCATTTCCATACTTAGGCGCTTTGACCTCCAGCGATTGTCTAAGGCTCTCTTTACCCTCGAAATCGTTGGCCAATGCATCGAGCAAGGTTTCCATACTGACCCTCTTTTCTTTGAACACAAGCCTATCTATCGCTGCCAGTGAATCAGCAACCGTAGCAACCCCGACAACCTGGATTCCAGAAGAGTTGTAAATCGCTCCTCCCTGGGTTACATCTTTCCCATTCTTTAAGCAACCCTCGGTCAACGAAGAGATGAACGGAAGAGGCCTTTGCTCTGCCAGGATTTTATCCATTGAGTTTATCCCTTCGATGAGTTTTGAAGCCAGGAAATTCACCTGGTCTCTGAGACTGTTCATCAAGTCTTCCATTGTTTCGAATTCCCTAGGGTCCTTGGTTTCAACTCCAAGCCTTTCACCACTCTTTATTCCTTGATTTAAAGCTAACTCCAAGCAAAAGGCGAGATTAAGCAAACCGGAATCTCCGCTGGTAAAGCTCTTGCCCGGGATTGCGACTTCAACGCAGCCGTTTAAAGCATAGTTTAAAGCGTCTTCCTTCGAGATGTCTTTTCTCATCAGTGCTGGAATAGTGATGCTATCGTTGTAGAAATATAGATCAGTCTCTCCGCCGACGACCGCCCGACAAACCTGTTCCAGGAACTCCGGGGAGATATTTTCATGAATCCTAACCCCAAAATTAGGCTGTGTGTGACTTTTCTTCCTAGCTTCTAGAGCCAAATAGGAAACTTCATTTGTTACATCATTGCCCTTTTCATCCAACCCACCAACTACCACATTCGTGTAAACCGGCAAGCCTCCGAAGTATATAGTGGTAAAATAATTCCACAGCGGGATAACCGAGCTAAGCTTCAGGAAGAAGCACTCTAGAAGAGTTTGTGCCTCTTCTCGAGAGATTTTACCCTTTTCGACATCCGACTTATAGAAAGGGTAAAGAAGCCTGTCTATCCGCCCTATCGAGATGGAAGCTTCATAGTCCTCTATTTGGGCAGCTATCTGGGTGAAATAAATCGCCTGTAAAGCTTCCTGGAAAGTTTCCGCTGGGTTTGCCGGCACTCTTCTGCATATCTTGGCTATGTTCTCGAGCTCTCTTCTTCTCCTCTCATCTTTTCTGCCCAACAAGAGACTTTCGGCTTTCTCTGCATACCTGTTTGCGAAATCAATCACCGCCTGGCACACAATCTTCGCTGCCTCATAGAAATTTCTCTTTTCAGGATCTGTACTTTCAGAAAGGTATTTATCTGCCTCTTTTATGACCTCTGCTAGTCCTTTGCTAAGGACTTTCTCGTGGTTTAAAACTATGTGCCCGAAGCCTGCGAACTCAGTTATAACAAAAGCTTGACCACTGAAATGAATGTCACTTACATCTTTCGGCCACAAGCTGTCAACAACATCTGGAATGTTCTTGCCTTCCCAATATGGAAAAACTTCTTTTCTTAGCTTCTCCACCTCTTCCAACTTCACCACAAAAGGATTGGGGACTCGCTCCTTTAATTGATCGAGCTCCCCATCAATCCACCCGCCAATAGTTTCAGGATATATCCCAGCCCCAAGCTCTCTGCTAGTGATATTACCCACTATGAGTTCATCGCTCCAGATGTTAATTGATAGATTGGAAAGTATCTTACGGAGGGCCTTTGCGCGTCTAATAGGTACTGGTTCTCCTTCGGTCTCCTTGTAGCTCTCGGTTATCAGCAAAGCCCTTTCGATGCAAACCTCTCTTGAAAGTGAGAGTAGCCTGGTTTTCAACTTGTCCGAACGAGATATTTCGATAGTTTGCATTCTTTCGTTAACCGTAGAACGATTGACCATGTTACCAGTTAA
>Ga0315553_10003320_pt1 | contig 12552 bp, 8 predicted proteins | sample SalMarSW160140MG_FD_203099 | JGI IMG/M metagenome (GOLD analysis project Ga0315553, IMG submission 203099) | Salt marsh sediment microbial communities from the Plum Island Ecosystem LTER, Massachusetts, United States - Salt Marsh Sediment SW1601-40 ... | reverse complement strand
CGGCCGAACCCGCAGAGTGGCCCACTCCCTCCAGGGTGGTGCGCAGCGGACCCGCCAGTAAGGCCGACACGACCGGTGCCAGGCCGTCACCCCAGAGATCCCCTTCGCCCCGGACTACTTGTAGAAGCCGTATGCCTAGCGCTCACGCAGGGAGCCGTGGCTGTTACCTCGCATCAGCTTCGCCGCGACGGGGCAAAACTGGACGTGAGGGGTGAAACGGGGCCCGGCGACCCGGTCCTCCACCCAGCGAGCCGTCATTTCGCCGCAAAGCCACCGGCGCTCGTTGTAATGAGGGCTGTCAAGCGTGATCAACGGGCCTACCCACTGCAGCCCCCCAAACACTTGCCCCAGGGACGGCTCCGGGCCTAGATGCAGCCGGCAAGCACGCCGCCTGCACTGTGGGCGGTGAGCACGATCCGCGCTCGTCGCCAGGCGGCTGCTCTGCGCACCGTTCTGTCCGGTTTGCGCAGTATGTAGAGCCAGCCTGCCGGCAACAGGCTCATCAAGCCGCCCACCACAACAGTGGCCTCTGCGCTGCGATCGGGCCCGCCGCGCCCAGACCGTGGGACCGTTGTGCCTAACATTTCCTGGCTACTGGATGTCTCGAAACAGCCCCACCCGTTTGCCCATCTGTTTCATCATGCGGAACATGGGTATAGCTTCCCCCTGGGCTATTGGGTCGATGACGATCCCCTGCCGTGCCCGTTCCCTTCCTGCCCGGAATTCAGGGATCATGGCCAGCGCAAGGATAAGATTGACGGCGACGGCGTAGGCCAGGTGCCAGGGATCGCGGGTTCGGAACCAGAGCCAGGGGATCATCAGCCAGGGGCCCAGGAGAAAGCCCACGACAGTGTTCCTCAAGACCACCAATCCCAGGAGCATGGCGCCGAAAGAGGTGACCAAGGTGCCCAGCCAGTCAGCGACCAGGAACCCACCGATCATGGGCGACTGGCCCCGTCCTCCCTTAAAGCGGTTATAAAGGGGCCAGTTGTGGCCGACGACAGCCATCGTCGCCGCAAAGAGATAGTAGGGCATCCCCGGGTAGAGGAGTTTCAAGACCAGCGCCGGGACCGCGGCCTTGAGTATGTCCAACAAGGCCGTGATCATGCCATACTTGGCCCCGAGCTTGACCGAGATCGCGGTGCCCCCCACCGTCTCGACCCGGACAGTCTCTCCATCACCGATATCCACTTCCATTCCGGTCAACTCTTCCCCCGGGGCAGCAAACCTCATGATGATCCGGGCGAAGGAGATGGAGCCCAGCAGGTAGCCAACGAGCGCAGCGAGCAAGGCAATGGCCACATCCATCGCATCACCTCCTATCGAGTCAACACTTGTGAACGTGACAAACCGCAGGTTGCACAAGCATGCGGGCATCAACCCTCTTTCAGAATCACGCGGCCACGATTGCCGTCTACCACAATCGCCTGCCCTTCGTAGATCAGGCGCGTCGCATCTTTGACGTTTACCACGGCTGGCAGCCCGTACTCGCGGGCGACAATGGCAGTGTGGCAGAGCTGTCCGCCTGTCTCCACCACGACGCCGCCGACACCGCAGAAAAGCGGTGTCCAACTGGTGTCCGCAAAGGGGATGACCAGAATATCGTCTGAACCCAGGGCAGACCGGACCTGGATTGGATCCAGGATGATGCGGGCACGGCCTTCCACGAGCCCAGAACTGCCGCTGATGCCTTCCAGGCAGGCTTCACCCGCCGCCCGGAGCACCGGCCGGGTCGGTACTTGGTCACCATAGATCGTGTCAGGCAGCTCAATTTCGGCGTCTGCTGCCATTTCGGCCCGGCGTGCCGCTATGCGGTCCCTTGCTTCCTGCGGTTCCAGGTGCCCGCGCACTAACTCGCAGAGCTCGTCGTGCGCCAGGAAAAAGACGTCGTCCTGCTGCTCCAGGATGCCGCCCGCCACAAGACGGTCGGCCAGGCTCATGTACACGCGCCGCAGTTGGAACGAGTCCTCGGAGACCAGAAAGCTGGTCTGCTCGCGTAGATCGACGTAGGTGATGGTCGATTTCAGGAGGCGGTCGAAGGCATAGCGCTGCGGGCGGCTGAGGTTCTTCCGCACGCGAGCGTGGGCCTCGCTGCGAGTCTGCTCTGCGAACTGCGCCGGGCTCTGCGCTGCACACCTGGCCGGCTGCGCTGCCAGGCGTCCGATGGAACGCCAGATGATGGTCGGATCTTCAGACCAGGGCGTCCGGGACAGGTCGGTCCCGGACGCACTCAGGAAACCAAAGCGCTCCAAGAAACGGCCTACCTCATCCGCCAGAGCCCTGCCCCTGGTCGTGGCGGCGAGCTCCGTCTCGATGCGTGCTTCCTCGGCCTCCATCAACAGCGTCGCGATTGTGGGTCCCAGTGTCCTGGCCTGGTCTGCCAGACGCTGCAGCATCTGGTACGTTTCGATTGACTTGAGTCCTGTCAAGCCGCGTAGGACATCGGTGGGTGGCACGTCGGGCGCGTGGCGCTGCACAAGCCGGCTCATCATCCGGTTGCGCCCCATCATGTTGAGCTGGCCGATGAAATCGAACCACATCGTCTCGCTGTACAGGGCAGAAAGCTCCTCGGCGTGCGCCAGCAATTGCCCTGGCGATTGGGAAGACCAGTCTGCCCGGCGGTAGGGTTCCAACTGGCGGTCATGTCGTTGGAGAAAGGCATGGAGCTCGCCAGCGATCCGGACATATCGCCAACCAAAACGAACCAGACGTGACAGGGTACGCAAGGTCCTTGGATTGAGAGGTGGATGGCTTCGGCGTTCGGCTGCAGCATCACGGGACATCACCTCCATAAAGTTAGCGGGCAACCCCAACTGCTCCAGCAGCTGGCCGAGCATCGTGTTGTCGGCATAGATGCGGGAATGGATGCGCTTGGCCAGTCTCCGGAAATCGATGTCGTTCGGTCCTATCATCTCGGTGAACAGACGACCCATGACGTCTTCCAGCTTGCTAGTAGTGCTCACCGACCAAACCAGGGGCTTGATGAGCCCGGGCAACATATCTGAAACCATGGTGGCAGAGTAGACCCTCTGGTCGGCCAGGTTGGTGATCGGCCGGCTCTGCAAGAGGTAGATGCGCGCACCGTCCCAGGCCCACTCCACATCCTGTGGACTCTGCATCCTGTCGGCCACCTCGCGCACCGTTTCTGCCAGATGCAGGATCTGCTGCGTGGGGAGGATGGGCGCGCCATCGTCGCCCGTCGTTGTCTCGAGGCGTATCTCTTGACCATACACCACGTAGCGATCGGGATGCACCAGCCCTTGTACCAGCGCCGTGCCCAGGCCTGCCACGGCTTCGATCACAACGTGCCGCTCGCCAGTGATCGGATCGGCGCTAAAGGCCACTCCCGACACTCGGGCCTCGACCATCTGCTGGACGACTACCGCCATTGGAGGAATGGGCGGGGCAGTGATGTCTTGAGCCGAACTGACCTCTTGCCGGTAGCGCCATAGGCGGGAATCGAACAATGAAGCCCAACAGGTTCTTACAGCCTGCAGCAGGGCCGCCTCGCCTGTCACGTCCAGGATCGTATCCAGTTGGCCGGCAAAGGAGGCCTCGCTGCCGTCCTCACCGGCCATCGAGGAGCGAACTGCCACAGGGCTGCCCAGCTTCCTGTAGGCCAACTCGACCTTGCGCTGCACGTGGCTGGGGATGGGTGTGACCATCACCTGGTCGCGCATACGCACCAGCTCTGTCGGCGAGGGAGGACCTTGTTTGCCCAAAATCCCGGGCTTGGCATCCAGATCCAATTCGCGAAAGGCACAGGTGGTAATGACAAAGCCGGTGGGTACCTGGTATTGTTGCCGGCACAGCCATGCCAATCCAGCGCCCTTGCCGCCACAGAGTGCCGGCTGCAGCGCCGCTCTGCTGGATAGATTGACCACATAGCGACTCATGGTGCCCTCCGCACGCTAGGTTGGCTGGCAGTTTCTGATGTCTCGCTGCGTGCAAGCGCACAGCTACTCTGCCTCGATCCTCACAAAGGTACCAATGCCCCACTGCAGGCCAGAATCCTGCGGCAGCTCCAGTCATAGGAGCCTCTGGCTGCCCGAAGAAGGTGTATGTCGAGATGCATGGCCCGGCGAACCCTATTCATAGCGCAGCGCTTCGATCGGATCGAGACGTGCTGCTCGGAAGGCAGGATAGATGCCAAAAAACAGGCCTACGAGCACAGAGAAACCCGTAGCTAGCAGGATCGTGAACAGATCAATGTTTGATCGAAGGTCTTCCATCATGTTGGCGGCAGCGACCGTGCCAGAGACACCGATCGCAATGCCGATCGCACCGCCGAGCAGGCTCAACACGATGGCCTCAACCAGGAATTGGAAGAGGATATGTTTCTGCTTTGCCCCTACCGCCTTCCGGATGCCGATCTCGCGCGTGCGTTCAGTTACCGAGACCAGCATGATGTTCATGATGCCGATGCCGCCGACCAGCAAAGAGATCGCAGCGATCAGGCCGAGAAACATAGTCAGTACCGCTGTCAGATTGCCTAGCACGGCGGTGATATCGGCCTGGGTCAGCACCGAAAAGTCATCCTCGTCGGTGCTGTAGATCAGCCCATGGCGCTGTCGCAAGACAAGACGGATCTGCTCGCTGGCAGCCTCCATCACGTCCTCGTCCGTCGCCTGTGCATAGATGACGGACACGCTGTACTCGCCATCTGGCTGGCGCCCACCAAACAGCCTTGTCTGTGCCGTTGTGAGAGGAACAAAGACGGCGTCGTCTTCATCGCCGAAAGCGGTGCCGCCCTTGGCCTGCATCACCCCGATGACCTGGAACGGTGCACGGTTGATCTTGATCGTCTCTCCGAGTGGGCTCATCCCAGCAGGGAACAGCTTCTCAACAACGGTCTGACCCAAGACCGCCACCCGCGCGTTGGCGCGCACGTCATCGACATCGACAAAGCGTCCCAGGATCGGGTAGAAGCTGCGGACCGCTGGGTACTGCGACGTGACTCCACTGATCGTCGTACTTGTCGACGCGTTGCCGTAACTGGCTGTGGCAGAGCCGACGAATTCCGGCGCAACGGCTTGCACCAACGGGGCTCTCCCAGAGCTCACAATGGCCGCTGCATCGCCGATCGTGAGTGTCGATAGATTGGCGCTCCGGAGAAAGTTGGTGCGCATGCTCGTATTCGCCTGGCCTAGCTCGCCCGACATGACAAACATCACATTGGAGCCCATATCCTGCATTTGCTCGGAGACCATCGTCTGCACGCCCTGCCCGATCGATACGAGGACGATCACAGCGCTTGTGCCGATAATGATCCCGAGCATTGTCAAGCTAGAACGAAGCTTGTTGGTAGCGAGCGATCGCAGTGCAACGCCAAAGCTAGAGATGAGAACCATCCGTACGCTCCTAGCTTCACTCGCCGGTCATCGACTTGGTGACGACTTCTCTGAATCGACTGCGCACTGAATCGGATCGCACGAGCAGGGCGTCGCCATCGGCCAATCCCCCCGTCACCTCGCTGAATTCGTCGTTGGAAGCCCCTTGCTCGATATATGTGACGACCGGCTCACCGTCGACCACTCGCTCGACAAAGGCCTGTCCGGAGCCCGAGTCGATCCAGATGGCGCGGTTCGGGATAATCAGGACATCCTCGCGGCGTTCTCGCACAATCTCGGTATTTGCTGTCATCCCGCTGCGAAGCGGCAGATCTGTTGGCTCGATGGCTATCGTGACCCGGTAAGAGACGATACCTAGATCAAGTATGCCCGATGGGAGAATCGCCACCACGATGCCGGATACGCCACGCCCCGGGAAAGCATCGAGCGTGACTAGCACGTCCTGACCCTCTCGCAGCCAGCCAATGTCAGCCTCGTCGACGTCCGCCTCGACGCTAAACCCCTGCTGGCTCACCATGGTGACGACGCGGAGCTGCGGCCCAACCGATTCGCCCGGCTCGACGTCTACCTCGGACACGATCCCGTTCAACGGAGCCCGCAGCATGGCCCGCTCCAGGTTCAGCTGCGCGCTGTCCAGCGCTACCTGGGCCTGGTCTACGTTCGCCTGTACCGCGGCAACCTCGTTCGTCGACGCCCCTGTGAGGAGAAGGTCGAGCTGGGCTTCAGCGATGTCGCGCTGGGCACGCGCGGCCTCGACAGCCGCATCCGACGCAGCTCGCCGCGGTGCGTCGCTGTCTGTGGCCTGCTGCAGCTGCACCTGGGCGGAGACGAGTGCGCTCCGGGCCTCCTCGACCTGTGCCTGAAGCACCTGGAGGCCGAATGAAAAGGCCTTCTCGCTGTTGAGCGCGCGTTGCAGCTGTGCCTGGGCTTGGCGGTAGCCGAGCTGTCCCTGCTGCACTTGCTTGGCCCACGAGTCTCTGATCGCCTGGTCTTCCCATGGGCGGTCAAGTGCCTTTCCGTACTCGTCCCGGGCGTCATCGAGCGCGATCTTGGCTCGCTCCACTTCCACCCTGGCGATCTCAGTCTCGGGCCCGGGGTCCTGCGCGCGGGCCTGCTCGAGCTGTCGAAGCAGTTGCGTCACACGGGACTGTGCTGCGTCCACCTGTGCCTGGGCCAGTGCAATCTCGCTGTCTTTCGTCCCCGTGATCACCTGCGCACGCTGCGCGATGGCTTGGTCAAGCGCAGCCTGTGCGGCTGCTAGCTGCCCTTCTGCGATCCGGATCTCGTCTGGCTTGGGCCCAGACTGGATCTGCGCGAGCTGTGCGCGCGCTGCGTCAAGCGACGCCTGCGAGCTACGAACCTGGAGTTCGAGCTGCGAGGTGTCCAGGCGGACCAGCGGCTCACCCGCCTCGGCCTCCTGTCCAGGACGAACGAGCACCTCGGAGACGAGACCGCCGATCTCGAACGAGAGCACAGCCTCTACCCCGGGACGGACGCTCCCAACCGCGGTCACACTCGTCGCGATAGAGCCTCGCTCTACGGTGACCGTCTCGATGCGCTCGCCGCCATCGCTCTGCGGGATAGAAGCGCATGCAGAGGCGACCAATGTGACCAACACGACGAGAAGACCTAGCTTGCAGTGTCGTATCGCCATAGGAAGCTCCTCTTTTCTCCTCTATCACACGACGACCGCGTGCCTGGCTACCTCTGAGGTGTGGGCCGGTACGCTCCTCCAGAGGAGTGACAAGGGAACGCGGCTTATGAATGTGATCGTGGGTCGACTGCTACACCTGGGCACGCTATACCGTGCCACGATTGTCGTACGAGATCATCTGTGTTGTGTCGAAAAATGGCTAGAGAACTACTAAAACGGCGCCCTAGAAGCTTACTGAGTCACGACCGATATGCTGGAAAAACTCTTCACGCGTGGCGCGATTCTCCCTAAAGCTGCCCAGCATCGCGCTGGTCGTCATGCGAGCGTTGGCCTTTTTGACGCCACGCATTGCTGCACACATGTGCAGTCCCTCTGCCACGACGGCCACACCTAGAGGGTGCAAGGTGTCCATGAGGAATTCCGCGATCTCTTGCGTCATCCGTTCCTGGACCTGCAGCCGTCGTGCGAACATCTCTACGATGCGCGGGATCTTGCTGAGGCCGATCACGCGGCCATCAGGAACGTAGGCTACATGAATCTGTCCCAGGAAGGGAAGCATGTGGTGTTCGCACATACTGTAGTAGTCGATATCCTTGACGACGACCATCTGGTCATAGTTCACGTCAAAGATCGCGCCGTTGATGAGCTTTTCGGGATCCACGTGGTAACCAGCCGTCAGCTCCTCGAACATGCGCGCCACCCGTGCCGGTGTCTGAAGTAGACCCTCGCGGGACGGGTCCTCGCCGATGGCCTCGAGAATCACCTCTACTGAGCACTCGATCTCATTCGTGCACGCTTGCTCGGGTACATCCAACGTGTCGTTGCGAAAGACGTCAAAGTCGGCAGGCTCGATCTCCATTGCTCTTACCATATCAGTATATCCCCTTCTACACGGTCCTAGGGGTAGCGTCTTGAGAAGGTCCCAAGACGCTACCCAGTATCACCATAGTGGTGCGCGAAGCAGCACAGTCCTGCGCTACCTGCTACGGACAAACTGCCGGCGCAAGAGGATGCCGCCCACGAGAAGCGAAGCACCAACCGCCAGCGCGAGCGGAGCGAGCAGTACTGCGAGGTTCGTGCCACCTGTCTGGGGCAACGTGCTGCCGGGCTGTGCGTCCACGCTTGGCACCGCCGTCAAAGCAGGATCACCTCCAGCCAAGCCCATCGCAAAGACGGTGTAGACTGTTCGGTTCTGAAGCGCGAGCCCAGGTACCGCGAGCGCAACCGTCTCTGTGCCGGCCAGCCTGACTTCGAGATCGTACGTGCCAGCATCAACCGGCAGGTAATCGCCTACACCCTTGAAGGCGACATTGCTGAACAGCACCGGACCGCCCTTGACTGCGATGTCCACAGCCGGAGCGTCGGGCGAGGCGTGCACAAACCGCACGTGCGCCTTGCCCTCTGCAGGGAGGCTGTTATCATCGACCAGGACGAGCGGCTCGATATCTGCCAACTTGCCAACGGCAACAACCGTGTAGTCCTTGGCCTCAAGGGTCAGATCGGCGTTGATGACCACAGGCTCCGTGGCACCGGTGGGTACGACCTTGACGTTGTACGCGCCTGTAGCTAGTGGTGCATAGGCCGTGATGCCCTTGAACGGTGCGTTGCTGAATGCGACGCTGTCGTTGACCCATACGTCAACTGCGGGGGCGTCGGGCGAAGCGTGCACGACGCGCACGCGCGCACCTGACTGTGCGAATGCTGGTACCGTCAGGCCCAGCGCCAATACGATGCTCACTACTGCCAACAGCTTTTTCATCCCATCCCTCCGATGTGAGTTTGTCTTGCCTTCTTGTGGCGAATACACTCAATCTGTCGTCCGCCGGCCCTCTGGCCAGCTCACCTATCTGGTCTCCGGCGACCAGACTCTTGACCTGCGCGATGAGCGCTGATGCCGGTTCCGCTTTGCTGACAAAGGCGTCAGCACCCGCATAGATGGCCTCTCGCTCCGACTCTGGACGTCCGCTCATGGCAATGATATGGGCTTGCGGGAGGGTGTTCCGGAGATCCGACAACAGTGGGTCATCCAACCGTCCCTTCAACGCCCAGTCTAGCAGGACAACATCCGGCTCCAAATCCCCTGCAAGCTCAACGAGACGCGATGCACTTGTGGTCTCACCAACGATCTCTAGTTCCGGTTCACACGCGAACAACATTCGGAGAGCGGAAGAGGTCCTTGGGTCGCCGTCGGCAACGATGATGCGCATGGATGATTTCCACCAATACTTTGCTTTGGACCGGAGCTCTTGCCCGGCTGCCTCGGAGCGTGGTCTGAATCCTGCTCTAGTCCACGTCCACACTGGCATCATCTTACCACATCGGAACGCCCAGCGGATCGGGCTTTGATCTAGTGTAGCCCCTATACGAACGTTCAGTTCGGGGCGTGAGGATGAGCCGTACCAGGCTAATGAGACACAATACCTGCGCAGAGTCGCACGACTCTATCGCAACGTGGACGCCAGCGCTCGACTATGGGAGGAGGTCGTACTTGATGGCCATTGCCGCCGCCTCGGCACGGTTGGCGGCGCCCAGTTTGCTAAGGATGGTGCTGACATGGTAGCGGGCCGTAGCCAAGCTGATGACCAGCCGGTCGGCGATCTCGGCGTTGCTGAGGCCCTCTACAACCAGTGCGAGCACCTCTCTTTGCCGCTCTGTGAGGTCAGCGCCTATCTCAGGCTGCTCCTGCGTTGTCTTGACCAGGGCCTGCGCTGCTGCCGGCGCCAACGTGGAACGCCCCGCATATGCCGCGCGAATGGCTGCAGCGAGTTCGTCGATGGGCACATCCTTGAGCAGGTAGCCGATCGCGCCGGCCTGAAGCGCATCCTGCACCAGTTCCCCCTCATGGAAGCTGGACAACGCGACGACCTGGATCTCGGGGTGGCGTTCGTGCAAGGCCCGTGTCACATCCGCGCCACCCATGCCAGGCATCGCCATATCCATAAGGACCACATCTGGATATGCGTCTTCGCAGCGCTCCAACGCTTCCTCTCCAGTGGCGGCCTCCGCGACCAGTTCGATATCGTCGAAGGCCAGCAGAAACATACGGAGCCCGCTGCGAACGACAGCGTGATCGTCGACAACCATCACGCGAATCGGATCAGACTTGGTCATGGATCGCTCCCTGCCCTCTTGTCCAATGCACGGTGACACGAGTGCTGCTGCCAGGTGCGCTGGTGATATCGAGTGTGGCGCCGATCTGTTGTGCTCGCTCGCGCATAATGCTGACCCCAAAGTGGCCTGCGGGCGGCGCGATTGCGGGATCAAAGCCGATCCCATTGTCTTGGACGGAGAGGGTCACTTGGGCGTCGCTGGCATGGAGGCTGACCGAGACTTCTGTTGCACCTGCATGCCTGGCGACGTTGTTCAGGGCCTCTTGCGCAATGCGGTAGAGGGCAACCTGAACCTGCGGAGGCAGCAGACTCTCACCGTCGACGCTCAGCTCCACAGGCACTCGGGTACGGCTGGTCGTGGCTTCCGCCAGACTGCGCAACAGATCGCCCAGCGGCTTTTCAGTGAGCGTCGAGGGGCGCAATTCCAGCAGGAGAGTCCGCATCTCGGCCAGTGCGCCCCGCGTCAACTGCTGCAGCTCTCCCAGCCCTTGCCGAGCCTCCTGCGGGTGCGTATCCCAGATGCGCGGGATCGTCTCGGCGATCACGCTGGCTGAGAACAGGGTTTGTGTGACTGCATCGTGCAGTTCGCGTGCCAGCCTGGACCGCTCGCCCGCGATGGCGCTTTCCTCAACTTGCTCCTGCAGCCGTGCGTTTTCGATGGCTAATGCTACCTGGTCACCATAGACCGCCGCCAGCTCTACTTCCTCTTGAGAGCAGGCGTGGGGCTGCTCATAGTAGAGCAGCAAGCCGCCGTAGGGCACGTCCCTGACGATGATCGGGACTGCCAGCAGCGCGCGGTAATGGTCGACAAAGGCTCCGTTGGCTGCTAGCTGCAACGCGTCCCCTGGCGAACCGGCATCACGGACCCGCTGCTGGGTGTCACGCACGGCGACTGGATGCCGTGTGCGTATCGCCTGTCGAAGGAGATTGGCTATAGCAGGCACACTCGGTGCATGGCCATCCTTGAGGCCTTGGCCGGCCTCAAACTGCAGCGGCTGTGTTGGACCTTGAGTGCGATAGACCGCAGCGGCATCGCTGCCGAGCAGTTGATCGACCTGCGCAACAATGTAGTCTAGCACCTGCGGGAGGGAGCGGCTCGAATTGAGCATCGCCAGGACGCCGCGTAAGCTTTCGGCAATCTGTCTGCGGCGCTCCGCCTCCAGGCGCCGTTCTCGTTCCTCCTGCCTTGCTGCCTCGGCATCCGCACGCGCGGCTTCTGCTGCCTCCTTTGCATCGTGGAGTGCCAGCTCGGCTAGCTTGCGCTGGGTCACATTCTCGTGGGAGGTGACGATGTGCAGTCCCTCGCTGCTCTCGAAGCGAGTGACCCACATGGTGTACCACCTCTTCTCGTGAGGGCTGTGGCAGGGGTATTCCTGCCAGTACGACGCGCGTTCGCCAGCGATCACCTGCCTGAGTCCTCGGGCGGCGGCGCGAGCGCCTTCTGAGGAATCTGCAACGGCTGCGTCTACCACGGCGAGGTAGTTACGTCCGATCCCGCCGTCTGCCCATGCGAGCCCATTGTCGGCGCCATACTTGTGCCAGGAAGCATTGACGGCAACGATCGTGCCCTGCTCGTCGAGCACGGCGATATTGGCCGAAAGGGCGTCCAACGCAGACTGGAAGAACTGGCGCGAGGCGCGCAGGGCCTGTTCGGCGTCGTGTAGGCGCACCATCGCCTGCACGCGCGCCACAAGCTCGCGGTTCGAGATCGGCCGGGCGATGTACTCGTCAGCCCCCGCCTCAAGGCCCTCGGCCTGCGCTTCGGATGCTGTGCTGGATGCAGAGACCAGCACGACCAGGCTGTTGTTGGAGAGCCCCGGATCCGCCTTGATCTGTCTGCAAATCTCGGTCCCGCTCTCATCTGCGAGCACGACATCGAGCAGGATCACGCTGGGCTTGTGCTCCCGCGCAAGGTCCAATGCATCCCTTCCGGTTGCGGCCGTGATCACCCGATAGCCTGCCTGCTCTAGCAGGCGTGCGGTAAGCCGCAGCAGGTGGGGGTCGTCGTCGACGACCAGGATGAAGGCTCGTTCCCCGGTAGGCATGCTGGTCATCCCTCCTGTGGCAAGCCGGGGGTTCTGACACCGTCGTCCCGTGAAGGTCGTGCCTGAGCGTCCGCTGCGTCGAAAGGCAGCGCGATATGGAAGACCGAGCCCTGGCCCTTCTCGCTTTCGGCCCAGAGCTCGCCACCGTGCTCAGCCACGATCTTGTGCGTGATGGCAAGCCCGAGGCCGGTGCCCTTTTCGCCTGCCGTGCCCGTGGCGTGTCTTCGGCCGAACCACTGGAACAGCTCGTTGAGCTGATCTGTCGACATGCCGGGTCCCCGGTCGATCACAGAGACGATGGCACGGGCATCCTGCTGTCGTGTCCGGACCGTGACCACAGACTGAGGATATGAGAACTTGATCGCGTTGGACAACAGGTTATTCAGCGCTTG
>Ga0315553_10003319_pt1 | contig 12552 bp, 11 predicted proteins | sample SalMarSW160140MG_FD_203099 | JGI IMG/M metagenome (GOLD analysis project Ga0315553, IMG submission 203099) | Salt marsh sediment microbial communities from the Plum Island Ecosystem LTER, Massachusetts, United States - Salt Marsh Sediment SW1601-40 ... | reverse complement strand
ATCCAGAGTGAAGGAAGCTCTTGCGCACAAGGGCTTGGCGACGCGGTCTTGCATATGCGGCCCGGTTGGCGGAAACTGCGGGCGCAAACACAGAAACAGCCCAACCAAGGGCTCTTAGGGGGGTCGTTGGCATGCCTGATTTGCCGTTCGACTTGGCATCCGTCGAGTGGATGACCGTTGGCATTCTCTCGGCGATCGCGTTTCTCGGCGCTCTGGTCGGTAACGCAATCGCGTTCGGGAACAAGCTGATGGGGGCCATTCTCACGGCCGTCTTTTTCGCAGTGTTCTACGTCGTTTGGATGTACTGGCTGCAGGCGATGGTGATGCCTCCTGCAGCGACGCCGCCTGTCTAAGCCGAACTGAGAAAGGCTGCGAGGGGTTGCAACGCGGGATCGGGGTCACCTGGTCCCGGAGCGGAGCTTTTTGCTCTGGCCTGTCCTCGACGTCATTTCAACCTTCCCGCTCGTGAAAGTGATCGTAGATCCTCTGCGCCATCTCCGCGGAGATTGCCTCGGCCGCCTTGAGGTCTTCGACCCCTGCGCGTGACACCGCCTTCGCCGAGCCGAAGTGCTTCATGAGGGCGCGCCGGCGCCGCGGTCCGATCCCCTCGATTTCGTCGAGCGGACTGGCGCCGAGGCCTTTGGCCCGCTTGGCGCGGTGCGTGCCGATGGCGAAGCGATGCGCCTCATCGCGCAGCCGTTGCACGAAATAGAGCACGGGATCGCGCGGCTCGAGCATCAGCGGCCGGTCGCGGCCGACAAAGTGGAAATGCTCGCGGCCGGCGTCGCGCTCGGGCCCCTTGGCCACACCGATCACGCAGATGTCGTGAAGGCCGAGGTCGGCCAGCACCTCGCGCGCGACGCCCAGCTGGCCCGCGCCGCCGTCGATCACCACCAGGTCGGGACGCTCGGGGAAAACGTCCTCCTCCGTTTCCTCATTGGCAGGAGCGACGATTGCGGCAGTCTCCTCCGTCGCGAGCCGGCGAAAACGCCGCGTCAGCACCTCGCGCATCATCGCGTAATCGTCGCCGGGGCTCAGCGTTTCCGATTTGATGTTGAACTTGCGGTACTGGCCTTTGACGAAGCCGTCCGGCCCCGCAACGATCATGGCGCCGACCGCGTTGGCGCCCTGGATGTGACTGTTGTCGAACACCTCGACGCGGCGCGGGGCGGCGGCAAGTCCGAAGCGCTCCGCCAGACCTTCCAGCAGCCGCCGCTGCGAGGAGCTTTCGGCCAGCCTGCGGCCCAGCGCCTCGCGCGCGTTGGTGAGGGCATGCGCGATGAGTCCGGACTTGGTGCCGCGGTGCGGCACGCGGATCTCGATCCTGCGCTCAGCCTTGGTGGAGAGCGCCTCGGCGAGGAGGGCGCGGTTGGGCACGTCGTGCGAAATAAGGATCAACCGCGGGACCGGCTTGTCGTCGTAAAACTGGGCAATGAAGCTGTCGAGCACCTCTTCGATTGGAAGCGAGCGGTCCGCCTTGGGGAAGTAGGCGCGATTGCCCCAGTTCTGTCCGGTGCGGAAGAAGAACACCTCCACGCAGCTCTGTCCGCCCTCTTGCGCGGCGGCAAAGACATCCGCCTCCTCGATCCCCTCGGGATTGATCGACTGGTCGGACGTGACGTGGGCGAGCGCGGCGAGCCGGTCGCGGAATTTGGCGGCCCGCTCGAACTCGAGTTTTGACGCCGCCTGCTCCATCAGCTGCTGATACATGCGCCGCACGTTTTGGCTCTCGCCGCGCAGAAAGCGCACGGCCTCGTCGACGAGCCCGGTGTAGTCGGGAATCGAGATCACGCCGGTGCACGGCGCCGAGCAGCGTTTGATTTGATAGAGCAGGCACGGCCGCGTGCGGCTCTCGTAGACGCTGTCCGAGCAGGAGCGCAACAAGAAGGCGCGCTCCAGCATGTTGATCGTGCGGTTGACGGCGCCGGCCGACGCAAAGGGCCCGAAATAATCGCCTTTGCGTTTGCGCGCGCCGCGGTGCTTCATGATCTGCGGTGCGGCCGTGTCGCGCGCGATCAAGATGTAAGGAAACGACTTGTCGTCGCGCAGCAGCACGTTGAAGCGCGGACGGAAACGCTTGATGAGGTTGGCTTCGAGCAGCAATGCCTCGGCCTCGGTGCGCACGGTCACGAACTCCATGGCCGAGGTCGCCGAGATCATGCGGGCGATGCGGTTGGTGTGGCCGCCGAGGCGCGCGTAGTTCGACACGCGCGCCTTCAAATTGCGCGCCTTGCCCACGTAGATGACGGTGCCGTCGCGATCGAGCATGCGGTAGACGCCGGGCTTGGAGGGCAGCAGCCTGAGGTAGTGCGCTATGACATCGGGCCCGCTGGCGCTCTTCGCCGTAGCTGGCTCCTGCCCAGCCTCCTTGGCGGGCGGCTCCGGTTGTGAATCGCGCGTCTCCTTGATTGTCATCGAGGATAGATCGGCCCGCCGCCGCGCGCCGTCAAGCAACCGAGGCCATCGGCCTACCACACGAGCCGCGTCATGGCGGCAACCGGCCGCGGCGTCCCGGGCGGAAACAACGCTTCGAGCGCGGCGGCGTCGAGCGTGCTCGCCACGTGCACGCCGCTCGCAACAAAGACCGATCGGACTCCGGCGGCGGCCGCACCTGCAATATCGGTGTGCACCCCGTCGCCGATCGCAAGCAGGCGGGCGCGTTCGGAGCTTCCCGGTCGCAAGGCCTCGAAGCTGGCGAAGGCCACCTCGTAGATCGGCGGGTAAGGCTTTCCGGCGTACGCCACCTCGCCGCCGAGCCGCTCGTAGGCTCGGGCGAGCGCGCCGGCGCAGTAGACCAGATGCCCGCCGCGCTCAACCGCGACGTCCGGATTGGCGCAGATCATGGGCAGGCCGCGGCCCACACAAACCGCGAGCGTGTCGGCGTAGTCGTCCGGCGTCTCGCGCTCGTCATCGAAGAGACCTGTGCAAACGATGGCCGCGGCGCGGTCGGGCCCCACGCGTTCGACGTCGATCCCGGCAAAGATCGGCAGGTCGCGCTCGGGCCCCAGGTGGACGATCGCACGGCCGGCATAGGACCCGATCAGCGTGCGCGCGACATCGCCGGAGCTGACGATCACATCCCAGCTCGCGCGGGGAACGCCGATCCGGTCCAACTGAGCGGCGACGCTGTCGCGGGGGCGGGGCGAGTTCGACAGCAGCAGCACGAGGCCGCCGCCTTGGCGGAAGCGCTGGCACGCGTCGCACGCGGCAGCGTACGGCCGCACCCCATCATGCATAACGCCCCAAATGTCGGTCATCCACCCGGTCGCGCCGTCCGCTAACGGCGCGATCGAATCGACGAGCGGAATGGCCGCAGCAGAGGAGGACGAGGGTGTAACCGGCATGCCGCTTGCCTAGCCGCAGCGCGGCCAAAGCTCAAGCGGCAGCGGTACCCGACCCCGCCGGTGCATCGGGAACGGGCATCGGCGGGCCGAAGAGCCGCCCCTGCGCGAGTGGAACGCCTGCCTGGAGGATCTTGGCGCGCGTTGACTCGTCATTGACGCGGCCGACGATGACAAAGAGCCCAAGCTCTCCCAGGTGCCGGGCGACCTGAGCGGCCGACATGTTTCCGGCCGGGCCGGGAAGGCCGCTGAGCAAGCGCGCCGCATCAAGCTTCACGAAAGCGAATCCGGCCGCTTTCAGTGCCGTGAACTCGTAATCGAGATCGCTCACGGCCTCCAAGCCAAAGCGGAAGCCAAGGTCGCGCATATCGGTGAGCGCGCTCCACTCGGTACCGCCGAAGGTTCGGATGTCGGCCTGGGAGAACGTCAGCACGAGCTCGCCAGCGAGTGCCTGGCGGCGACGGTAAGCGTTGGCCAGCTCGTCGAGGAAACGGTCGGTCGCCAACGACTCCGCGCTCGCCGCCGCGAAAACACAGCACTTGTGCCCGTCCTCGGCGAATGCGCGGGAAAGCAGCGCTGCGCGCTTGAGGCGCGCGCTGTCGAGCAAGGGAAGCAACCCGGTCCTTGAGAGCTGGGGATCGTGAGCGGCGAGCGCGAGGACGCTGCCTTTTTCGTCGCGAGGCCGCACGGTAATCTCGTAGTGATGGACCCGGTGGTCGGCAAGCCCGACGATGGGCTCCAAAAAAACTTCCATACGACTGGCCGCGACCGCAGCCCCGACCGACGACAAGCGCGAATGCCCCGGGGCGATCGGAGGCGGCACCGGTGGGGGGCCCTGCCGATGATCCTGCCGCGCTGCGGCAGGCGGCGCCTTTGGCGCGGTGGCGCGCATGGTGTCCGCAGTCGCGTGCAAGGCATCGACTGAAGCGCGCACCACGGTCTCCTGGCTTGCAGGATCGCTGACTTTGCCGGCGTCGACGCCAAGGTTCAGCTCGTCGGCAAGCCTCTTGATCATGCCTTGCACCGCTGCGAGATCCGTCTCCCGCTCTGCGGCCGCCGGCACGGCCTCATCACGCCGGGGCTGCGCGCCCTCTGGCAGCGTCTGCTTTACGGGGCGAAACGACCAATAGTCGTGCATCGGCTCCGGTCCCGGTCCCGGTCCCGGCGACGCTGTTGGCCACGACGGGAGCGTTGGCGATGGCTCAAGCCGTTGCGGGCCGCCCGCTTGTGAAGGACTTGCATAGTGAGCGGCCGAGGAGGGCAGCGGCGCGGTGAGCGGAGGCTTGCGGGACGCAAGCTGAGGCTCCTTGTCGGGCGCCGACGGCTGCACCTTAAGCTCAAAGCTCGCGTCGGGCGCGGACGGCTGCGCCTTTGGCTCAAAGCGCGGGCCAGTCGCGGCAGGAGGTTTGGGCGCCGGCGGCTTTGCCGGCCCGGTGCCGCGCGGCTGCGCCCCGCGCGTCGGAGGCGCATATTCCTCGTGCCCCTTCAAGCGGGCCACCTCGCCTTCGAGGCGGCTCACCTCCGAAACCAGCGTGTCGACCCGCTCCGACCGCCGCATCAGGGCGTGCAGCATCAGAAGGGCGATGTAGACCGACAGCGCGGCGATGAGCGCGAGCCAGAAGGCAACCTGGAATTGCAGATAGGCGCCGATGAAAAAGGCGGCGGTCACCAGCGCGATCGCGCCCTTTACGATGAGGTCGGCAATGCCGTTCTGGTCGCGCATGCCGGTTCTGCTGTGGTCGATGCTCGCCATGAAGAGTGGTCTGCCGCCTCTTGCCGATTCGTTACTTGAGCAAGCTTTTCGCCCGCTCTTGGCGAGCGCAATGGCAGCAAAGCCACTTTCACCAGGTTTCTCCGCCAAGCCGATGATTCGCAGCACGAGCGTCCAGCGATCGGGTCGGATGGTAGATGTCGGCTCGTCACTGGGATTGACTCCGCGCCAAGGGGTGGTTGCCCCGTGATGATTCGCCCATCGCCCGCCCGCTGGCGCGAGGACCGATGTCGGGCGCCGACGCTTGCCCGAGAAAAGCCATGCCGCGCCCCATTCGCGCCCTCGCGCGGCCCGCAGCAAACCCGATTCTGAGCGCATGTTTAGCTCTCGTTAGGCGAATCGGCGTGCTATTGTTGTGTCCGGGCGTTCCCCTGTGGTCCCGGCGTTAATGGAAGGGAAACCCCGATGCTGATGACGGTAATTGGCAAAGCTTCTGCTGCGTCGAGTTACGGAGAGTTGGCGGGCGTCCGCGTGCTCATCACCGGTCTCTCTCCGACGTGCGGCGTCGATTTGGCGCGCGCTTTTGCTGATCACAGGGGGCGCCTCGTCGTTCACGCCGCCGCCTCCACGCCGGAAAACGACGTTCTGGCGACGCTGCTTGCCGAAACCGCGAGCGAGATCAAGCTTTTCACCGACGCCTACGCCGACTCTGATGGCGCCGTGCGTTTCGCGCAGACGGCGGCTCAGGTTTTCGGCGGCCTCGATGCCATCATCAATCTCATCCCCATAACGTCGGCCGATCTTGCGAACCGGACGAGCGTTGGCGAGGTTGAGGACCTGGTTGCGCAAAAGCTGAACCTGCCGCTGCTCATGGCCCGCATCGTCGCCAATCGCATGCGGGTGATGCTGAATGAGGGCCTCGTGCTCAACGTGATGACAATGCCGGCGGCGCAGACGGCCAGCGAGGCCGCCCTTGCCGGCGTGGCGCGCACCGCGCTCGCCGCCATGACCCGCGGCGAAGCCGAGACTTGGGGCCGGCACGGCATTCGCGTCAACGCCATCGGACCAAGCGCGGCGACCCCCGAGGCGGGCGCTTGCCTGGCGAGCGAACCCGACATCGCCGCGCTCGCGCTCTACCTCGCCTCCAAGTGCGGCAGGACGCTGACCGGTCACATCTTCGATGCCGCCGGCATCGCCGCGCGGCGCTGTTGATAGCCCGTCGTCATTGCGTGCCTCAGACCTTCGGCAATCTTCGCAGCTGCCTGCCCCAGGGAATGCGTGATCCGGCGAGCTTTGTAAGCTCGTGAGAGCGGTTTGCGACGTCCTTGAGGTTTTGCCGCAACTGCTCCAGCGCAAAGTCCAGCGTCATCAGGCGCAGCACGTCGTCCATCGGCAAGCTGCGCAGCTCGTCGCTGTCTCGCATTGATGCCACCTTGCCGTTGAGATTGGCGATCGCCGCTTCAACCGCGGCGATGTCAGGCGCAGCGTGCTTCATGGAGCCGGCCGCCTCGCTCACCTCGGCGCGCAGAGCGCCGACCGCATCGCGCAGCGCCTCCAGGCCGGCGCGAAGCATCGCTTGGATGCTTGCCGGCAGGGGCCGGGACACGGCGCGCGCAAGCATGAGCTCGGTATGCCACAAACGCCTGAGCGCGGTCAGGAGCGCTTCCGGATTGGGGCTGTCCGCCAGATAACCGGCGACCTCGGTCTGCACTTCCCCACTCAAGGCCGCGTTCGTGGTGATTGCCGCCCTTATATTGGCACTCGCCGCAGCGACCGTTTTCTCGTCGTAGCGCCCCGCGAGCGCCATGTTCAGCAGATCCGACGTGAGCTGGAAATAGAGCGGCAGCGTCCTCGAAATATGCAACGCAAGTGCTGGGCCGGCACGCGAGGGAAATACGAGCAGCATGGTCAGGATCGCGACGACGGTGCCGATCACGACCTCGAGCACGCGGTTGCCGGCGGACGTTAGGGGTGGGCCGTACGCCTGCGTGCCGAGAATGATGATCGCTGCATTGACGCAGGCGATGCGCATCTGCGGGTGGGACGCTGCAAAGTAGCCCATGACAAGAACGGTGGCAGCAAGCCCGGCAAGGCGCATGGCAAACGCGTCTCCCACCAGAACGGCGACGGCACCGCCGACGATGGCGCCCAGCAAACTTCCCGAGAACCAATCGAGAGCCTGCCCCAGCGAGGCGCCGATGTTCGCCTGGGTAACGAGGATCGCCACCACGGCCGCCCAGAAGGCCTGCGGCAGCGCCAAGAAGTCGGCGATGACGTAAGCCAGGCAGGCTGCGATCGTGGTCTTCACGGCCTGACGCACACGCGGCGAGGACTCCCGCCAGTCGTCGGTCCAATGTTCAAGATCGATCAAGGGATTGCCCCGCCGCTTGGGTCGGCCGATCTTAAGGGGCGCGTCGTTACGTCCGGGTTACCCCGCTGGCGCCCCACCCTGCGTGCGCGACCGCCGCGCTCGCCGCCCCCGGTTTTCTTGACACCCGCCCCTGCCGGCGCGTATCACCCGAGACGTTTGGCACTCTTGGTGATGAAGTGCCAAACGTTCCCTTCGAGATCGCCGAGCCGCCAAGGCCGAGCCTTCAGCTGGAGCAATATTTTCCCATGAAATTCCGTCCCCTCCACGACCGCGTGGTCGTCAAGCGCCTCGACAGCGAAACCAAGACAGCCGCTGGCATCATCATTCCCGACACGGCAGCCGAGAAACCGCAGCAGGGCGAGATCATCGCCGTCGGCCCCGGCGCGCGTGACGACAACGGCAAGCTTGTCCCCATCGAGCTCAAGAAGGGCGACAAGGTGCTGTTCGGCAAATGGAGCGGCACGGAGGTCAAGATAGAGGGCCAAGAGCTGCTCATCATGAAGGAGAGCGACATCATGGGCGTCTTGGAAAAATAAACACGCCCGTCGCTTCGCACTCGTAATCACCGCCCCACCACGAGCACCCCCAGGCGATAACTAGACCGTCGGTCGGGGCCCAAACTTCCAACGCAGGAGTAAGTCCGAATGGCTGCCAAGGACGTCCGCTTTGCCGCCGATGCCCGCGAAAGAATGCTGCGCGGCGTCGACATCCTCGCCAACGCCGTCAAGGTGACGCTGGGTCCCAAGGGCCGCAACGTCGTGCTCGAGAAATCGTTCGGCGCGCCGCGCACGACAAAGGACGGCGTGACGGTGGCCAAAGAGATCGAGCTTGAGGACAAGTTCGAGAACATGGGCGCGCAGATGGTGCGCGAGGTCGCCCAGAAGACCAACGACATCGCCGGCGACGGCACGACGACCGCCACCGTGCTCGCTCAGGCGATCGTGCGCGAGGGCCTGAAAGCCGTGGCGGCGGGCATGAACCCGATGGACTTGCGGCGCGGCATCGACAAAGCGGTCGCGCAGGTCGTCGAAGAGATCCAAAAGCGGGCAAAGAAGGTCAAGAACTCGGGCGAGATCGCCCAAGTCGGTACCATTTCATCCAACGGCGAGAAGGCGATCGGCGACATGATCGCCGAAGCGATGCAGAAGGTGGGCAACGAGGGCGTCATCACCGTCGAGGAAGCAAAAGGCCTCGACACGGAGCTCGAGGTCGTCGAAGGGATGCAGTTCGACCGCGGCTACCTCTCGCCCTACTTCGTGACCAACGCGGACAAGATGATCGCCGAGCTCGAGGAGCCCTACATCCTCATCCACGAGAAGAAGCTGTCGAACCTGCAGCAGCTGCTGCCCGTGCTCGAGGCGGTTGTGCAGTCGGGACGGCCGCTGCTCATCATCGCCGAGGAGGTCGAGGGCGAGGCGCTGGCCACGCTCGTCGTCAACAAGCTGCGCGGCGGGTTGAAGGTCGCTGCCGTCAAGGCGCCGGGCTTCGGCGACCGCCGCAAGGCCATGCTCGAGGACATTGCGGTTTTGACCGGCGGGCAGACGGTGTCGGAGGACCTCGGCATCAAGCTGGAGAATGTCACGCTCGACATGCTGGGCAGCGCCAAGCGCGTTTCCATCACCAAGGACGACACCACGATCGTCGACGGCGCCGGCAAGAAGAAGAACATCGAGGCGCGCATCAACCAGATCAAGACGCAGATCGAGGAGACGACCTCGGACTACGACCGCGAGAAGCTGCAGGAGCGGCTCGCCAAGCTTGCCGGCGGTGTTGCCGTCATCAGAGTGGGCGGCGCCACGGAAGTCGAGGTCAAGGAGCGCAAGGACCGCGTCGATGATGCGCTCAACGCCACCCGCGCTGCCGTGGAGGAAGGCGTGGTTCCCGGCGGCGGGGTGATGCTGCTCAAGGCGGCAAATGCCATCACCGTCGAGGGCGACAATGCCGACCAGAACGCCGGGATCGCCATCGTCAAGAAGGCACTGCAGGCCCCCATTCGCCAGATCGCCGATAACGCCGGCGTGGAGGGCTCAATCGTCGTCGGCAAGGTGCTCGAGACGCGCGGGCAAGCGTTCGGCTACGACGCCCAGAACGATGAGTACGGCGACATGCTGCAGAAAGGAATCATCGATCCGGCCAAGGTGGTGCGCATCGCGCTGCAAGATGCCGCTTCCGTCGCCGGCCTGCTCGTCACCACCGAAGCCGCTGTGGCGGAAGCTCCCAAGGAGGAAGACGAGCATGCCCACGGTCATGGCGGCGGCATGGGAGGCATGGGCGGGATGGGCGGCATGATGTAGCTCGCCCGCTTTAACGGCGATGACGTAGCCGCGCGCGCGGGCAACCGCGAGCGGCTTTCCTTTTTCTCATCGCCGTTTCGGGCGCACGCCTCACTGCGGCTGCGAGTTCCAGCCGAAGCTGCGGATGTTATTGGGAAAGAAATCGGCTCCGGCTTTGTTGCTCGGCGCGGATGCGGAGCCGGCCTCCGCCCTCGCCCTCTTGGCACGCCTCGGCGAAGGTCTGTCGGCGGCGGATTTCGGAGGGCGCACCGGGGCGGGCGGAACGCCCACGCTCATGGGCGCCTCGGTGCCCGGCGGATTTTCCGGGCTGGCTGCCGCTGGCAACTCTGCCGTGGCCGAAGCGTCTGCAGCGCCGGTGTCGCCGGGCTCGGCGGCCTGCGGCTCTGCGCCACCGGCCGTTGGGATCGCACCCGTTGTGTTGGGTCGTTCGCTGACGCCCGCCGCTGGCCTGCCGGCCGCACCGAAGCGCCGGCTCAATTCTTCTGCCCGCTGGCGCACCACGCCTTCCTCCTGATTGGTTTGATCTGCCCTCTTCATGCCGGCTCGAGCCGCCGACATGGCCGCTTCCCCATTCGCCGAAGGCGCTCCCTTCGCCTCGCTTGCGCGCTGGTGCCATGCTTCCTGAAGATCTGGCAAACGGTCGTCGTCGAGAAAGGTGGGAAGCGCCGCGGCAGGCGAAGACTGGCGCGGCAAGCCTGATTTATCCGGCTCCATGGCCGCGGCCCGCCCGCACAAGAAAACACACATCATGAGCAGCGAACCGCCAACGATCGTGTTCTCACGTACGCCCATAATGGCTGACTCCCAAACGCAGCAGATACGCGACTAATTCTGGGCCCGCGCATTCGCCCCGATAACTCAAACTAATACGGAGAGCGCACTTGCATGGGCCTCGGTCCTCGGGCCTGCGCGCCCAACGATTATAGACAGCACCAGACCCCAATGGAAATGAGGGCTCACAGCCAATCACCACATCTTTGTGTCGCGCACTGAGTCCCTGCCCTCGTGGCGCCCCGACATACGTTCACCTGCAATATCAACGGCATACGAGGCAGCACGATGGCGCTGTCAAGGACCTTTCCAGGCCGGCCCCGCACCTGAGAGGTTCGATTGCCTTTCTGCTGCGGACGACCGATGATCACGCTCAGGCAATGGATCGCGCTCACCCCGGGGCCTCCAAATCGCATGCGCCAAGGCCAGGACCGCTTGCCTCGGGAGGGGCTTTATGGACATCCGGCAGCTCCAGTATCTCGCCGCTCTCGCTCGTGAACGGCATTTCACGCGGGCTGCCACTGCATGCAACGTGACACAGTCGACGCTGTCGGGGCGCATTCGTCAACTCGAGCTGGAGCTTGAGGTTCCCATCGTGGAGCGCGGCCAGCGCTATCGCGGGCTGACGCCAGAGGGCGAGCGCGTTCTCAAATGGGCGCACGTGATCCTCAAGAGCTGGCAGGCGATGCAAGAAGAGCTGGGCCATCTCAAGGATCACGAGAGCGGGTTGGCGGGGCGCCTGGTGCTTGGTGGCATCCCATCCTCGCTGCCGATGATCCCGCTTTTGACCAAGAAGATCAGAAGCGTGCATCCAGGTATCGACTTCACGGTTCTTTCGCAAAGCTCCGAGGAAATCATCCGCGGACTTGCCGATTTCTCCATCGATGTCGGCATCACTTATCTCGATAACGAGCCGATCCATGGCCTGCTAGCGACACCCCTTTATGTTGAGCGCTATTGCCTTTTCGTTCCCGAAACGCACGCCCTCGCCAACCGCGCGACGGTCACTTGGCTCGAAGCGTCCAAAGAGCCTCTCTGTCTGCTGACGCCCAACATGCAGAACCGGCGGATCATCGATCGGGCGTTCGAGACGGCGAAGTGCCACCCTATGCCCCGTCTCGAGACCAATTCGGTCATCAATCTGTGTTCAAATGTGCGTTTGATGGGGCTTGCCAGCATCATGCCGCAGTACATCTTAGAGGTGCTGGCCAACGTGTCCGGGATCAAAGCGATCCCGCTCGATCAACCCAAGGTCGAGCATAGCGTCGGCTTGGTGGTGGCAGACCGGGATCCGCTTTCTCCGCTGATCGAGGCCTTGCGGGAAGCGGCCAGCCTGCTGGCGCCGGTCAGTTTCGGCGAACGCGCTTGACTGCGCCTGTTTGTGCGGTGCAGCATTGGCGCTATCGATCGCGACATTGAAACCGCCAATTTGATCCGACGCGGCCAACTTGAGACAAGTCAGTATGCCGCAGGAGAGGCCACCGAGGCACAGGAATGTCGCGACCATCGTCCGCAAATCTCGTCGCTGATCCGCCAACGGGAAGCGAGTCCAGAGCGCGCGCCATCTGCGCGGACCACGACAATCGCCCCGACGAGCTGATCGAGATCTTCCACGCCGTGCAGGCGGAATACAGCTTCGTGCCGGACCCGGTGCTTCCGGTCATCGCCGATGCCCTCAATTTGTCGCGCGCCGATGTCTACGGCGTCCTCAGCTTCTACCACGACTTCCGCCGTGCGCCTCCGGGCCGCCACATGGTGAAAATCTGCCGCGCCGAGGCTTGCCAGGCAATGCACACCGAAGAGTTGTGCCGGCACGCCGAGCAGCGGCTCGGTGCCACCTTCGGCGAGACGAGCGCCGACGGCGAATTCTCCCTCGATGCCGTCTATTGTCTGGGAAACTGCGCGCTGTCGCCGGCCATGATGATCGACGGCGACCTTTACGGCCGCGTCGACGCAAAGCGGTTTGACGCGATCATCGCCGACCTCGACAAGGAGGAGGCGGCATGACCAGGATTTTCATTCCGCGCGATGCGGCGGCCCTTTCGATGGGCGCCGACGCCGTCG
>Ga0315553_10003318_pt1 | contig 12553 bp, 8 predicted proteins | sample SalMarSW160140MG_FD_203099 | JGI IMG/M metagenome (GOLD analysis project Ga0315553, IMG submission 203099) | Salt marsh sediment microbial communities from the Plum Island Ecosystem LTER, Massachusetts, United States - Salt Marsh Sediment SW1601-40 ... | reverse complement strand
GGAGCAAGAGGCTTGAGACCGCAGACCCAGCGGGCTGGCCGTCCGGTAGTGCTCCATCTACCCAGCACCGCGTCACAACGCTCTGAGCAGTTCAACCGGACCCTTGCCGATTCCGGTGCACTGTGCGTGCAGGCCGACAACGTATACGAAGCCCTGGCCCGGACGGTGCAGCCTCACGGGCAAGATGCTCCTGACATCGTGCTGGTGTGCCTCGACTCTGTCACCGACGCCGAACTTGAGTTTTTCGAGCTGGCCCAGCAATGCCGACCCGAGTTGGCGCTCTATGTGTATGCGTCCGGGCCCGATTCGTCCCGCGCCGAGGCGTTGGCGAACCAGCATTTGGCTTCATTGGCGGTGCCGTCTGAAATGCCGTCGGTCCTCAACGCGTTGTGGGCCGACTCGGCAGACGACGGGCGGGGACAGCCCGAGCCCACAGCAGCGCCCCCTGCCGAGCAAGCAACCCCGCGCGAGCAGCCATCGCAAGCTCCTGCGGCGGCCACAGAAGCAGTCGCCACAGGTGCCCGCGATGACCAACAGTTAGACCTGCCCGTCGAGCCACGCCAGGCGGCAAAGCCTCCCACGCGTCGTCCTCCATCGGCACCCGACAGCCACCCCATCGAAAATCACCCCGACGCCCTGCTGACGCAGGAGGAGTTGGCAGCGCTGCTGGGCCGCGATGGCGACACCGACTCGCAGGAGGCGCAGCCATGATCGACGAGCTTGCCGGCCAGAGCCGACTCGTGGTCATCGGCGAGTGTCCCGAGCTCCTGCGAACGGTGGAGCAACGCTTTACTCAAGCCGAGGTGGTTCACTGCAACAGCTTCCTGGCGGCGATTGCCGAGTTGGCGCGTCGGCCCGCACGAGCGGTCCTGGCATCGGTGGACGCAGCATCATGGCGCCTGCCCGAGGCGCTTGCCGGGCTGAGACAAGTCGACGTGCAGACGCGGATCGTGCTGTGCTGCGAGCCGGCGCTGGAGCCGCTGGCCAAACAGGCCGGCGCCAACGACTATGTGATCCTCCCTGCCGACGGAGAGGAGCTCGACCAGGCGCTGCACATGCCGGCCACCGACACGGCTGCAACGCTGCGGGCTCTGCCCAAAGTCGCTCGTGCAGCCACCGGCGAAGAGTTGGCGGCGTTGGCGGAGGTGCTCGGCGAGTTGGACGAGCCGGCCGGCAGGCTGCTCGACCGGCTGTGTGGCCTGCTGCGGAATGTCTTCGGCGCCGAGGCGGTCTGCATCAAGACGACCGAGTCAGCCGGGCAGGCAGGCCCGCATCTCTCGGAAGCCGTGCTCACCCAACCGATCGAACATGAGGGCCAGGTGCTGGGGCGGATCATGCTCGGCAAGACACCCGGTGGGTATCAAGCCGAGCAGGCTGAGCGACTCGCGCGCTACGGCAAGCTTACGGCCGCGGTCTTGGTTGCAGCCAAGCGGGCTCGGCAATGGCGCCTTCAGGCTTTGACGGACGACCTGACGAGCCTTCCAAACCGCCGCTATCTCATGCAGTTTCTGCCCAATCTGTTGCCGCGGGCGGCCCAAAGTCGCTTTCGGGTGACGGTGCTCATTTTCGACCTGGACGACTTCAAGCGATACAACGACCAGTTCGGACATACCGTCGGAGACGAGTTGATCCGCGAGACCGGGCAGCTTTTTCGCCGCCACTGCCGAAAGCATGACGTCGTCACGCGCTACGGCGGCGACGAGTTTTGCGTGGTCTTTTGGGACGCCGACCAGCCGCGCGTCGCCGGGTCCAAGCACCCGTCCACCGCGATCGAGGTGTTAAAGCGGTTCCGCAAGGCGCTGCAACGGCACGAGTTTCCCACACTCGGGACGTCGGGGCGTGGACACCTGACGATCAGCGGCGGGCTGGCCAGCTTCCCGTGGGACGCAAGCAACACCGATGAGCTGCTGCGGGCGGCCGACGCCGCGCTGCGACAGGCCAAAGACGCAGGCAAGAATCGTATCTATCTGGTAGGCGGTGAGGATGGCGCCGGCGGTGAGAGACCGCACGCCTCGCCCCTGCCCCCTGGGACGAGCTGACCTATGGCACCAGCCTGGTTCTTCTGCGCGCCCGCCATCGGGCTACGTGAAGCGTTGGTGGTCCTGGTGGCATTCGTGGTGCTTGTGGCCTTGCCGATTCTGACATACTGGCGCCGACGACGGATGGCCAACGAGGACGCACGGCGGCGCTTCAACCAGACAGACAGCCGGGATCATTAGCCCGCCGCTGAAACCCTCAGCCTCCAACGACCACTTCTTTAGCTTTGGTGCTTGCGGGCCGTCGAGCAGATAATATGCTCTGCGCTGAAGGGAACGCGTGAGCTATGGCAGAGCAACTCGAACAGATGCTGGAGCAGATCCGCAGCCTTCTAGCCAGGGACGATCCCAAGGCCTTGCGCCGCTTCGTGTCCGAGGCGCCGGAAGAGGACCTGGCCGAGGTTATCGAGCTGCTGGAGGAAGACGAGCAGCAGACGGTCATGCGCGCCCTCAATCCGGGCTCGGCTGGTGAGGTGCTGACGCTGCTGGACGAAGCCACGCGCGGCGAGGTCGTGGAGGATCTGACCAACCAGGAACTGACGGCCATGGTCAGGACCCTCGAGCCGGACGATGCGGCTGACGTTCTGGGTGAGCTGACGCCGGACCAGACCGAGCAGGTTCTCAGTCGCATGCCCGCCGAGCAGTCGCGTCAGGTGGAAGACTTGATGCGATACCCGGAGGACACCGCCGGCGGGTTGATGACGCCCGTCTTGGTGGTGGTGCCCGAGGACGCCACCGTCAGCGAGGCGGTCGTTCGCATTCGCAGCAGCAGCATCGGGGGAGACGTGTTCTACCTGTACGTGGTCGACTCCGAGAGACGATTGAAAGGTGTCATCCCCCTTCGCCCCCTGGTGATGAGCCCGCCGGACACCCCAGTCAGCGAGGTCATGTTGCCGGAACTGATCACCGTCCGAGCCGACCAGGACCAGGAAGAGGTGGCCAACGTATTCCTCAAGTACGACCTTGCCGCAGTTCCCGTGGTGGATGGTGAGGGGAGGCTGTTGGGGCGGATCACCTACGACGACGCGATGGATGTAGCCGAGGAGGAGGCTGAGGAAGATCTGCTGATCATGGCCGGCACGGATCCGAGGGAGCTGGAATCGGGCTCGGTCATAAAAGTGGTCGGCGTTCGGGCCACTTGGCTGGCCGCCTGTCTGGTGGGCACACTGGTAACCGTGGCGGTGGCCGCGTTTTTCAAGGGGCAGTTGAGCCTTGAGGTGTTCGCCATATTGGTGTTGTTCGGCCCGTCGATCGCAGCAATGAGCGGCAACAGTGGCGTGCAGACATCCACATTGACGATCCTGGGGCTGGCAACCGGTGGACTGGCCGGCAAGAGCCTGAAGCGGACGTACCTGCGCGAGGTTCGGGTGGCCGGCAGTCTGGCGGTACTGTTTGGCGTATTGGCCGGCTTGATCGCATGGGTGATCTTCCCACTCATGGACTGGACGGGGCGAATGCACCCTGAGGTTTCGCCCGCACTGGTCGCTTGGGCCGTCGGGGGGGCGATGTTCCTGGCGATTCTGTATGCTACGACACTTGGAATTGTCCTGCCGTTTGCCTTGAGGCGACTGGGGGTAGATCCGGCTTTGGCCTCGGCACCGTTGGTCACGACCCTCAACGACAGTTCGAGTTGGGCAATTTACCTGTTGCTGGCTACGGCCCTACTGAGGATGGGCTTGTGAGGCCTTCGGCAAAGCCCACCCCTGCCGCCAAGGCGACTGTCATCTCCTCCTGCCGGGCTGCCCACAGCCAGCCGTCAAGAAGGCGCCATCCTGGCGGCGAACATGGCTCACCGAGGCCTGAGACTGCGGGTTGCCTTCTGCCCCGTGCGGCGACCCACCCGAAGCGTCGGCAATCCAGCGTGGTTACATCCGGAAGCCTGTTTTGCCACGCAAGCTGACGGCTTCTCGCCGCCATCGTTACAGATGGCGTGTTCACGTCACAGGTGCGTCATGCACGGAAGCTCCTCAGCCGAGGGATTCCAACTCTTTACCGGGCGTCCTAGGAATTGCAAGTGCCTGTCATCACTACTGATAGGGGGGTTTAACTGGTTTGGTGGGTTTGACGGTTGCCGGTTTTCGTGATATACTTACGTAATTGCGTTGAGCGAGGTTTCCTGGCCACGGGGGCGGCCAGCCGTACGGATAAACTATAGGTGGTTTCGGGGCGAATACTCCCGCCAACCCGGGGTGGTGTCGCTCGTGGTCAGTCCGCAAGCTGAAGCCCTCACGAACCAGATTCGCGAAGCAACCGACATTGTCGAGTTGGTTGGCGAGCATGTTGCGCTCAAATCGGCTGGAAGCAACCACCGGGGCCTGTGTCCTTTTCACAATGAGAAGACCCCGTCTTTCCACGTCAGCCCGTCCAAGCAGATCTTCAAATGTTTCGGGTGCGGGGCGGGCGGGGACGTCTTCAAGTTTGTGCAGTTGCGGGAGGGGGTGAGCTTTACCGAGGCCCGTACCATTCTCGGCGAGCGTGCGGGCATCAGGCTGGACGCCCAACGCCCCACGAGTGGCGACGGCCCGGATCGCCGGCAGTTGGCCCGTGTGAACAACTGGGCGGCTGAGTATTTCCGCAGGCAACTAACCGGGGCGACTACGGGCAAGCCGGCTGGGCAGTACCTTCAGCAGCGGCAGATCACGCCGGAGACGGCCGATCGCTTTGGGCTGGGGTACGCAGAGGACAGGTGGGACGGGCTGCTATCGACGGCAGCCGGGCAGAGCATACCGGTCAAGCTTCTGTTGGCGGCCGGCCTGGTGCGAGCCCGTGGAGAGGGAGGCGGGCACTACGATGCGTTCCGCCACCGTCTGATGTTCCCGATTCGCGATCTTTCGGATCGGGTGATCGGGTTCGGAGGGCGGGCCCTCGGCGACGATCCCGCCAAGTATATCAACTCGGCGGAGACGGCGCTGTTCGAGAAGGGGCAGAACCTCTACGGTCTAGACCAGGCACGGCAGGCCATTGCCGAACAGGGCCATGCGGTCCTCGTGGAGGGCTACACCGACTGCCTGATGGCCCATCAACACGGGTTGCAGCACGTGGTGGCAACCCTGGGCACCGCGCTGACGGAGAGGCAGGTGCAGTTGCTTCGGCGCTTTGCCGAGCGAGTGACCGTCGTATTCGACTCCGACGAGGCCGGTCAGCGTGCAGCCGATCGGGCGATCGAGCTGTTCCTGACGCAGCAGTTGGCCGTGCGTCTGGCCCGGGTGCCTGAGGGCAAAGACCCGTGTGACTTTCTGCTGGCGCAAGGGCGTGAGGGCTTCGAGGCCCTGCTGGGCGAGGCCACCGACGCTTTGGAGCACAGGTGGCGGGCTGTCGCGGTCGCCTGTCGGGCAGACGAAACGCCGGCCGGCCAGTTGCGTGCGGTGGATGAGTTTCTTCGGACCGTTGCGACGTCGGAAGCATTCGGGGCGGTGGACGCCATCCGGCAAGGCCTGCTACTAAATCGGATGGGAAAGCTGCTGGGCATGTCGGGGCAGCAGTTGCGAGGGAGGCTGGCGTCCGCGCGTCGCGCGGCGGCCCGTTCGGGGCGCCCAGGCCGCGTGGGGGAGCCCAGCCTGGCGCTGGCGCCGCCCAGTGCGCGAGAGCGCGCCATCCGCGACATGGTCGAGGTGCTGCTGAACGACACAAGTGAGTACGAGCGGGTCGCGGCGTATCTGGATCCGGAGCAAGTTGAGGACCCGAAGCTCGCAGCGATCGTCGGCGAATTGCGTGGCTGTAGGGGTGCGGCGGTGGGATTGGCGGCGTTCGTCGGACGTTTTGAGCACCCGGACTATGGGCAAGTGATCACGGACCTGCAAATCGCAGGCCAGCGTCGAGGCAACTACGCCGAGACGATCGAGGGAGCCCTGCGTCGGCTGGCGCATATTGAGCTTCGCCGGGAGCTGAAGGACGCGGGGCAGGCGATCCGCAAAGCGGGGGAATCGGATGCGGTAGAGGAACACTGGTCTTCGTTGGTGGACAAGGCGAGAACCCACAGGCACGTTTTGCCGCCTAAGATGATCGGCGGACAGGCGGATACCGGCAGCGAGAAGCGACGCCCGGGAGAGACCAAGCTGCCAGATAGTCGTCGCTGACAGAAGAGTTGGAGGTCAAGGATGTCGGATGTTCAGACCCTCTTGATGGATTCAGTGGACGTGGCCGTCAAGGAGCTTATCGATCGCGGCAAGTCACGGCGGTGGCTGACGTGGGAGGAGATGAACGAGCTGCTGCCCGATGAGGCCATTTGCCCGGACAAGCTCGAGTCGATCCTGCTGCAACTGGAAGACCATGGCATCGAGATGATCGACGAGGCCGAGGCGGGCAAGCTCAAGTTCGAGGACAGCAAGCCCAATCGGCTGGAGGAACGCCAGGAGAAGCTGCTGACCAAGGAGCAGCTGGCGGAAGAGGCCAGCGTGCGGCGGATCGACGACCCGGTACGGATGTACCTGACGCAGATGGGCGAGATTCCGCTGCTGACGCGGCCACAGGAAATCTTCCTGGCCAAGAAGATTGAGCTGACGCGGATGGCGTTTCGTCGCAAGGTGCTGGAGAGCGACTACTGCATGGCACAAGCGGTGCAGACGCTCTGCCAGGTGCGGGACGGCCAGCTTCCGTTCGATCGGACGATGCGCATTTCGACGGCGGAGAATCTGGGCAAGCCGACCATCATTCGACGGCTGCCGGTCAATCTGGGCACGCTATACAAGCTGATGGGGCAGAACGAAGCCGATTGGGAGCGGTTGCAGGATGCTCGGCTCAGCGCGTCGGTCAGGAAGCCGCTTCAAAAGCGGATCAACCAACGGCGCCGGCGTGCCGTGACGCTTCTGGAGGAGCTTTCGCTGCGGACGAGTCGCATCATCCCCATGATGAAGCGTCTGGAAGGGCTGTTAGCGAAAGTGCTCGAGTTGGAGGCGCTGATCATCGCGGAAGGCAGACGCCCGTCGCTGGACCCGGAAGACCTTCGGGCCATGAAGGATGAGCTGGCGGGTCTGAAGCGCCTGGCGTTGGAGGACGCCCCCGCCCTGACGAAGCGATTGAAGTCCATCCGCCGGGTCTTTGGCGAGTACGAAGACGCGAAGCGGAAGCTGTCGGGTGGGAACCTGCGGCTGGTGGTCTCGATCGCCAAGAAATACCGGAATCGGGGTCTGAGCTTTCTGGACATTATTCAGGAAGGCAACACGGGTTTGATGCGTGCGGTGGACAAGTACGAATACCGCCGCGGCTACAAGTTCAGCACGTACGCCACGTGGTGGATCCGGCAGGCGATCACGCGCGCCATCGCCGACCACGCCCGGACGATTCGCATCCCCGTGCACATGATCGAAACGATGAGCCGCCTGCGAAACATCGCCAAGCAATTGCTTCAGGAACTGGGGCGCGAGCCCACGATCGAAGAGATTGCCAGACAGGCCAAGATGCCCGTCGGCGAGGCCAGACGGGTGTTGGAGATCAGTCGGCATCCGATCTCGCTCGAACGGCCGGTCGGTGAAAGCGAGGATTCGTTCTTCGGCGACTTCATCGAGGACGAGGGCACCGAGTCGCCCGCACAGACAGCCAGCCAGGAGATGCTGAAGGACCGCATTGAACAGGTTCTCAAGACGCTAACGTATCGCGAGCGCGAGATCATCAAGCTGCGGTACGGGATCGGGGACGGATACACCTACACGCTCGAAGAGGTGGGCAAGATCTTCAAAGTAACGCGTGAACGCGTGCGACAGGTGGAGGCCAAGGCCATCCGCAAACTGCAGCACCCTGTGCGATCGCGGAAGCTCGAAGGCTTCCTCGACGGCTCGTGGGAGCAGCAGGAGGAATAGACAAAGGCAAGGCGACTTCGACCGGAGCGCATCCGCACCACGTTGGTCGGCGCGGGTGCGCTCTGTTTGACGGCAGGAGTATCCATGACTGACCATTCCGGGGCGCCGATTCTGGAGCGAATCGCTGACCTGCTTGAACGGCATGAGGTTTCGTTCAAGCAGCGATCACACGAGCCGGTCTACACCAGTGCCGACGCAGCTCGGGTTCGCGGCGAGCCACTTCACAGCGGCGCCAAGGCCCTCGTGGTCAAGACCGAGGGTGGCTTCGTCCTGCTGGTGCTGCCCGGGGACTGCAAGCTGGACAGCAAAGCGAGCAAGAAGCTCACCGGCAGTAAAAGCCTGCGGTTCGCCACACGCGAGGAGGTCGCGGAACTGACCGGCCTGGAGCCGGGCTCGATCCCCCCATTCGGCAGCCTCTTCGGCCTGCCCACTTTCTGTGACACAGGCCTGGCCGACTGTGAGCAGATCAACTTCAATGCCGGCTCGCACACCGAATCGATCCGTATGCGCTACCAGGACTATCTACACGTCGAAAGTCCGACACTGGGCGAGTTCTCCCGGCCGGCGTCGTGACGGCTGAGACCCCGGCAGGCGGCCTGCTTCCTTGCCGTCACGAGAGCCGCATTCGCCGTACGAACAGTGCGAAGCTTCGAATCTCGAGTTGAACGAGCGTGCCGGCACGCTTCAGCGGTGCAGGCGTACGGGTACCATCGGTCAGGTGTTCGAAGCGATCGGGCGGGCGTCTTGCCCACGTATCAATAGAAGATCGTGATGATCAGATTCTGTTCGGCGTGCTTGCCCTCGAAGACGCCGATCGTCGACGTGGCGAACTTGATCTCGATCTCGGGGTTCGAGTCGATCCACTCGTTGACCTGATTGTTCATATAGGCTACGGCTGCGTCACTCAGCTTGGAGTGGAAGGTGCGACATCGCGTAGCCGCCGCCCCTTTGAGCAGCGTCCGCTTAAGCCCCGACGTATCGACCACCCCCTGGCCGGCTGTGATGCCGCCTTCGCCGAAGCTGCGGATCTTACTTCCGACCTCGGCCTTTCCCTCGGGCTCATCGGTCAGGCTGATGGGTTCGTCTTCCTCCTGCTCGGCTTGAGTCTCCACGTCGGTATCGTCGAGGCTGGCCACCAACGGCTCGGACTGCTTGCGCTCGTCCAGAACCTGATCCACCTCATCGGCGCGAAAGGCCAACTCCGCTCCGTTCTTGATCATGTGGAGCTTGGCGCTCTTGATCAACTCTTTCAGCTCTGCTTCGCCGATCGCGAGACGCTCCATGGTTTCCTGAATGTTGTACAGGCCGTCTTCCGACATGACCGTCAGACTCCTTAGACCCAGCTTGCGTTGAAGTGAACAGTTCGTTGCTACAAGTGCATTATACGTGCGCGGCCGCCCGCTCTTCAACGCGCTGGCTTGCTGACTCGGTCGGTTGTGGCGCCGAAACGGTTTTGTCGTGCGTGATCCTGTCGAACGGCCAGGCAGTCACCTCTCAGCCCGCAGTTCGATCACGGTGCCAGACCTTGTTCCCAAGGACGTGTGGAGGAGGCGGCAAAGACCGCACTGCAGGGTGCGTCTTGCGAGGCGGCCTGCCGCCAAAAAACTGTAAGATAATTATATGCAAGCACTTACATACTTCACCGTCTCGGGCGGGCCTGTCTTGATGGCGTGGAGAGGCCTCACGCGGCTGCGGGGCTGCGAACCGACGGACGATCTGTTAGCGTACCTGATCGTTACCTTGCCGTAATGTACCGAACCCCTGATGCGGAGCAGTTCCTTGCGATTGCCACCGATCTTTTCGGCCGAGCAGTTGACTCGACTGCACGGTGAAGCGCTGCGCGTCATCCAGACCCTCGGCATCAAGGTCGCCGACGGCGAACTCCGCGACCGTCTCAGCCGGCACGGTGGGGTGACGTTTACTGAGGACCGGGCACGCATCGACCGATCTCTGGTTGACGATATGGTGGATGAACACCGTCGGCGGGTATCAGGAGAGCGGGGCAACCCACCACAAGGCGGCACGGTACCTGCGTACGTTACGCCAGATGAAGCGATCTGGCTGGCCGCCGGCTCACACGGCAGGTGGTGGCACGATCCGGACGATGACTGTGTTCGCCCGGTCACCCTCGCCAACGTGCTCATGGCGACCAAGTTGATCCACGGCCTGCGTCGTCAGCGTGTTGTCGGCAGCACATGCGGGATCCCGCAGGATGTGCCCGGGCCGTTGCAGGCAGCGACTCAGACGTACGTATCTCTGCGCTATGCCGGTCGGCCGGTTTACGGTCCGGCCCAATCGGCCGAGCAGATGCACCCTATCCTGGATCTGTACGAAGCGGCTGAACAGCCCTGCCACTGGTCGATGCACGTGATCAGCCCGCTGCGGCTTGAGGGAAACGAGCTGGACATCGTGCGAGCGGTACACGATCGGCTGGCGGGGCTGCACATCAGCAGCATGCCGATGTGCGGTGCGACGGCGCCCCTGTTCGTCCCCGGCGGGCTGATCGTGGGCATTGCGGAGGTGCTGGGTGCATACGTTCTGGTGCGCCTCCTGTGGCCCGATCTTCCGGTAAGCTTTTCGATCGCCCTGCTTTGCATGGACATCAAGAGAGGCGGCATGGTCTATGGCAGTCCCGAGCACAACCTGGCAGAGATCGCCCGCATGGAGGTCAACCGCTTCTATGGCGTAGAGGAGACGGCGACGCGGAGCATACGCAGCATGGCCAAGAAGCCCGGCGTTCAGGCCTCGGCCGAGCGTGCGGCCAGTGCTGTGGCGGGCGCTTTGGCCGGCTCGCGGATGTTCAGTGGGGCCGGCCTGCTGAGTCTCGATGAGGTGTTCTCCGGGCTGCAATTGGTGATCGACTGCGAGATTCGCGACTGGGCCGAGCGTTTTGCGGCGGGCGTGGACTTCGACGAGGAAGCCCTGGGCCTTGCCGCAATCGATGAGGCGGCTGCCAACGGCGAATTCCTCTCGCACGAGCAGACCTTGGCGCAGTATCGGCGGATGTACTGGGCGCCGAAGCTGTTTGACTACGGCATGACCAGCGCGTGGCTGGAGGGCAGCCAAGAGGACGCGCTCGACCGCGCCCGCGAAATGCTGCATCAGACGGTTGAGGATTACGCGTACGTGCCGCCACAGGGTGTTGGTCGGCAGCTTGAGGCGACCTACGCTCGCCTGTGTCGGCAGCTCTCCGTGCAAGTGCCGGCGCCGCTTCGGGACTGATCGCTCACGCGCAATATGATGCTCGTCGGCCTCGGTTTGCCTCTCACATGCGTCAGTCCTCGGACGGCTGGGCAAGCGAGGCATGAGGCACTTCGAGCTTGAGCGACACGTTCGTCGGTGGAGACGGACACTCGATCGAGTACGAGCCGCCGGCAGCCGGCACGGCGACCGACTTGATGATTCGCTCGTCGCCGAGGCTGTAGTCGTGCGTCACACGAATCTGCCCGACGTTGGCCGGGCGCGGGTCGCTACAGTGCGCGTAGATCCGCACCGCGTTGAATGCGGGATCGCCGGTATAACGGACGTAGACGACGGGCGCGGGTTCGTCCAACACCACGTCGACATCCATCGCGTAGTGCCAATGGTCGTTCCAGTCGGCCACCGAGCCGGTTGCGTCGTAGACGGTTTTGAATGGCCCGGTGGGTGAGGGGGCGATCTCGATCTTGTTGGCCGTCAGGTGGGCGCGAGAGAGGCGATGTGCCCGGAACATTCCGCCGACGCTGAGCCACTCGATCTGCTGACCGGGCGGGGCCTGCACCGGCACGACCGCCCGACCGGTTAGTCGCTCGGCGGGCTTCTGGGGCTGATACTCACCGTCGATCTCGATGTTGAACTTTTTGACATCGTCTGGATCGCCCAGATAGGGCAGCACGGGCAGCAGTCGCGTGGGTCGTCCCCGCGGATCATTGACGGCCACGTGCAGCACATTGGTGCCCTTGGCGAGTCTCGGGATGGAGATGGGGGCAACCTGCCCCCAGGTGCGCAGCTCCAGGCGTTGCAGTACGGCTGCGTCCGGCTGGCCGTCGACGGCGAGCCGTAGCAGGTATTGATACGTCCCTCGCACGAAGCGGGTCAGATCGAGGCGGGCTTTGTTCGGCAGCTTTCCGAGCGGCGTCCAGGTTCGCCCGCCGTCGGTGCTGACCTCGCCCTCTACCGACGAGGTCGCATCGACCATGACGGTGGCCGCGTCGCGGTTGAGCTGGAAGTTGTTCGGGTCGTCCAAATCATCCATGATCGGCACAATGATGTAAGGACTGAGCACCTCAAAGACGACGGACCCTCGGCCCGGCTCGGTGGGCGTGAGTCCGGTCGCTGTGGTCTTGAGGTTGTCGATCCGGTACGCACCCAGCTCGACGTCGCGGGTGCTATCGGTCAAGTCCGGCACATAGTGCATTAGGGCAGACCCCACGCCCCAAATGCTGAAATCGGCGTGGTTTGGCTTGATGCCCCGCGGGAGCTTTTCTAGCAGCTTGCGCATCCACTCGACATAAGTCGGCCAGTGGTGCCACCGGCCTCCCTGATTCTGCCACCAGCGGGTCAGCGACTCGCCGGGGCGAAGCACGTGGTCGGTCGTCCAACCGCGGACGGACCAGTGATACTGCGTGTCGAGAGGCCTGGCTGAGAACCGGTCGAAACCGACCGACTTGGGCCGGACATTCGGAAAGAAGGGCTCGATCGCCTGCTTCGGATCGGTCCACAGCTCCGGTTGGGTGCGGGCCT